>OBYK01000019.1_pt1 | contig 187642 bp, 168 predicted proteins | sample 1476721 | NCBI WGS metagenome assembly OBYK01 (sample SAMEA2580191, study PRJEB22360) | human gut metagenome | biome: human gut; feature: human-associated habitat; material: faeces | place: Denmark | collected 2008/2010
CCGTTGTTCCGTGTCAGTGGTGGCGCATTATAGGGAGTTATTCCGGCCTGACAAGCGAAAAATATAAAAACTTTATCGTTCGCTCATTTTTCAGGCAAAACATCTTAAATATAGTCTTTTCCGTCTAATTTATAGACAAAAACGAGCCCCGAAGGGCTCGTTTTATCATTACTGGACGGCGACAATCCGGTCTTCATTAACTTCCAGGCGAATAACTTTACCCGGAACCAATTCACCAGACAGTATTTGCTGTGCCAGCGGGTTTTCGATCTGCTGCTGGATAGCACGTTTCAGAGGACGTGCACCATAGACCGGATCGTAACCGTTCTCGCTCAGCAGTTTCAGCGCCTCGTCAGAAATGTGGATTTCATAACCACGTTCTTCCAGACGTTTGTACAGACGTTTCAACTGAATCTGCGCAATCGACGCAATGTGCTGTTCACCCAGCGGATGGAAGACCACCACTTCATCGATACGGTTAATGAATTCCGGACGGAAGTTATGGCTTACCACACCGAGCACCAGCTCTTTCATGTGCGCATAATCCAGTTCACCGAAGCGTTCCTGAATCAAATCGGAACCGAGGTTAGAGGTCATAATGACAACCGTATTACGGAAGTCGACCGTTCTCCCCTGCCCGTCAGTCAGACGCCCATCATCCAGTACCTGCAACAGAATGTTGAAGACATCCGGATGCGCTTTTTCCACTTCATCCAGCAGGATGACGGAATACGGACGACGACGCACCGCTTCGGTCAGGTAGCCACCTTCTTCATAACCGACATATCCCGGAGGCGCACCAACCAGACGAGACACCGAGTGTTTCTCCATAAACTCGGACATATCGATACGGACCATCGCCTCGTCGCTATCAAACATAAAGTTCGCCAGCGCCTTACAAAGCTCAGTTTTCCCCACACCCGTTGGGCCGAGGAACAGGAATGAACCAATCGGGCGATTCGGGTCAGCAAGCCCTGCGCGGCTACGACGAATAGCGTTAGATACCGCATCAACCGCTTCGTTCTGACCAATAACGCGATGGTGCAGCTCTTGCTCCATACGCAGCAGTTTTTCGCGCTCGCTTTCCATCATGCGAGAAACCGGAATCCCCGTCCAACGCGCCAGCACTTCAGCAATTTCGGCATCGGTCACTTTATTACGCAACAGACGCATAGTTTTGCCTTCGAGCTGCGTTGCGGCTTCCAGTTGCTTTTCCAGTTCCGGGATTTTGCCGTATTGCAGTTCAGACATCCGCGCCAGGTCACCCACACGGCGAGCCTGTTCAATAGCGATTTTCGCCTGTTCCAGTTCCGTTTTAATGGTCTGTGTACCAGAAAGCGATGCTTTCTCTGCTTTCCACTCTTCTTCTAACTCGGAGTACTGACGTTCTTTGTCGCTCAGTTCTTCGTTGAGCATATCCAGGCGTTTTTTACTGGCTTCATCAGACTCTTTCATTAACGCCTGTTGTTCCAGTTTAAGCTGGATGATACGACGATCGAGTCGGTCGAGTTCTTCTGGTTTTGAGTCGATCTGCATACGAATGCTGGATGCTGCTTCATCGATCAGGTCGATGGCTTTATCCGGCAGCTGACGGTCAGCAATGTAGCGATGAGACAACGTCGCCGCTGCAACAATTGCCGGGTCAGTAATTTGCACATGGTGGTGCAATTCGTAACGTTCTTTCAGGCCACGCAGAATCGCAATGGTATCTTCAACAGAAGGCTCGGCAACAAACACTTTCTGGAAACGACGTTCCAGCGCAGCATCTTTTTCGATGTACTGGCGATATTCGTCAAGCGTCGTGGCACCTACGCAGTGCAATTCACCACGCGCCAGCGCCGGTTTCAGCATGTTTCCGGCGTCCATTGCGCCATCGGCTTTACCCGCGCCGACCATGGTATGTAATTCGTCGATAAACAGGATGACGTTGCCTTCCTGTTTGGCAAGATCGTTAAGCACGCCTTTTAAACGTTCTTCAAACTCACCGCGATATTTCGCCCCAGCCACCAGCGCGCCCATATCCAGCGCCAGTACGCGGCGGCCTTTCAACCCTTCCGGCACTTCGCCGTTGATAATACGCTGCGCCAGACCTTCAACGATGGCAGTTTTACCGACGCCGGGTTCACCAATCAGTACTGGGTTATTTTTAGTACGACGTTGCAGCACCTGAATGGTACGGCGAATTTCTTCATCACGACCAATCACCGGATCGAGTTTGCCCTGTTCGGCTCGTTCGGTAAGGTCGATGGTATATTTTTTCAAAGCCTGACGTTGGTCTTCAGCACCTTGATCGTTCACGCTTTCACCTCCACGCATTTGTTCAATCGCTTGAGTAATGTTGGCGGTGGTCGCCCCTGCTGCTTTCAGGATGTCGGCCAGCGTGCCGCGAGACTCAAGTGCCGCCAGAACGAACAGTTCTGACGAGATAAAGTTATCACCACGTTTTTGCGCCAGCTTGTCGCAAAGATTAAGAACGCGCACCAGATCCTGTGATGGCTGGACATCACCACCAGTACCTTCAACCTGCGGTAAACGATTTAATGCCTGATTGATATCTGTGCGCAACTGGCCAGCATTTATGCCAGCGGATGTTAATAAAGGACTAACCGAACCCCCTTCCTGATTCAGCAGGGCGCTCATTAAATGAAGTGGTTCGATGAATTGGTTGTCGTGCCCGAGTGCAAGTGATTGGGCATCGGCAAGAGCAAGCTGGAATTTATTAGTAAGACGATCCAGACGCATAACTCCTCCCATAACGGATCAAAGTTGCTACTGGAGATTAAATGAGGTCATCCCTCAATTATTCAAGGTTATTGACCAGATTAATGTGAAAAGAAAATCACGCGTACCGGATCGTCTTGATTCTTTAGGTTATATCAGCCAAATGAAACTTGCCATACGACCGGTGGTCTTGTCGCGACGATAAGAGAAGAAAGTCTCATTTTCCGTATATGTACAACGGTCGCCGCCGAAAATTTGTTCAACACCAACGCTCGCCAGACGCTGCCGGGCAAGCTGATAAATGTCCACCAGATACTTATCACCATGCTGAATGAAAGCTGTACTCGCTTCGGCGTCTACTGCCATAAACGCCTCGCGAACCTCCGCCCCCACTTCAAACGCGCGTGGACCAATTGCCGGCCCTAACCAGGCGAGAATATTTTCTGGATTATCAGCAAAACAGGAAACTGTCTCTTCCAACACGCCTGCGCACAGTCCACGCCAGCCAGCATGAGCGGCGGCGACTTCCGTTCCCGCTCGATTGCAAAACAGCACAGGGAGGCAGTCGGCAGTCATCACTGCGCAAACCGTGCCGGGCGTATTGCTATAAGAGGCATCTGCTCGTTTTGAGGCATAAGGTTCGCCAGTAAGCTTAAGCACATCTTTGCCGTGTACCTGCTCAAGCCAGACCGGTTTAGAAGGCAAATTGCCCGCAGCAAAAAGTCGCTTGCGATTCTCCTCAACGTGAACCGGGTTATCGCCACAATGAGCACCGAGGTTGAGCGAGTCATACGGGGGCAAGCTCACGCCGCCGATACGAGTAGAGCTACAGGCCGCAACACCTTTTGGCAGCGGCCACTGCGGGACAATCAGCTTACTCATAACCAGTCCACTTCATCCTTATGCTCTTCGAAATCGGCGCGCATCACCTCAATCAGCTCCACCATATCTTGTGGAATAGGCGCATGCCATTCCATTTCGATGCCGGAGATCGGGTGATAAAGACGCAGCATGGTTGCATGAAGCGCCTGGCGGTCAAACTTACGCAGCGTGGAGATAAACGCTTCCGAAGCACCTTTTGGAGGACGCGGACGGCCACCATAAATCGGATCGCCCACCAGCGGATGAGTGATATGGGCCATATGCACGCGGATCTGGTGCGTACGTCCAGTTTCCAGACGCAACCGCAGACGCGTGTGCACACGGAAGTGTTCCATGATGCGATAGTGAGTCACCGCTGGTTTGCCCATCGGATGCACCGCCATGTGAGTACGTTTGGTCGGGTGGCGACTGATTGGCTCATCCACCGTACCGCCAGCGGTCATATGACCAATTGCGACAGCTTCATACTCACGAGTAATTTCACGCCGTTGCAAAGATTCGACTAAACGCGTCTGAGCCGGAACGGTTTTTGCCACAACCATCAGGCCAGTGGTGTCTTTATCCAGACGATGGACGATGCCCGCACGCGGTACATCGGCAATGGGCGGATAGTAATGAAGCAACGCATTCAGTACCGTGCCATCCGGGTTACCCGCGCCAGGATGTACCACCAGGTCGCGTGGTTTATTAATGACGATGATATCTTCATCTTCATAGACGATATCCAGCGGGATATCCTGCGGTTCAAAACGCGCTTCTTCTTCAATCTCAGCGTTGATGGCCACCTGCTCGCCACCCAATACTTTTTCTTTCGGCTTATCACAAACTTTGCCGTTAACCAGCACGCGCTGGTCGAGGATCCATTCTTTTATCCGCGAACGTGAATAATCCGGGAACATTTCGGCCAAAGCCTGATCTAAGCGTTGACCGAGTTGGTTTTCGGACACCGTTGCAGTGAGCTGTACTCGTTGTGCCATATATACTGCTTCTTCGTTTATCGTTGGGGTTTTACGGCTTTGCCGTTTAATATAGTGTGCTATTGTAGCTGGTCTTAACCGGGAGCAGGAACAGAGAATCTCCCGTATTACATTTTGAGGAAAGTCAAAACGTCATGACGCGCATGAAATATCTGGTGGCAGCCGCCACACTAAGCCTGTTTTTGGCGGGTTGCTCGGGGTCAAAGGAAGAAGTACCTGATAACCCGCCAAATGAAATTTACGCGACTGCACAACAAAAGCTGCAGGACGGTAACTGGAGACAGGCAATAACGCAACTGGAAGCGTTAGATAATCGCTATCCGTTTGGTCCGTATTCGCAGCAGGTGCAGCTGGATCTCATCTACGCCTACTATAAAAACGCCGATTTGCCGTTAGCACAGGCTGCCATCGATCGTTTTATTCGCCTTAACCCGACCCATCCGAATATCGATTATGTCATGTACATGCGTGGCCTGACCAATATGGCGCTCGATGACAGTGCACTGCAAGGGTTCTTTGGCGTTGACCGTAGCGATCGCGATCCTCAACATGCACGAGCTGCGTTTAGTGACTTTTCCAAACTGGTGCGCGGCTATCCGAACAGTCAGTACACCACCGATGCCACCAAACGTCTGGTATTCCTGAAAGATCGTCTGGCGAAATATGAATACTCCGTTGCCGAGTACTATACAGAACGTGGTGCATGGGTTGCCGTCGTTAACCGCGTAGAAGGCATGTTGCGCGACTACCCGGATACCCAGGCTACGCGTGATGCGCTGCCGCTGATGGAAAATGCATACCGTCAGATGCAGATGAATGCGCAAGCTGAAAAAGTAGCGAAAATCATCGCTGCAAACAGCAGCAATACATAACAAAAACCTGAAACACAAAACGGCAGCCCTTGAGCTGCCGTTTTTTTATTCTGTTAGTTGTGAAACTGAAGCGATTTAGTCACTATCGATCTCATCAAATATGGCTCGCTTTGAGATATTCCTCAAGTAAAAAAACACCTCTTCCTGCGATTTCTCACAAAAAAGATTCGTTGACAAAAAGTGACAAAATTATGAGATTTCCATCACACATTTTGACATCAGGAACGGTATGCTGAATTCACCAAGACGGGAAGACAAGAGGTAAAATTTATGACAATGAACATTACCAGCAAACAAATGGAAATTACTCCGACCATCCGCCAACATGTCGCAGACCGTCTCGCCAAACTGGAAAAATGGCAAACACATCTGATTAATCCACATATTATTCTGTCCAAAGAGCCACAAGGGTTTGTTGCTGACGCCACAATCAATACACCTAACGGCGTTCTGGTTGCCAGTGGTAAACATGAAGATATGTACACCGCAATTAACGAATTGATCAACAAGCTGGAACGGCAGCTCAATAAACTGCAGCACAAAGGCGAAGCACGTCGTGCCGCAACATCGGTGAAAGACGCCAACTTCGTCGAAGAAGTTGAAGAAGAGTAGTCCTTTATATTGAGTGTATCGCCAACGCGCCTTCGGGCGCGTTTTTTGTTGACAGCGTGAAAACAGTACGGGTACTGTACTGAAGTCACTTAAGGAAACAAACATGAAACACACACCGTTTTTCTTCGCATTCTTTTTTACCTTCCCCTGAATGGGAGGCGTTTCGTCGTGTGAAACAGAATGCGAAGACGAACAATAAGGCCTCCCAAATCGGGGGGCCTTTTTTATTGATAACAAAAAGGCAACACTATGACATCGGAAAATCCATTACTGGCGCTGCGAGAGAAAATCAGCGCGCTGGATGAAAAATTATTAGCATTACTCGCAGAGCGGCGCGAACTGGCCGTCGAGGTGGGAAAAGCCAAACTGCTCTCGCATCGCCCGGTACGTGATATTGATCGTGAACGCGATTTACTGGAAAGATTAATTACGCTCGGTAAAGCGCACCATCTGGACGCCCATTACATTACTCGCCTGTTCCAGCTCATCATTGAAGATTCCGTATTAACTCAGCAGGCTTTGCTCCAGCAACATCTCAATAAAATTAATCCACACTCTGCCCGCATTGCTTTTCTCGGCCCCAAAGGCTCCTATTCACATCTTGCCGCTCGTCAGTACGCTGCCCGTCACTTTGAGCAATTCATTGAAAGTGGCTGCGCCAAATTTGCCGATATTTTTAATCAGGTGGAAACCGGCCAGGCCGACTATGCCGTCGTACCGATTGAAAATACCAGCTCCGGTGCCATAAATGACGTTTACGATCTGCTGCAACATACCAGTTTGTCGATTGTTGGCGAGATGACGTTAACTATCGACCATTGTTTGTTGGTCTCCGGCACTACTGATTTATCCACCATCAATACGGTCTACAGCCATCCGCAGCCATTCCAGCAATGCAGCAAATTCCTTAATCGTTATCCGCACTGGAAGATTGAATATACCGAAAGTACGTCTGCGGCAATGGAAAAGGTTGCACAGGCAAAATCACCGCATGTTGCTGCGTTGGGAAGCGAAGCTGGCGGCACTTTGTACGGTTTGCAGGTACTGGAGCGTATTGAAGCGAATCAGCGACAAAACTTCACCCGATTTGTGGTGTTGGCACGTAAAGCCATTAACGTGTCTGACCAGGTTCCAGCGAAAACGACGTTGTTAATGGCGACCGGGCAACAAGCTGGTGCGCTGGTTGAAGCGTTGCTGGTACTGCGCAACCACAATCTGATTATGACCCGTCTGGAGTCACGCCCGATTCACGGTAATCCATGGGAAGAGATGTTTTATCTGGATATTCAGGCCAATCTTGAATCAGCGGAAATGCAAAAAGCATTGAAAGAGTTAGGGGACATCACCCGTTCGATGAAGGTATTGGGCTGTTACCCAAGTGAGAACGTAGTGCCTGTTGATCCAACCTGATGAAAAGGTGCCGGATGATGTGAATCACCCGGCACTGGATTATTAGTGGCGGTTGTCATTCGCCTGACGCAATAACACGCGGCTTTCACTCTGAAAACGCTGTGCGTAATCGCCGAACCAGTGCTCCACCTTGCGGAAACTGTCAATAAACGCCTGCTTATCGCCCTGCTCCAGCAACTCAATCGCCTCGCCGAAACGCTTATAGTAACGTTTGATTAACGCCAGATTACGCTCTGACGACATAATAATGTCGGCATAAAGCTGCGGATCCTGAGCAAACAGTCGCCCAACCATCGCCAGTTCAAGGCGGTAAATCGGCGAAGAGAGCGCCAGAAGTTGCTCAAGCTGAACATTTTCTTCTGCCAGGTGCAGCCCATAAGCAAAAGTAGCAAAGTGGCGCAGAGCCTGAATAAACGCCATATTCTGATCGTGCTCGACAGCGCTAATACGATGCAGCCGAGCGCCCCAGACCTGAATTTGCTCCAGAAACCATTGGTATGCTTCCGGCTTACGTCCATCACACCAGACCACAACTTGCTTTGCCAGGCTACCGCTGTCCGGACCGAACATCGGGTGTAGCCCCAGCACCGGACCATCATGCGCCGCCAGCATGGCCTGTAATGGCCCATTTTTCACTGATGCCAGATCGACCAGAATACAATCTTTCGGTAAAGGCGGTAATTTGCCGATAACTTGCTCAGTAACGTGGATTGGCACACTAACAATCACCATTCCGGCATCGGCAACAATTTCAGCCGCTCGATCCCAGTCATGTTGCTCCAGAATCCGCACCTGATAACCCGAGAGTGTCAGCATCTTCTCGAACAGGCGTCCCATCTGACCGCCACCGCCGACGATAACCACCGGACGCAGTGACGGACAAAGTGTTTTAAATCCTTTGTCGTTTTCACTGGAGTAAGATTCACGCATCACCCGACGCAAAACATCCTCAATCAGATCTGGCGGTACACCCAGAGCTTCCGCCTCTGCACGACGCGAGGCCAACATAGATGCCTCGCGCTCCGGAACATAAATAGGCAGTCCAAAGCGGCTTTTCACCTCGCCCACTTCAGCAACCAGTTCCAGACGCTTCGCTAATAAATTCAGCAGCGCTTTATCGACTTCATCAATTTGATCGCGTAATGCGGTCAACTCAGCAACCATAATAAACCTCTTAAGCCACGCGCGCCGTCAGCTGCCCGTTGAGATCATGATGGATCTCACGCAGTAAGGCATCGGTCATTTCCCAGCTAATGCAGGCATCGGTTACAGACACGCCGTATTTCATTTCGCTACGCGGCTGTTCGGAAGACTGATTACCTTCGTGGATATTACTTTCAATCATCAGACCAATAATGGAGCGATTACCATCTTTGATCTGAGCAACCACGGACTCTGCCACCGCAGGCTGACGGCGATAATCTTTATTGGAATTACCGTGGCTGCAATCTACCATCAGAGACGGGCGCAGTCCCGCCTGTTCCATCTCTTTTTCACATTGCGCAACATCCGCAGGGCTATAGTTCGGCGCTTTACCACCGCGCAGGATCACATGCCCGTCCGGATTCCCCTGAGTTTGTAGCAACGCAACCTGCCCTGCCTGGTTAATGCCAACAAAACGGTGCGGCTGGGCGGCGGCACGCATAGCGTTAATTGCCGTTGCAAGGCTGCCGTCGGTGCCGTTTTTAAAACCAACCGGCATGGAAAGCCCGGAGGCCATTTCACGGTGAGTTTGCGATTCCGTTGTACGAGCACCAATTGCTGACCAGCTAAACAGATCGCCCAGGTATTGCGGGCTATTTGGATCTAACGCTTCCGTCGCCAGTGGCAGTCCCATATTCACCAGCTCAAGCAGCAATTTACGCGCGATCTGCAGCCCGGCTTCTACATCAAAAGAGCCATCCATATGGGGATCGTTAATTAACCCTTTCCAGCCGACAGTGGTACGGGGTTTTTCAAAATAGACGCGCATTACCAGATAGAGGCTATCGCTGACCTCTGCGGCAAGGGCTTTAAATCGACGAGCATATTCCAGAGCAGTTTCCGGATCATGAATGGAACAAGGACCACATACTACCAACAGACGAGGATCGCGCCCGGCGATAATATCTGAAATGGTTTTACGCGAGTCAGCAATCTGGGCTTCTTGTTGCAGGCTTAATGGAAAAGCGGCCTTCAGTTGTTCCGGAGTCATTAAAACCTGTTCGTCGGTAATATGTACGTTATTCAGCGCGTCTTTTTGCATGATGGCGATCCTGTTTATGCTCGTTTGCGATAGTTGATCCTCAGCGAGGATGACGTAACGATAACACATAAAGTAAAGTTTTCAATCCATATTTCGTACATTTTTCTTTACAGGAACAATTTACTCGCGCTTTTGATGCTTATTTTGTACAAATAAATTTACACCTCCTTTAAAAACAATCCGCTATGCTTTGAAAAAGGAGAAAGAAATGATGAAAAAGTTTATCGCCCCCTTGTTGGCTTTACTGGTTAGCGGATGTCAGATTGATCCTTATACTCACGCGCCAACCTTGACCAGCACCGACTGGTATGATGTCGGTATGGAAGATGCGATATCGGGCAGCGCCATAAAAGATGACGATGCATTTAGCGATTCACAGGCGGATCGCGGTCTATACCTTAAAGGATATGCCGAAGGACAAAAGAAAACTTGCCAGACCGATTTTACTTATGCCCGAGGACTTTCTGGTAAAAGCTTTCCTGCCAGCTGCAATAATGTTGAAAATGCCAGCCAACTGCATGAAGTATGGCGAAAAGGGGCTGATGAAAATGCCAGCACAATACGATTAAATTAATTACCCCCCAAATAAATTAAGCATGAGATTTTACTCATTATGTTTTATTTCTCACATTGATGACGACTGCATGAAAAAATGATATTTTAATGAGCATTCTGAAAAAATATCGATGCATTTCGAGCGAAGATGGTGAGGATCCCTGAATGCGTTTTTCTCACCGACTGTTCTTACTGCTGATTCTCCTGCTGACGGGAGCACCAATACTCGCTCAGGAACCTTCTGACGTTGCGAAAAACGTGCGTATGATGGTTTCCGGTATTGTCAGTTACACCCGCTGGCCTGCGCTATCAGGGCCACCAAAGTTATGTATCTTTTCATCTTCACGTTTTAGTACCGCCCTACAAGAGAATGCCGCGACATCTTTGCCTTATCTGCCTGTCATCATTCACACTCAACAAGAGGCGATGATTTCAGGCTGCAATGGTTTTTATTTTGGCAACGAGTCACCGACATTCCAGATGGAATTAACCGAACAATATCCGTCAAAGGCGTTATTATTAATTGCCGAACAAAATACCGATTGCATTATTGGTAGCGCCTTTTGTCTGATCATCCACAATAATGACGTCAGATTTGCCGTAAACCTGGATGCCTTATCGCGTAGCGGTGTAAAGGTCAACCCGGATGTCTTAATGCTCGCACGGAAGAAAAATGATGGATAACGATAATTCTCTTAATAAGCGCCCCACGTTTAAAAGAGCATTACGCAACATCAGTATGACCAGCATATTTATCACTATGATGCTGATCTGGTTGCTGCTTTCAGTGACCTCGGTGCTGACCCTGAAACAGTACGCGCAAAAAAACCTGGCACTGACAGCAGCAACAATGACTTACAGTCTGGAAGCAGCGGTCGTTTTTGCCGATGGCCCTGCAGCAACTGAAACACTGGCGGCGCTGGGGCAGCAAGGGCAATTTTCAACTGCAGAAGTGCGTGATAAGCAGCAAAATATTCTGGCATCCTGGCATTACACCCGTAAGGATCCAGGCGATACTTTCAGTAATTTCATAAGCCACTGGCTCTTCCCTGCCCCCATCGTTCAGCCGATTCGTCACAATGGTGAAACCATTGGCGAAGTTCGCTTAACCGCTCGCGACAGTTCAATCAGCCATTTCATCTGGTTTTCGCTCGCTGTCCTGACCGCCTGCATTCTGCTGGCATCAGGCATCGCAATTACCCTCACCCGCCATTTGCACAATGGTCTGGTTGAAGCGTTAAAAAACATCACCGATGTCGTACATGATGTGCGTTCCAACCGCAATTTTTCCCGACGAGTTTCGGAAGAACGTATCGCAGAGTTTCACCGCTTCGCTCTCGACTTCAACAGTCTGCTGGATGAAATGGAAGAGTGGCAGCTTCGTTTACAGGCCAAAAATGCGCAGCTTCTGCGTACCGCGCTACATGACCCATTAACCGGGCTGGCTAACCGCGCAGCGTTTCGTAGCGGTATCAATACGTTGATGAACAATTCCGATGCCCGAAAAACGTCGGCGTTACTATTTCTTGATGGCGATAATTTCAAATATATCAATGATACCTGGGGTCATGCGACGGGCGATCGTGTCTTGATTGAGGTAGCAAAACGGTTAGCTGAATTTGGCGGGCTGCGACATAAAGCATACCGCCTGGGCGGCGATGAATTCGCGATGGTGCTCTATGATGTACAGTCGGAATCTGAAGTGCAGCAGATATGCTCAGCACTGACACAAATCTTTAATCTCCCGTTTGATCTTCATAATGGCCATCAGACCACCATGACATTAAGCATTGGTTACGCGATGACCATTGAGCACGCCTCTGCGGAAAAATTACAAGAGCTTGCCGATCACAATATGTATCAGGCCAAACACCAGCGTGCCGAAAAGCTGGTGAGATAACAAGGATATATCGATATGATAAAGCACCTGGTAGCACCCCTGATTTTCACCTCACTAATACTGACTGGCTGCCAGTCCCCTCAGGGAAAGTTTACTCCTGAGCAAGTCGCCGCTATGCAATCTTATGGATTTACTGAATCCGCCGGCGACTGGTCGCTGGGCTTATCAGATGCCATTCTGTTCGCAAAAAATGACTACAAATTGCTCCCGGAAAGCCAGCAACAGATCCAAACCATGGCAGCCAAATTGGCCTCGACAGGGCTAACACATGCCCGTATGGATGGACACACCGATAACTATGGTGAAGACAGTTACAACGAAGGCTTATCATTGAAACGGGCGAATGTCGTGGCCGATGCATGGGCTATTGGTGGACAAATTCCACGCAGCAATCTCACCACACAGGGTTTAGGAAAAAAATATCCCATAGCCAGTAACAAGACCGCCCAGGGCCGCGCCGAGAACCGCCGCGTCGCAGTGGTGATTACAACCCCTTAAAACACGAGCAAACAGATAAAAAAGGGCCAGCCAATTGGCCAGCCCTTCTTAACAGGATGTCGCTTAAGCGAAACCTTAGTTAAGACGCTCTTTGATACGAGCAGCCTTACCAGTACGCTCACGCAGGTAGTACAGTTTAGCTTTACGAACAGCACCACGACGTTTGACAGAAATGCTGTCAACTACCGGAGAGTGAGTCTGGAAGACACGCTCAACGCCTTCGCCGTTGGAAATTTTACGAACAGTGAATGCAGAGTGCAGACCGCGGTTACGAATAGCGATAACCACGCCCTCGAATGCCTGCAGACGTTTTTTGGAACCTTCAACAACCCATACTTTCACTTCCACGGTATCACCCGGACGGAAGGAAGGTACGTCCTGCTTCATCTGCTCTTGTTCAAGTTGCTTAATAATGTTGCTCATAATTTAATCTCTTATCCTGGGTAAACTGATATCTCGGGGGCTTACGCCATCCCATCATGTTTATGTTGCTGTTGTGCGTGTTCCGTTTTGAACTCCGCCAGCAACCTTGCTTGCTCTTCAGTCAGAGCCAGGTTTTCCAGAAGTTCAGGTCTTCTAAGCCAGGTACGGCCCAGCGACTGTTTCAAACGCCAGCGACGTATCTCGGCATGGTTGCCCGACAGTAACACTGGCGGAACTTCCATCCCTTCTAACACCTCAGGCCGCGTATAGTGCGGGCAATCCAGCAATCCTTCAGCAAAGGAATCTTCCGTTGCTGAGGCTTCATGTCCCAGTACTCCCGGAATAAACCGGGAAACGGAGTCAATCAGCGTCATTGCTGGTAACTCACCACCACTGAGAACGTAATCGCCGATTGACCATTCTTCGTCAATTTCGGTTTGGATCACGCGCTCATCTATACCTTCGTAGCGACCGCACACCAGAATCAATTTTTGATTCGTTGCCAGTTCGCTGACGCCCGCTTGATCAAGCTTGCGTCCCTGTGGTGAAAGATAAATCACCTTTGCGCCTTCACCCGCCGCGGCTTTTGCTGCATGAATGGCGTCCCGCAAGGGTTGCACCATCATTAACATCCCCGGTCCGCCGCCGTAAGGACGATCGTCCACGGTACGGTGCCGGTCATGCGTGAAGTCGCGAGGACTCCAGCTCTGGATGCTCAGCAGGCCATTTTTAACTGCCCGGCCAGTTACCCCGTAATCGGTAATTGCGCGGAACATTTCAGGAAACAGGCTAATTATGCCAATCCACATAGCGCCGTCTTTTACCGTTTATCCGGTGGTTTAAAAACCAGGATCCCAATCTACTTCGATTGAACGAGTAGTGAGATCGACTTTCTTGATAACCTGCCCATCGAGGAACGGTACGAGACGTTCCTTGATACCAAACGCATCTTTCAGGTTTGCCTTAATGACGAGAACGTCATTAGATCCGGTTTCCATCATATCGACGACTTTACCGAGATCGTAGCCTTCAGTGGTTACTACCTGGCAGCCCATCAGGTCTTTCCAGTAGTAGTCACCCTCTTCAAGCTGAGGCAGCTGCGATGAATCCACGACAATTTCACAATTCGTCAGCAGGTTCGCCGCATCACGATCGTCAACGCCTTTCAGCTTGATGATCATGTCCTGATTGTGGTGCTTCCAGCTTTCCAGCTGGACTTGCTGCCACTGACCCGCCTTCTGGATAAACCAGGGCTGATAGTCAAAAATGCTTTCGGCGTCTTCGGTGGAAGAAAACACTCTGAGCCACCCACGAATACCGTAAGACGAACCCATTTTTCCCAAAACGATGGGATCAACAGGTGCTTGCGCGGTGAGTTGTTTGCTCATCATGACCACCGTGACAGATTAAGCTGCTTTGTTTACTTCTTTGATCAGCGCAGCAACGCGATCAGAAATAGTTGCGCCCTGGCCAACCCAGTGAGCGATGCGATCCAGATCCAGGCGAGTGCCTTCTTCTTTTTCGCTAGCGATTGGGTTGAAGAAACCAACGCGCTCGATGAAGCGACCGTTGCGTGCATTACGGCTGTCAGCGACAACAACCTGGTAGAACGGACGCTTTTTAGCGCCGTGACGTGCTAAACGAATAGTTACCATAACATCCTCTTGTGTGAATAAAACAACCGGACCCCATCGAGGAACGGAGTCCGGTGTCATATTAAAAGCCCGAAAATTTTACTCATTTTTGCGGAAATTGCAATCAACAGTTGCTAACTCTGCTGTAAAAGGCCGTCGGCGGTGCAGCCAGTTTGGCACCGGAGTGCGCGCAGTCACCGGAGCGTACACGCAGTACGTGAGGATGACGAGCACACCCCGGTGCCAAAATGGCAAACAAGCCAGGCCGATTAGCGACCAGGAAATCCCGGCGGCATCATACCCTTCATGCTTCTCATCATCTTCGCCATTCCGCCCTTCTTCATTTTCTTCATCATGCGCTGCATGTCGTCGAACTGCTTCAGAAGGCGGTTAACGTCCTGTACCTGCATCCCGCAACCGGCGGCGATACGACGCTTACGTGAACCTTTGATGATTTCTGGCTTAGCGCGCTCTTTCATCGTCATTGAGTTGATGATGGCTTCCATACGCACCAGCACTTTATCGTCCATCTGCGACTTGACGTTATCCGGGATCTGCCCCATGCCCGGCAGTTTGCCCATCAAGCTGGCCATGCCGCCCATATTTTTCATCTGCCGCAGCTGCTCAAGGAAGTCGTTGAGATCGAAGCCGTCGCCTTTTTTCAGCTTGCTGGCTAATTTCTCTGCCTGCGCGCGGTCAACTTTGCTTTCGATATCTTCGATCAGCGACAGTACGTCGCCCATGCCGAGAATACGCGACGCGATGCGGTCCGGATGGAACGGCTCCAGCGCCTCAGTTTTCTCGCCAACACCGAGAAACTTGATCGGTTTGCCAGTGATGTGACGAATAGAGAGTGCCGCACCGCCGCGGGCATCGCCGTCCACTTTGGTCAACACTACGCCGGTAAGCGGTAACGCTTCATTAAATGCTTTTGCCGTATTGGCCGCATCCTGACCGGTCATGGCGTCAACCACAAACAGGGTTTCAACCGGATTAATCGACGCATGGACTTGTTTGATCTCATCCATCATCGCTTCGTCAACGTGCAGACGACCAGCGGTATCCACCAGCAGCACGTCGTAGAATTTCAGTTTGGCTTCTTTCAGCGCCGCGTTAACGATATCTACCGGCTTCTGACCAACATCAGAAGGGAAGAAATCAACGCCCACCTGCTCTGCCAGCGTCTCAAGCTGTTTGATTGCCGCCGGGCGATAAACGTCGGCGGAAACCACCAGCACTTTCTTCTTGTGCTTCTCGCGCAGGAACTTACCGAGTTTACCAACGCTGGTTGTTTTACCGGCACCTTGCAGGCCCGCCATCAGCACGACCGCTGGCGGTTGCGCAGCCAGGTTCAGGGTCTGGTTCTCTTCGCCCATCGCCGCAACCAGTTCGTTACGGACGATTTTGACGAACTCCTGCCCCGGCGTCAGGCTCTTATTAACTTCATGACCAACCGCTTTCTCTTTTACGCGATTGATAAACTCACGCACTACCGGCAGAGCGACGTCCGCCTCCAGCAGCGCCATGCGCACTTCGCGCAGCGTATCTTTTACGTTGTCTTCAGTGAGGCGTCCACGGCCACTGATATTGCGCAGCGTGCGCGACAAACGATCGGTTAAATTATCAAACATTGTCTCTCGCCTGGGGTGGAAACGGTTGGCCGCAATCGCGACACATCATCAGTATATTGCCGCAGTATAACATGAAGGCGTCTTTGTTGTTATGCAACGGTTGGAGCAGCGTTCACCTAACGCTATACTGCTTCTCTTTCTTATTGCTCAAACTGTCGACATTACTATGCCCGTTTTTGCTCTGCTCGCGCTTGTCGCCTACTCCGTCAGTCTTGCGCTGATTGTTCCCGGTCTGCTGCAAAAAAACGGCGGCTGGCGGCGCATGGCTATTATTTCTGCGGTCATCGCGCTGGTCTGCCACGCAATCGCTCTGGAAGCCCGCATCCTGCCCGACGGTGATAGCGGACAAAACCTCAGCCTGCTGAACGTTGGTTCATTGGTCAGTTTGATGATCTGTACGGTAATGACCATTGTGGCTTCTCGCAATCGTGGCTGGTTGCTGCTACCCATTGTCTATGCCTTTGCGCTTATCAACCTGGCGCTGGCGACCTTCATGCCCAATGAATACATCACTCATCTGGAAGCAACGCCTGGGATGCTGGTGCACATTGGCTTATCGCTCTTTTCCTATGCCACGCTGATTATCGCCGCCCTGTACGCGCTGCAACTGGCGTGGATTGATTACCAACTGAAGAACAAGAAGCTGGCGTTTAACCAGGAAATGCCGCCATTAATGAGTATCGAGCGTAAAATGTTCCACATCACGCAGATTGGCGTGGTGCTGCTAACGCTCACGCTTTGCACTGGCCTGTTCTACATGCACAACTTATTTAGCATGGAAAATATCGACAAGGCCGTGCTCTCTATCGTGGCGTGGTTTGTCTATATTGTGCTGCTGTGGGGACATTATCATGAAGGATGGCGTGGACGCCGCGTCGTCTGGTTTAACGTTGCGGGTGCAGTCATCCTGACACTGGCCTACTTCGGCAGCCGAATTGTCCAGCAGTTAATCAGCTAAACCCAGAAAAGGAGTTTCCCCTGGAACACATTTCTACTACTACGTTGATCATTATTCTGATCATCATGGTGGTCATTTCAGCCTATTTTTCCGGGTCCGAAACCGGAATGATGACCCTCAACCGCTATCGTCTGCGACATATGGCGAAACAGGGTAATCGCTCGGCCAAACGCGTCGAAAAATTGCTGCGTAAGCCAGACCGCCTGATTAGCCTGGTGTTAATCGGCAATAACCTGGTCAATATTCTTGCCTCCGCGCTCGGCACTATTGTTGGGATGCGTTTGTACGGCGATGCGGGCGTGGCAATTGCGACTGGTGTGCTGACTTTTGTCGTACTGGTTTTTGCTGAGGTATTGCCGAAAACCATTGCCGCGCTGTACCCGGAAAAAGTCGCTTATCCGAGTAGTTTTCTGCTGGCTCCGCTGCAAATTTTGATGATGCCGCTGGTCTGGTTGCTGAATGCTATCACCCGTATGCTGATGCGCATGATGGGTATCAAAACCGATATCGTGGTTAGCGGCTCTTTGAGCAAAGAAGAGTTGCGCACTATCGTGCACGAATCGCGCTCACAAATTTCCCGTCGCAATCAGGATATGCTGCTGTCGGTGCTCGATCTGGAAAAGATGACCGTTGATGACATCATGGTGCCGCGCAGTGAAATTATCGGTATTGATATCAACGATGACTGGAAATCGATTCTGCGCCAACTCTCCCACTCACCTCACGGGCGCATCGTGCTCTACCGTGATTCGCTGGACGACGCCATCAGTATGCTGCGAGTACGTGAAGCCTGGCGGTTGATGTCGGAGAAAAAAGAGTTCACCAAAGAAACCATGCTGCGCGCCGCGGACGAGATCTATTTTGTCCCGGAAGGTACGCCCCTCAGCACGCAGTTGGTGAAGTTTCAGCGCAACAAAAAGAAAGTCGGCCTGGTCGTCAACGAGTATGGAGACATTCAAGGGCTGGTGACGGTTGAAGATATTCTGGAAGAGATAGTTGGTGATTTCACCACGTCGATGTCGCCAACACTTGCCGAAGAAGTCACTCCGCAAAACGACGGTTCGGTGATTATTGATGGCACCGCCAACGTGCGGGAAATCAACAAAGCCTTTAACTGGCATCTACCGGAAGATGATGCACGAACGGTTAATGGCGTCATTCTGGAAGCGCTGGAAGAGATCCCTGTCGCAGGCACCCGCGTGCGTATTGGCGAGTACGATATTGATATTCTCGACGTACAGGACAATATGATTAAGCAGGTAAAAGTTTTTCCTGTGAAACCGCTGCGCGAGAGTGTGGCGGAGTAACGAAAACGGCCCTGCATTCGCATGCAGGGCCGTGATTTATTACGAAAGCAGAAATTAAGCTTTTGCTTTCGCTACAGTAACCATCGCCGCACGAATCGTACGACCGTTCAGCGTATAACCTTTCTGCATAATGCCCAGTACGTTACCTGGCGCAACGTCATCAGATTCCACCATTGCGATGGCCTGATGCACATTCGGGTCCAGCGGGACGTTAGTTTCGGCGATCACTTCAACGCCAAACTTACGCACAACATCCAGCATCGACTTCAGCGTCAGCTCAATGCCTTCAACCATCGCAGACATATCCGGGTTAGCTTTATCAGCCACTTCCAGCGCACGATCCAGGCTATCAATCACCGGCAGCAATTCGTTGATGAATTTCTCCAGCGCGAATTTGTGGGCTTTTTCAATATCCAGTTCAGTACGACGACGCAGGTTTTCCATTTCGGCTTTTACACGCAAAATGCCGTCACGTTCACGGGTCTGAGCTTCAGCCAGCTGAGCTTCGAGATTCGCAATTTTTTCATCGCGCGGATCCACCTGCTCAGCAGAAGCTTCTGGCTCAACTGCCTCAATCTCTTCGTGCTGATCCATGATAATTTCTTCCGGGGCTTGCCCCTCAGGCGTTTTCTGTTCTTTACTACTCATGAATTTCTCCGCGTTTTTTTCGCATTCATCTCGCTAACTTCGCTTATTATGGGGATCAGTTTCAGGGTTTCAAGGGAAGCACTCACATTGTCATCAATCTTCGCAACAAGGACCTCGGAAAAATGAATAATCATTTCAAGTGTATTGGCATTGTGGGACACCCACGGCACCCTACTGCACTGACAACACATGAAATGCTCTACCGCTGGCTGTGCACAAAAGGTTACGAGGTCATCGTTGAGCAACAAATCGCTCACGAACTGCAACTGAAGAATGTGAAAACTGGCACGCTCGCGGAGATTGGGCAACTGGCTGATCTCGCGGTAGTCGTTGGTGGCGACGGTAATATGCTGGGCGCGGCGCGCACGCTCGCCCGTTACGATATTAAAGTTATTGGAATCAACCGTGGCAACCTGGGTTTCCTGACTGACCTTGACCCCGATAACGCCCAGCAACAGTTAGCCGATGTGCTGGAAGGTCACTACATAAGCGAGAAACGTTTTTTGCTGGAAGCGCAAGTCTGTCAGCAAGATTGCCAAAAGCGCATCAGCACCGCGATAAATGAAGTGGTACTTCATCCAGGCAAAGTGGCGCATATGATAGAGTTCGAAGTGTATATCGACGAGATCTTTGCGTTTTCTCAGCGTTCTGATGGCCTGATTATTTCGACGCCAACAGGCTCCACCGCCTATTCCCTCTCTGCGGGCGGTCCTATTCTGACCCCCTCTCTGGATGCGATTACCCTGGTGCCCATGTTCCCGCATACGTTGTCAGCGCGACCGCTGGTGATAAACAGCAGCAGCACGATCCGTCTGCGTTTTTCGCATCGCCGTAACGACCTGGAAATCAGTTGCGACAGCCAGATAGCACTGCCGATTCAGGAAGGTGAAGATGTCCTGATTCGTCGCTGTGATTACCATCTGAATCTGATTCATCCGAAAGATTACAGTTATTTCAATACATTAAGCACCAAGCTCGGCTGGTCAAAAAAATTATTCTAATTTTACGCCAGCCTCTTTACTGTATATAAAACCAGTTTATACTGTACACAATAACAGTAATGGTTTTTCATACAGGAAAACAACTATGTTGGCACAACTGACCATCAGCAACTTTGCTATCGTTCGTGAGCTTGAGATTGATTTTCATAGCGGCATGACCGTAATAACTGGCGAGACCGGCGCGGGTAAATCTATTGCAATAGATGCCCTCGGCCTTTGTCTCGGTGGTCGCGCTGAAGCCGACATGGTGCGTACCGGCGCTGCTCGTGCCGACCTGTGCGCCCGTTTTTCTCTGAAAGATACGCCAGCGGCCCTGCGCTGGCTGGAAGAAAACCAGCTTGAAGACGGGCATGAATGTTTGCTTCGTCGCGTAATCAGCAGCGATGGTCGCTCACGAGGTTTTATCAACGGTACAGCGGTTCCTCTGTCACAACTGCGCGAACTGGGTCAGTTGCTGATTCAGATCCATGGTCAGCACGCTCATCAGTTACTCACCAAACCCGAGCACCAAAAATTCCTGCTTGATGGCTATGCCAATGAAACCTCTCTACTCCAGGAAATGACCGCACGTTATCAGTTGTGGCATCAAAGCTGCCGTGACCTCGCGCATCATCAACAGTTAAGTCAGGAACGCGCTGCCCGTGCGGAACTGCTGCAATACCAATTAAAAGAACTTAACGAATTTAATCCGCAGCCCGGAGAGTTTGAGCAAATCGACGAAGAGTACAAACGTCTGGCGAACAGCGGTCAATTGCTGACCACCAGCCAGAATGCATTGGCATTAATGGCCGACGGTGAAGACGCAAACCTGCAAAGTCAGCTTTACACGGCTAAACAACTGGTGAGCGAATTGATTGGCATGGACAGCAAACTGTCCGGCGTACTTGATATGCTGGAAGAAGCTACCATCCAGATTGCTGAAGCCAGCGACGAACTGCGCCACTACTGCGATCGTTTGGATCTCGATCCCAACCGGCTGTTTGAACTTGAACAACGCATCTCAAAACAGATTTCGCTGGCACGTAAACATCACGTCAGCCCTGAGGCATTGCCACAGTATTACCAGTCGCTACTGGAAGAACAGCAGCAACTGGACGATCAGGCCGACTCACAAGAAACGCTCGCGCTGGCGGTAACGAAACATCATCAGCAGGCACTGGAAACGGCGCGCGCGTTACACCAGCAACGCCAGCACTATGCAGAAGAACTTGCACAGCTGATCACCGACAGTATGCATGCACTCTCTATGCCGCATGGGCAGTTTACGATTGATGTTAAATTTGACGAGCATCACCTGGGCGCTGACGGCGCTGATCGTATTGAATTTCGGGTAACCACCAACCCAGGTCAGCCAATGCAGCCTATTGCCAAAGTCGCATCCGGTGGTGAATTGTCCCGCATCGCACTGGCAATTCAGGTCATCACGGCGCGTAAAATGGAAACCCCGGCACTGATTTTTGATGAAGTGGATGTAGGGATTAGCGGTCCAACAGCGGCAGTTGTCGGCAAACTGCTGCGTCAACTCGGCGAATCAACTCAAGTGATGTGTGTTACCCACCTGCCACAAGTCGCGGGATGTGGTCATCAACACTATTTTGTCAGCAAAGAAACCGATGGTGCGATGACAGAAACGCATATGCAATCCCTGGATAAAAAAGCGCGGTTACAAGAGCTGGCGCGCCTGCTTGGTGGCAGTGAAGTCACACGTAACACACTGGCGAATGCGAAAGAACTGCTTGCGGCGTAAACTTTTTTCCTGCTTCACGGTCAGAGTAAACAGCAAAACGCCGTAAGACCGGAAAGCAAAAGGTTTTAAAGTGATGAAAGGTCTATTATCATCGGCATATTACAGATGAGCCACGTACTGCTCGGGCCCGAAAAGGAATCAAATCACTATGCGCTGTAAAACGCTGACTGCTGCAGCAGCAGTACTATTGATGTTGACCGCAGGCTGTTCCACTCTGGAGCGAGTGGTTTACCGTCCTGACATCAACCAGGGGAACTATCTGACCGCTAACGACGTATCCAAAATACGTGTTGGCATGACGCAACAACAAGTTGCGTACGCATTGGGTACACCGCTGATGTCCGATCCATTTGGTACGAATACCTGGTTCTATGTCTTCCGCCAGCAACCAGGTCATGAAGGTGTAACGCAGCAAACGCTGACGCTGACCTTTAACAGTAGCGGAGTGTTGACCAACATTGATAACAAACCCGCGCTGAGTGGTAACTAATCATAAAGTTGCCCTCAAAGACGTTAAAAAAGGTGCTCAATGAGCACCTTTTTTCTGTCTGTTATTTATTCGCTGATTTTTCTGCTCGTTGCCTGCGCAGCTCTTTCGGATCGGCAATGAGAGGACGATAAATCTCCACCCGATCGCCATCATGCACGGTATCGCTGAGTTTTGCCGGACGGCTGTAAATGCCGACTTTGTTTTTAGTTAAATCGATATCGGTACGCAATTCCAGCAAGCCACTGGCGCGAATAGCTTCTTCAACCGTCGCGCCCTCCTGCAGCGTCACGCGCTGCAGGTACTGCTTCTCAGGTAGCGCATAAGCCACCTCAACGGCAATTTTACCTGGCACTGTAAACCTCTTTCGCACGAACCGTAAAAGCCTGGACCATATTAGCCGCCAGCTCTTTAAACACGCGACCAAAGGCGAGTTCAATCAACTTATTGGTAAACTCAAAGTCGAGATGAAACTCGATACGACACGCCTCCTGGCTCAGCGGCGTAAACTTCCATCCACCAATCAATTTCTTGAACGGCCCATCCACCAGATTCATAAGAATACTTTGGTTACTGGTCAACTGGTTGCGGGTAGTAAACGTTTTGCTGATCCCAGCCTTAGAGACATCTACCGCCGCAGTCATCTGCCCAGGAGTGGACTCCAGAATCCGACTTCCGGTACAACCCGGCAAAAACTGAGGATAAGACTGAACGTCATTCACTAACTGATACATTTGCTCCGCGCTGTAGGGTACCAGTGCGGTCCGGCTAATCTGAGGCATAACAATTTCCATCAACAAAAATCCAACAAATAATATCATTTATCCTGCTGTAAAAAAAACGCTATCCCGGCGCTGGGTAACATCGGGTTCATGCTAAGATAGAGCCTTGTCCCCCGCAGGATTGATATGGGGTGTTTTCGATTTCAGATTACCGATGATTCACGACGCTTATGACGAAGAAAAAAGCACATAAACCTGGTTCAGCGACCATCGCGCTTAACAAGCGCGCCCGTCACGAATACTTTATCGAAGAAGAGTTCGAAGCGGGACTTGCCCTGCAAGGCTGGGAAGTTAAATCCCTGCGCGCAGGAAAAGCCAATATCAGCGACAGCTACGTCCTTCTGCGTGACGGAGAAGCGTTCCTGTTTGGCGCAAACATCACACCAATGGCAGTGGCCTCCACGCATGTAGTGTGCGATCCTACCCGTACCCGCAAATTACTTCTCAACCAGCGCGAACTGGACTCATTGTACGGTCGCGTCAATCGAGAAGGCTATACCGTAGTGGCGCTCTCCCTGTACTGGAAAAATGCCTGGTGCAAAGTGAAAATCGGCGTCGCCAAAGGTAAGAAACAGCACGATAAACGTTCAGACATCAAAGAACGCGAATGGCAGGTGGATAAAGCGCGTATCATGAAAAACGCCCACCGTTAAACCTGCACTCCAATTATTGACCAGTTCCTCACCGCGCCTCCCTCTCCGGCGGCGCGAATGAACATCTTATTGGCTATCACATCCGACACAAATGTTGCCATCCCATTGCTTAATCGAATAAAAATCAGGCTACATGGGTGCTAAATCTTTAACGATAACGCCATTGAGGCTGGTCATGGCGCTCATAAATCTGGTATACTTACCATTACACATTGGGGCTGATTCTGGATTCGACGGGATTTGCGAAACCCAAGGTGCATGCCGAGGGGCGGTTGGCCTCGTAAAAAGCCGCAAAAAATAGTCGCAAACGACGAAAACTACGCTTTAGCAGCTTAATAACCTGCTTAGAGCCCTCTCTCCCTAGCCTCCGCTCTTAGGACGGGGATCAAGAGAGGTCAAACCCAAAAGAGATCGCGTGGAAGCCCTGCCTGGGGTTGAAGCGTTAAAACTTAATCAGGCTAGTTTGTTAGTGGCGTGTCCGTCCGCAGCTGGCAAGCGAATGTAAAGACTGACTAAGCATGTAGTACCGAGGACGTAGGAATTTCGGACGCGGGTTCAACTCCCGCCAGCTCCACCAAACATTCATTCATGATGCATCATGAACCTTAAAAAAGCCTGTAACTTCAACGAGTTGCAGGCTTTTTTGTTGCATGTGTGGTCATGATCTCTGTATGAATCTTGACCTTTTGGCACCATGTTTAGCACCACGGTATCGTGGGGCTAAAAAAGCGTGGTGCTAAAACATGCCTAAGCAACTGAAACCCTTAACAAATGTGGAGATCGCTGGCGCGAAGCCCCGTAGCACGGATTATGAGCTACGGGACGGTGAAGGCCTGTACTTGCTGGTTAAGACTTCAGGGAGGAAGGCCTGGCATTTCGAGTATTATCATCCCGTCACCAAAAAGCGCACCAAAACCAGCCTTGGCCCTTACCCGGTCGTTACACTGGCCATGGCTCGCGAAACTCGCACGAAATACAGACGACTGCTCTGGCAGGGCATCGATCCCCGTCAACACTTAGCAGGAATAGCCGAAGAAAAACGCCTCCAGAATGAATGCACGCTGGAAAAAGTTGCGGAACAGTGGCTCAAAGAGAAGAAACGGACCAGCGACCTTAGCGAAGATCACGCCAAAGATGTCTGGCGCTCGCTGGAGATGCACGTCTTCCCTTCTCTGGGCAGTACGCCCGTCACCGAGATCCGCCCGAAGATGCTCAAGGAACACCTCACCCCGCTGGAAGAACAGGGCATCCTCGAAACGCTGCGCCGGGTTATCTCACGGCTCAATGAAATCTTCCGCTTCGCCATCTCCGAAGAGCTTATCGAGTTTAACCCAGCAGACAACCTGGTCGCCCGCTTCAAGAAACCGAAAAAGCAGAACATGCCCGCCCTTCCCCCCAGCGAACTGGGCAGACTAATGTTGGCACTACAAAACGCCTCTATCCGCAAGGAAACACGCTGCCTTATCGAATGGGAGCTACTGACCTGGGTTCGCCCCGGCGAAGCCGTTAGCGCCCGCTGGTGCGACATCGATATGAAAAAAGCGGAATGGCGTATCCCTGACACCTTTATGAAGATGAACCGTTCACACACGGTGCCGCTCAGCAAACAGGCGCTGCGTGTTCTTCAGATCATGGAGCCCGTCAGCCGCCATCGTCCGTGGGTCTTCCCCAGCATCCGCAAACCGCTGGAGCACATGCACCAGCAGACCGCGAACGCCGCGCTTATCCGCATGGGGTTCGGCGGTGAGCTGGTCGCCCACGGCATGCGCAGCATCGCCAGAACGGCGGGCGCAGGTCATTTTCCCCGTGAAGTTCTGGAATCTGCACTGGCACACCAGAAAGAAGACGAGATCGAAGCGGCCTACAATCGCAGCGACTATCTGGAACAAAGGCGACCGCTCATGCAGTGGTGGGGAAACTACGTTGATGCCGCCAGACGGCAGGCATTGCTCGGTGAAGAAGAACCGCTGCGGATCGTGGAAGGAGAATAATGTGACCAGTCCCATTCGTCAGAATCTGTTTGAACGGGAATGCGATATGCCGCTGCTGGAAGCGCGGCATCTCGCCCTTCTGCTTCTCGGCCTTGATGCTTCCCAACCTGCAAACGCCCTGCCGGAAGAACATCAGGAAAATTACCGTATCCTGCACGACGCCATCAGTCGCACCATCAAAGCAACGGGCATGGTCAGCGCCCCGGCGAACAAACGCATGTTCTATGCCGATGAAATGTTCGCGCTGGCCTGGCGGCTTATTGATGACGAACTCACGCCGCCAGAAATTAAGGCCCGGAGCCTGAAGGCAGTGATGAAACTGTCACGCAACAGCCGTGGCCGCAAGTGGCTGAAGACGCTCGGCGACGATGCGCTGCCGGATCTCACTGCTTCCACACAACCTTCCCTGCGTGGGATGCATAAGCGCGACAAAGCACGGGAGAATACTGCCAGGCTCTGCTGGTTACTGGTTCAGCTTCTGGTTGATGAGACTGACGGACGGTATGGCACGTCTGATAAACCGGCTTCGGATCGGATACTTCGGAAGCTGAAGGAGCTGGCGCAGGAGCGGGAATTACCGTCAGACGGGCTTGGGCGAGGGACGTTTTATGAGGTTTTGAAGATGGGAAGGGAGAAGGAAGTTTAGGTAATAACACTGCAGATCGCACGTGAACACAGTGCCACTTTCCCTATGGAATGTGAAATTAATCGGTAATACCCCTCGAAAGAATGTGAACAGACACTCTCTTGCTTAACTGTTGAAACTCTTCGAATTAAAGACAAGGTTCGCCATTTAATTATCTGACAGTTCGCCCCAGCACAACGTTAAAGTGATTTTTGATCAATCACCTACTCTGCTCTGGCAGAGCCAGAGCCGTTTTACTGACTAAAGCACAAGCTTCCAGCGAATGCACCTTTCCACACACCATAAGTCTTGTGTGATACCAGCACTGACGGTGTATGTTACATATCCTTAAAAAGTTCTCCAGACCGACTTAGAGAACCTTAGACTGTTCTGGGAACCAGTTATTAATTATATGTCTTCGACAGACTTTAGATATTTCAAATACCTGTCGTGACACTAATGCACCATCAGGATGGCGCTGGTCAGGTATGTCATTTTCTATGTCATAAAAATTATGCGTTATTTCTGGGGGAAAGAAAACGTTTTTGTCTAAAGGCACGCTTGCATAGGGATTATAATACACATGCAAACCATCAAAATGAGTTTCCTTGTAGTCCCTTGTTCGGCACATTACAATATCCGCGCCAACAACCTCATTGTTGTAGAATTGTCGCTTCGTAGTAACATAATGGTCAGGACCAAGTTTTCTCGTATGAGAACCTTCGTTCTTCATACCTTCATTGGCAATAAAAACATTCACATCAAGAGCTCGGAATCTCGTATATCGGACATATCGATCGACCCGACTCTGAACGATAGCCTTACCAAAAGTACCTGTCGTTGAAAACACGATAGCACTGATTTCTTTGTATGAGTCATTTGTAAAAATACCTAAAGGTATTTCAGTGTCTTCATTTTTTTTAATCGATAAAACCCTTCTTTGCCTACCATTTACTAAATCTCTCATCGTAGGTTCTTCAATGCCAAACAATACCCGGTTAATGATTGTATTATTCTGGGTTAAAGATAGATCTGAATCAAATGGGGCCAATGCTAACACAAAAGGCTTACCGATTACATGTTCCATTGTTGAGTATGGGAACTTCTTACCATTAATTCCGGTAAAGAGATCGCGCTTATCTTTAATTTTCCCAAGAAGTTTTAGCGTAGATTGATGCTTAAACTTAGCTTCACTGAAAATTTCACTGACTGGCGGTTTATGGGGCTTGTCAGAGACCATAGCCTCTACGTTAAATTTATAACCTAATGGCGTGCTAACACAAAAATCAGGACTGTCTTTTGTATAGTCAACCGAATACCCCAAACGAATAAACATCTCATTTAGATATAATTCCCACATAGAAGAATTAAAGGTAGTCTGAAATTCGTTAATAAATTTAGTTTGTTCACCACTGCGTTCCAGTAATCCGCGTCCCCATGATTGGATCACCGCCCTAACAGGAGCAAGTTTAGGATCTGTGTAGATTGTTTTAAAATTGTGATTTAGTTTATTTCTAGCTATTTTTGTTGAGAAGAGATCCATTATTTACCTCTATAAACACTTTGTAAAACTAAACATGTGTATTTTACTGCGCTGATTGTCGAACATATGCTTCAAATTGTAATGCGGTATTCTACATCAGAAAAACCTCTTTTATATTTTCCTCATTAAATTTATTTACACCGAAAAATAGCCGCATGAATCATGTCTGAACAGATGAACTTCTCTAATATAGCCTAAATACCTACGACTGCGCTATAAAGAGGGAACCTCAAGCACTAATAGCACAAAGAAAATATGCGAACACAAATTTGACGCGAAACTATGACTTAGATAGGATGAATCTAGGTGGTGATGGTCACCTGGCGCCTGTCTCGCAAAGCAATAGCCCATCGTTCAGAAGTATACCAAATACTTGGCCGCCATCCATTATGACGCTGCCCGGTTAGCAGGCTATCGGTATCCAAAGCGTTACTTTATTGGAGGTACAGCCATGTCTGACTATTCATACCTAAGCATTCTTAAAACGTGCGCTAAAAAGCTGGCTCGCATTCAGAAAATTAAGCTTTCCAAAGCACTCGAAATCGTTGCCCGTGACGCGAAATTCACCAGCTACCATGAGCTGTCCGAAGTCGCAAAACGTGCCCCGCTAGAACAACGGCTGGTTTTCGCTGCAATAGGCGAAGATACTCAAGAGGATGTGATTTATCGCGATGAGATTTTTTATGCCATAGACCGCGAGGTGGAAGATATGCTCTCCGGCGACATAGCGGAAACAAACGCCTATGGTTTTAGCATAGAGAATCTGGAGGCAACAAGCATAAATTACGACCCAAAGCGAGGCATTCTGGTCGTCCAAGTCATATTTGATTATCAGGGTGAACAAGATTCTGAACGCCCTTTCTCTGGTTCGTCCTTTGAAATTGTTGCGAAAATGGAGCTACTTCTTCGCGACAATGTATGGAGCCTCGTAGAAAATAGTCTGGAATTGACCTCTGTTAATTCAAATGTCGATAATGACTGGTACGATTAAGACATATAACAGTAGGAGGCATTCCAAATTTTTGGCGGAGTGCCTTTTTAGTAACTATATCCAGATGAAATCATCGAGTTATCACATGAGCATCCATCTTACGTGTACTCAAAACACTTATGGGCTTCTAAATTCAGGAAGTCCCTACTCCGCTTGCTGGCGCTTCTTTGAGCCTCGTGGCGTCCATATACACCAATTAGGCCAGACCATGCTCAAACAACTTGTCGAGAAATGCTATGTGCAAAAACCACTGGACATGTTCTCGATGACAGCAGGCAAACTAACTGGGCTTGATCAATCTGGGCCTAAACTGGCTTCCATCATATGCAGAGGGATAGAGCAGGCCAAAGATGTACAACTCGGAGAGTTACTTTTTGCCTGCGGTATCTATGGTGTGGAAGAAGAAGAAGCCTGGTTACTAGCTAAAAGATTCAGTAATCTTGAGGCCTTGTATGGTGCCAGCATAGATTCTCTGATGAGTTATAACCTTCTTAATGAGGCAGTAGCTGTCAATACGTATAACTTCTTCCGTCATCCGCTCAATGTGTCGGCTCTTAACGAGTTACAAACAGAAGGTGGATTGAAGGTGCGCCATGGATAGAATTAACACCAAGGCTGTGCCCGGCCTTTTATCTATGCAACGTAGCCGATGACAGTTAACGGTGAGACAGCAACACCTGTTGTAACATGTTTGTACTCGTGCATTGCCATCCGTAGGCCTAAACATATCTGACTCCCACAGGATGGGGATAAAATACAACATTTGCATTTTCAATTTGTTATCGAAAAATCATTAGTCCTGATGGGAAATAATATCTTCCCGGACTAATGATTTTCTATCCGGACTCCACTTTTTTATCCGGGCCTATACCTCCCCTCATCGTTCCGCGCTATAACCGCTCCGACACTCTGTTCCCGTCCCGTGAGGTGCAATCATGAAAACCAGTGCAGACAGTAACGATGCTTTTCCCGAAAGCGGCAACGTGCGTATGCGGCAGGTAGTCCAGTTTCTGGCGATGAGTGAATCGTCGGTTTACCGCCTGATTAAAAACACCGACTTTCCCCGCCCCGTCCACCTCTCTTCCCGACTGGTGGTCTTCGATGCTGCTGAAATCCGTCAGTGGCAACAGCGCCGCGCCGCCATCCGTTAATCCACGCTCAGGGATGAGCCGACTGATACCCCGTCATGAAACGCGCCCCTTTTCTCTGTAAGCAGTCTCCGGACCGCACGCTCGAAGTGGTGATCCTTGCCGGAAGCCTGGCATGGGAGACCTCACACGTGTGGCGAAAAGATCCCGACCGGGAAGATGATGTTCCCCCGATGGTACTCGGCCCGGATGAACTGGCCGATCTGAGCAATCTGACCATTATCAGGCCCGACACGCTCTACGTCCGGGTACTTCGCACCGGCGATATCAGTGAAGAAGAGCTGCTGAAAATTGCCGTAAAACTGGCGCACGCGGGCGTGCAGATGGCCCGGCTGATGACCCCTGACGGTGAGTTACTGGAGAACTGGACCGGACAGCTTGAACGCCTGCGACAGGAAAGACCTTCTGACATCCTGCCGGATCACTTCCGCCTCGATGAAGAAGCACTGTGGTTTGATAAGCTCACCGAACGGCGCGACGGTGAAAGCGATGTCCAGCCCCAGCGCATCTGTTCCCCTCTGCGCGTCACTGCCATCACCTGCGACAGCCATGACGGCAGCTATGGCCGCCTGCTGGAATGGCACACCACCACCGGGCAATTGCGGCGCTGGGCCATGCCGATGGCGATGCTCAGCGGCAACGGCGAGGAGCTGAGGCGCATTCTGCTGGAGAACGGCCTGACCTATATCTCCACCCGCCCTGCCCTGCGCAGTCTGCTGTGCGAATATATCTCGCGGTCACTCCCCGGACGCCGGGTCACCTGCGCGGAGAAAACCGGCTGGCACAACGGCGTGTACGTGCTGCCGGATGAGGTTATCGGTCCCGATGGCGACAACGTCATTCTCCAGGGCAGCCACTACCTGACTGGCGGCTTTGCACAATCCGGTACGCTGGCAGAGTGGCAGGAGCAGGTCGCCGCGCTCTGTGCAGGCAATTCACGGCTGGTCTTTGCCGTCTGCTGTGCGCTGGCCGCCCCGCTGCTGCGCCTGACAGGAACGGGCGGCGGAGGCTTTCATCTGCGCGGTGAGTCCACTGACGGTAAGACCACGGTGATGAAAGTGGCCGCTTCCGTCTGTGGCGGGACGGATTACTGGCACTCCTGGCGGGCCACCGGGAATGCGCTGGAAGGAATTGCCAGCCGCCACAACGATGCCCTGCTGCCACTTGATGAACTGCGCGAAGTGGACCCGCGTGAGGCCGGGATGATTGCCTATATGCTGGCGAACGGACAGGGCAAGGGGCGCGCCCGCACCGATGGCGAAGTGCGTAACCGCAGGCACTGGACGCTGCTGCTGTTCTCCACCGGGGAGCTGTCGCTGGCGGAACACACCGAATGCGCCGGGGAGCGCCTCTACGCCGGGATGGACGTGCGCATGGTACAAATCCCCAGCGACACCGGGCAGCATGGTTCGTTTGAGCAGTTGCACGGGTTTGCCAGCGGCCAGCAGTTCGCCGATACTCTCTGCGACCGGGTGGCCCGCTTCCACGGCACCGCCTTTCGTGCCTGGCTGGCCTTCCTCACCAGCGACCTGGACGCCAGCACCACGCTGGCGAGAGAGTTACTTCGCCGCTACCAGACCGCCCTGATGCCGGACAACGCCGGAAACCAGGTGCAGCGCATCGTGGCCCGTTTTGCCCTGCTGGCGGTGGCCGGGGAGATAGCGACACTGAACGGTATCACGGGCTGGCAGGAAGGCTCGGCGTATGGGGCGGTGCAGATCTGCCTTCACGCCTGGCTGAACGAGCGCGGCCATATTGCCAACCAGGAAGATGAAGGCGTGCTGGCGCAGATCAAGCGGTTCATTACCGCGCACCAGTACAGCCGCTTTGCCTCGTGGGATGGCCCGGACCGCCCGCTGAATATGGCAGGCTTTCGCCGGGTGGAAAAAGATCCGCTGACGGGCGAGGAACACACGCTGTTCTTCATCCTGCCTGAGGGCTGGCGGGAAATATGCCGGGGATTCAGTCCTGCCAGAGCGGCCAGATTATGCCAGGAAGCGGAATGCCTGCTGCCCGGCAGCGACGGGAAATACCAGTCGCAGGTTCGCCTGCCGGAGATCGGCAAAGCCAGAGTCTACCGCCTCACCTCCCGCATCCTCAGTATCTGAGTGCCATCTCGCGTGTCTTAAAAAAAGGTGGTACAGGGTGGGACAAGTGGTACACGCAGAGCTGGCGCGGGTTTCAGCGTCCCACTTTAGATAATTTGGTTTAAAAAAAGTGGTACAGAGTGGGACAGCCGTTGCTGAATCTGTCCCACTTTTCTGACTGGTATTTTTCAGGTGGTACAGCGCAAAGCCACGGCTGGCGCGGTTGTACCACTTGTCCCACCTGTACCACCTTAAAAACAGAAGAAATGAAAATGGCGAAAAGGGACTGCAAAAGCAAAGGCTGAAAGGAAGAGAGAATAAGGGGAACGGACTTACTCTTAAATGGATAACCTATATTTTTATATTCGTACCATTTACATGATGGAGTGCAAAGTTACCATTCAACATGATTTGGATTAGATAGCAAAATTCTCTATAGAATGTTTTCTAGATTTCAGAGGGATTTAACGATAGCTTATCTCACAAATCACAAATCGGTCAAAAAATATACAGAAAACCAAGTTTTGCCCAGAAATCCTTTTAAAATTTTTGAGTTAAAAATCATTGTGTTGTATTAATTTCAGGACGCCACATGTCAAATATCGACACCCAATATAGTGTATAAAAACACAGGAGGACTCATTGTGATTTATATAATAAAATAACCTTATACATCTTTCTGGAAACCAAGTAATGGTTAAAATTCACATTTTAGATGCCGGACATGGTGATTGCTTGTTAGTAGACTGCGATGGTGTCAAATTGTTAATTGACGCTGGCCCAAGTACATTTAGGTATAGAAAAAAAATTTCAGCCAAGTTAGCTGAACTTCTGAATGGCGAGTCTGTTGATATCGCTTTTGTAACTCACAATGATGATGACCATATCGGTGGTTTCAAATACCTAATTGAAAATAAAATAAACATCAAGAGATTTGTATTCAATAGTTTATCTAACATTAAACATGTAATAAAGAATTCAAGCAATAAAATATCGACCAAACAAGATATAAATCTTGATAGAATAGTGAAAGATGGAAGTTTTGTCTTTTCGACACTAACTTCAGATGACTCTCCTATTTTAATCAGAAATATAAAAATAACACCTATTACTCCTTCAAAAAATATCCTTTTAAAATATTTAGAACAACAAGAGCGTAAAAACACAGAAATTAAAATATCATCTTCATCTGAAAAATATAGTATTAAAGAAGCACTGCAGTTGCTAAGCAATGGAAATGATATGTTTGTAAAGGATCCATCGGCAACTAATAAAACCAGTTTATCATTTATGATTGAGTATGGGAATTTTTGTGGATTATTCCTTGGTGATGCACACGAAGAAGACATCTACTCATATATGGCTAATCATTGTGCCAATAGAAAAATATCATTTAACGTTGTTAAGTTAGCACATCATGGTAGTGAAAAAAACACGAGTTCACGGTTATTGAAGTTAATTGGTACAACAGAATATATCATATGTGCGAATAAAACCAAGCATAATCATCCAAATAATTTAACTCTTGCAAGAATTTTAATACATGAACAAGAACCTAAAATTCATATGAGTAGCAGCAATCAGGAGATAATAAATTTACTCAATCAAATAAATTTATTAGGCTTCGGCATTACTGCAACCCATTCTGAAAATGGAGTTAATACTTTAATCTATGAGTAGAAAAAATGCTGTAAAAATAAAAGTCAATGATTCGGAATCAAGTGGCTATTTTTTCAAAGCAAGCTCCAAGGATGATTCTTTTGTAATTTCATCCAAGCACGGCCTTTGTTCTAGACAGTCAGATTGTGAAGAATTTCTTGATAATGTTCAGAATTGTTGCCGTTTATGCACTCAAGATTTAAATATTGACAATATATCTTTTGAAATTGAAGGAAATAAGAAGCTAAAGCCAATAAGTTATTTCAGTCTTGAAAACAAAGATATTGTCATCACCAAAGTGGATGGGGTATCTAATTATCCTTTAAGGATAGGAAAGATAGAAAAAGAAAAGTATTATACTTATGGTTACAAGAGTAAATGTGATAAGCCTGGCAGAATTTTATTAAATGAGCCAGATTTATTAGATGGGATTTGTTATTTCAATATATGTTCCGATGCAACACCTGAGTTGATTGAGAAAAGTGAAGAATATTATGGAATTTCAGGTTCATTAGTTTTTGATTCTCCAGAAAAAGATGTTTTAACCGCACATGCAGTAATAACAACTAATGAAACCAATAATGACTTAGGTTCAGAAATATTACATGATATTGATTTCAAAGAAATTAATAACTTTTTCGGCTGTGAAGTATTCTTGGGTAAAAAACTCCAATTTCAACTAGATGATACTTTTAGTAAAAATTTTTCAAAGATTGGAGAAGTGCTTGTTAGCGACAAACTCCAAATTGAAATATTTATTTCATCTTATAAAGGTATACCATATTTTAATTTGACACCAATTGCTGATGCATTAATTCAAAGTAAGTTTTATTATGTTTTTGGAAATGTTAGTAGAAGTGATCATATAAATATAATCGCTGCATCAAACATTATACTCAACAAATCTCATTTAGAACCAGCTAATAAATTATTAACTAGCAAATTAACTGAATCGATATTATCAGCACCTCATATTTATTCCACTAGCATTGATGATAATAATTATCATCATATTCATTTTAAACAAATGACTTCTGGTGATATTGAGCTCATAATATCATGTTATGGTGGAGGAGATGATCTTCCTAAAGATATAAATGGCACTTTAACTGAGTTGTTACACAATATAAATACTTATAACTTAAATAAAAATTCAATAATTGAGAGGTCTTTTCTTAATCAAAAATTTACAGATGCACAATGCGAAATTTTATATGAGATTTTTTTGAGCGATTAACTGATTCAATCGACAGAATTTCATTATTGCATGTAATTCCTTTGGACCATTATTTAATAAAAGATAAATCAGAAATTAAAAATGAAATTATTACCATTGTTGAGAAAGCGTGTCAAGAATTAGACAGCAACATTTTAGATTATCTTGAGCATGGAATATCTATAAATCTATTAATATTTCCAACTAATAATAAAGATGAATTATCAGGGTTAATGCAAAGGTTGATAAATAATTATGAATGATGCTATTAATTATATCTGCAATAGAATAAAAAATAGTGACGGATTTAGTTACTGTTATGAAAAACTATTGATATCTATTTCAAAGAATCTATTCAATCCAACTAGCAGCAACCCCATTACTCAGCGTGAATATCAACAATTGCTAAAATTCAGCGATTTTTTATCTAATTCCGAAAAAGAAGAAGATCGAAACCTAGCGTTAAAAATAATATCTGCAATATATGATCTTTATAAAGAAGATCATAGTTGCCAATTACTGACAAAATCCATCCTTAGCAAACTTGGACTTTTTGCCGCTGAGGAAGTATTTACTGATAGTGATATAAAACTACCATTATCCTATGAAATTTCTAGCAAATACAGAAAAATAAAAAATCGTATAAATGGTTCTGAGTACATATTCACTAATCGACAATGTGATGTGTACAGTGAGATCATGCAGAATGATTATTTTAGTTTTTCTGGCCCGACATCCCTCGGCAAATCATTCTTGATTAAACATGCTGCCGTTGATCTTATTGAAAATAATAAACTAATTATTTTCATCCTTCCAACAAAAGCTTTATTAGAAGAATATCTAATTGACTTAAAATCTATACTCAATGAAAAAGGCGTGAAAGATATAAATGTAAGTAAATCCGTATCACAAGTTGACAAAGAAAGTAAAAATATATTGGTGTTTACACAAGAAAGATATAACTCATTTTTATATGAAAAGTCTTATGATAATATGGATGTTGACTTTTTATTTATTGATGAAGCTCATAAAGTACTTGACAAAAAGAATAATAGAGCTATAACCCTATATAAAGTAATAAATAACTCCATAGAAAAATATGGTAAATTAAAAGTCATTTTTTCCTGCCCAGTAATTTCCAATCCTGATGTGTTTTTCAAAACATTTAATATACCGAATAGCAAGAAAACAAGAAGTTTATGTATTAAAGAATCTCCGGTAAATCAAGATTTGTACTTTGCAAATTATCAAGATAATAATTTTGTCTATTTTGATTCTATTTTAAATAAAAAAATTAATTTCAATGTAAATAATGCTTATCAAAATGACTTTGAAATAATCAGAGGATTAGCACAACAATCCAAGTCAAACCTTATCTACGTATCAAGTAAAACAGAATGTATAAGGAAATGTAACGAATTTCTAGAGTATTTAATTCGGGAAAAAAAGTATCGATAACAACAGACGATGAACTTATTTCCGAGTCAAAAATAATCATGGAGTATATTCATAAAGATTTTAACTTAGCTCATGTATTAAAATATGGTATAGCATTTCACCATGGTTCACTACCTCTATTTATAAGAAAAAGAATAGAGGACTTATATTCCAAAAAGAAAATAAATTTTATCTTTTGCACATCAACTTTACTTGAAGGGGTAAACTTACCCACAAAGAATGTTTTTATTTATCCATTCCCTAAAAAGACTGTTAACGATGAAAAAAAATGCCGATTAGATTTTTGGAATCTGGCGGGGCGAGCTGGAAGATACAGAAGTGAATTGACTGGTAACATAGTATGCCTGAATACCGCTGATAATAACTGGAGCAATGCAGATGCTAAAATTAGCCTAGGTAATAATGTTATTATAGAGGATGAAATAAACTCAACATTACTACGCCATCAAAAAATATTAAATTATTTTGATGGTAAAGTTAAATCTCCAACTAATGACATTATTCAACTCAGCTCACTTATTCTATCAGAAATATTAACTTATTTAGATAAAGGTTATATAGGGCGAATTTTAAATACCTTTAATGAAAAGATTCGGTTTATGCTTATTGATTCAGGAAAAAAACATCTTGATCGTAATAGAATTATTGAAATAGATAAAGTGACCTTTTCAGAAAATCATATATTCTCAACATCCATACACGCTAAAGCCCAACTCAATGCTAAAAATAAAGAAAAATTATTGCGTTCTTATAGCAGAGAGGATGTTTTCAATTATTTGGAAACAATAAATGAAATATATGGCCTGCGTAACACCCCTGATTCATTAAACCAACTGTGCATTGTGACTTATTCGTGGCTCATGGGTAATACGCTGAATTTATTAATATCAAACGCTATTAAATATAGCAATTCAGTTAGAGATCCTATTAGCTATAGATGGGTTAAATTTGATAAAACCAATCCTGATCATATAAACGCAAAAATAATGGAGGCAATACAATGCATTGAATCTGAAGTTACTTTTAAACTTGAAACATGTATTGCTCATTTTTATCAGCTATGTCAATCAATTCACGGCGATGAAAATGCAGGCATTAATCTTTCACCTTATTTAGAATATGGAACATTAGATACTAACATCATAGAACTTCAAGAGTTTGGTTTCTCTCGTTTAGCCGCAATTGAAATTATAGCAAAGCACAAAGAGTGTGTTACATTCAAAACAAATGAGACATCATTGCAAATAAACACTCAGAAATTAAGAGCTAAGATTGAAAAGCACAGTGTAATTGATAGAGAACTATCATGGTTGAATTTATAATTCAGCCATGATAAATAATAATTTGAAAGATAAATAGGTTGTAATGATATAACCTATTTATCTTCTCGTTACATGAATTTCATAAGGATTTTTATACGGGGTATAAAATATCATTTTATATTTAACGCGGTATACTGGTAACCTAACCGAATGATTAATCATCATCTAAATTATAATCATGGTAAATAGCCAGTTGCTTGTTGATTGGTAATTTATTGATTTTTAAGGCCAACTCGATAGAGGATGCCGATAACATCTTTCTTTCTTCATCTGAAGTTCGTTCAACACCTTCAACTTGGTAGAGCAAAGCATTTAGCATCTTTTTTATAAATATACCTCGCTGTTCATCAGACAAATGTTCAGCCAAAGTCATTAGTAGACCTAATTCCCTTTTTACTCGTTCGCTATCTTGAGATTGACCTGTTTCCTCACCTAGTAACCAAGCCGGACTAACTCCAGTAGCATGAGCGATCTTCTGAAGTTGCTCAATTCCATTCGGAAGCGAATCTCCGGCAACATATCCACGGATCGTAGAGTACGGGATATCACATTTTTGTGCCAGATCACGCATGGAATCGCCTGTCATAGCGAGAAGTTTCTCTAATCTGGCACTAAATTCACTCTTAATCATCATACTCCGATTTTGTAACCATATGAATGATAAGAAAAACAGATGAACTATCGAAAATTAGATATTTATCACTTTAATTTGTCTAATTTTCGATCTAATCTATCTGTACACATTGCAGACAATCACCCTCTGCAAACCCAACTGCTGAGCATCGCATACTCAGGGCAGAATTGCCACGCATCCGCTCGTCCTGAAAACCGCTCAGTTCACAAAAACACGCCACAAGCGGGGATAACAAAGAAAGCAGTATGAGCCATAGCTGTTTATCGCCATTACCGGAGCCCCAGACGCTTACGCCTGTCATGTCTTAACCTCTGTCCGATAAGTCTGTGCGCTCCGGGCCTTTTACCCGGAGGACTCCTTATGTGGACAGTCAGCCTCGCTGAGGCGTTTATTCATGTATTCCAGGTCGCAGGCAAAATCTTCCTCGACATGATGACCGGGCTTATCCCGATGCTCATCTGCCTGCTGCTGGCCATCAACTTCCTGATGAAGCTGGTTGGTACCGTGCGGATGGAGAAAGTTGCCGCCCTGCTCGGCCGCTCGCGCATTCTCACCTACGGCGTGCTGCCGGTGCTCGGCTGGTTCTTTATGAGCAGCCCCGGCGCGCTCACTTTAGGCAAACTCCTGCCCGAAAAGAGCAAGCCCGGCTATGAGGATGCGCTCGGCACCCCCGCCCATCCCCTCACCAGCCTGTTTCCCCACGTAGTGCCATCAGAGCTGTTTGTCTGGCTCGGCGTGGCTGCCGGGGTTAAGGCGCTCGGCCTGCCCGTCACCTCGCTGGCGCTGCGCTATATCGCCGCCGCCATGCTGATTGGTTTAATCCGCGGGATTATCACCGAGTACCTGTTCCTGCGGCTCAGCAAGCGGGGGAATGCGCCATGATGATTTACTGAGCACGTATCGTCGCCATCGGGCTGTTTGTCGCCGATGGTCTCACCGACAAAATGCTTATCACCTTCGACAGCAACGGGCCGAAGGACTGTCTCGATTACTCGCTATCGCTGGAGCCGTCGTTCCGGGAAGAGAGCCTGATGATACTCCCCGGCGACCGCCTGCTGCTGGCGGGCCACGATTTTCTGGTGACTGCCGTCGGCAAAGGGGCACAGCAGGCGCTGTTTGAACTCGGCCACCTGACGCTGGTGTTCAATGGTGACCTGAATCCCTGCCATGTCGGCGCGGTTCATCTCTCCGGCCCGGTGCCGAACCTGCGCGACCTCCACGGCAATCTGGTGATTGAGGAGGGGCGGCCATGAACACGGTGCTCATTCCCCCCGGTCCCGGCGGCTATGGTAAGGGGCTTTGGCTACCCACAGGGAGCGGCAAAAAGGTACTGTCGCTGACCGGGCGCGAGATTCATCCGGTGGCGATAGAAATCGGCGCACTTACCGAATCGGAAGTGGTGAATGGCTTTGCCGATATCCCGCCGGATAACGACATCCTGTGCGTGGTGATTAACTGTGCCGGGTCCCTGCGCTGCGGCCTGTATCCGCAGAAGGGTATCCCGACCATCAACGTGCTGCCTACCTGGCGGGCCGGACCGCTGGCGCACTTTATTAGCGAAGAGAACTACGTCTCCGGTGTGACGATAGAGCAACTGGTTCTGGTGGATACCGCCGAAGCGCCGGACTGTCAGCCTGAGTCAGTTCCAGCTCCGGAGCCAGTCATTACCACCGCTCCTCCACCTCCGCGCGGTGCGGAGAAACTGGTGCGCATGGTCGAGCAGACCGGCACCGCCGTCGGCCACGTTATCGCCCTGCTGTTCGCCGCCAGCCGTGAGGCGGTGGACGTGTCGCTGCGCAACGTTATCCCGTTTATGGCCTTTGTCTCGCTGCTGATTGCCCTGGTGCAGGAGACCGCGCTCGGCAGCCTGATTGCCCACGCCCTGACGCCGCTGGCGAACTCACTGTGGGGACTGGTGCTGCTGTCGCTCATCCGCGGCATTCCGTTTCTCTCCCCGGTGCTAGGGCCGGGTGCGGCTATCTCGCAGGTGATTGGCGTGATGATTGGCACACAGATTGGCGCAGGGGCGATATCTCCGGCCTTCGCCCTGCCCGCCCTGTTTGCGATCAATGTGCAGGTCGGCTGCGACTTCGTGCCTGTTGGCCTTTCGATGCAGGAGGCAAAGCCGGAGACCATCGCAAAAGGTGTACCCGCCTTTCTGCTGTCGAGACAACTGACCGGACCGCTTGCGGTAATAGTCGGCTGGCTGTTTTCCCTGGGCTTATTCTGAGGACATAACGATGAACAAAATCAGAGCCGCCGTGGTCGGCGCAGGTATCTACGGCAAACACCATATGAATGCGTACCTCCATAACCCGGACACCGTGCTGGTCGCCATCTGCGACACCGATACAGAACGCTGCGACGACCTCGCCATGACCTGTGGCGTGATGGGTTATACCCGGCTGGATGTCCTGTTACAGGAGGAAGCCATCGACGTGGTCTCGGTGGCGACACCTGACCCGTACCACACTGAATCCATCCTCACCGCCCTGCGCCACGGCAAACATGTGCTGGCGGAGAAACCGCTCGCCACCTCAGTACGCGAGTGCGAGCTTATCGTGGAGATGGCGCAACAGCGCGGCCTGCTGGTCGGCGTCGATTTCCACAAACGCTGGGACCCGGCGGTGATGCGCATCAAAGCCGAACTGGAGAAACCGGAGACCGGGCGGATCCTGCGCGGCCATATCAGTATGGACGACGTGATTACCGTGCCGACGGACTGGCTGGACTGGGCGGGCGCAAGCTCCCCTGTGTGGTTTCTCGGCTCACACTGCTTTGACCTGGTGCGCCACCTTTCCGGTCAGGAAGTGGTGTCGGTGTATGCCGCCGGGCAGAAACGGCTGATGACCGAATGCGGCCTCGACACCTTCGACAGCGTGCAGAGCCTTCTGACGATGGCCGACGGCAGTTCGTGGGTGGTGGAAAACTCGTGGGTGCTGCCGGAGGGCTTCCCGAAGGACAACGACGGGCGCATTGATATTCTCTGTGAGGCAACGTATATCCGCAGCACCTCGCAGCATCGCGGGCTGGAAATCACCACGCCAGGCATGACGCTCACGCCCAACAGCTACTTCATCAACTACCGCAACGGTGTCGCCAGCGGTTTCGGTATCGATCCGATAAACGACTTTGTTCGCGCGGTCAGGAACCGTTCGCCGTACCCGGTGACGGCAGAGGACGGGCTGGCGGTCAGCCGGATTTGCGAGGCGGTGCACCGCAGTCTGGAGAGCGGGAAACCTGAAGATGTTTAAACAAACGGCGCAGGGTAGCTCCCTGTGCCAGTTCCATATGATTTTGCTAATTCTACTCACTGGTATATTCACTCGTTAGGCTTTGGCCCGCAGATATATTAATGTTTTCCATCCTGCCGCAACAAAACCCCACACACGATTGTATGTTTTTTAGTCATCAAGGTGAATAGAGGTATTTTATGGCTATGACCTTTTTCACCTCCCTGCCAATAGTATCATGCTAAACCTCTCATCTATGTTTATTGCGCCATAATAGTCAACAAGTATTTCAAAAAAGTCCCAAGCAAATTATAATGCTGGAGTTTCATAATGTCCCTTTAAAAACCATTTTAAGAAGAGCTATTATGTCCCTCCCTACAAATTTTAATGATATTCTTCGTCTTTTTGAAAAAGATTACGATACAGCCAAAGAAGATAATGCCTTAAGTGCACGCGGACAATTTCTGCAACTTTACCCCCTTAATCGCCTAAAAAAAATGACGCTTGATGACTATGTCATCGGCAAAGGCACGGCCTCATTTTGTGCTTGTGTTGAAGTAAAAACCAGAACATGGGCAAATATGCAAGGTGCGACGGCGCTCAAATTTGGTATTTATTATGGAAAATCAAAATCAGATCCAGCCGTCCGCTATCGTTTTACTCAGAAATTTGGCGATGATGATAGTACTAATAAAGAAGTTTTCGCTAATGTTAAAGACGCTTTACTAGACCTAATACAGTCAGGGAAAGAATTAGATTTTAGAGCGATTGACGAGAACCCCCTATCCCAAATGTTTAAGGCTAAAATATTGAGCCTTTACTTTCCAGAACACTTTATAAACATTTGCAGCAAAGATCATCTTAAAGAAATTGCTATGAAAATGGGTATAAAAGAGCAACAGTTTATTAGTAAATATCAACATTTGTTATTCAAGAAAAAACTAGAGCATAAAATCACCCGAAACTGGAGCAATCCAAAATATATGTCCTTCCTTTATGCCCAGTTCATACGTAAGGATCTTAGCAGCGCTCCTGCTGTGATAGTTAAAAAACCACAAAAAAGAAACCATCCCGAAGTCAATTTCGAAGAAATAACGGACAATCGTGATTTAATAGGCAAAAAAAGCGAAGAATATGCATTAAACTGGGAAAAAAACCGCCTAATCGGTCTCGGCTATTCAAAACTAGCTGAGGAAATAGATGATCGCCGTAATCGTCCAACTTATGGTTACGACTTTCTTTCTTTTAATGCCCCAGGTGATGAGCGATACATCGAAGTAAAATCAATTGGCCGAGATGGAAAAGAGGGAGCATTCCGTTTTTTCCTCTCAGGAAATGAACTCACCGTTTCTAATTTAAGTAACCACCGTAAAAACTATTATTTTTATCTTGTACAGTATGGGAAAGATGGAGAGCCATGCAATCTATATGTAAAACATGCTCAAGATCTTTACACTAATAGTGAAATGACCCCTTGTGCTTACGTTGTTAGGTTCGATCTGGAAGAACCTGCTTAATAGTTTCGACAACCTCCGACTCATAACTTTAAAAGTGTGAAATCAGGCGCAGAGTCACCTGAGCCTTCATCTCAGTGATACTGCAACAACACCTGCGAAATCTTCCTCGCTTCATCAGCAGGATCCGCTGCATGCGTGATCGCTGATCCCACAATCACCACATCCGGGCCTAACAGCGCATAGTCTTTCACCGTCTGGCTACTGATGCCGCCTGCTACGGCAATCCGTGCTTTCCGGCGCGCCTTCAGCATTGTTATCAAATCATCAATCGGCTTGCGCCCTGCCGCCTGCTGGTCGGTGCCTGTGTGTACCGCCAGCATATCCGCGCCCGCCTCTTCCAGGAGGCGGACCCGCGCAGGGAGATCGTCGACGCAGATCATATCCACCACCACCTGCTTTCCAGCCTCCTTCGCCGCACAGATGCATGACTGGATCGTCAGCAGGTCGGTCACACCTAACACCGTGACATAGTCTGCTCCGGCGTCGAAAAGCAGCTGCGATTCAAAATGGCCGCCATCCATAATTTTCGCATCCACCAGTACTTCCTTATGCGGGTATTTCTCTTTAATGACTTTAATCGCGTTCACGCCTTCCCGAATAAGAAAAGGTGTACCCACTTCAATAATATCAACGTCGTCAACCACCTTATCGATAAATACCAGCGCTTCAGGCAGGGTTAACTCGTCCAGGGCAAGCTGTAATTTCATGTTGGTTTCCTTGTGTCGAATGACTATTCGAGGTTGGCGTGTAGCGCAAAACCTTTGGTTAAGCGATATCCCGTCGACTGCGCCAGATTCACAATCATGGCATCGCCCAGCACCATGACCGCCTCTTCAAACAGGCTGCCGCCGGGCAGAATGCCTTTCACGTTATCGAGTCCATCCGGCAGTTTGTCGGTATAGGCCGGGATCCTGACCACTACCTCCGCCAGATTCCCCAGCGTGGACTCGGGGAAAATGGTCAGCAAGGCCACAGTGCCACCCAGTTGCTTCGCTTTCGTTGCCACATTCACCAGCGAAGCCGTTTCACCCGATGCGCTGGCCAGTAACAGCAGGTCGCCATTTTTCAGCGCAGGCGTGACCACATCGCCGACCACATGCACCTTCAGGCCGATATGCATCAGGCGCATCGCAAAAGCTTTCAGCATTAATAGCGAACGCCCTGCGCCAAAAACAAACACCGTGTTCGCTTCAGCGATGGCCTGCTCCAGACGTGCCAGCGCAGCGCCATCAATCCGCGACATCGCCTGATGCAGGTCAGTACAGGCGACACCTGCAACAGATTGCGTTTCCATCATGCGTCCTCCTGACAGAGCGGGAATAAATCATCCTCATACTGGAGCATCCCCATGATTTCCCGGACATAGTTATCGACATGCCCCAGAAAGTGAAAACGTTCCGGTGCGGCGCGATAGCGTTGATAAAGCGGCGTATCGAAGGTGATGCCAAGATGCGGGTTCCCTTTGACGGTGGCGAATTTGATGCGCGGAATATGCGGGTAGTAATGATTCTTGCGCACGCAGAGCTGCCCGTTCTCTTCCACGATGTAGCAGGCCATACCGTGATAAAACTGCACCGTGTCGTAGTGAACCGCGCAGGGTTTATAGGCCAGATTGCTGAACACCAGCGGCCCGTCGCCAATATTGATGGAGCAGTGGCCGTAATTCGGCGGCACGATAATGCTTTCCCCCTCCTTCACCACCGCCACGATAAGATCGTCCACCAGCAGATCTTTTGGCGCGACTGCAAAATCCGGCGACTTTTGCAGGATATATGCCGCAGTCCCCTTAATCACTTCATATAATTCCGGATGGGTGTTGCGCCGCGTGTCGTTATAGCCGTGATAATGACCGCTGGTTTTCTTGCGCTCCCTACCAATCGTTCCCGACATGATGATGGTGATGTCGTACTGATACTGGTCGGCAGCAAGCCGTTCCTGATCCTCCGCAAAACTGAGCCCGCGATAAACATCGTAAGCCGGTTCATCACGCTGCGCTTCGGTGAACTCCGGTAAGACCACCGCCATCTGCCCGGCGCTTTTGCGGCCAAAGCCGAGATAGTTCAGCGGGGGTTTCAGCACCATCACGCCGTCGTCATCGAGATACAGCGGTAAGCCGCTGTGGTGTAGCTGTTTCATTTTGCCTCCTGTGTATACGCGTTAGCTGCGCGGATCGCCTCTTTCAGCCGATCGGATTTCATGCCAAAGACGCTTTGAATGTTGTTCCCGACCTCGACGACACCCGCCGCACCAAGCTGTTTCAGCAGCGCTTTGTCCACCAGCGACTTATCCGTCACGTCAATGCGCAGACGCGACATGCAGGCTTCGATGCGGGTCATATTCCCCAGCCCGCCATAGGCCAGAATGATGCCGCTCACCAGGTCGTTCTGTTCGTTTTCCTGCGCCACAGTGCTTTCTTCGACTTCACACCCCGGCGTCAGCAAATTCCAGCGGCGGATGGCAAAGGTAAACAGGGCGTAGTACACCGCTCCCATCACCAGCCCGACCGGGAACACCATGTACCAGTGAGGCGCGCGCGGCAGGACGCCAAAGAACAAATAGTCGATAAGCCCGCCGGAGAAAGAGAGCCCGATGTGCACGCTGAACCACTCCATCAGCAGGAACACCAGCCCCGCCAGGACGGCGTGAATGCCATATAGCACGGGCGCAACAAACAGGAAGGAGAACTCAATCGGCTCGGTGATGCCGCAGACGATGGAGGTGATCGCGCCAGAGAGCATAATGCCCTTCACCCGCGCTTTGTTTTCCGGGCTGGCGCAGCGGTAGATCGCCACCGCAATCGCCGGAATGCAGAACATCTTGATCGGCGTCAGCCCGGCCATAAAGGTTCCGGCGGTAATCGGCACCTGATCTTTCAACTGGGCAAAGAAGATAAGCTGGTCGCCATGCACCACCTGCCCGGCTTTGTTCACGTACTCGCCAAACTGCAGCCAGAACGTCGGCCACCAGACATGGTTAAGACCAAACGGAATCAGCAGCCGCTCGACAAAACCGAACAGGAAGGCGGACACGCCCGGCCCCTGCACCGTCATAGTATTCGACAGGCCATTAATCAGATGCTGAACCGGCGGCCAGACCACCGTCATCACCAGCCCGACAAACAGCGCGGCGAAGGAGGTCACTATCGGCACAAATCGCTTGCCGGAGAAGAACTCCAGCCATGAAGGAAGCTGGATGCGGTAATAGCGTTTATACAGCCAGGCGGCGATAATCCCGATAATGATGCCGCCAAACACGCCGGTCTGGAGCGAAGGGATGCCCAGCACCATCGTGTAGTCACGTACCTGCGCCACCGACTCGGGCGTGATCCCCAGAAACTGGCCGATGGTGACGTTCATAATCAGAAAACCGGCGATCGCCGACAACCCGGCAATCCCCTGATCGTCACTCAGTCCTACCGCCACGCCGACCGCAAACAGCAGCGGCAGGTTAGCGAAAATCGCACTGCCCGCTTCAGCCATCAGCTTCAGCACGTGAACCAGCCAGTCAGCGCCGAGAAACGGCAGGCTGGCGACAATATTGGGATCCTGAAAGCTGACGCCGAAGGCCAGCAAAATACCGGCGGCAGGCAGCATGGCAATGGGGATCATTAACGATCGCCCGATGCTTTGTAACATTTGCAGAAGGTTGAATCTTTTCATCTCGATCTCCTGAGCGCGTCTTTATGACAGGGATTCGCACAACAGCAGGTTCTGCTCCGAACACCTTCAGTATCCGAACCGGAGATGATTAAAAAAACAGCAACCGACAACGAAAGTTATTTCCGGTTTTCGCTTAAAACCGGAAAATTTATGAGGACAATCACGCCGGAAACCGTGAGAAAGGGATAAAAGAGGAAATCGCGTTCGGTGGGAGGCCATCATATGAGTATCTTCGAGGCGCATTTTCGCAGGCTGCACGCCCGCTACGGCGCAGGTCAGACGCACGAATTACAGATGCAGGAGATCGCCGCCATCTTCGGCTGTTCAGTGCGTAATTGCCGGATTGCTTTGAAAAAGATGCATCAGGAAAAATGGCTCGACTGGCAGCCCCAGCGCGGGCGTGGCAAGCGCTCACGGCTCCACCTGTTAACCTCGCCGGAAAAGCTGTTCAGCCAGAACGTCAATAAGCTACTGGAGAAGCAGGATTACGGCAACGTGCTGCGGTTTATCGGCAACGACAAGTATCTGCTGGATCGCCTGAGCCTGTGGCGCTTTGGGGTACAGGATAAAAGCAGTGAAACGCGGGTGCGCATCCCCTACTATCGCAATCTGGATCCGCTTAACCCGCTCGTCCCCCTGCGGCGGACCGAACGACATCTCCTGCGACAGTGCCTCAGCGGGCTGACGCGCTATGACGCCGTTCAGGGCAGGATCATCCCCGATATCGCCCACTACTGGACCCACAACGACGACTTTACCCGCTGGGAGTTCTGGCTGAAATCCACCGCCCGCTTTGCCGATGGCAGCGAACTGAATGCCAGCGCCGTTCAGCGCTGCCTGCTCGCCGCCAGCCAGAGCCCGCAGTTCGCGCCGCTTTTCAGCCCAATCAAAACCATCACCGCTGACGCCCCCTGGCATCTGGTGATTGAAACGTACCATCCGGTCAGACGGCTCGACTGCCTGCTCGCCACTCAGCCGACGATGCTGTTCGATTACCAGCACGGACACATCCGCTGTACCGGCGCTTTCCACCTGCAGGAACACAGTGACAACTTTATGGTTTTGCGGCGCAATCAACACTGGCACCAGGCGAGGCCCGGACTGGATGAGATCACCATTTTCACCTGGGCTCCGGAGCATATCAGCATGAGCTTTATTCCCCTGCTGCGGGGCGAAGAGGCGCAGGATGACCGCCCGCTCAACGAGCGTAGTCTGGAGCAGGGCTGCTGTTTTGTGCTGCTCGACGGTGAAGGTGCCTTTGCGGATGAGGCCGGAAGACGGTTTATCAATTACCTGCTGCAACCTGTCGAACTCCTCAGCCAGACGCAGCTTCCTGACGAATACGCACGCATCCTCTCCGTTGCTCAGGGCATGCTGCCGCAGTGGAATCACCGCCCGGTGGATTTCGGCGGGATCACCGCGCCGTTTAACCTGCGTCAGCCGGTTATCATCAGCACCTTTCAGCAGCCGGAACTGGTGGAGCTTGCCGGAGCGATTCGCATCCTGCTTGAACGCTGGCATATTCGCGCCGAGATACGGATCGACGCATTTGACAGCTTCAACAGCCAGCCGCGCCCTCCTGCGGATATCTGGCTCAGCAACTTTATGCTCGATACCCTTTCGGTTCCGGCTTTTCTGGAATGGCTGGCTTCCACCACGCTGTTTACGCGACTGCCTGAAACCCAGCGACAAAACCTGAACGCCCTGCTGCCGACCATTCTGAACAGCGATAATGAACAGGCGTTCGCAACCATTGCCGCCTTTTTCCATGAGATGACCCACCAGCGATATGTCATTCCTTTGCTACATCACTGGATGGAATTTGCGACCGAGAAGTCATTTACCTGGCGCGATTTAAATACGCTGGGATGGCCGGATTTTAGCCAACTTTGGCTCGAATAATGCTACGCCCGCAAAAGCTCGCTAAAGGGCCTTTAAAGGCCTTTAAGGGTAAGGGAGGGAAGTGCGGGATTTGGGGCGGGGAACGGTAGACAAATTCAGTCCTCACGACGGAGACTGTTCAAATGTCTCTGTACTGACGCCCCAATATGGCTTTACCACCGTCTCCGATTGTTGAACACGTCAATGTCATCGAAGATATCTGCACGATCCAGATCCTGGGTTTTGTAGGCCCGTTTTCTGATGCACTGCTTTTTCAGCGAACTGAAGCAAGGCCATAGAAGTAAAACAGTACCGCTGGCAACTGGGCATTTTCTCGCTTTAGCGGAGACCAACAGTATGCTTAGATTCAGTTTATGCCGTCAGCCGATAGTGCGACTGCACCAGACCCGAAGGGAAGCTGCGGCTGGATAATAGCGTCAAATCGATATCATGGGGTAATACTCCGAATAGCGGTTTTCCCGAACCGAGCAGAACAGGAACAGTTGTGATAACGATATCGGCAACCAGACCTTCGCGCAGGAACGACTGTATTAACTGCCCGCCATCGATATAAACCCGGTGCACGTTCTTCTCCATAAGGTCAGCAAGAGCCTCCCTTGGCGTGCGGCATGAAAACTGTACTTTACCCTTCAGCGCCTTGGGCACGGGGGTATCGGTTAGCTGCCGGGAAAGCACCAGCACGGGCCGATCATAAGGCCATTCGTCAAAAGTCAGCACCTTCTCATAGGTGCCTCGTCCCATAATGATCCAATCTTTGTCCGCGATGAATGCGGCATAGCCATGATCTTCTGTCGGGTCATCGCGCTTTAACAGCCAGTCGATATCGCCATCCTGTCGGGCGATATAACCATCAAGACTGACCGCGATGAAAACATGTGTGGTGACCATCAAGTGCTCCGTTTTCAGGTTGCATATATCTCGTTGAGTTTAGCAATGTTCGCTCCAGGCACGAAGCGAGCAAGTTACCTAAGTTGAAGGTCCGCAGGGAGCGAGGAGCAGAAGTTCGAAGCACATCATGAAGTAAGTTTTAAAATGGGAGATAACTTGCTTTTACATATTTTCCAATGCAATATCATACCCTTTTAAAAATAAATCAGATATATGAGGTGAAAATGTCTAGTCTTAATTTATTCGATGATGTCGTACCTTTAGAAAAACAGCATCCAATATATATAATGATGAAAAAGGAACGCTATGAACCGGAGAGAGAAGTAATTAACCAATGGGCAAAAGGATTTCTAGACAGGGATAATAAGTTTACAAAAGAATTTCAAACAAGTTTTGAACCTTGCCTATGGGAGTTATATCTTTTTGCTTATCTTAAAGAATTGGGTTTAAGGAACGACTTTTCATACGATGCACCTGACTTCATCGTCAATGAACCTGGGTTTTGCATTGAGGCAACCATAGCCCTTCCGGCACAAGGAGCCCCTGGAGCGCATGGTTTCAGTACGGAAGATATGCCAAGAGATTTTAATAAGTTTAATTCTGAGGCATCTATTCGACTTAGCAATAGTTTTATATCAAAGGTAAAAAAATTAAGATCGAGATATTCTCAACTTCCTCAATGTAAAGAAAAACCTTTTGTTATCGCCATAGCTTCCTTCGACCGACCTTTTGCGCACTTTGCCGCAGCCAGACCCATACTTGCAACATTATATGGTTTATATCATGATGAAGAAGCAACCATTGAATCAGGATCAAAGAGCATAATTTCTTATAACGTTGAGGCTGCGGTAAAAAAAGAAAATGTTAATATAGCCATGGGGTTATTTTGCACGCCTGATTATTCGGATGTAAGTGCTGTGATTTATAGTAGTTTAGCTACTTGGGGAAAAGTAAGAGCTTTGGCGGACAATCCTTCAGCTCTAACAATTTATACAACCTTTACCCCAAGAGAAAATTCATTATATCCTAAAGTTCATCAAGCCAAAAAAAATGATTATATAGAGCATCTGGCAGATGGATTGTATATTTTACATAACCCATTTGCCAAGTATCCGTTGCCTAAAGAGACGCTAAGCCACCCTAGAGTAGCACAAGGTTATGTTGAATCTGATGGATACGTCAATTTTGTAGCGCCAGAGGATTTTCTTTTATTGCGTTTTTTACAATCATTCAATCTTAAAGATTAGTAAATATGGTCATATTTATTTACTTTACATAGATAAAGTCTAAAGATGGCACTTCCTTTAAACTCAACTACCTATGATTTAGAGTGGTTGTCCGGCCTGCTTCCGTAACCGTTAGTTCGACTGACGAGATTCCTGTTTCCCTCTAAAAGACTTGGTTGATTAAAACAGGTCACCGAATAGCCATTTAGTCCACTTTGACCACGAAGCGACCGAACTAACTGAGCAGAAGGTCCGTTATGAGCGAGGAACGGAAGTTCACAGTTGATCTCACACCCAAATAGTCGCATTACTAACATTGCTGCGTGTTAATCAACAGGCAGCAGGTCACTCTTATTTTCTTGATAGGCTTTGTATAGTATGAATAAACCTTACAAAGTTATGAAGAAGCTCGTGATTTTCCTCTGATATACCATCTGGGTCAAAGTGCATCACGTCGTTACGAATTATTCTGACCTTGTCGAGCTCTTTAGTAAATATTTTCTTATCTATTTGAAGTTCGGTTTTTTTCCACAATTCTGGATTTTCAAAAAGTCGTATATATTCCCCAAAGGTTAAATCTGCGACCGACTCTATAACCCGTTCGCTGTCAAATGGATTAACGATGCTAACAAGCTCATCTTTCGTAAATTTTCCATCTATCAGCTTACGAATATGATTTTCGATTTCAGATAGTAAAAGAAAAGGTTCTGACAACTGTCTGAACTGAGAACTAAGATCGGTAGTAGTTATAATCCCACTAATTCTTTGATCAGAAGATCGCACTAATACGTAAGCATACTCAATAATTCTAGGTAGTGCAGAAAAAATAGAGTCACTGGCGTTTATTTCCCTGTGTGGCTTCATATAATCACGCACAACCGCAGATTCTGATTGGGTCAACGCTAGTATTGGAGCAATGCTTTCCCAACTAATAACACCTTTAACATCTCGCTCGCTGGTCATAACGGGTAGTTGAGAGTAGTCATGCCGCAACATCAATGTGATGGCTTCTGTTAATGTAGCGTCAGGTTTCACGGTCACTAGTTTAACATCCGATGCTTCGAGTCGACTAACACGGAAGGCTGGCTCGGAAACTGCACCGGAAATTAGTTCATCATGCGGCTGAAATACTGTTTCAGGTGTAGCCAATTCGGCGTTACTTGATTCGGTTTCTTCATGTAAACATTCACCTGCTTCATGGGGCGTTGCGTCATTCCCCGGAGGTGCATAGATAGTAATTTTTGCATCCAGCGGCACACTATCAAAATCAGGTTCGGTTTTAACTCCTAAGCTTTCTAATGCTTTGCGAATTTTGTACGCAACCATGTAGCCTCGACGCTCTGCGCCAAACCAGCTTATGAATTCTCGCACTGATACTGGGTTTGAGGACATACCGTCTTTTAGTTCACGAAGGATTTCGTTAAGTCTTTCTCGATTTTCTACTGCCATAAAATTTTCTCCATGTAGGTTGTCGGCTACTGTTAGGTTTCAATCTTGATTCAGGCTTCTCACGCTTTTTTTAAAATCTGGACAACGAGGCTGCACTGACTTTTTCAGCTCACCTCAGATTGCACCATCCCATACACATAGCTCAGATTCCTAATGTTCAGTATAAGGAGGCCAGAATACGAATTGCCCTTACCGCTAGTGCCAGCGCGTTGAGTTTAGTAGATGCCTTATTCATTTAGAATTTGATAAAAATACAAGACTCGGACAACAAGCTGCAATATTAATCGTTATTTTTCCACTCGAGGCCCACCGTCCGTTTCTGGCACAGGGCTGCTGTTGCAGCCCTGAAAACCTTAGACTTCAATCGATTCAAAGATCTCTAATGCATCATCTACTTCAATACCCAGATAACGGACTGTGCTTTCCAGTTTCTTATGGCCCAACAGAAGTTGGATCACCCGAAGATTCTTAGTTTTCTTGTAGATAAAGTAGGGTTTTGTTCTTCTCATGGAACGTGTGCTGTAAAGCGAATCTTCGAGACCAAGCTTTCCTGCCCACCCATGAAAGATTCGGTTGTATTGTAGGGTTGATATGTGCTGATTAGTTCCGATACGAGACCGGAACAAGAAGTCTTTATTGTGCAAATAATCAAGCTTTATCAATGCAGCAATAGCTTCTCTTGTTCCTTTGGTTATCTCAAATTGCACAGGGCTACCGGTTTTCTGTTGCAACACCGTTGCTCTGCTTGAAACCAAGCGACCATATGCCACATCAGATACTTTGAGTTTGACCAGATCACAGCCTCGAAGCTTACTGTCCAGGGCCATATTGAACAGAGCTAAATCGCGCGTTTTGCCTTCCAGTTCAAGCCGGATTCGGGTCCCCCAGATATGAGATATCTGAAGTGGTCTTTTTTGGCCGATGATACGGTCTTTGTTCCACGGTGACGTGTTCATACTCAAATCTCCTGCAATGTGGGAGATTTGAGTATGGTTGTCCCTTATGAGCGCAGGCTGTGTGAAAACACTCACCAAATACTAAAATGTATGAGGTTATGCAAAATCTGGAATCAATCAGCTGATTATCAGAGTCGAATTTTACGTAGGGAAGATATTTTCAGCTCTGTTTTAGGCCATTTCTGCACTCAAAAACGTTTTCACACAGCCGCGGTCAGATCGCAATCTTGCACCACAATCTGGTACGAGTCAGGCAAGCATTTGGGGTGAAAGCCTGTCCTGAGTGAGAATCTAACCAAGCATTGTGTTATGTTTAACAACTGGAGTAGACTACAAAATCAATTAATTAAGGATCTTGAGATGACTATAGCCGCAGCTTGGGTAAGAACTTTAAGAAATTGCAAAGAATTGATTGTAGTATCAGATAGTAGATTAAATGGTGGTATGAAAATGGATTGTGGGCAGAAGATAATAACTCTGCCTCGTTCAGATGCTTTCATATGTTTCGCAGGTGATACTAGTTGGGCATATCCTTTGATGCATCAAGTGGCATCAGCAATTGATATATATGATCGTTGCTCCTCACGAGCCCAAGATATTAAAGAACTCAAAACCCATATTCTTAAAATTTTTGAACGACTGAGAGAGCAAATTCACGATGCCATAGGTGACATGGATATACCCGATGCAAAATTCATATTCGGGGGATATTCATGGATAAGAAAAAAATTCATGATTTGGCACATCACCTACCAAAAGAGTACCAACTCTTTTCGTGCGGATCCTGCACGTGAAATATATGGATCACCTGTTGTATTTACTGGTGATGAAGAACATGTAATTGTAGCTAATGCTATGCTTCGTGAAAAATTAAAATCAAGAGGGAAGCTGGATAATTTAGAAAAAGGCATGAAAAATACTGTTAAATTTGAATGAGAACCATTTGAAGTTATTCGAGACATGTTTTACAAAGTTAATGAAAGTTCTTATGAATTTAAAAACTCATCAATTGGAGGCGCGCCCCAAATCCTAAAAATCTATGAACATTTATCAAGTCAAAAACTTGGTGTTCTGTGGAAGAACAGGATGGATAGTGAACCGAACATATATTTATCTGGCCGGAGGCTTACTAATTATGGTCCGCGAGATATGTGGATACTAGACCCTGAAAAACTGATAACGTACAATCCATTGAAAAGTAATCCTGATAAGGAGGTAATTAATCAATTCATTTAATCCTTCGGGCATTTAATTATACTTTATTAAAGATACAATTATTATATTTGCATTTTTAATTTTTATGACAGTTGTAAACAAAACTGTTAAGCATTGTGAAGAGAACGGGGCAATGAAAAAAAGCCGAGCTGTATTTCGTAGCCCCATCCCCTGACCAATATTTTGAAATCAGGATATTTCGATAGCTAAAACTCGTACAGGTACGTCTTTGGTGTTTTGTACTGAGCGACTAAGAGCAAATTCGGCAACAGAAATTTTTTGAATATCCTCGAAGCTTGTCAGTGTTATTATTACCCCTTGCTCAAAAACCAGTTATTTCTCGTGTCCTGTATCTATATCTTCACTGTTAAAGAAAAAACTTTTGAATGTGGTTCACTAACCCGAAGTACAAATAGTTCAATTGCATTATTACGATATGCCCTATCATGCCACTGTGGAACTCCCATCGCGATATTGGGACATAATGTTGTTGACAATGGCCGAGTGGTTTCAAACATAGCGCCGTATTTATATTCAGCGGGCCACTTTCCGCCATGAAATAGATATTGACCTGGCATCATCGGCCTACCACTTAAGCGAATTGCTTCTGATACTGCCTTTAGATCACAGCAATAAGTATCTCCTTGATATTCTGCAATCGGCTTAGGTGTAGTTTCTGGCATGTAAGACAACCACGAAGGGTGTTGCTTTATAGCGTCTTCGATACCGGTATCGCCTTCGGTTGTTAGTGTGTATTAGATAAGCATGTTTTTCCGCCCGGAAATTTAAAGAGAGTGAATTATTCGACAGAAACGCTCACTTCTGGAAACGAACGACAAGCATATAACGTCCACCAAAGCCTCAACCAACACGCAAAACCCAGCCCCCAACAATCAACTTAAAAATCAATCGGATATTAAAATCCCTTCCATATCAACTTCATCACCACTCTTTTTGCGCCTTCCCCTTCGCGCAAAAAATCAAAATCCTCAACAAACCCAATCACCTACCCCACCAATTACAAGGACGCCAGCCAATCATGATTGGACGGTGCAAGGACAACACCAACAAAAACAGGAAGTTAGCAGTCTCAGCAAGACACCGACCAGACGGTGAGGAGACATAAAAGGATACGCAAAGGAGCCGCGGCTCCTGGTGATATGAAAGCCCACAGATGTGGGCTTTTTCGTTGATGGTCAGAACGACCAGTTCACACCAGCCACCGCGTTCCACGGGGATTCCACACCGGCACCATGGCTATACCCCACCCCGAGATGTCCGCTTAACGTACTGCTGAATGAGGCTTTAATACCTGCCTGGTATATTCCACGTCTGCCCGACAAATCATTGACGAAATTACCGTCATTATTCACCTTCACCCGGTTATCATCGACAAATTCTTTGCGCACAGCCGCCTTCAGCCACGGCTCAATTTCCATACCGTTCCCCAGACGCATGTTGTAACTCAGCGTTGCGCCCAGTTCACGATATATACTGCGGGTATCGACTGATTTCGATTCCATGCCATTGGATAAATGATATTCGGGGTTATCAGCGGTGAACCCCGTTAACGATGCATACGGCGTCAGGTTCCAGTTACCATCCGTAAATCGCATCCCGGTTTCAATGTGACCGCCCAGCCCGTTGCTGCGATAACTGCCGTTGGCGGCTCCACCGCTGCTCATTTTACCGGCTACGTTACTTTCAAAGCGGTTCAGCTTCACGATACCGTCCAGATAGAAACCACTTTCATGTTCCCAGCTGGCATAGCCCCCCAGAGAATAACTGCCCACACTGCCATGTCCTCCACGATCAAAACCAATATGTGAATGGGAATAACCCATAAAAGCGCCCAGCGTCGCAATCCCCTCAGGAATATCATTACGGCTATCGATCCCCACCGTCATTCCGGTCAGCGTCTGCTCAAACCCGGCACCCGCATCGGTGGTGACATTATTACGGGTGTTATACGTCGTCCCCCAGACATTATTGTTGTGTGGACTCGCTTTCATTATGTTCAACCGCTCGCGAATACTGTTTAGCTCAGCATCAAAGACCAACGGTAATGTTGCTGCCATATTGAGTACGGCTGCTGTAGAAGGCGTGATGCGATTCTCCGGGACGGGTGTCGGCGTTGGAGCGGGAGTCGGGTCTGGTTTCGGATCCGGTTTTGGGTCTGGTTTTGGATCCGGTTTCGGATTTGGGTTGGGGTCCGGGTTGGGTTTGACATCATTGGTCAGGTTCCAGTTGCTGTTGCCGTCGCTTTTCAGGACATACTCATAGGTCCCAAGATCAACGAAACCGCCGGTATTACCCAGCGTAAACGAAGCATCCCCTCCCCCTGTTTTCACCAGCGTCATCGCGTCGTCAGACTGAGGGCTGACGCCGGTATCCTGAACAAAGATTTTAAAATTGCCAGTGGCGTTGTTGTTGACGACCAGTTGATCGCCCCGGGAGTCTGCAACGTTGGTATGCAGGTAGAAATTACCGCTGCCGGAAAGTTCACTGGTGGTCAGCGTATTGTAGATACCGTTAGTTGTGGCAGGCGCTGCTGTTTGTGCTGATAAATAAACATCACCGTCGTTGAGGAGTAAACTGTTTACTCTATATTCGCAGTTGCTGGTGCCTGCACAGGAATTATTGCTGTTAAGCCAGACACTGCCCCGACTGGCAGCCGTCAGGTCGGCAAGCGTCGTATCGACGCCATTTCCGATAGTTAATGTCGCGCTATCGGTAATCCGGACCACCCCTTCAAGTTTAACTGGCGTAACATTATCCCGTGGCGTCATTAACGACAGGCTTCCTGTCGCGCCACTGACCGATGCATCCGCCAGCGTACCTGCGTAGACGATTGCCGTCCCGCCAGCGATCAGTAGATCTTCTGCCCGGGCCAGAGCCTGAAACTCATCTTTTGACCGACCGAGGGTATATTGCCCACCGGAATTAACCTTTGTGGCGAAGTCCTGACCCAGGTTTTGCATTGCCCCACCGTTGCCAACCGTGGAATCGCGAGCTTCGGTACCTGCTAATACCAATAAATTACCGCCATTTTCCAGCAGCACATTGGTCGCTAAATTTCCGGCAATGGAAAAGGTGCCGTACTGGTGAGTACCGCTGATTTCAATACCGTTAGCCGTGCTCGTCTGGAGAGCGGCACCGCTGTTCTGGATGATATCTGTCGCTTTGCCATTATCGTTGACTGTCAGCGTACCGCCTTCATTAATCGTTGTTTTTACTGCCTCACCGTTAGCCGAAACTGTTTGTATTCCGCCGTCGTTAATCGTTGTCTCATTCGCCACCCCCTCGACGATTTGTTCGCCGCCGGTGAGCGTCGTGCCTGTCGCAGTGGCTTTTGTTTTGACGATCTCCCGCCCGCCCGCATTGACCTGTGTTTTGGCGGAAGTGGTGTCTGACTCCACGGTTAACACGCCGCCATTTGCCAGCAGGATATTGTTCGCCGCATCCTGCTCAATGCTGAACGCGACGCCATCAGCGCGTGTCCCTGTGACCCGCGTCGCTCTGGTGGTTGCAACCAACGCGCCCTGGCTACTTTGCTGTATCCCCGTTGCGCTGCCTTTCTCCCGCACATCGAGAGTGCCGCCTTCATTAAGCACCGAGTTTTCAGCCAGACCGCCCTCATTAACTACCTGTGAACCGCCATTAATAATGGAACCTTCCGCTGTCCCGTTTACCATAATTTGTTGTAGGCCTGAGACGATATCGGTATTGATCGCCTTACCATAATTCTGAACGGTTTGCGTACCGCCATTGATGTGCGTTTTGTCTGTTGACCCACCATCAACAATTTGTTCACCACTTTCGATATTTGCCTCAGTGGCTAAACCATATACCGTTTGCTTGCCACCTTTGATATTTGCTTTTTCAGAAGTGGCACTGGCATATATTGTTTGGGTACCAGCACTATTAAGTACAGTACCAACATCTTTTCCATAAACATCCATTTTGCCGTTGGCATTAATAATCGTGTCAACTGCCCGGGAACCAGTGACGACTGTTAATGAGCCAGCGTTTTCCAGCACTACATTTTTAGCTTCTGAATTCCTGATGTAGAAAGCATCACCATAACTGTTGGTTCCTTCGATAAGTGTTCCGGAGGTCGTGGAAGCAATTAATGCGCCGCCGGATTGTTGCTCAACATGCTTAGCCTCACCACCGTCCTGAACCTCCAGAACGCCACCATTATTAAGTCTGGTGCTATCTGTTTTAGCCTCCTTCTGGACAATCAGCTTACCGCCAGCATCAATGGTAGTATTTTTCGCCGAGGTTTTAGCCATTACCGTCAGTTCGCCGGTATTTTCCAGCACAACATAATTAGCCTCTCCTCCGGTAATAGTGAAGTGAGAGAGCTTGTTGTATCCTTCGATATCAGTCCCTGCGCCCGTGTTGGCAACTAAAGCACTGCCCGTCTCCTGGTTAACCCCATGTGCAATACCGCCGGTATAGACAATCAGCGAGCCTCCGGCGCTAATATTGCTGCCAGTTGCCGTACCATCTTTCTCAACAACCTGCCGGCTCCCAGAGGATATATTTGTCGTGTCAGCTTTCCCGCCGCTCTTGATATTTTGCGTTCCACTGTTGATATTGGTGCCCGTGGCAATACCATGATTATTAATATTCTGTGTGCCACCATTAATTATGGTATTTGTCGCGTTTCCGGCAACATCCATAACGCCGCCATTATCTATTCGGGTCGCATCAGCTTTAGCATTCGTTAAAACTGACATTGTTCCTTTATCTTTAATAATCGTCTTATTTGCCGAACCATATGCGTTTATGTCTAAATGACCACCGTTTTCCAGCAACACATTCTCTGCCACGTTATTGTGGATGGAGAATGCCCCTTCACTATTCGTACCGCTCACCGTCAAATCGTAAGTCGTTACTTTTAAAGCGGCTCCATCGTGCTGAGTAATATTAGTTGCCGTACCACCTCTAACATCAAGCACGCCGCCGGAATAAACTTCAATAACATCCGAGGAGCTCGTGTTATCAACAATTTGCGTACCACCAGAATAGATCTGCGTATTTTTTGCCGTTGACTTACTATTCAGAGACTGAGTTCCGCCTTCAATCGTCGTGTCCAGCGCACGGCTCTCATATACTCTTTGCTCACCGCCATTTTTAATGGCGGTTGTTTCTACTGTGCTCTGTTCAACATACTGTCGCCCACCATTTATGGTTGTGTTCGTCGCCAGACTTCCTTGCGTGATGTCCTGATAACCAGACTTATTTATCGTCGTACCGTCAACATGCCCCTGAGTTGATACTGACTGGCCTCCACCATCAATGATTGTTCCATTTGCAGTCCCCCCCTCTATGCGTGAAGTACCGCCCTTAATTGTCGTGTCATTGCTGGTACCACCTTTATAAACATATTGATTGCCACTTTCGATTATCGTGCCAGTAGAAATTCCTCCGTACTCAATTGACTGTCTGCCTCCATTAATGGTTGTATTATTAGCTTGCCCGTTAATATCGGCATGGATTGATACTAGTTGCTCGCCACCAGTTTCAATAATACTACTATTAGATATCCCACCATAGACCTCCTGCCGGCCATGGTTGATAATATGTGTGTTATTTGTTGTACCTCGTTCATCTACTCGTTGGTTGCCATCTACAGTCTCATCGTTTACCACACCAATAACATTAGTAGTGAAGGCCGCCATCCCGGGCTGGGCATATATTAAGGCAGATATCAATAAGGAAAGTACTGAGCGGCGAAAATAATAGGGACTGGTCCTGTTCATAAATTTCATCCTCTGAAAAGTGAATACTGAGTAGCGTTTAAGCGACCTTAGCTTTGCTGCAACATCAGCCCACAGGCACCAGACCAGGGGATTCATCCTGAAGAGACAGCGCAAGTGTATTGTGTTCACCGCTCATCAAAGACATCATGATGAAATGATGATATTCCGCATAAGAATGAGGCATTTTTTTAAGACATTGTGCTGAAGGATGATTGGATAAAAAAGTCAATCTTTTCAGGAAATACGGCGTATTCTTTTCTTTCGACATTGAAGCCATCGGAAAAATAAAATGATTTACATAATCGTTTCTGATGAATATCTTCTGCTCACATAAAAATCACACAATAACATTGAGATTGCAGATTGTTTTACTTTTACAGCTTTCGTCCCCTCATTGTTGGGCAAATATTGGTAGAGTCAGAGCACGAAAGTTAATACCACGTTCGCACAGCTCCTCCAACAGCACGGCAAGATGCCGCATACTGCGCCCCAGTAGGTTCAGTTTGCAGACAACCAGTGTGTCACCTACCGATAATGTCCTGAGCCGTTTGTTCAGTCCGGCCCTGCTGCCACGGTTTTACGTTGAAGTGGTAACCCTGAGCACGCAGTTCATCAGTCAGGCATGGTGCACCATAACGCTGTTGTTGCTGGGTAAGATCAAAAAACTTTCAGGCAGCTAAGGAAAGTTGAATCAGACATTAGATGAAATATTTCAACCAATTACAGCACCAATTTAAACTCAGTAAATCACAGCGCAGATCAAGGGGTTACGTGAAAGCGTAGCCCCTTTTTCTTTGGTAGTAGCAGCAAAATGGTTGTAGTGTAAAAAATAATCCCGTTTAATCAATCAATAATACATATTGTTTCAATCTACGTTATTATCTCTTTGTAAAACCTGCAGTTTATTTATCATTGAAAACTGCTTTTAGAACTTTATACAAGGGGACGATTCTCAATGGGACTATCCTCAGGGGAATTTTCCTCAGAGGAACTATCATCAAAGTCATCATCCATAGATGAAATACCATCGAATGGTGCCACGCCCGTGATTAGTTTTATTTTATTATTACGATCAGTCAAGACTCCATTTAAACCATTTTCGCTGACGGATTTTAATAATTTATCATAACTCTTATTGTCATCAGGCACATTAAAAATACACGGAGTATCAACATCAAACAATGACGTTCCCCAGTTCACATATTGAATATCATAGTTACTGAAGTTCTGTCCAGAAAAGAAGCATCCCTTAAAATCCAATCCACGTAAATTATATAAACTACCCTCTTCTTTTGGGAGAGCAATTTTAATTCTGGCTATCTCCCAGACAAAATTGCCATTTTTGTATTTGAATACCGTTTCAAGCTCTCCTCCAGACAACTTGACTTCTGGAAATAATTTGAAATTAAACCCTACATTATTATGTGTCAACGTAGATGAACAAAAGATGGAAAAAGCTTGCAGTGCTGAATTATAGCTATCGATTTTATCTTGAGGCTGCGCTCTTGGTAAAAACTTATAGCAACACTCATAAAAATTAAGTAGAAACTCTGATGACCTTCCATTTTTATCAAATAATACCCGCTGAAAATGCTGCACAAACTTATTCGTTTTTTCTTGAATATCTATGGTGTGTTCCTTTGACTCTAACAAAGATGAATCCTGTTGAAGTGCATTGCTCATCTGGTTGAGGAACAACTGCATTTCTTTCAACTTATCTCCATAGTGACCTTTAACTTGCTGAGAATTTTTAGTTACAGTTGAAACCTTATCTGTGTGGTTTTCATATAAATTATGTGATTCCATACAGTCATTTGGCGGCGTTTCTGAAATAACACTACGCGTTCTACCTGGCTGAAGTGAAGCAACATGAAAATCACTTTTTCTTATATTGCCGAATAGGGTCTGTTCATTTCTCTTAGCGCATTCAATAAACTGATCAACATTATTTTTATTAGATGACAGGTTAATTTCAGAAACCGCATTTTCTTTGTTCTCCAGCTTTAGTTTAACGAGAAGGTCTTCCCACACCGTTTTTTTTAAAAATACTACGTCAGGCTCACCATCAGCAACTAACTCTTGATTATTATCAAAGTGTACGTTGTATACTTTTAATTTATTTTCATTAGCATCATATTTAATACGTTTTAATTGTTCTCCGGCTCCCATAATGACAAAAGCATTGCCTTCATGATATTTACATTCAGACATCATTTTTTGTAAAATTTCAAGAGCACCGTTATACGTCCCTGAGGCAGCTTCTTTACAAATTAATTTTATAATACTATAAGCTAGTAACTCCATGGATTTAGAAGATTTTCTTTCATTACAATTTCCACTATTTATAAATGTGCTAGTGTTAATTTCGTTGCTTTTACTAACTAACATTGTCTTTTCCTCAGTTAATGTCTACATGGCTATTTTTAATGTTATTATTGTTTGTCACTATAAAAAATCGCTCATTTGAGACAATTGCTGGCATTAACAGCTTCATATGCTATACATGGTACTTTTAATTAATTTAGCACAAGAATGTTAAATTTAATAAGCAAAAGGTTATTTCACTGTATGATAAAAACCACCCGTTATAATTTATTCGTGAGAATCGTTTTTTGAGTGTTAGAAATTTATATCTAAATAGCGTTGATTAATGACCAAAGCCAGACTCCTGTAATGCTCACAAGACTCTTCTGCATTCGACGGCGGTTCTAGTCAGTAGTAGATGTTTAAGGCGTGGCAGAGACATTTCATCCTTACTCTACAGCATTGGTCCACATACAAATCGTGGTTGTGACACTTCACTTATCATCAGTGAGCGAACAGAGAATAGTTCAGTGATTTGAGTAATTAACCTGATTAAATGAAGAGGCATGATAAATGATAATACTCTGGCTTTATCGTTAATTACTTAATTCCACATGTAAGCAATTTGCCCGCTTGGCATAGCGGGCATTTTTTCCAGGTACTTTTGAATGAGTACTGATGGATAAATACATTGCAGTGGCGTGCCACGTACCAAAACACCAGCCCTCATTCGAAACTACCTACCGCACTGCTTCTTTAAAATGGCGTTAGTCGTGAAATATTGACCGCCATCGAGTCCCCCTTGTAACCTTAACTCTTCCTGATACGTGAATAATGATTTGGTGGCCCTTGCTGGACTTGAACCAGCGACCGGACGATTATGAGTCGTCTGCTCTAACCACTGAGCTAAAGGGCCTTGAGTATGCAATAACAATACTTATATACCACGCAATAAACATGATGATCTTATGATGTAAATAACAGATTTTTATACGTTCTCATTCATCCTGGGTCGTCATTACCTGCGACATAAAACCCGACACCGATTCCATTCACAAAGTCGATACTCTCAGTCAACAAGCAAATGCTAATACTTAGCACTATTTATAGTTACCATCGATTCAATGATAGTTTGTAATGATTTTGTATCTAATAATATAACTTTATTACATTAACTGAAGAGTTTTCGCATCATTATGATATCTGTTACTTTTCACCCCATAAAAATAAACTTCATATAGCAATATATTCTTTCATAGATCTTATTCTGCTAATCATTAGTTTCGTATGAGCGATTTTTGACAGTTGCCTCTCCAGACCACATCGATAATTAAAAAAACAGATTTAAGCATTATCCTTTTCCATATAAATATTGGATAAAAGTAGGACATCTGTTTGCAATTACTTTCACAACAATTAAACATTTTTATGTTTCCGTATACACCATATTACTCTACCATTAGAGGAACTTTATTATGTTTTCTATAAAACCAGGACCAAGAAATTTACCTATCGACAACCCCACATTGTTATCATGGAACATTACTGACGGGGATCTAAATTCCAAATTAAATACATTAGAATATCTAAACTGTATAACAAATATTATTAATTCTTGTGGAGTTTATCCTCAGGATTTAAAAGACAGAGAAATTATATCAACTTTTCACGCAGAAAAAGTTATTAATGATCTGTTAAAAAACAATTATAAAATTTCCCTTTTTCCAGATACAACTTACCGAGAGTTGAATAAAGCAGCACAGCGTAGCATTACAGCGCCAGACAGGATAGGAGAAGGAAAAACATGGGTTTATCAACGAGATACAATGGTTGAAAGAGGTGATAACAGCGGTGTTCATCAGTATGGTCCAGCTGAACATTTTACTCACATTATATCTGACAAACCGTCCCCAAAAGATAAGTATGTTGCATATGCTATTAACATTCCTGACTATGAACTGGCAGCTGATGTATATAATATTAACGTAACGTCACCTACCGGCCAGCAAGAAACATTTAAAATATTAATCAATCCAGAACATCTACGGCAAACACTTGAGCGTAAATCTCTTACTGCTGTTCAGAAATCACAATGTGAAATCATCACCCCCAAAAAACCTGGCGAAGCGATTCTTCATGCTTTTAATGCCACCTATCAACAAATCAGGAAAAATATATCTGAGTTTGCACGTTGTCATTATGGGTATATACAAATCCCTCCCGTAACCACTTTCCGCGCCGACGGACCAGAAACTCCCGAAGAAGAAAAAGGTTACTGGTTTCACGCTTATCAACCCGAAGATCTTTGTACTATCCATAATCCAATGGGAGATTTGCAGGATTTTATCGCATTGGTTAAAGATGCCAAAAAATTTGGTATCGATATCATCCCTGATTATACATTTAACTTTATGGGAATCGGGGGTAGTGGTAAAAATGATCTGGATTATCCCTCTGCCGATATACGAGCGAAGATCAGTAAAGATATAGAAAGTGGTATCCCTGGCTATTGGCAAGGTCAGGTCTTGATTCCCTTTATTATAGATCCAGTAACAAAAGAACGTGACCAAATCCATCCAGAAGATATACATCTCACTGCAAAAGACTTCGAAGCAAGTAAAGATAATATTTTTAAGGATGAATGGGAAAACCTCCATGCATTAAAAGAAAAGCGTTTAAATGGAATGCCTAAAACAACCCCCAAAAGTGACCAGGTTATTATGTTGCAAAATCAATACGTTCGTGAAATGCGAAAATATGGCGTACGAGGTTTACGTTATGATGCAGCAAAACACTCAAAACATGAACAAATAGAGAGGTCGATAACCCCACCGCTTAAAAATTATAATGAGCGGTTGCACAATACAAATTTATTTAATCCAAAATATCAAAAAAAAGCTGTTATGAATTACATGGAATACCTGGTAACTTGTCCGTTAGATGAACAACAAATGTCATCGCTGCTTTATGAAAGAGATGATTTAAGCGCCATTGATTTTTCATTGCTCATGAAGACGATAAAAGCCTTTTCATTCGGTGGAGATCTCCAAGCCCTTGCATCAAAACCGGGCTCCACAATCTCAAGCATCCCATCAGAAAGACGGATATTGATTAACATCAACCACGATTTCCCTAACAATGGTAATCTTTTCAATGACTTTTTATTTAACCATCAGCAAGATGAACAATTAGCAATGGCATATATGGCCGCTCTCCCGTTCAGCAGGCCTTTAGTTTACTGGGATGGTCAGGTATTAAAATCAACGACTGAGATTAAAAATGATGATGGGTCCACTCGTGTCGGCGGTGAAGCGTGGCTTAATAAAGGTTGCTCTACCTATCAGCAGCTCTACAATGAATTCCACGCATTATATATAGATAAAGAAGGAATATGGAGCGCATTTGAGGGTGTATTTGCAACTAAAAATGTTCTGGCCTTTAGTCGTGGGGATTCTGTGAACATTAATCACTCTCCTCATGATGGACTAGTTATAATAAATAAAGGAAACGAAGAAGTTGAAGGTACCTGGCCTAACAAATTGCAACCAGGAATATATAAAAACATGGGGAGTAATAGCGTTACCATTATTAATAATAATACACGCAAAAGTATTCCCCCTGGTAAAGTATTTACGCTTAGAGGTGGAGCTCTAAATATCAATATTCCTGGGCGCAGCGCTCTTCTTTTAGGGAAAACAGGAGAACCGCCGAACTATTTCTATTTGTAATTTAATGTTATATCTGCCCCGCTAAAACGGGGCAGATAATATGTTTAGTTTACTAACGGTCATTTTGCAGTGAAGCCATTTACTGTTTTTTATCGACCAGATAATCTGTTCTCTGATGGTAGCTCCCCCTAACCTGTTGCTTTAGTTATTCATTTCCTGTCTCACTTTGCCTTAATACCCCACATTAAATGTTACTAATTTGTTGTCTTTGATCACAATAAGAAAACAATATGTCGCTTTTGTGCGCATTTTTCAGAAATGTAGATATTTTTAGATTATGGCTACGAAATGAGCATCGCCATGTCACCCTACATCTCATAAGAGGATCGCTTCTGATGAATGCACTGACCGCCGTACAAAATAACGCTGTCGATTCAGGCCAGGACTATAGCGGATTCACTCTCATCCCGTCGGCGCAATCCCCGCGTCTGCTGGAACTCACCTTCACTGAACAGACGACCAAACAGTTTCTCGAGCAGGTTGCCGAATGGCCCGTACAGGCGCTGGAGTACAAATCGTTTCTGCGTTTTCGGGTAGGAAAAATTCTTGACGATCTGTGTGCGAATCAGCTGCAACCGTTGCTGTTAAAGACCCTGCTAAACCGCGCTGAAGGTGCGTTGTTGATCAATGCGGTGGGTGTCGATGATGTGAAGCAAGCGGATGAGATGGTGAAGCTGGCGACGGCGGTGGCGCATCTGATTGGTCGCTCCAATTTCGATGCGATGAGCGGTCAGTATTACGCGCGTTTTGTAGTGAAAAATGTCGATAACTCAGACAGCTATCTGCGCCAGCCGCACCGCGTGATGGAACTGCACAACGACGGCACGTATGTCGAAGAGATCACCGATTACGTGCTGATGATGAAAATCGATGAGCAGAACATGCAGGGTGGAAATTCGTTGCTGCTGCATCTCGATGACTGGGAACATCTGGACCACTATTTCCGCCATCCACTGGCGCGTCGCCCGATGCGCTTTGCCGCGCCGCCGAGCAAAAACGTCAGCAAAGATGTTTTCCATCCAGTGTTCGACGTTGATCAACAGGGTCGCCCGGTGATGCGCTATATCGACCAGTTCGTCCAGCCAAAAGATTTTGAAGAAGGCGTGTGGTTGAGCGAGCTATCCGATGCCATTGAAACCAGCAAAGGCATTCTTTCTGTACCTGTTCCCGTTGGCAAATTCCTGTTGATAAACAACCTGTTCTGGCTGCACGGTCGCGACCGCTTTACTCCGCACCCGGATCTGCGCCGTGAACTGATGCGCCAGCGTGGCTATTTCGCTTACGCCACTCACCACTACCAGACGCATCAGTAAGCGCAAAGGAATTGAGCGGATGTATGATTTTGTGATTATTGGCGGCGGCATCATCGGCATGTCGACCGCCATGCAACTGATTGATGTTTATCCGGATGCCCGCATTGCGTTGCTGGAAAAAGAGTCCGGCCCGGCCTGTCACCAGACGGGCCACAACAGTGGCGTGATCCATGCCGGGGTCTATTACACGCCCGGTAGCCTGAAGGCACAGTTTTGCCTGGCGGGAAACCGCGCCACCAAAGCCTTTTGCGATCAAAACGGCATTCGCTATGACAACTGCGGAAAGATGCTGGTCGCCACCTCTGAACTCGAAATGGAACGGATGCGCGCGTTGTGGGAACGCACGGCGGCTAACGGGATCGAGCGCGAGTGGTTAAACGCTGAGGAACTGCGAGAGCGCGAACCGAATATCACCGGGCTCGGCGGTATTTTTGTGCCGTCCAGCGGCATTGTCAGCTACCGCGAAGTGACAGCGGCAATGGCAAAAATCTTCCAGGCCAGAGGCGGTGAGATTATCTATAACGCCGAAGTCAGCGGCCTTAGTGAGCATAAAAACGGTGTGGTGATACGTACCCGACAAGGCGGCGAATATGAAGCATCGACGCTGATTAGCTGTTCCGGGCTGATGGCTGACCGGCTGGTGAAAATGCTCGGCCTCGAGCCGGGCTTTATTATCTGCCCGTTCCGCGGCGAGTATTTCCGCCTTGCGCCGGAGCATAACCAGATTGTTAACCACCTGATTTACCCCATTCCCGACCCCGCGATGCCATTTTTGGGCGTGCATCTCACCCGCATGATCGACGGCAGCGTGACCGTCGGGCCAAACGCGGTGCTGGCTTTCAAACGCGAAGGCTATCGCAAGCGCGACTTCTCATTTAGCGACACGCTGGAAATTTTGGGCTCGTCGGGGATTCGCCGGGTGCTGCAAAACCATCTACGCTCAGGACTGGGCGAGATGAAAAACTCGCTGTGCAAAAGCGGCTATCTGCGGCTGGTGCAAAAGTATTGTCCCCGGCTTTCGTTAAGCGATCTCCAGCCCTGGCCCGCCGGTGTGCGGGCGCAGGCAGTATCGCCGGACGGCAAGCTGATTGACGATTTTCTGTTTGTCACCACCCCACGCACGATCCACACCTGCAATGCGCCCTCCCCGGCAGCGACATCAGCAATTCCTATTGGTGCGCATATTGTCAGCAAGGTACAAACGCTGTTGGCAAGCCAGAGTAACCCCGGACGCACGCTGCGAGCGGCACGTAGTGTGGATGCCTTACACGCCGCATTTAATCAATAACCTTTGAAAACAGGACGTAACAATGAAACTTAACGACAGTAACTTATTCCGCCAGCAGGCGTTGATTAACGGGGAATGGCTGGACGCCAACAATGGCGAGGTCATCGACGTCACCAATCCGGCGAACGGCGACAAGCTGGGTAGCGTGCCGAAAATGGGCGCTGATGAAACCCGCGCCGCTATCGACGCCGCCAACCGCGCCCTGCCCGCCTGGCGTGCGCTCACCGCCAAAGAACGCGCCAACATTCTGCGCAACTGGTTCAATTTGATGATGGAGCATCAGGACGATTTAGCGCGCCTGATGACCCTCGAACAGGGCAAACCACTGGCCGAAGCGAAAGGCGAAATCAGCTACGCTGCCTCTTTTATTGAGTGGTTTGCCGAAGAAGGCAAACGTATTTATGGCGACACCATTCCCGGTCATCAGGCCGACAAACGCCTGATTGTTATCAAACAGCCGATTGGCGTTACCGCCGCCATCACGCCGTGGAACTTCCCGGCGGCGATGATTACCCGTAAAGCCGGTCCGGCGCTGGCGGCAGGCTGCACGATGGTGCTGAAACCTGCCAGTCAGACGCCGTTCTCTGCGCTGGCGCTGGCGGAACTGGCGATTCGCGCAGGCGTTCCGGCTGGCGTATTTAACGTGGTCACCGGTTCGGCGGGCGCGGTCGGTAACGAACTGACCAGCAATCCGCTGGTGCGCAAGCTGTCGTTTACCGGCTCGACCGAAATTGGTCGCCAGTTAATGGAACAGTGCGCGAAAGATATTAAAAAAGTGTCGCTGGAGCTGGGCGGCAACGCGCCATTTATCGTCTTTGAGGATGCCGACCTCGACAAAGCCGTGGAAGGCGCGCTGGCCTCGAAATTCCGCAACGCCGGGCAAACCTGCGTCTGCGCCAACCGTTTATACGTGCAGGACGGCGTGTATGACCGCTTTGCCGAAAAATTACAGCAGGCGGTGAGCAAACTGCACATCGGCGACGGGCTGGAGAATGGCGTCACCATCGGGCCGCTGATCGATGAAAAAGCGGTAGCAAAAGTGGAAGAGCATATTGCCGATGCGCTGGAGAGAGGTGCGCGTGTGGTTTGCGGCGGTAAAGCGGATGACCGCGGCGGCAACTTCTTCCAGCCGACCATTCTGGTGGACGTTCCGGCCAACGCCAAAGTGTCGAAAGAAGAGACGTTCGGCCCCCTTGCCCCGCTATTCCGCTTTAAAGATGAAGCCGATGTGATTGCGCAGGCCAATGACACCGAGTTTGGCCTTGCCGCCTATTTCTACGCCCGTGATTTAAGCCGCGTCTTCCGCGTGGGCGAGGCGCTGGAGTACGGCATCGTCGGCATTAATACTGGCATTATTTCCAATGAAGTGGCCCCGTTCGGCGGCATTAAAGCCTCGGGTCTGGGTCGTGAAGGTTCGAAGTATGGCATCGAAGATTACTTAGAAATCAAATATATGTGCATCGGTCTTTAACTGGAGAACGCGAATGAGCAGCAATAAAGAATTAATGCAGCGCCGCAGTCAGGCAGTTCCTCGTGGCGTTGGGCAAATTCACCCCATTTTCGCTGATCGCGCGGAAAACTGCCGGGTGTGGGACGTTGAAGGCCGTGAGTATCTTGATTTCGCGGGCGGCATTGCAGTGCTCAATACCGGGCACCTGCATCCGAAAGTGGTTGCGGCGGTGGAAGCGCAGTTGAAAAAGCTGTCGCACACCTGCTTCCAGGTGCTGGCCTACGAGCCGTATCTGGAGCTGTGCGAAATAATGAATCAGAAGGTGCCGGGCGATTTTGCCAAAAAAACGCTGCTGGTAACGACCGGTTCTGAAGCGGTGGAGAACGCGGTGAAAATCGCCCGCGCCGCCACCAAACGCAGCGGGACCATCGCCTTTAGCGGCGCGTATCACGGGCGCACGCATTACACGCTGGCGCTGACCGGCAAGGTGAATCCTTACTCTGCGGGCATGGGCCTGATGCCAGGGCATGTTTATCGCGCACTTTATCCGTGTCCACTGCACGGCATAAGCGAGGATGACGCTATCGCCAGCATCCACCGGATCTTCAAAAATGACGCCGCGCCGGAAGATATCGCCGCCATCGTGATTGAGCCGGTTCAGGGTGAAGGCGGTTTCTACGCCGCGACGCCAGCCTTTATGCAGCGTTTACGCGCGTTGTGTGACGAGCACGGGATCATGCTGATTGCCGATGAAGTGCAGAGCGGCGCGGGGCGTACCGGCACGCTGTTTGCGATGGAGCAGATGGGCGTTGCGCCGGATCTTACCACCTTTGCGAAATCGATCGCAGGCGGCTTCCCGCTGGCGGGCGTCACCGGGCGCGCGGAAGTGATGGATGCCGTCGCTCCAGGCGGTCTGGGCGGCACCTATGCGGGTAACCCGATTGCCTGCGTGGCTGCGCTGGAAGTGTTGAAGGTGTTTGAGCAGGAAAATCTGCTGCAAAAAGCCAACGATCTGGGGCAGAAACTGAAAGACGGATTGCTGGCGATAGCCGAAAAACATACTGAGATCGGCGACGTACGCGGGCTGGGAGCGATGATTGCCATCGAGCTGTTTGAAGATGGCGATCACAGCAAACCAGACGCAAAACTCACCGCCGAGATCGTGGCGCGTGCTCGCGATAAGGGCTTGATTCTTCTCTCCTGCGGCCCGTATTACAACGTGCTGCGCATCCTTGTACCGCTCACCATTGAAGACGCTCAGATCCGTCAGGGTCTGGAGATCATCAGCCAGTGTTTTGCAGAGGCGAAGCAGTAGTCATGTCCGTTCGTAAGAGTTAACCGTTGCTAAGGGAATGATAACGATGCAGTAAAAAATAATAACGATGAGGCGAACGACAAAGTTAAAAACGACTGCGGACAGTCCCCTCGCCCCTCTGGGGAGAGGGTTAGGGTGAGGGGTAAAAAACGCGACTAACCCCTCCCCCGGCCCTATCCCTGAGGGAGAAGGAGAAAACCATCCCGCTTTCGTTTTTAAGATTTTGTTGACCGTCTCAATTACACGCGTGACCCGACGCGGGAAATGTCGGGGCGCTCTCCCAAGTGACACACTTTCGAGAGGATTCAGGATGGGGCAATCATCGCAACCACATGAGTTAGGCGGCGGGCTGAAGTCACGCCACGTCACCATGTTGTCTATTGCCGGTGTTATCGGCGCAAGTCTGTTTGTCGGTTCCAGCGTCGCCATCGCCGAAGCGGGCCCGGCGGTATTACTGGCCTATCTGTTCGCCGGATTACTGGTGGTTATGATTATGCGGATGTTGGCGGAAATGGCGGTTGCCACGCCCGACACGGGTTCGTTTTCCACCTATGCAGATAAAGCTATTGGTCGTTGGGCGGGCTATACCATCGGCTGGTTGTACTGGTGGTTTTGGGTACTGGTTATCCCGCTGGAAGCCAACATCGCCGCCATGATCCTGCACTCGTGGGTTCCAGGCATTCCCATCTGGTTATTTTCCCTCGTCATTACCCTCGCCTTAACTGGCAGTAATTTATTAAGCGTTAAAAACTACGGCGAATTTGAGTTCTGGCTGGCGCTGTGCAAAGTCATCGCTATCCTGGCCTTTATTTTCCTTGGTGCAGTCGCAATTAGCGGTTTTTACCCTTATGCCGAAGTGAGCGGGATCTCAAGATTGTGGGATAGCGGCGGCTTTATGCCCAACGGCTTCGGCGCAGTATTAACCGCGATGTTGATCACCATGTTCTCGTTTATGGGCGCAGAAATTGTCACCATTGCCGCCGCGGAATCTGACACGCCGGAAAAACATATTGTCCGCGCCACCAACTCGGTTATCTGGCGTATTTCTATCTTCTATTTGTGCTCTATTTTTGTCGTCGTGGCATTAATACCGTGGAATATGCCGGGGCTGAAAGCCGTTGGATCTTATCGCTCGGTTCTGGAGTTGCTCAATATTCCCCATGCGAAATTAATCATGGACTGCGTGATATTACTTTCCGTAACCAGTTGCCTGAACTCGGCGCTGTATACCGCTTCCAGAATGCTCTACTCCTTAAGCCGTCGCGGTGATGCTCCCGCGGTAATGGGTAAAATCAACCGCAGTAAAACCCCGTATGTGGCGGTATTACTCTCGACCGGTGCGGCATTTTTAACGGTGGTGGTGAATTATTACGCGCCTGCGAAAGTGTTTAAATTTCTGATCGACAGCTCCGGCGCTATCGCCCTGCTGGTTTATTTAGTCATCGCCGTTTCACAATTGCGGATGCGCAAAATTCTGCGAGCAGAAGGAAGCGAAATTCGCCTGCGGATGTGGCTTTATCCGTGGCTCACCTGGCTGGTCATCGGCTTTATTACCTTTGTGTTGGTAGTGATGCTATTCCGCCCGGCGCAACAGTTAGAAGTGATCTCCACCGGCTTATTAGCGATAGGGATTATCTGTACCGTGCCAATTATGGCTCGCTGGAAAAAGCTGGTATTGTGGCAAAAAACACCCGTTCATAATACGCGCTGATAATGATCAGGAGTCACACCATGACCATTACGTCTCTGGATGGCTATCGCTGGCTGAAGAACGATATTATTCGCGGTAATTTTCAACCGGATGAAAAATTACGGATGAGTTTGCTTACATCGCGTTATGCACTTGGCGTTGGGCCGTTACGGGAAGCTCTTTCGCAACTGGTGGCGGAACGGCTGGTCACGGTGGTGAATCAAAAAGGGTATCGGGTGGCGTCTATGTCAGAGCAGGAGCTGCTCGATATTTTCGACGCCCGCGCCAATATGGAAGCGATGCTGGTCAGTCTGGCGATTGCCCGCGGTGGCGATGAATGGGAGGCAGACGTTCTCGCAAAAGCGCATCTGCTCAGTAAGCTGGAGGCCTGTGACGCCAGTGAGAAAATGCTTGATGAGTGGGATCTGCGTCATCAGGCGTTTCATACGGCAATTGTGGCGGGCTGTGGTTCTCACTATTTGCTGCAAATGCGTGAACGGTTGTTTGATCTGGCGGCGCGCTATCGATTTATCTGGCTGCGGCGAACAGTGCTTTCGGTGGAGATGCTGGAGGATAAACACGATCAGCACCAGACCCTGACAGCGGCGGTACTGGCGCGAGATACCGCGCGCGCCAGTGAGTTAATGCGCCAGCATTTACTGACGCCAATTCCCATTATCCAGCAGGCGATGGCTGGCAATTAACTACTCTTCAGGAATACGCAACACTTGCCCCGGGTAAATTTTATCCGGGCTTTTGAGCATCGGTTTATTCGCTTCGAAGATTTTATTGTACAGATTGGCGTTACCGTAGACCTGTTTGGAAATGGCACTCAGAGTGTCGCCAGACTTAACGGTATAAAACTGGCTGGCAGCGGCTGGTGTCGCCGTTTTCACCTGATCATCGACACTGGCAATACCGGAAATATTCCCCACCGCAACAAGGATTTTCTCCTTCGCCTCCTGACTCAGGCCATCACCCGTGACCGTCGCTTTGCCGTCGGCGATTTGAATGTTCACTTTATCGGCATCAGGTATACCGGTTTTGTTCAGATGCTCCTGCACCTTCTTCGCCTGATCGTCTTTATCGTGCTGACCTGTAACCGCGTCCCAGAGTTTTTCTCCGGCATCTTTCACAAAATTGAACAGACCCATAGCTACCTCATTCGTTAACGGAAACACTCAGAAAGTGTAGCAGAGGAACGCGGCGCGTTAACGCCGCGGGGGTGAGGACAGGTTTAATCGCGGGTTTGCACCCAGAAAGCGTGAATCAAACCGGGGATATATCCAAGCAGTGTCAGCAGAATATTAATAATGAACGCCCAACCGAACCCTTTACCGAGCAGCACGCCGAGCGGCGGCAGAATGATGGTGATGACGATTCTCCAGAAACCCATATGTACTCCCTATAAGAAAATTACTCATTGTTTAAAAAGAGATTTTATCTCTTAAGCGTAGTAATTTTAGCGGAGCCTGCCAGTTTCAGCTTACGCTTTTACTCTCATTTACGCTGCTGATGCTGGCATATGTTATATTTTTAGTTTAGAGTTTACTTAATTTAGAAAATGCTTAAATAACTATGACTGAACTCGCGCAATTACAGGCCAGTGCCGAACAGGCAGCGGCCTTATTGAAAGCAATGAGCCACCCTAAACGGTTGCTGATTCTGTGCATGCTTAGCGGTTCCCCCGGCACCAGCGCGGGAGAGCTGACGCGCATTACCGGACTGAGTGCCTCTGCGACATCACAGCATCTCGCTCGTATGCGGGACGAAGGGCTTATCGACAGCCAACGGGATGCCCAACGCATTCTATATTCCATTAAAAATGAGGCGGTAAATGCCATTATCGCCACCCTGAAAAATGTCTATTGTCCGTAAGGAGTCACTATGGCTTTGACAACCATTTCGCCGCATGATGCACAAGAATTAATCGCACGCGGCGCAAAGTTAATCGATATTCGTGACGCTGATGAATATCTTCGTGAACATATTCCTGAAGCAGATCTGGCTCCATTATCCGTGCTGGAACAGTCAGGTCTTCCGGCTAAATTACGTCGCGAGCAAATTATATTCCACTGCCAGGCAGGTAAACGCACCAGTAATAACGCCGATAAATTAGCAGCGATTGCCGCCCCCGCAGAAATCTTTTTACTCGAAGATGGGATTGATGGCTGGAAAAAAGCAGGATTACCAGTAGCGGTAAATAAATCTCAACCCTTGCCGTTAATGCGCCAGGTGCAGATCGCTGCGGGTGGTTTAATATTAATCGGCGTTATACTGGGCTATACCGTAAATAGCGGTTTCTTCTTATTAAGCGGCTTTGTTGGTGCCGGGTTACTGTTTGCAGGAATTAGCGGTTTTTGTGGGATGGCAAGGTTGTTAGATAAGATGCCGTGGAACCAACGAGCTTGAGAAGCGACGCCGGACGCGCCATAGCGGCGGCATCCGGCCTCAGTAATTAGATCAGGAAATCGTCGAGAGATTTACCTTCTGCCAGCGCCTGAGCGATTGGCTTCGGTGTACGGCCCTGACCGGTCCAGGTTTTAGTTTCACCGTTAACATCAGTGAATTTATATTTCGCCGGACGCGGCTGGCGTTTTTTACCAGCGCGTGGTGCAGCAGCAGAGCTATTACCCAATAACTCTTCCGGGTTAATTCCGTCAGCTTTCATCAGCTCCAGCCAGGTGCTAATTTTTTCCTGACGCTCAGCCAGTTCACGCTGCTGCTGTTCTTCTTCTTCACGTCTTTCTTTAGTGACAACCCTGAATTTTTCGAGCATTTCTTCAAGAACGTCAATGGAGAATTCGCGAGCCATCGCACGGAGAGTGCGAATGTTATTTAAACTTTGTAACATTACGGACATAATAAAGAAAACCTTTTAACGCCAAAACAAAAAAGTATTTCGTCGCGTAGTGTAAGCGATCACTTATTATATTTCCACAAAATTTAATCTATTTACAGTCCTGCACGAGATTATTTCAGCTGTTATTTTCTGAAACTCTCAGAATAATTTCAAGATTATATATTAGCCATTTTGATGAGTAATTTCGGTTATTGGTGAACAGAGCGGCGCTCTCTGCTCGCTAATTCCGCAAGCCTGACAAAACCAAAGTGAATAAAAATGCAATTTAACCGAATAAATGAAAACACCCCTCACTGGTGCTTTCTGCTGTCAATGTACATTTTCTGGCATAAAAAATGCTGAAAATGACCCGGTCACGACATACACCGAATTCTCTACGCTTATAGCGTTACCTCACCCCCAAACTTTCATTAGTGTAATTAAAGGCAGGATCATATCTAATTGATTCAATTGAAAATAAACCATATCGGCATGTAAAAATCCACAATGTACAAAAAACGCGCCGTTACGGAATATTTTATCTACAAAAACAGTTTAAATAAAAATTTTTCACTAATTGATTAGTCATAGCCAGCGATATACGCTATGCGAAAATGCAGATGGCAATGAGATCCACTGCTTTCATCTCCATTCACATCCCATTACGCTTTTATTAAGGAGCATTAGCATGTTCTCACCGCAGTCACGCTTGCGTCATGCAGTTGCAGATACGTTCGCGATGGTTGTTTACTGTTCTGTCGTGAACATGTGTATTGAAGTTTTCCTCTCCGGAATGAGCTTCGAACAGTCTTTTTATTCCAGATTGGTAGCGATTCCGGTGAACATCTTAATTGCATGGCCATACGGTATGTACCGCGATCTGTTTATGCGCGCAGCACGCAAAGTTAGCCCGTCGGGCTGGATAAAAAATCTGGCGGATATCATGGCTTATGTGACGTTCCAGTCACCGGTGTATGTGGCGATCTTGTTAGTGGTGGGCGCAGACTGGCATCAGATTATGGCGGCGGTCAGTTCAAACATCGTTGTTTCGATGTTGATGGGGGCGGTTTATGGCTACTTCCTCGATTATTGCCGCCGACTGTTTAAAGTTAGCCGTTACCAGCAGGTAAAAGCCTGACCCTTCTTTTCGCGACTGGCATCGCCAGTCGCGTCTTTAACTGGCTTCGCCAAATAAACCATTCAAATAACGTTCAAGCGCAACACGCGAACTAAAGCCATGCGGGATACCGTAATGCTCATGACGTTCACCCGCTAAATAGAGCGGAAATTGTTGATAATGATCGCAAGTTTTAATATCGGAAGCGGGTTCAGCCAGTGTTGAACTACGTTCTTTTAATGTTGGATGAATCACCAGGGCGGTACGTCCCATTCGCGCTTCGCGATTAACATAGACATAATTTTCCCCACGGCGGTAACCATAAGCTTTCTGGGTTACCACATCGACAGTAAAACCGACTTTTTCAAGTACGCGCGCCACCTCGTCTGGTCGTAAATACATATTTGATCCTCGTTATTATCAACCGCGGGCCTACCTTACCTGATTGCGCATTCACAACGCTTTCAGAAAAGTCCATAAAGCCGCGATGAACCTCAGTTAAGAAAATTATGGTCTACACTGAAAATTACATCGAATTCTAATGGGGGATCATATGTTTAACCGACCGAACCGCAACGACGTTGATGATGGCGTGCAGGATATCCAGAATGATGTCAATCAATTAGCTGACAGCCTCGAGTCTGTGTTGAAGTCCTGGGGCAGCGACGCCAAAGGGGAAGCAGAAGCCGCTCGCAGTAAAGCGCAGGCTCTACTGAAAGAAACCAGGGCGCGAATGCATGGTCGTACTCGCGTCCAGCAAGCCGCACGCGATGCCGTTGGCTGCGCGGATTCTTTTGTTCGTGAAAGACCCTGGTGTAGCGTGGGTACAGCAGCTGCGGTAGGTATTTTTATCGGCGCACTGTTAAGCATGCGCAAATCGTAGTGCAAAAATGATAATAAATACGCGTCTTTGACCCCGAAGCCTGGCTTCGGGGTTTTTTAGCTTAAGGCTTTACGTAATTGTTGTGCTACCTGTCGCGCCATACCTTCGTTAACGATATTAGTAAACGAGAGCAGTAATCCACCTTCCCCACTTGAACGGATACGCCAGTCGCTAAGTGCCTGCACCGCAAGGCCTGCAGCATTGGCTTTACGCGCATGGGCAATATCATCGCCTATCATTCTGATCACCATCTGGATACCACCTTTCTGCGGCACAACCTGAAATCCTTGCTGCGTCAACGCTTGCTCAATCCATTGCCGACGTTGAGCATAATGCTGACGCATTTTCTTCAGATGCCGCCAGAAATGCCCCTCGCGAAGAAAGTCTGCCAGTGTGTTCTGCCATAGAACAGGTACCGCACATGGAGCCAGTGACGCCTGGTGGCGGAATTGTGCAATTTGCTTCACCGGCAACACCAGCCACGCACAGCGCAATGCAGGAAATAGCGCTTTGCTGAATGTTCCGGCATAAATTACCCGCTGCGGTGCGTCGAGACTTTTTAACGCCGGTAACGGCTTACCGTGATAGCGAAACTCACTGTCATAATCATCTTCAATAATCCATGCCTGACTACGATCTGCCCATTCCAGTATCTGATGCCTGCGCGCTAAAGAGAGCGCCACACCCAGCGGACTTTGGTGTGCTGGTGTTATCAGGGCAAAACGCGCATCAGGATAATTTTGTATTCCGCATGTGATATCCAGTCCATTGTCATCAACCGGCACAGGCAAAATTTCCACATCATGGCGAGTGACAATCGGGCGAATCAGTGGAAAGCCGGGATCTTCTATCCACATCCCGTTTCCCGGTTTCGCCAGCGCGTGCAGAATTAAAGCTATTGAGGCCGCATAACCGTGAGTGATAAAGACCTGCTCTGGCTGACAATCAATCCCACGTGAAACGCGTAAGTAATCAACTATTGCCTCGCGCAACGCCACCTCACCGCAGACATCGCCTAACGCCAAATCAAAGCGCGTCTGGGTACGAAGGCGACGCCCCATCACCCGCGCCCACAGCTCTCGCGGAAAGAGATCGAGTGCGGGTAATCCCATTTGAAATGGCAACGGTTGCTGACTTTCACCGGCAAAAGCTACAACTTGTACAGTAGATTGTTGCGGATATATCCGCTCACTGACAAATGTGCCAGCCTGTCCCCGCCTGATCAGCCATCCTTGCGCCACCAGCTCAGCATACGCATTTTCGACAGTGGATCGAGACACCCCCAGCTCCTGCGACCAGGTACGACTTGAAGGCAGCCTTGCGCCGGGTTTCAGTTCCCCTTGCTCAATAGCCGTTTTTAACTGACGGGCGATATCCTGATAGCGCGGCATATGGTCTGCTTTTTTAGGTAATTTATGGCTCTCTTTAGCAGTCCATTATAGTGCTACATTGCGGGCGTTAATAAGAGGAGAAACTGTATGACTACATTACGTCAGCCTTACTACGAACTTAGCCCGGCAGTGTATAACGCACTAGTGCAGGCCAAAACGGCACTGGAAAATAGCACGCTGGATACCACGTTGATGGAGTTAGTTTATTTGCGCGTCTCGCAAATCAACGGCTGCGCATTTTGTCTGGAGATGCACAGCAAAGCATTGCGCAAATCCGGCGTGCCACAGCACAAACTGGACGCCCTGGCAGGTTGGCGCGTAAGCCATCATTTTGATGAACGCGAGCGGGCGGCGCTGGCATGGGCGGAATCGGTAACCGAAATTGCCAGAACCCATGCGGAAGACGAGGTTTATCAGCCTTTGCTTGAGCATTTCAGCGCAGCAGAGATCAGCGACTTAACGTTTGCCATCGGGCTGATGAATTGTTTTAACCGTCTGGCCGTTTCCATGCGGATGTAACTTCTTGATGCCGGGTATTCACCCGGCAAAAAAACACAAAATCCCCTACCCCGTTGAGCCATTCATCGGTGGCGTAATCAATCTAAAATTCCCATATCTTGTATGGTTGAATCTTTTTTCAACTACATCTAGTATCTCTGTATCAACAGAGAGACAACCCGACGCGTATCATCGCGCCGTATCTTCATTTTAAACGGAAATACGAATCATGCGCATTACTATTTACACTCGTAACGATTGCGTTCAGTGCCACGCCACCAAACGGGCGATGGAAAACCGGGGCTTTGATTTTGAAATGATTAATGTCGATCACGTTCCTGAAGCGGCGGAAGCGTTGCGTGCTCAGGGCTTTCGTCAGTTGCCGGTAGTGATTGCTGGCGATCTTAGCTGGTCTGGTTTCCGCCCGGACATGATCAATCGTCTGCATCCAGCGCCACACGCGGCCAGTGCATGAGCCAGCTCGTCTACTTTTCCAGTAGCTCCGAAAATACGCAGCGTTTTATCGAACGTTTAGGACTGCCCGCGGTGCGCATCCCGCTCAATGAGCGGGAACGGATTCAGGTAGACGAGCCTTACATCCTGATCGTGCCCTCTTACGGCGGCGGCGGTACGGCTGGCGCAGTGCCACGACAGGTCATTCGCTTTTTAAACGACGAGCACAACCGGGTGTTGCTGCGCGGCGTTATTGCTTCGGGTAATCGCAACTTTGGTGAGGCGTATGGCCGCGCCGGAGATGTGATAGCCCGGAAATGCGGCGTGCCGTGGCTGTACCGCTTTGAACTCATGGGTACGCAAAGCGATATCGAAAACGTTCGTAAAGGAGTAACCGAATTTTGGCAACGACAACCGTAGAACGCCTGACGCAGGAAACGATGGATTACCACGCGCTGAATGCGATGCTTAACCTTTACGATAGCGCAGGTCGCATTCAGTTCGATAAAGATCGCCAGGCCGTTGACGCCTTTATGGCGACACATGTGCGTCCGAACAGTGTGACCTTCAGTAGCCAGCAGCAGCGCCTGAACTGGCTGGTCAACGAAGGTTACTATGATGAAAACGTCCTCAACCGCTACTCTCGCGATTTTGTCATTACGCTGTTTGCCCACGCGCACGCCAGCGGTTTTCGTTTCCAGACATTCCTCGGAGCATGGAAGTTTTACACCAGCTATACGTTGAAGACATTCGACGGTAAGCGTTATCTGGAAGATTTTGCCGATCGAGTCACGATGGTGGCGCTGACGCTGGCACAAGGCGATGAAACTCTGGCGACGCAACTGACCGATGAGATGCTGTCAGGACGCTTTCAGCCAGCCACGCCAACATTCCTCAACTGCGGTAAGCAGCAGCGCGGCGAACTGGTTTCCTGTTTTTTGCTGCGTATTGAAGACAATATGGAGTCGATTGGTCGGGCGGTAAATTCCGCACTGCAACTGTCGAAACGCGGCGGCGGCGTAGCATTTTTGCTGTCGAATCTGCGAGAAGCGGGCGCGCCAATTAAACGTATTGAAAATCAATCATCTGGCGTGATTCCGGTGATGAAAATGCTGGAAGACGCATTTTCCTATGCCAACCAGCTCGGCGCGCGTCAGGGTGCTGGCGCAGTCTATTTACATGCCCATCATCCCGATATTCTGCGTTTTCTCGATACGAAACGGGAAAATGCCGACGAGAAAATCCGCATTAAAACACTGTCGCTGGGCGTGGTGATCCCGGATATCACTTTCCATCTGGCAAAAGAGAATGCGCAGATGGCACTGTTTTCGCCTTATGACGTTGAGCGGGTTTATGGCAAGCCGTTTGCTGATATCGCCATCAGTGAACACTATGCCGAACTGGTTGCCAATGAACGCATCCGCAAAAAATACCTCAACGCCCGTGATTTCTTCCAGCGACTGGCAGAAATCCAGTTTGAGTCCGGCTATCCCTACATCATGTATGAAGACACGGTTAACCGTGCTAACCCTATCGCCGGGCGCATAAATATGAGCAATCTCTGCTCAGAAATTTTGCAGGTTAACAGCGCCTCAGAGTATGACGAGAATCTCGACTATGCCCGCACAGGCCATGATATTTCCTGCAATTTAGGTTCGTTGAATATTGCCCACACCATGGATTCCCCCGACTTTGCCCGCACGGTAGAGACTGCCGTGCGCGGTTTAACGGCGGTGTCAGATATGAGTCATATCCGCAGCGTGCCGTCCATCGAAGCCGGAAATGCCGCCTCACACGCCATCGGACTGGGGCAGATGAATTTACACGGCTATCTGGCGCGAGAAGGCATCGCTTATGGTTCGCCGGAAGCACTGGATTTCACCAATCTCTATTTCTATACCATCACCTGGCACGCACTGCGTACCTCGATGTTGCTGGCGCGCGAACGCGGTGAAACCTTCGCCGGGTTCAAACAGTCACGCTATGCCAGTGGTGAATATTTTAGCCAATATCTGCAAGGGAACTGGCAGCCGAAAACGGCGAAAGTTGGCGAACTGTTTACCCGTAGCGGTATTACGTTACCTACCCGTGAGATGTGGGCGCAGCTGCGCGACGACGTGATGCGCTACGGCATTTACAACCAGAATCTTCAGGCGGTGCCGCCCACCGGTTCTATCTCTTATATCAACCATGCTACGTCGAGTATTCATCCAATTGTGGCGAAAGTAGAGATACGCAAAGAGGGCAAAACAGGGCGCGTTTACTACCCTGCCCCGTTTATGACTAACGAAAATCTGGCGCTGTATCAGGACGCTTACGAAATCGGCGCAGAAAAGATCATCGACACCTACGCGGAAGCGACTCGCCATGTCGATCAGGGGCTGTCGCTGACGCTGTTTTTCCCCGATACCGCCACCACTCGCGATATCAACAAAGCGCAGATTTACGCCTGGCGCAAGGGTATCAAAACGCTCTACTACATCCGCCTGCGTCAGATGGCGCTGGAAGGCACTGAAATTGAAGGCTGCGTCTCCTGTGCACTTTAAGGAATATCTATGAAACTCTCACGTATCAGCGCCATCAACTGGAACAAGATATCTGACGATAAAGATCTGGAGGTGTGGAATCGCCTGACCAGCAATTTCTGGCTACCAGAAAAGGTGCCGCTGTCGAACGATATTCCTGCATGGCAGACATTAAGTGTCGTAGAACAACAACTGACGATGCGCGTTTTTACTGGCCTGACGCTGCTCGACACGCTGCAAAATGTTATCGGCGCGCCTTCGCTGATGCCCGATGCGCTCACGCCTCATGAAGAGGCGGTATTATCGAATATCAGCTTTATGGAAGCGGTTCATGCCCGCTCTTACAGTTCGATTTTCTCGACGCTGTGCCAGACCAAAGATGTCGATGCCGCCTACGCCTGGAGTGAAGAAAACGCGCCGTTGCAGCGAAAAGCTCAGATTATTCAGCAACATTATCGCGGTGATAATCCGCTGAAAAAGAAAATCGCCAGTGTGTTTCTTGAATCTTTTTTGTTCTATTCCGGTTTCTGGCTACCGATGTATTTTTCCAGCCGCGGAAAGCTGACCAATACCGCAGACCTGATCCGTCTGATTATCCGCGATGAAGCAGTCCACGGTTACTACATCGGCTATAAATATCAGAAAAGCCAGGAAAAGATCTCCCAGGCACAACGTGAAGAGTTGAAGAGTTTCGCCTTCGATTTGTTGCTGGAACTTTATGACAACGAGTTGCAATACACCGATGAGCTGTACGCCGAAACCCCGTGGGCTGACGATGTGAAAGCGTTTCTCTGTTACAACGCCAATAAGGCGTTGATGAATCTGGGCTACGAACCGTTATTTCCCGCAGAAATGGCGGAAGTGAATCCGGCAATCCTCGCCGCGCTTTCGCCGAATGCCGATGAAAATCATGATTTCTTTTCCGGTTCAGGCTCTTCATATGTGATGGGAAAAGCGGTCGAAACAGAAGATGAAGACTGGAATTTCTGAGGGTGTTATTTTTCAAAAATATCACTACCCGCAGCAGGGAAATAATTCCCGCCAAATAGCTTTATATCACGCAAATAATTTGTGGTGATCTACACTGATACTCTGTTGCATTATTCGCCTGAAACCACAATATTCAGGCGTTTTTTTGCTATCTTTGACAAAAAATATCAACTTTTCTCGATTTGCTCTCAGCCCTTATATCATGGGAAATTCCGGCGATTTGCTCACATCAATATTCATGCCACATTTGCCATCAGGGGTTGCCTCAGATTCTCAGTATGTTAGGGTAGAAAAAAGTGACTATTTCCATTGGGTAATGTATCGACATAAACAAATAACAGGAATCTTTCTATTGCATGGCAATTAAATTAGAAATTAAAAATCTTTATAAAATATTTGGTGAGCATCCACAGCGAGCTTTCAAATATATCGAACAAGGACTTTCAAAAGAACAAATTCTGGAAAAAACTGGGCTATCGCTTGGCGTAAAAGACGCCAGTCTGGCCATTGAAGAAGGCGAGATATTTGTCATCATGGGATTATCCGGTTCGGGTAAATCCACAATGGTACGCCTTCTCAATCGCCTGATTGAACCCACCCGCGGGCAAGTGCTGATTGATGGTGTGGATATTGCCAAAATATCCGACGCCGAACTCCGTGAGGTGCGCAGAAAAAAGATTGCGATGGTCTTCCAGTCCTTTGCCTTAATGCCGCATATGACCGTGCTGGACAATACTGCGTTCGGTATGGAATTGGCCGGAATTAATGCCGAAGAACGCCGGGAAAAAGCCCTTGATGCACTGCGTCAGGTCGGGCTGGAAAATTATGCCCACAGCTACCCGGATGAACTCTCTGGCGGGATGCGTCAACGTGTGGGATTAGCCCGCGCGTTAGCGATTAATCCGGATATATTATTAATGGACGAAGCCTTCTCGGCGCTCGATCCATTAATTCGCACCGAGATGCAGGATGAGCTGGTAAAATTACAGGCGAAACATCAGCGCACCATTGTCTTTATTTCCCACGATCTCGATGAAGCCATGCGTATTGGCGACCGAATTGCCATTATGCAAAATGGTGAAGTGGTGCAGGTTGGTACACCGGATGAAATTCTTAATAATCCGGCGAATGATTATGTCCGTACCTTCTTCCGTGGCGTCGATATTAGCCAGGTGTTCAGTGCGAAAGATATTGCCCGTCGTACACCGAACGGCTTAATTCGTAAAACCCCCGGCTTCGGCCCGCGTTCGGCACTGAAATTATTGCAGGATGAAGATCGCGAATATGGCTACGTCATCGAACGCGGTAATAAGTTTGTCGGCGCTGTGTCTATCGATTCGCTTAAAGCCGCGTTAACGCAGCAGCAAGGTCTTGATGCGGCGCTGATTGATGCGCCGTTAGCGGTCGATGCACAAACGCCTCTTAGCGAGTTGCTCTCTCATGTCGGACAGGCCCCCTGTGCGGTGCCCGTGGTCGACGAGGACCAACAGTATGTCGGCATCATTTCGAAAGGAATGCTGCTGCGCGCTTTAGATCGTGAGGGGGTAAATAATGGCTGATCAAAATAATCCGTGGGATACCACGCCAGCGGCGGACAGTGCCGCACAGTCCGCAGACGCCTGGGGTACACCGGCGACTGCACCGACTGACGGCGGTGGTGCTGACTGGCTGACCAGTACGCCAGCGCCAAACGTCGAGCATTTTAATATTCTCGATCCGTTCCATAAAACGCTGATCCCGCTCGACAGTTGGGTCACTGAAGGGATCGACTGGGTCGTTACCCATTTCCGTCCCGTCTTCCAGGGCGTGCGCGTTCCGGTTGATTACATCCTCAACGGTTTCCAGCAATTGCTGCTGGGTATGCCCGCTCCGGTGGCGATTATCGTTTTCGCTCTCATCGCCTGGCAAATTTCCGGTGTCGGAATGGGCGTGGCGACGCTGGTTTCGCTGATTGCCATCGGCGCAATCGGTGCCTGGTCACAGGCAATGGTTACTCTGGCGCTGGTGCTAACCGCCCTGCTGTTCTGTATCGTCATCGGTTTGCCGTTGGGGATCTGGCTGGCGAGAAGTCCACGAGCGGCGAAAATTATTCGTCCACTGCTTGATGCCATGCAGACCACGCCAGCGTTTGTCTACCTGGTGCCAATCGTCATGCTGTTTGGTATCGGTAACGTGCCGGGCGTGGTGGTGACGATCATCTTTGCGCTGCCGCCGATTATCCGTCTGACGATTCTGGGAATTAACCAGGTTCCGGCGGATCTGATTGAAGCCTCGCGCTCATTCGGTGCCAGCCCGCGCCAGATGCTGTTCAAAGTTCAGTTACCGCTGGCGATGCCGACCATTATGGCGGGCGTTAACCAGACGCTGATGCTGGCCCTTTCTATGGTGGTCATCGCCTCGATGATTGCCGTCGGCGGGCTGGGTCAGATGGTGCTTCGCGGTATCGGTCGTCTGGATATGGGGCTTGCCACCGTTGGCGGCGTCGGGATTGTGATCCTCGCCATTATCCTCGACCGCCTGACGCAGGCCGTTGGGCGCGACTCACGCAGTCGCGGCAACCGTCGCTGGTACACCACTGGCCCTGTTGGTTTGCTGACCCGCCCATTCATTAAGTAACTCTGCACTTGCCCGGTAACGCCGGGCATATCACCCTGCCAAAAAAAGGAATAACAATGCGACATAGCGTACTTTTTGCGACAGCGTTTGCCACGCTTATCTCTACACAAACTTTTGCTGCCGACCTGCCGGGCAAAGGCATTACAGTTAATCCAGTTCAAAGCACCATCACCGAAGAAACCTTCCAGACACTGCTGGTCAGTCGTGCGCTGGAGAAATTAGGTTATACCGTCAATAAACCCAGCGAAGTGGATTACAACGTTGGCTACACCTCGCTTGCTTCCGGCGATGCAACCTTCACCGCCGTGAACTGGACGCCACTGCATGACAACATGTACGAAGCTGCCGGTGGCGATAAGAAATTTTATCGTGAAGGAGTATTTGTTAACGGCGCGGCACAGGGTTACCTGATCGATAAGAAAACTGCCGACCAGTACAAAATCACCAACATCGCGCAACTTAAAGATCCGAAGATCGCCAAACTGTTCGATACCAACGGCGACGGTAAAGCGGATTTAACCGGCTGTAACCCAGGCTGGGGCTGCGAAGGTGCGATCAACCACCAGCTTGCCGCGTATGGACTGACCAATACCGTGACGCATAATCAGGGGAACTACGCAGCGATGATGGCTGACACCATCAGTCGTTACAAAGAGGGTAAGCCGGTGTTTTACTACACCTGGACGCCGTACTGGGTGAGTAACGAACTGAAACCGGGGAAAGATGTGGTCTGGTTGCAGGTGCCGTTCTCCGCACTGCCGGGCGATAAAAATGCCGATACCAAACTGCCGAATGGCGCGAATTACGGCTTCCCGGTCAGTACCATGCATATCGTTGCCAACAAAGCCTGGGCCGAGAAAAACCCGGCAGCAGCGAAACTGTTTGCCATTATGCAGTTACCAGTGGCAGATATTAACGCCCAGAACGCCATTATGCATGACGGCAAAGCCTCAGAAGGCGATATTCAGGGCCACGTTGATGGCTGGATCAAAGCCCACCAGCAGCAGTTCGATGGCTGGGTGAATGAGGCGCTGGCAGCGCAGAAGTAAATATTGATAACCGCGCAGATAATGCTCATGTGAGTAAAACAATTGCAGCGATGGTTTTAATCCCGCTGAAAATCGATGAGACGTTTTCTGAAGGCCGGGGCGACGCGCAGGGATGCGCGGCGAGGGCGCGTCTTACAGGGATGTTACCTCGCGCCCGTACCCGATAGCCGTAAGAAATAAGTCGAATGTACCGCGTAGCGGCGATTTTGTGCCAAAAGCCTGGGTCGCCAGGGTGGTGGCGACTGAGCCACCCTGGCACGTTCACCAGCAAAATAGTGACAAAGTAGCTATAATCTGGAAGTGAACGTAACATTTGCCTTAGTGGCATATTTCACCTTCAAATACCCTCTCCCCATTACCCGCACATTTTAACAATCTATCTTTCGCCCCACATTCATAAACATCCGCTATTATTGATTCCCAGCTTAATCATCACCTGATGAACAAAAATAATGACTAAAACAAACCATGAGCTTAGCCCGGCGCTGATCGTGCTGATGTCTATCGCCACCGGTCTGGCGGTAGCCAGTAACTATTACGCCCAGCCATTACTCGACACCATCGCGCGTAACTTTTCCCTTTCCGCCAGTTCGGCGGGCTTTATTGTTACCGCCGCGCAGTTGGGCTATGCCGCAGGTCTGCTGTTTCTTGTTCCCCTCGGTGATATGTTTGAACGTCGCCGCCTGATTGTCTCGATGACCTTACTGGCGGCAGGCGGCATGTTAATTACTGCCAGCAGTCAGTCGCTGGCGATGATGATCCTCGGTACGGCATTGACCGGTTTATTCTCGGTCGTGGCACAAATTCTGGTTCCGCTGGCAGCGACGCTGGCTTCACCAGACAAACGCGGCAAAGTGGTCGGCACCATTATGAGCGGGCTGCTGTTGGGGATCTTGCTGGCACGAACCGTTGCCGGGTTGCTGGCAAACCTCGGCGGCTGGCGCACCGTCTTTTGGGTTGCCTCGGTGTTAATGGCACTGATGGCGCTGGCATTATGGCGTGGTCTGCCACAAATGAAATCAGAAACCCACCTCAACTACCCACAGTTGCTTGGTTCCGTTTTCAGCATGTTTATCAGCGATAAAATTCTGCGCACCCGCGCGTTGCTGGGCTGCCTGACCTTTGCCAACTTCAGCATTCTCTGGACCTCAATGGCCTTTTTGCTTGCCGCTCCACCTTTTAACTACAGCGATGGTGTAATTGGTCTGTTTGGACTTGCGGGAGCTGCCGGAGCGTTGGGCGCTCGTCCGGCGGGCGGTTTTGCCGACAAGGGCAAATCGCACCACACAACAACTTTCGGTCTGCTTCTGCTGTTACTTTCATGGCTGGCAATCTGGTTTGGTCACACTTCCGTACTGGCGCTGATTATCGGCATCCTGGTGCTGGACCTCACCGTGCAGGGCGTGCATATCACTAACCAGACGGTAATTTATCGAATACATCCTGATGCGCGTAATCGCCTGACCGCAGGTTACATGACCAGCTACTTTATTGGCGGTGCCGCCGGTTCGCTAATTTCAGCCTCAGCCTGGCAACATGGCGGTTGGGCTGGCGTTTGTCTGGCTGGCGCGACGATTGCCCTGGTTAACTTACTGGTCTGGTGGCGAGGTTTTCATCGTCAGGAAGCCGCAAATTAAGCAATCAGCAACCGTTTTCGTGGCTTTACACTTATAAGGGTGTTAAGAAGCCCATCAGTCTGATAAGGTTAAGATATTCATTCAGTCTATTTATAATATTAACAATCGTTAAGCGTACACTCTATGGAAAGCCCTACTCCACAGCCTGCTCCTGGTTCGGCGACCTTCATGGAAGGATGCAAAGACAGTTTACCGATTGTTATTAGTTATATTCCGGTGGCCTTTGCGTTCGGTCTGAATGCGACCCGTCTGGGATTCTCTCCTCTCGAAAGCGTTTTTTTCTCCTGCATCATTTATGCAGGCGCGAGCCAGTTCGTCATTACCGCGATGCTGGCAGCCGGGAGTAGTTTGTGGGTTGCTGCACTGACCGTCATGGCAATGGATGTTCGCCATGTTTTGTATGGCCCGTCACTGCGTAGCCGTATTATTCAGCGTCTGCAAAAATCGAAAACCGCCCTGTGGGCATTTGGCCTGACGGATGAGGTTTTTGCCGCCGCAACCGCAAAACTGGTACGCAATAATCGCCGCTGGAGCGAGAACTGGATGATCGGCATTGCCTTCAGTTCATGGTCATCGTGGGTATTTGGTACGGTAATAGGGGCATTCTCCGGCAGCGGCTTGCTGCAAGGATATCCCGCCGTTGAAGCAGCATTAGGTTTTATGCTTCCGGCACTCTTTATGAGTTTCCTGCTCGCCTCTTTCCAGCGCAAACAATCTCTTTGCGTTACCGCAGCGTTAGTTAGTGCCCTTGCAGGCGTAACGCTATTTTCTATTCCCGTCGCCATTCTGGCAGGCATTGTCTGTGGCTGCCTCACTGCGTTAATCCAGGCATTCTGGCAAGGAGCGCCCGATGAGCTATGAGGTTCTGCTGCTTGGGTTACTGGTTGGCGCGGCGAATTATTGCTTCCGCTATTTGCCGCTGCGCCTGCGTGTGGGTAATGCCCGCCCAACCAAACGTGGCGCGATAGGCATATTGCTCGACACCATTGGCATCGCCTCGATATGCGCTCTGCTGGTTGTCTCTACCGCACCAGAAGTGATGCACGATACACGCCGTTTCGTGCCCACGCTGGTCGGCTTCGCGGTACTGGGTGCCAGTTTCTATAAAACACGCAGCATTATCATCCCAACACTGCTTAGTGCGCTGGCCTACGGGCTCGCCTGGAAAGTGATGGCGATTATATAACCCACAAGAATCATTTTTCTAAAACAATACATTTACTTTATTTGTCACTGTCGTTACTATATCGGCTGAAATTAATGAGGTCATACCCAAATGGATAGTTCGTTTACGCCCATTGAACAAATGCTAAAATTTCGCGCCAGCCGCCACGAAGATTTTCCTTATCAGGAGATCCTTCTGACCCGTCTTTGCATGCACATGCAAAGCAAGCTGCTGGAGAACCGCAATAAAATGCTGAAGGCTCAGGGGATTAACGAGACGTTGTTTATGGCGTTGATTACGCTGGAGTCTCAGGAAAACCACAGTATTCAGCCTTCTGAATTGAGTTGTGCTCTTGGATCATCCCGTACCAACGCGACGCGTATTGCCGATGAACTGGAAAAACGCGGTTGGATCGAACGTCGTGAAAGCGATAACGATCGCCGCTGCCTGCATCTGCAATTAACGGAAAAAGGTCACGAGTTTTTGCGCGAGGTTTTACCACCGCAGCATAACTGCCTGCATCAACTCTGGTCCGCGCTCAGTACAACAGAAAAAGATCAGCTCGAGCAAATCACCCGCAAATTGCTCTCCCGTCTCGACCAGATGGAACAAGACGGTGTGGTTCTCGAAGCGATGAGCTAACGCGTCATCTCGCTCAAAAATCCAGATTTATAAAAGAAAAAATGACTGGCCAGCATCGCAACATGCTGGCCTTTTTGGCAAGCAGGTCGGCTCAGCCGATGAGTTAAGAAGATCGTGGAGAACAATATGAGCGCAAATGCGGAGACTCAAACCCCGCAGCAACCGGTAAAGAAGAGCGGCAAACGTAAGCGTCTGCTCCTCCTTCTCACCTTGCTCTTTATAATTATTGCCGTAGCGATAGGGATTTATTGGTTTTTGGTACTGCGTCATTTCGAAGAAACCGATGACGCATACGTGGCAGGGAATCAGATTCAAATTATGTCTCAGGTGTCTGGCAGCGTGACGAAAGTCTGGGCCGATAACACCGACTTTGTAAAAGAAGGCGATGTGCTGGTCACCCTCGACCCGACAGATGCTCGCCAGGCGTTTGAAAAAGCCAAAACTGCACTGGCTTCCAGCGTTCGCCAAACCCACCAGCTGATGATTAACAGCAAACAGTTGCAGGCGAATATTGAGGTGCAAAAAATCGCCCTCGCGAAAGCACAAAGCGACTACAACCGCCGTGTGCCGCTGGGCAATGCCAACCTGATTGGTCGCGAAGAGCTGCAACACGCCCGCGACGCCGTTACCAGTGCCCAGGCACAACTGGACGTCGCTATTCAACAATACAATGCCAATCAGGCGATGATTCTGGGGACTAAACTGGAAGATCAGCCTGCCGTGCAACAGGCTGCCACCGAAGTACGTAACGCCTGGCTGGCGCTGGAGCGTACTCGTATTGTCAGTCCGATGACCGGTTATGTCTCCCGCCGCGCGGTACAGCCTGGGGCACAAATTAGCCCAACGACGCCGCTGATGGCGGTCGTTCCAGCCACCAATATGTGGGTGGATGCCAACTTTAAAGAGACGCAGATTGCCAATATGCGTATCGGTCAGCCGGTCACTATCACCACCGATATTTACGGCGATGATGTGAAATACACCGGTAAAGTGGTTGGTCTGGATATGGGCACAGGTAGCGCGTTCTCACTGCTTCCGGCGCAAAATGCGACCGGTAACTGGATCAAAGTCGTTCAGCGTCTGCCTGTTCGTATTGAACTGGACCAGAAACAGCTCGAGCAATACCCGCTGCGTATCGGTTTATCCACGCTGGTGAGCGTCAATACCACTAACCGTGACGGTCAGGTACTGGCAAATAAAGTACGTTCCACACCGGTAGCGGTAAGCACCGCGCGTGAAATCAGCCTGGCACCTGTCAATAAACTGATCGACGATATCGTAAAAGCTAACGCTGGCTAATCCAGAGGTGCGTGTGATGCAACAGCAAAAACCGCTGGAAGGCGCGCAACTGGTCATTATGACGATTGCGCTGTCACTGGCGACATTCATGCAGGTGCTGGACTCCACCATTGCTAACGTGGCGATCCCCACTATCGCCGGGAATCTGGGCTCATCGCTCAGCCAGGGAACGTGGGTAATCACTTCTTTCGGGGTGGCGAATGCCATCTCGATCCCGCTTACCGGCTGGCTGGCAAAGCGCGTCGGGGAAGTGAAACTATTCCTCTGGTCAACCATCGCCTTTGCTATTGCGTCGTGGGCGTGTGGTGTCTCCAGCAGCCTGAATATGCTGATCTTCTTCCGCGTGATTCAGGGGATTGTCGCCGGACCGTTGATCCCGCTTTCGCAAAGTCTATTGCTGAATAACTACCCGCCAGCCAAACGCTCGATCGCGCTGGCGTTGTGGTCAATGACGGTGATTGTCGCGCCAATTTGCGGCCCGATCCTCGGCGGTTATATCAGCGATAATTACCACTGGGGCTGGATATTCTTCATCAACGTGCCAATTGGCGTGGCGGTGGTGTTGATGACACTGCAAACCCTGCGCGGACGCGAAACCCGCACCGAACGGCGGCGGATTGATGCCGTGGGGCTGGCACTGCTGGTTATTGGTATAGGCAGCCTGCAGATTATGCTCGACCGCGGTAAAGAGCTGGACTGGTTCTCATCACAGGAAATTATCATCCTTACCGTGGTGGCAGTGGTGGCTATCTGCTTCCTGATTGTCTGGGAGCTGACCGACGATAACCCGATAGTCGATCTGTCGTTGTTTAAGTCGCGCAACTTCACCATCGGCTGCTTGTGTATCAGCCTCGCGTATATGCTCTACTTCGGCGCGATTGTTCTGCTGCCGCAGTTGTTGCAGGAGGTCTACGGTTACACGGCGACCTGGGCAGGTTTGGCCTCTGCGCCGGTAGGGATTATTCCGGTGATCCTGTCGCCGATTATCGGCCGCTTCGCGCATAAACTGGATATGCGGCGGCTGGTAACCTTCAGCTTTATTATGTATGCCGTCTGCTTCTACTGGCGTGCCTATACCTTTGAACCAGGTATGGATTTTGGCGCGTCGGCCTGGCCGCAGTTTATCCAGGGTTTTGCGGTGGCCTGCTTCTTTATGCCGCTGACCACCATTACGCTGTCTGGTTTGCCACCGGAACGACTGGCGGCGGCATCGAGCCTCTCTAACTTTACGCGAACGCTGGCGGGGTCTATCGGCACATCCATCACCACCACCATGTGGACCAACCGCGAGTCGATGCACCACGCACAGTTAACCGAGTCGGTAAACCCGTTCAACCCGAATGCCCAGGCGATGTACAGTCAACTGGAAGGACTGGGAATGACGCAACAGCAGGCATCAGGCTGGATTGCCCAGCAGATCACCAATCAGGGGCTGATTATTTCCGCCAATGAGATCTTCTGGATGTCTGCCGGGATATTCCTCGTCTTGCTGGGGCTGGTGTGGTTTGCTAAACCGCCATTTGGCGCAGGTGGCGGCGGAGGTGGTGCGCACTAAGTACAACTAAGCCAGTTCATTTGAACTGGCTTTTTTCAATTAATTGTGAAGATAGTTTACTGACTAGATGTGCAGTTCCTGCAACTTCTCTTTCGGCAGCGCCAGTTCTTCGTTGCTGTTGATGCGTACGTCACGTTCCAGAATGCTACGCGCAATATCCTGTGCTTCCTGCAACGAGTGCATCTGGTAAGTGCCACACTGGTAGACGTTCAGTTCCGGGATCTGATTCTGATCCTGCACTTTCAGCACGTCTTCCATTGCCGCTTTCCAGGCATCAGCGACACGCTGCTCATCTGGCGTACCAATCAGACTCATATAAAAACCGGTGCGGCAGCCCATTGGCGAGATATCGATAATCTCTACACCATTACCGTTAAGATGGTTACGCATAAAACCAGCAAACAGGTGCTCCAGGGTATGGATCCCTCTTTCTGGCATCACTTCTTTGTTCGGCACGCAGAAGCGCAGATCGAACACGGTGATTGCGTCGCCATGCGGGGTGTTCATTGTTTTCGCCACCCGAACTGCAGGCGCTTCCATCCGGGTATGATCGACTGTGAAGCTATCTAACAACGGCATTTAGCCACCTCCGGTAATTTTTTTAAAAATTTTCTGAACTCTTTCTTCCCAGGCGAGTCTGAGTATATGAAAGACGCGCATTTGTTATCATCATCCCTGAATTCAGAGATGAAATTTTGGCCACTCACGAGTGGCCTTTTTCTTTTCTGTCAGGCGTGTTTTTCCAGCCACACCGCAAACGGTTCGGTATCAGCGGCTTCCATTTCCTGCTGACGGCGTTCAGACGCCTCGCGCTCGGCTACAAAATCCTCTTCGCGCAGAATTTCCAACGGCTCTTCACGCAGCAGATTACGGTACGCTTCAGCAAACGCTTTGCCTGTTCCGCCAATACCAGTATCAATCATAGACCTTAAGATACGGGCAGAGAAAGTCAGATCGGGATTATCGAAGCAGGCGACCAGTTCATCACACACTTTCTGATACGCTTCGCCGCCGTTAATGCTATCCAGCGTTTGCGCGACGCGTTTCAGATCGCGGAACAAATCTTTACCCACCTGCGGTAACGGGAACTGCGCGGTTTCGCAGCCGATACCCAGCGTCAGGTCCGGTTTGCGACCTTCGAGGATCACCCGGTTCCAGTTAACGCGTGTACAGGCAAGTTCTTTACTGCTCATTTCCGGTGCATCAGCCAGCGCACACCAGACCATAAACAGGTCGAGGAATCGCACCTGCTGTTCATCTACACCAATCGGCGAGAATGGGTTGATGTCCAGCGAACGCACTTCAATATATTCAATGCCGCCACGTAACAGCGCATCAGAAGGTGACTCGCCGCTGCGGGTAACGCGTTTTGGACGAATCGGCGCGTACAGTTCGTTTTCAATCTGCAGCACGTTGCTGTTGATTTGCAGCCTCTTACCATCTTTCTCAATGCCAATCTTGGCGTACTCTTCCGATGGCGTTTTGATTGCCTGTTTAAGGCCCGCTACGTACTCGTAAAGATCGTTGAAGGTAATACCAAGATTGCTTTGCGATTTATTGGTATAGCCAAGATCGCTCAAGCGAAGAGAGGTCGCATACGGCAGGTAATACATACCGCACTCGGTTTTCTCAAACGGCAGCGATGTTGGTTTTCCTTGCAGGAAAGAAGAACAAATCGCCGGAGAGGCACCAAACAGATAAGGGATGACCCAACCGAAACGATAGTAATTGCGGATAACGCGGAAATAGCCCGCAGAAATTTTCTCTTTGGCATCAGCGCCCGAGATATCACCGCACTTCGCTTGCCAGAATGCCATTGGCAAAGAGAAATTGTAGTGCACGCCGGAAATGGTTTGCATCAGCGCGCCGTAGCGATTTTTTAGCCCTTCACGGTACAGCGTTTTAAAGCGACCGGTGTTAGAAGTGCCGTACTGTGCCAGTTCGATGTCCTGACCTTCTGCGATGTAGCATGGCATACTTAACGGCCACATCCGCTCATCGCCCATATTGCGCGCCGTATAACGATGCAGATCGCGCATAAAGGTCAGCATATGTTCAATATCACCATCCACTGGTGTAATGAATTCCAGCAATGCTTCCGCAAAATCGGTAGTAATCCATTTGTGCGTCAGTGCGGAACCTAATGCTTCAGGATGACCTGTTGTTGCCAGTGTGCCATCAGCATTAACACGCAAAGTTTCGCGCTCCAGCCCACGCTGTATCCCCTTTAACGCCTGAGGATGTTTTTCCAGCCAGGCCAGCGCCTGTGATACGTCCGGGATCAAATTGACCTCCCGCCTGTCAAAATCGTTTTAATTAGCATAACTGTAATGGTGACCATATGTGCAGGCCTACAATTAGTGCCACCACATCATGCCCTGAACGGTCGCTGCTGCAACTGCAACATAGCGTAACGCTTTACCAAGGCACAAAAAAAAGATTACTGGCCCCCAGGAGATGCGCATCCATCCCGCTAACAGACACAGTAAATCGCCAACCACGGGCATCCAGCTTAATAATAGCGTGACTGCACCATAGCGTTTCAGCCAGCCGGTAGCTTTCTCTTGCCAGCGCGATGTTTTACGCAATGGAAAGAAACGCCCAAGGATAACGTTAGTTAACCCTCCAAGGCTATTACCCATTGTTGCTGTTAAAACTAAAACCCAGGGATGACTGATCCCGGAAAGCAACATTGCCACCAGCACGACTTCGGAGTTGCCGGGTAATAGTGTAGCGCTGAGAAAACTACTGGCAAACAACGAGAAAAGCGATAACGCTTCACTCACAGCAAGCGAACATCCACGGCGTCCATACCTGCTGCACGGGCCGCCTGAATACCGAAATCGGCATCTTCAAAGACCACACACTGCGTCGGTTGCACGCCCATACGCTGCGCGCACAACAAAAATGTGTCTGGCGCAGGTTTATGATGTTTGACGTGATCGGCAGCGACGACGGCGTCAAAATAATGGCGTAACCCCAGGTGCGCCAGCAATGCCTCAGCGATGGCGCTTTCACTCCCCGTTCCTACAGCCATTGGGCGACGACCATGCCAACTTTTCACCACTTCGACAAGAGGAAGCGGCTCGACACTATCCAGCAGCATACTTCTTACTGCTTCTGTTTTTTCACGCGCTAACGCATGCGGGTCGAGATCGGCCTGATTCAGCTCAATAATCGCCTGAGCAATACGCCAGGTGGGCGAGCCATTAAGCGCAATCATCGCCTGAACATCGTACTGAAGACCGTAGTGCCCTAATACTTCGCGCCACGCTTTACGGTGTGTAGGCTCCGTATCCAGGATTGTGCCATCCATATCAAAAATTAAACCTGCATAACGCTCGTACATGGTCTTCTCGCAAGTCGAAAAATATGACGCTACTTTAGCGTAATTGCTTGATTTTGTCGCTGATGGAGAAGGAGAAGAAAATTCAGGAAATGGATAAAGTAGTTATTTAGAAATGAGATATTTTTGAAGGAAATTTTTTGGAGAATATGGGCATCCGGGAGGATGACTCACTGGCGTTCGCCCTTCAGGCCGTTGCTGGCGCAACGTTATCCACCCAGGTGCTGGTGGTTATTACCACCATCTCTTCCATACTTTCATTGCTGAAAGTTACGGAGAATATGGTGCATCCGGGAGGATTCGAACCTCCGACCGCTCGGTTCGTAGCCGAGTACTCTATCCAGCTGAGCTACGGATGCATCGGGAAAATTTATTTTACTGCTGATATTGATATCGCTACTAAAGCCATATCAAGTAAGAGATGGTGCATCCGGGAGGATTACTCGCCTTGCGGCTCGCCCTTCGGGCCGTTGCTAAAGCAACGTTATCCTCCCTGGTGCCTGCGGTTATTACCGCCACCTCTTCCATACCTTCATCGCTAAAGGTTACGGAGAATATGGTGCATCCGGGAGGATTCGAACCTCCGACCGCTCGGTTCGTAGCCGAGTACTCTATCCAGCTGAGCTACGGATGCAAATGGCGGTGAGGCGGGGATTCGAACCCCGGATGCAGCTTTTGACCGCATACTCCCTTAGCAGGGGAGCGCCTTCAGCCTCTCGGCCACCTCACCACACGCCTCTTACGAGTGCTTCGAAGAACTTGTTTATCGCTCATCGTCGCTGCGTGGCGCACATATTACTTTCTGAGACTTATAAGTCAAACAATTTTTCCCACACTTTTATCGTTTGCACACTTCACGCTCAATTAGTCTGTAAAAACGTCAAAAAGAGTGTTTTATCAACAAAAAAACGGAGGTCTGTCAGATAGCAGTAATGCAAAAAAATGGAGACTTAAGTTGAATGAACGGGAGTAAAGCGAAAAGACAATGGAGTGAAGAAGAAATTTTGAGGGTGCGTCTCACCGATAAAGATGAGACGCGGAAAGATTAGTAACTGGACTGCTGGGATTTTTCAGCCTGGATACGCTGGTAGATCTCTTCACGGTGAACAGAAACTTCCTTCGGGGCATTTACGCCAATACGTACCTGGTTGCCCTTTACCCCTAAAACTGTCACGGTGACCTCATCCCCAATCATGAGGGTCTCACCAACTCGACGAGTCAGAATCAGCATTCTTTGCTCCTTGAAAGATTAAAAGAGTCGGGTCTCTCTGTATCCCGGCATTATCCATCATATAACGCCAAAAAGTAAGCAATGACAAACACATTACATGTAAGCAGTCATGGCATTACATTCTGTTAAACCTAAGTTTAGCCGATATACACAACTTCAACCTGACTTTATCGTTGTCGATAGCGTTAATGCGAATGCCGTGAAGCGAGTCCACGGCATTGCCTGACGCTTATATTATTGCAATTTCGCGCTGACCCAGCCTTTCACACTGGCTAACGCTGCAGGTAAGGCCGCAGCATCCGTACCACCGGCTTGCGCCATGTCAGGACGTCCACCACCCTTGCCGCCCACCTGCTGAGCGACCATACCAATCAGTTCCCCTGCTTTCACACGATCTGTGACGTCCTTAGATACGCCTGCAATCAGAGAAACCTTACCTTCGACTACCGTTGCCAGCACGATAATTGTCGACCCCAGCTGATTTTTTAAATCGTCAACCATGGTACGCAACATTTTCGGCTCAACACCGCTAAGCTCGCTAACCAACAGCTTAACACCATTAACATCAATTGCCTTACTGGAAAGATTTGCGCTCTCCTGTGCGGCAGCTTGTTCTTTAAGCTGTTGTAACTCTTTTTCCAGCTGACGCGTACGTTCCAGTACTGAGCGCACTTTATCAGCCAGATTATTGCTATCGCCTTTCAGCAGATGCGCGACTTCGCTTAAGCGATCGCTGTCTGCATGAACGGTGGCGATAGCGCCTTCTCCGGTTACCGCTTCGATACGACGAACGCCTGCAGCAGTACCCGATTCAGAGATGATGCGGAACAGACCAATATCACCGGTGCGGCTTGCGTGAGTACCGCCACACAGCTCGGTGGAGAAATCGCCCATGCTCAGCACGCGTACGCGCTCATCATACTTCTCGCCGAACAGCGCCATCGCACCTTTCGCTTTCGCCGCTTCGAGATCCATGATGTTGGTTTCGATCGGCAAGTTACGGCGAATCTGTGCGTTCACCAGGTCTTCGACCGCACGAATCTCTTCTGGTTTCATCGCTTCGTTGTGTGAGAAGTCGAAGCGCAGCACTTTGTCGTTAACCAGTGAACCTTTCTGCGATACATGAGTACCCAGAACCTGGCGCAGCGCAGCGTGCATCAGGTGCGTTGCGGAGTGATTCAGACGAATACGGGCGCGACGAGCTTCATCAACATCAGCCTGCACCGCGTCGCCCACTTTCAGAGAACCCGCAGCAAGTTTACCGATGTGACCAATCGCCTGGCCGTATTTCTGCGTATCTTCCACCGCAAAGGAGAAGTTAGTGCCTTTCAGTTCGCCTTTATCACCAACCTGACCGCCGGATTCCGCATAGAATGGCGTTTGATCCAGCACGACCACAGCTTCCTGGCCTGCATTGATGGCATCAACCGCTTTACCATCAACAAACAGCGCGGTCACTTTGCCGTTCAGTTCCAGATGGTCATAGCCTTTAAATTCAGATGCACTGTCAACACGGATCATTGCGTTGTAATCGGCACCAAAGCCGCTGGCTTCGCGCGCGCGACGACGCTGCTCTTCCATTGCTGCTTCGAAACCAGCTTCGTCAACTTTGATGTTGCGCTCACGACAAACATCAGCCGTCAGGTCAACCGGGAAGCCATAGGTGTCGTACAGACGGAAAGCCGTTTCACCATCCAGCGTATCACCAGAAAGTTTTGCCAGCTCTTCATCCAGCAGCGCCAGACCGCGCTCCAGAGTACGGGCAAACTGCTCTTCTTCAGTCTTCAGCACCTGCTCAACCTGCGCCTGCTGGCGTTTCAGGTCTTCACCCGCAGAGCCCATTACGTCGATCAGCGGACCAACCAGTTTGTAGAAGAAGGTTTCTTTCGCGCCCAGCATATTGCCGTGACGCACTGCGCGACGAATGATACGACGCAGTACATAACCACGGTTTTCATTGGACGGCATTACGCCATCCGCGATCAGGAACGCACAAGAACGAATGTGGTCAGCGATTACGCGCAGCGATTTATTGCTCAGATCGGTCGCGCCAGTGACTTTCGCTACCGCCTGGATCAGCGTGCGGAACAGGTCGATGTCATAGTTAGAGTTAACGTGTTGCAGCACCGCAGCAATACGCTCCAGACCCATACCGGTATCTACAGACGGCTTCGGCAGCGGTTCCATCGTGCCATCTGCCTGGCGGTTGAACTGCATGAAGACGATGTTCCAGATCTCAATGTAGCGATCGCCGTCTTCTTCCGGACTTCCCGGAGGGCCACCCCAAATGTGGTCGCCGTGATCGTAGAAGATTTCGGTGCACGGGCCGCACGGACCAGTGTCACCCATCTGCCAGAAGTTGTCAGATGCGTATGGCGCACCTTTGTTATCGCCGATGCGAATAATACGTTCGCGCGGGATCCCTACTTCTTTTTCCCAGATTTCGTAGGCTTCGTCGTCGCTTTCATAGACGGTAACCCACAGACGCTCTTTCGGCAGGGCAAACCATTTTTCGCTGGTCAGCAGTTCCCATGCAAACTGAATGGCATCGTGTTTGAAATAGTCGCCGAAGCTGAAGTTGCCCAGCATTTCGAAGAAGGTATGGTGACGCGCGGTGTAACCGACGTTTTCCAGGTCGTTGTGTTTACCACCCGCACGCACGCAGCGTTGGGAAGTGGTAGCGCGGGAATAATTACGCTTGTCGAGCCCAAGGAACACATCCTTGAACTGGTTCATCCCGGCGTTGGTAAACAACAAAGTTGGGTCGTTATGGGGTACCAGGGAGCTGCTGGCAACTACCTGATGTCCCTTACTATGGAAAAAGTCGAGAAACGCCTGACGGATCTCAGCGGTGCTCTTGCTCATAATTATCCTGAAATCAAGCTAACGAAATATCGCCACCAGCTCCAGCGTGTCTTAACCGCCGGGCTGGTAACTGAAAAGTGGGAATAAGATAAGTTTTCTTGACTGGGAAGTAAAATACCGTATGCGTTCAGTCGGCAAAATTTCGCCAAATATCCTGGATATCTTCCATCAGATAGCCACGATAGAGCAGAAAACGCTGGATCTTAACTTTTTCTGAAAAGACAGTTGGCAAAGGTTCGCCATATTTTCGCGTCGCCTGATCGCGCGCCAGTGCGCACCAGTCGATGTCACATTCACGCATCGCTTTTTCTGTCGCTTCGCGGGAAATACCTTTCTGATTCAGTTCCTGACGAATACGCGCAGGTCCATAACCTTTGCGGCTACGGCTGGCGATAAAGCGCGCCACAAATCGGCTGTCATCGAGATAGCCATGTTCATGGCACCAGGCAATAACGCGCTCGTAATCTTCTGCCGTGGCATCAATCTCTTCCGGGCCATTTTTGCCCATAATCGGTGCCGCGAGTTTACGTCGCAGTTCTTGCTCACTGTGATCGCGCACCGCCAGAATGCGTACCGCACGATCCAACAGGCGAGCATATGCCGGGCGACGGGACGTTGATTCTGTCATGGCATATCCTTACAACTTAAAAAAGCAAAAGGGCCGCAGATGCGACCCTTGTGTATCAAACAAGACGATTAAAAATCTTCGTTAGTTTCTGCTACGCCTTCGCTGTCATCTACAGAGAAATCCGGCGTTGAGTTCGGGTTGCTCAGCAGCAACTCACGTACTTTCTTCTCGATCTCTTTCGCGGTTTCCGGGTTATCTTTCAGCCAGGCAGTCGCATTCGCTTTACCCTGACCGATCTTCTCACCTTTGTAGCTGTACCACGCACCTGCTTTCTCGATCAGCTTCTCTTTCACGCCCAGATCAACCAGTTCGCCATAGAAGTTGATACCTTCGCCGTAGAGGATCTGGAATTCAGCCTGTTTAAACGGCGCAGCGATTTTGTTCTTCACCACTTTCACACGGGTTTCGCTACCCACCACGTTTTCGCCCTCTTTCACCGCGCCGATACGACGGATGTCGAGACGAACAGAGGCGTAGAATTTCAGCGCGTTACCACCGGTAGTGGTTTCCGGGTTACCGAACATCACACCAATTTTCATACGGATCTGGTTGATGAAGATCAGCAGCGTGTTGGACTGCTTCAGGTTACCCGCCAGCTTACGCATCGCCTGGCTCATCATACGTGCCGCAAGGCCCATGTGAGAGTCGCCGATTTCGCCTTCGATTTCCGCTTTCGGCGTCAGTGCCGCCACGGAGTCAACGACGATAACGTCTACTGCGCCAGAACGCGCCAGGGCGTCACAGATTTCCAGTGCCTGCTCGCCAGTGTCCGGCTGGGAGCACAGCAGGTTGTCGATATCGACGCCCAGTTTACGTGCATAGATTGGGTCCAGCGCGTGTTCAGCATCGATAAACGCACAGGTTTTACCTTCACGCTGCGCTGCGGCGATCACCTGCAACGTCAGCGTGGTTTTACCGGAAGATTCCGGTCCGTAGATTTCGACGATACGGCCCATCGGCAGACCACCTGCCCCAAGCGCGATATCCAGTGAAAGCGAACCGGTAGAGATGGTTTCCACATCCATGGAACGGTCTTCACCCAGGCGCATGATGGAGCCTTTACCAAATTGTTTCTCAATCTGGCCCAGTGCTGCCGCCAACGCTTTCTGTTTGTTTTCGTCGATAGCCATTTTTACTCCTGTCATGCCGGGTAATACCGGATAGTCAATATGTTCTGTTGAAGCAATTATACTGTATGCTCATACAGTATCAAGTGTTTTGTAGAAATTGTTGCCACAAGGTCTGCAATGCATACGCAGTAGCCTGACGACGTACCGCATCACGGTCACCGCTGAAGCATTCCCGCCGGGTAATGCCTTCACCACGGGCAGTGGCAAAAGCAAACCAGACGGTGCCGACAGGCTTCTCTTCACTGCCGCCATCCGGCCCGGCGATACCACTAATAGACACAGCATAATCAGCACGAGCCGCTTTCAGTGCGCCTATCGCCATTTCCACCACGACAGGCTCGCTCACCGCGCCATGCTGCGCCAGCGTCTCTTCACGTACGCCGATCATTTGCGCTTTGGCTTCGTTACTGTAGGTGACAAATCCGCGTTCAAACCAGGCGGAACTGCCGGCAATATCGGTAATCACTTTCGCTACCCAACCGCCGGTACAAGACTCAGCAGTTGTTACGGTTGCGCCACGGGCTTTCAGCGCCTGCCCAACCTGTTCGCTTAACTGCATCAGTTCACTGTCAGTCATCACAACCTCTGTCAGTCAAAAATTTATGCCGGACAAGATAGCACTTTCGTCAGGAAGATGGTGTTGGCGTTGCAATTTTACGAGGAGGATTCAGAAAAAAGCTGATTAGCCAGAGGGAAGCTCACGCTCCCCTCTTGCAAATAGTTACTGCACGCGCGCCAGCGCCACGGCTTGTCCTAACTGCCAGACCGCCATTGCGTAATGGGTACTGTGGTTGTAACGGGTGATGGTGTAGAAGTTCGGCAGACCGTACCAGTACTGGTAACCGGTACCGACATCCAGACGCAGCAGGCTGGCTTGTTGATGGTTGCCCAACGGCTGCTGTGGCGTTAAACCTGCCGCGGCAAGCTGCGAAATGCTGTACCTGGTTTTGAAGCCATTTGGCAAGCCTGGAGCCTGACCGTTTGCCATCACCGCAACCTGATCACCTTTCACCCAGCCGTGCGCTTTGAAATAGTTCGCCACGCTACCGATCGCATCAACCGGATCCCACAGGTTGATATGCCCGTCGCCGCTGAAATCTACCGCATATTGTTTGTAAGACGACGGCATAAACTGTCCGTAGCCCATCGCCCCGGCAAAGGAACCTTTCAGATTGAGCGGATCGTCCTGCTCATCGCGCGCCATCAGCAGGAAAGTTTCCAGCTCGCCAGAGAAATACTCCGCGCGGCGTGGGTAGTTAAATGACAGCGTTGCCAGCGCATCGAGGATACGGGTTTTCCCCATCACGCGCCCCCAGCGGGTTTCAACGCCGATAATCCCGACGATAATTTCCGGCGGTACACCATACACCTGCCACGCGCGATTCAACGCATCTTCATACTGATTCCAGAAAACCACACCGTTCTGCACGTTGTCCGGCGTAATAAATTTTTTGCGATAACGCAGCCATGCGCCGTTCGGACCTGATGGCGGTTTCACCGATGTGGTTGGTGCCTGGTTATCCATCAGCCGCAGTACCGAATCCAGACGTTTCGCCTGGGAGAGAATTTCCTGCAACTGCTGACGATCGAAACCGTGTTTGTTCACCATTTTGTCGATGAACTGCTGGGCATTCGGGTTATTAGCGAAATCGCCGCCCATCTGCATCACATTGTGCTGCGGCTCAAGCAGGAAGCCGCCAGACGGCGTTCCGGTGGTCGTTTCAGTCTCAGTAGGTTTTGGCTTGCTGCTACAGGCGGCAAGCAACACAAAAAGGGGAAGCAATGTTACATAACGACGCTTGAACATGAGGGGTCCATTTAACAGATTCAACCAGGGGCAAGTATGGTAAAGCATCACGCCCCGCACAAGGAAGCGGTAGTCACTGCCCGATACGGACTTTACATAACTCAACTCATTCTCCTCGCTATCCTTTTATTGAAACTTTCAAGTTAAAATATTTATCTTTCATTTTGCGATCAAAATAACACTTTTAAATCTTTCAATCTGATTAGATTAGGTTGCCGTTTGGTAATAAAACAATAAATCCTGAAGGAGAGAACAATGATAGAAACCATTACTCATGGTGCAGAGTGGTTTATCGGGCTGTTCCAAAAGGGCGGAGAGGTGTTTACCGGGATGGTGACCGGCATTCTTCCGCTGTTGATTAGCCTGCTGGTTATCATGAACGCACTGATTAATTTTATCGGTCAGCATCGTATTGAACGTTTTGCTCAACGTTGCGCCGGTAACCCTGTTTCCCGTTACCTGCTGCTACCGTGCATTGGCACGTTTGTCTTTTGCAATCCGATGACCTTAAGCCTGGGTCGCTTTATGCCGGAAAAGTACAAACCCAGCTACTACGCGGCCGCCTCTTATAGCTGCCACTCAATGAATGGCCTCTTCCCCCATATCAACCCAGGCGAACTGTTTGTTTATCTTGGCATTGCCAGCGGTCTGACAACACTGAACCTGCCACTTGGCCCACTGGCGGTGAGTTATCTGCTGGTTGGTCTGGTCACCAACTTCTTCCGCGGCTGGGTGACCGATCTGACCACCGCCATTTTTGAGAAAAAGATGGGCATTCAACTTGAACAAAAAGTTCATCTGGCAGGAGCAACATCATGACGCGTATTCGGATCGAAAAAGGAACGGGTGGCTGGGGCGGCCCGCTTGAGCTGGAAGCCACGCCGGGCAAAAAAATCGTCTATATCACCGCCGGTACCCGGCCTGCGATTGTCGACAAACTGGCACAGCTTACTGGCTGGCAGGCTATTGACGGATTTAAAGAAGGTGAACCCGCGGAGGCGGAAATTGGTGTCGCGGTAATCGACTGTGGCGGCACATTACGCTGCGGCATCTATCCGAAACGACGTATTCCCACCATTAATATCCACTCGACGGGCAAGTCCGGTCCACTGGCGCAGTACATTGTAGAAGATATTTATGTCTCTGGCGTAAAAGAAGAAAACATCACTGTAGTGGGTGATGCGACACCACAACCCTCTTCCGTGGGCCGTGACTATGACACCAGCAAGAAAATCACCGAACAAAGCGATGGTTTACTGGCGAAGGTGGGAATGGGTATGGGTTCTGCCGTTGCCGTGTTGTTTCAATCTGGTCGTGACACCATCGACACTGTATTAAAAACCATTCTGCCGTTTATGGCGTTCGTCTCGGCGCTTATCGGCATCATTATGGCTTCCGGTCTTGGCGACTGGATTGCCCACGGTCTTGCTCCGCTGGCTAGCCATCCTCTGGGGCTGGTCATGCTGGCGCTCATCTGCTCCTTCCCGCTGCTTTCACCTTTCCTCGGCCCAGGCGCAGTTATCGCACAGGTTATCGGCGTATTGATTGGCGTGCAGATTGGTCTCGGCAATATTCCGCCTCATCTGGCTTTACCTGCACTGTTTGCCATCAACGCGCAGGCGGCCTGCGACTTCATCCCGGTCGGTTTGTCGCTGGCGGAAGCCCGTCAGGACACGGTTCGCGTCGGTGTCCCTTCTGTACTGGTGAGCCGCTTTTTAACCGGCGCGCCGACTGTACTGATCGCCTGGTTTGTCTCCGGTTTTATCTATCAATAGAGGCTGAAACATGACCGTTATTTATCAGACCACCATCACCCGTATCGGCGCGAGTGCCACTGACGCCCTCAGCGACCAGATGCTCATCACCTTTCGTGAAGGCGCGCCTGCGGATCTCGAAGAGTATTGCTTCATTCATTGCCACGGCGAGTTGAAAGGTGCACTCCATCCCGGTTTGCAATTTTCGCTCGGGCAGCATCGCTATCCGGTGACCGCCGTTGGCAGCGTGGCGGAAGACAACCTTCGCGAACTGGGTCATGTCACCCTGCGCTTCGATGGTTTAAGCGAAGCGGAATTTCCGGGCACTGTCCATGTGGCAGGCCCTGTACCCGACGATATCGCGCCGGGATCGGTTTTGAAGTTTGAATCTGTTAAGGAGTAAAAAATGAATCAGGTTGCCGTTGTCATCGGTGGTGGGCAAACCTTAGGCGCGTTCCTGTGCCACGGTCTGGCTGCCGAGGGGTATCGCGTCGCGGTTGTCGATATTCAGAGCGACAAAGCTGCAAATGTGGCACAAGAAATTAACGCCGAATATGGTGAAGGAACAGCGTACGGTTTTGGTGCTGACGCCACCAGCGAGCAAAGCGTTCTGGCGCTTTCTCGTGGGGTAGATGAAATCTTTGGTCGCGTGGATTTGCTGGTCTACAGCGCCGGAATAGCAAAAGCAGCCTTTATCAGCGATTTCCAGCTTGGAGATTTTGACCGCTCGCTACAGGTGAATCTGGTGGGCTATTTCCTGTGTGCCCGTGAATTTTCGCGTTTGATGATCCGCGACGGCATTCAGGGACGCATTATTCAGATCAACTCGAAATCCGGCAAAGTGGGCAGCAAACACAACTCTGGTTATAGCGCCGCGAAATTTGGTGGCGTCGGGCTGACTCAATCACTGGCGCTGGATCTGGCGGAGTACGGCATTACGGTGCATTCACTGATGCTCGGTAATCTGCTGAAATCGCCGATGTTTCAGTCGCTATTGCCACAATATGCGACCAAGCTGGGTATCAAACCGGATCAAGTCGAGCAGTATTACATCGACAAAGTACCGCTCAAACGCGGCTGCGATTATCAGGATGTGCTGAATATGCTGCTGTTCTACGCCAGTCCTAAGGCGTCGTACTGCACTGGTCAGTCGATCAATGTCACCGGCGGTCAGGTGATGTTCTGATTAACAGCGGAGATCCGTTAAGGATCTCCGCGAGACTAATAAAATGCCTGATGCGCTACGCTCATCAGGCATACAGGACTTCCGCCACTACATTAAGGAAAAGTTATGGTATCCGCACTCATCACCGTCGCCGTTATCGCCTGGTGTGCGCAACTGGCCTTAGGCGGTTGGCAAATTTCTCGTTTTAACCGTGCCTTCGACACACTATGCCAGCAAGGGCGGGTTGGCGTGGGCCGTTCCAGCGGGCGCTTTAAACCGCGGGTCGTGGTCGTCATCGCCCTGGACGATCAGCAACGCATCGTCGACACCTTGTTTATGAAAGGACTGACCGTCTTCGCCCGACCACAAAAAATTCCCGCAATTACCGGTATGTATGCGGGTGATTTACAGCCCGATGTGATCTTTCCCCATGATCCACTATCACAGAATGCTCTATCATTGGCGCTTAAACTGAAACGTGGATAATTTCGTTGTGAATGTTACTTGCTTGCGAAGTTATCATTTTGAAACCTAAATCAGGTAATCACGCCCATGAAACCTCGTCAGCGTCAGGCCGCCATTCTGGAGTATCTGCAAAAGCAGGGTAAATGCTCGGTTGAAGAATTGGCGCAATACTTTGACACCACAGGCACAACCATTCGCAAAGATCTGGTCATTCTGGAACATGCCGGAACCGTCATTCGTACTTATGGCGGAGTGGTGTTGAATAAAGAGGAATCCGATCCGCCTATCGATCATAAAACACTCATCAACACCCACAAGAAAGAGCTGATTGCAGAAGCTGCCGTTAGTTTTATCCATGATGGCGATTCGATCATTCTTGATGCTGGCAGTACCGTTTTGCAGATGGTTCCCCTGCTCTCGCGCTTTAATAACATCACAGTGATGACCAACAGCCTGCATATCGTCAATGCGCTATCCGAACTGGATAACGAACAAACTATCCTGATGCCAGGCGGAACATTTCGTAAAAAATCGGCCTCATTTCACGGGCAACTGGCAGAGAATGCCTTCGAGCATTTCACCTTCGATAAATTGTTTATGGGCACCGACGGCATCGATCTCAATGCGGGCGTAACCACGTTCAACGAGGTTTATACCGTCAGTAAGGCAATGTGCAATGCCGCGCGCGAAGTGATTTTGATGGCGGACTCATCAAAGTTTGGCCGTAAAAGCCCCAACGTAGTTTGCAGTCTTGAAAGCGTCGATAAGCTAATTACCGACGCAGGTATCGATCCAGCGTTTCGTCAGGCGCTGGAAAAGAAAGGGATCGATGTGATCATAACCGGAGAGAGCAATGAGTGAAGCACTACTGAACGCGGGACGTCAGACGTTAATGCTGGAGTTGCAGGAAGCAAGCCGTTTACCGGAACGTCTGGGCGATGATTTTGTTCGCGCCGCCAATATCATCCTGCACTGCGAAGGCAAAGTGGTGGTTTCGGGAATTGGCAAATCGGGCCACATTGGTAAGAAAATCGCCGCAACACTTGCCAGTACCGGCACACCGGCTTTTTTTGTCCATCCGGCAGAGGCATTGCACGGCGACCTGGGGATGATCGAAAGCCGCGATGTGATGCTGTTTATCTCTTACTCCGGTGGCGCGAAGGAACTGGATCTGATTATTCCGCGTCTGGAAGATAAATCTATCGCGCTGCTGGCGATGACCGGCAAACCGACGTCACCGCTGGGCCTGGCGGCGAAAGCGGTGCTGGATATCTCCGTAGAACGCGAAGCCTGTCCGATGCACCTTGCGCCGACCTCCAGCACCGTGAATACCCTGATGATGGGTGACGCGCTGGCGATGGCGGTCATGCAGGCGCGCGGATTTAATGAAGAAGATTTTGCCCGCTCCCACCCAGCCGGGGCACTGGGCGCTCGCTTGCTGAATAAAGTGCATCATCTGATGCGCCGTGATGACGCTATCCCGCAGGTAGCGTTAACCGCCAGCGTGATGGATGCGATGCTGGAACTCAGCCGCACTGGTCTGGGGCTGGTGGCGGTATGTGACGCTCAACAACAGGTACAAGGCGTCTTTACCGACGGCGATTTACGTCGCTGGCTGGTTGGCGGCGGCGCACTCACCACGCCAGTTAATGAAGCGATGACGACAGGCGGCACCACATTACAGGCACAAAGTCGCGCCATCGACGCCAAAGAGATCCTGATGAAGCGCAAAATCACTGCCGCACCGGTGGTGGATGAAAACGGCAAACTCACCGGCGCAATTAACTTGCAGGATTTCTATCAGGCCGGGATTATTTAATCCTTCAATCCCAGACGTTTCGCCAGCCGATGCAGGTTGGCGACGTCAGTTTCCAGCATTCGCGCGCAGGCAGCCCAGTTGTGATGATTTTGTGCCAGTGCCTGGCGAATGGTTTCACGCTGGAACGCTTCTGTCGCTTCACGAAGATTTTGCTTAACAACGGGCACCGCCGCTGCTTCTGGCGGCGGCAACGTCACATCAGGAAAAGCAAAATGTTGCGCCTCAAGAATCACTTCATCGCCGCTGCGGGTTGCTCTCGCCAGCACTACCGCCCGATGAATAGCATGTTCCAGTTCACGAACGTTCCCTGGAAAATTGTAGTGTTGCAGTAAATTTCGCGCTCCGGCACTTAATACCACGCGGGAGAGCCCCAGCCGCAAACGACACTGCTCGCAGAAATACCCCGCCAGCAGAATGACATCATCGCCCCGCTCACGCAGCGGCGGCACTGAAAGTGGAAACACGCTCAGGCGATGAAACAAATCGGCGCGAAATCGCCCTGCCAGTACCTCTTCCCGTAAGTCACGGTTAGTCGCCGCCAGCACGCGCACATCGACCCGCAAACTGCGGTCATCGCCAACACGCTGAATATCGCCATACTGCAACACTCGCAGCAACTTGGCCTGCAATGCCAACGACAACTCGCCGATCTCATCGAGAAACAGTGTGCCGTTATCCGCCATTTCAAACTTCCCGCTGCGGTTACTGATAGCGCCAGTAAACGCCCCTTTCACATGCCCGAACAGTTCACTTTCCGCCACACTTTCCGGCAGTGCGGCACAGTTGAGATAGACCAGCGGATTCACCGCCCGTGGCGAGGCTTCATGAATCGCTTTCGCCACCAGCTCCTTACCGGTTCCCGTCTCACCGCTGATCAGGACGTTGAGATCGGACGCCGCCACAATCTCAATCTCTTTTTTCAATTGCGTCATGCCTGGCGACAAGCCAATCATCTGCGTCTGTTTCACCGCTTCAAACGGCGCGGCATCGCCCGGCAGCATATTCTGGCTTTCCAGTTGCTCAATCAGCAACGCATTGCTTAACGCTCCCGCCGCCAGCGCGGCAATCAGGCGTAACTCTTCGTCGCTGAAAACATCGAACTGATCGGGCTGCATCCCGTCGAGCGTCAATGCGCCGATCAGGTTTTGCCCGGCAAACAATGGCAGACCAACGCAGGCGTGAACCTTCAGACTCTCCTGCCCGGGAATCAAACCGTCATAGGGATCGGGCAATTCGCTGTCTGCGGGAAAGCGCACCACGTCCCCGGCGCGGGCAATCGCTTCCAGCCGTGGATGCCCTTCCAGCGCAAAGCGTCTACCGAGTACATCCTTTGCCAGCCCGTCGATGGCAAGCGGAATAAACTGCCGCGAGTCGTAACGCAGCAATGCAGACGCATCGCACTCCAGCACCTGACGCAGCGTGGTGATCAGGCGCTGAAAACGATCCTGATGACCAATCCCACGCTGCAATTCGATGGCGATATTCGCCAGCACATCAACGGAAAAACTCATCTTTGCCTCACTGTCAATTTGACTATAGATATTGTCATATCGACCATTTGATTAATAGTCATTTTGACTACTCATTAATGAGCATGAATTAATTTACACGTAAAAATCAATCAGATAAAAAACTGGCACGCAATCTGCAATTAGCAAGACATCTTTTTAGAACACGCTGAATAAATTGAGGTTGCTATGTCTATTGTGGTGAAAAATAACATTCATTGGGTTGGTCAACGTGACTGGGAAGTGCGTGATTTTCACGGCACAGAATATAAAACGCTGCGCGGCAGCAGCTACAACAGCTACCTCATTCGCGAAGAAAAAAACGTACTGATCGACACCGTCGACCATAAATTCAGCCGCGAATTTGTGCAGAACCTGCGTAATGAAATCGATCTGGCGGATATCGATTACATCGTGATTAACCATGCAGAAGAGGACCACGCCGGGGCGCTGACCGAACTGATGGCACAAATTCCCGATACGCCGATCTACTGTACAGCCAACGCTATCGACTCGATAAATGGTCATCACCATCATCCGGAGTGGAATTTTAATGTGGTGAAAACTGGCGACACGCTGGGTATCGGCAACGGCAAACAGCTCATTTTTGTCGAAACACCAATGCTGCACTGGCCGGACAGCATGATGACTTACCTGACAGGCGACGCGGTGCTGTTCAGTAACGATGCTTTCGGTCAGCACTACTGCGACGAGCATCTGTTCAACGATGAAGTGGATCAGACGGAGCTTTTTGAGCAGTGCCAGCGTTACTACGCCAATATCCTTACGCCGTTCAGCCGCCTGGTAACGCCGAAAATTACCGAGATCCTGGGCTTTAACTTACCAGTCGATATGATAGCGACCTCTCACGGCGTGGTATGGCGCGATAACCCAACGCAAATTGTCGAGCTGTACCTGAAATGGGCGGCTGATTATCAGGAAGACAGAATCACCATTTTCTACGACACCATGTCGAATAACACCCGCATGATGGCTGACGCTATCGCCCAGGGGATTGCGGAAACCGACCCACGCGTGGCGGTGAAAATTTTCAACGTCGCCCGAAGCGATAAAAACGAAATCCTGACCAATGTCTTCCGCTCAAAAGGCGTGCTGGTCGGCACTTCGACGATGAATAACGTGATGATGCCGAAAATCGCCGGGCTGGTGGAGGAGATGACCGGATTACGCTTTCGTAACAAACGCGCCAGTGCTTTCGGCTCTCACGGCTGGAGCGGCGGTGCGGTGGATCGTCTTTCCACGCGCCTGCAGGATGCGGGTTTCGAAATGTCGCTTAGCCTGAAAGCCAAATGGCGACCGGACCAGGACGCTCTGGAGCTATGTCGTGAACACGGTCGCGAAATCGCCCGTCAGTGGGCGCTCGCGCCGCTGCCGCAGAGCACGGTGAATACGGTGGTTAAAGAAGAAACCTCTGCCACCACGACGGCTGACCTCGGCCCACGGATGCAGTGCAGCGTCTGCCAGTGGATTTACGATCCGGCAAAAGGCGAGCCAATGCAGGACGTTGCGCCAGGAACGCCGTGGAGTGAAGTCCCGGATAACTTCCTGTGCCCGGAATGCTCCCTTGGCAAAGACGTCTTTGACGAACTGGCATCGGAGGCAAAATGAGCAACGGCATTGTGATCATTGGTTCGGGCTTCGCCGCCCGCCAACTGGTGAAAAATATTCGCAAACAGGACGCCTGTATTCCATTAACCCTGATTGCCGCCGACAGCATGGATGAGTACAACAAACCGGACCTCAGCCATGTTATCAGCCAGAGGCAACGTGCCGATGACCTTACCCGCCAGACGGCGGGTGAATTTGCCGAGCAGTTTAATCTGCACCTGTTTCCGCACACCTGGATAATGGATATCGATGCCGAAGCCCATGTGGTGAAAAGCCAGAATAATCAGTGGCAATACGACAAGCTGGTGCTGGCAACTGGTGCCAGTGCCTTTGTCCCGCCAGTGCCTGGGCGTGAGTTAATGCTGACGTTAAATAGTCAGCAAGAGTATCGCGCCTGTGAAACGCAACTGCGGGATGCCCGACGCGTGTTGATTGTTGGCGGTGGCTTGATTGGTAGCGAACTGGCGATGGATTTTTGTCGTGCAGGCAAAGCGGTCACGCTAATCGACAACGCTGCCAGTATTCTGGCGTCGTTAATGCCACCGGAAGTAAGCAGCCGCTTGCAGCATCGGTTGACGGAGATGGGCGTTCATCTGCTGTTGAAATCTCAGTTGCAGGGGCTGGAAAAAACGGATTCTGGCATTCTGGCAACGCTGGACCGCCAGCGCAGCATCGAAGTGGATGCGGTAATTGCCGCCACCGGACTGCGCCCGGAAACCGCCCTGGCACGACGCGCCGGGCTGACGATTAATCGCGGCGTTTGCGTCGATAGTTATCTGCAAACCAGTAATGCCGATATTTATGCGCTGGGCGATTGCACGGAAATTAACGGTCAGGTATTGCCGTTCCTCCAGCCGATTCAACTTAGCGCGATGGTGCTGGCAAAAAATCTTCTCGGCAATAACACGCCGCTGAAACTCCCTGCGATGCTGGTGAAAATCAAAACGCCAGAATTACCGCTGCATCTGGCAGGCGAAACCCAGCGTCAGGATTTACGCTGGCAAATTAATACCGAACGCCAGGGAATGGTGGCGCGCGGTGTTGATGATGCCGACCAGCTTCGCGCCTTTGTGGTCAGTGAGGATCGGATGAAAGAGGCGTTTGGATTGTTGAAAACGTTGCCGGTGTAGGCATGGTTTTCTCCCTCGCCCAAAGGGCGAGGGGACTGTCCGCGCTCTTTTTACGCTTAGTTACGCCACATCCGCCACTATGCAGCATGCAGGATGCGCGCCGCAGCAATAACCCCCTGCCCCAGAGACAAGCCGCCATCACCCGCCGGTAAACTCTGCGGAAAGAGTAATGTGAAATCAGCGAGATAATGCGCCAGGCGTGTACGCAGCAATCGGTTATGAGTAACCCCACCGCTAAATACCAGCGTAGTGATACCGCGCATCGTGGCCTGCTCACGCATCAACGCGGCAAAACCCTGCGCCAGCGCATCATGAAACGCCCACGCGCGTTGATTAACCGGTGCCTGCCAGTTCAGCCACTGCTGCCAGAAAGTGACGAGATCCAGTTGATTGTCCACCTGCGGCATCGTCACCGGATGCGTCACTCCGTCGCATGAGGCTGCGAGCGCCTCCAGAGCACAAGCCGCTTCACCTTCATAACTTAACGTGGCTGGCGCACAGCCCAGTGCCGCCGCCACAGCATCGAACAAACGTCCACACGATGACGCCAGCGGCGCGTTAATTCCACGCTCAATGGCCCGCGCCAGCACGCTCCAGTTTTGCTGTTGCACACTTGCCGTTTCAGGGTAATTCTGCCACTCCGGCACAAAGCGCAGGCACTGCGCCAGCAGGTTACGCCACGGCTGCTTTGCAGCCAAATCGCCCCCCGGAAGCGCCACCGCAGGCAAGCCGCCCAGGTGCTCACATTCGCGATAGTTCACCCGCAGGCATTCGCCGCCCCATAAAGCGCCGTTCTCCCCCATACCGATACCGTCGAGCGTCAACGCAATGACATCACCGCCATCCAGTGGCCAGTGATGTTCTGCCAGACACGCCGCCGCATGAGCATGATGATGCAGCACCGTTTGTGTCGGCAGATTCATTTCGCGCGCCCACTGGCTGGAGACATAGCCCGGGTGCGCGTCATGCACAACGTATTGCGGGGTGAAATCGTAGATGTTTTGCATCAGGCGTAACGCTTCGCGCCACTGCATCTGGATGCCATCGTCACTTAAATCGCCCAGATGCTGACTCAACACCGCTTGTTCGCCGCGCACCAGGCAGAAGGTGTTTTTCAGATCCGCACCGAGACACAGCACAGGCGGAACATTTTTAAAGCCCGGAGGCAAAGCCAGCGCATCCGGCACATACCCCCGCGAACGGCGCAGCATTTCGCCGCTTTCGCGCACCACCGAATCATCCATCCGCTGCACGATGTCGCGGTTATGTAGCAAGAATCCGTCGGCAATGCCCTGCAAATCCGCCAGCGCCTGTTCGTTGCTGATAGCCGGTGGTTTACCGCTCAGGTTGCCGGAGGTCATCACCAGCGGACATTGCAGTTCCTGTAACAGCAAATGCTGAAGCGGGTTCGCAGGCAACATTACCCCGACTTCGTTAAGGCCAGGGGCGATATCATCACAAAGCTCAGGTACGTATTTTTTATCCACCAGCACAATCGGCGCGGCGGGCGTGGTAAGCAACTGGCGCGCAGCGTCTGGTAAACCTTCTGCCACTGGCAACATGACCGCCAGCGGTTTCGCCGGGCGATGTTTGCGCGCCCGAAGTGTCGCCACCGCGTTACTGTTACACGCATCGCAGGCGAGATGAAATCCGCCAATCCCTTTGATGGCGACAATGTTGCCCATTTTTAACTGTGCGATAGCCGCCTGTAATGCCGCCTCTTGTTCTGCATGTTCACCATGACTTACCCATTCAAGATGTGGGCCACACTCCGGGCAGGCCACCGGCTGGGCGTGGAAGCGACGATCGAGCGGGTCGCGATATTCTTTGTCACAGGCCGGACACAGCGGAAACGCCGCCATCACGGTAAACGGGCGGTCGTAAGGCATCGCGCGAATAATGGTGAAACGTGGGCCGCAGTGGGTACAGTTGATAAACGGATAACGATAACGCCGCTCGCCCGGGGTATTCATTTCGGCAAGACAGGCAGGGCAAGTAGCGGCATCGGGAACAATTTGCGTATTCATGGTGCCGCCTGTGCTCTGGCGTATAGTGAACTCGGTGGGCAGTTGTGACCAGATAAACGGCTCACGCTCGACGCTATCAATACGCGCCAGCGGCGGGCAGTGCTGATGCAACTGCACAAGAAACGTTTCCGGGTCTTCCAGCAGCCGGACTTCCACTCCATCGCCGTCATTACAGACATCGCCGTGAAGATTTAATTGCTGTGCCAGCTGCCAGACAAACGGACGAAAACCGACGCCCTGCACTTTGCCACGAATACGCAGTTGGACACCGCAAGATGTGTTTTTTGCCATTGAGTTATTCCCGCCATCATGAATTGCGTAACCCGCCCTGCCGGACACGACAGCGTCGTATCCGGCAATCACAGGTCGGCGATACCGCCCGCTCCGTATTCTACGAATATTTCCGGGAATTCCTTTGATGCCAGAACAGTTCAGTAAGATTTTTAGAACATCAGCGCCGTACGGCGACGTTTTTCTGCACTCAGTTGTTCAAGTTTATTACGATCGACACAAATCAGCGCATGGGTCGGGCAAGCCGCCATACACGCCGGGCCGTCTTCACGATGGTTACAGAGGTCGCATTTATTGGCTTCGGCTTTGTCAGCCCGTACATTCAGCCCCGCGCCGCTGTTGCGAATCACCGGACGTACCACCACTTCCATCGCGCCATACGGGCAAGCCACAACGCAGGTTTTGCAACCAATGCAACGTTCCTGCATCACATGAACAAACCCTTTATCACGGCTGATAGCACCATTCGGGCAGACGTTAGCGCACGGTGCATCTTCACACTGACGGCAAACTGTCGCCGTGGAAATGTTCACACCTTTAATGACATGGATACGCGGTAAAAATGTTTCCGGGGTCAGCGATGCACAGTCCTGATTTTCCTGATGAGAAACCACGCACGCCACTTCACAGGTACGGCAACCAATACATTTACTCGCGTCAGCAATGATGAAACGGTTCATCAAATTCTCCAGCAATGACAGTTAATGCGCCGATACATTCACAAATCATGCCAGTTTTTAATACACTGTTATTTAAGGAAATTAATTTCTGTAATGCAGGAAAAACGATGTCATCGACACTAGTGACGATGACATGTGATGACAATGTTTATCGCGAAAGAGCAATGAGGGAGCCGCGGCGGATCAGTTTTCCGCTGAAGGTTTTCGGCGGTGAGAAATCCCCGCCATCGAGCATAAAAATCAGCCGTCCAATAATTTCCTGAATCATCTCAGTCACCGGAATTTTTACGCTGGAGAGCGCCGGAACGGTGTAGGGGGCAATTGCGATATCATCGAATCCGATAACTGACACCTGCTCTGGCACCGCTACGCCGCGCTCGTGCAACGCTTTCATCGCACCTATCGCCATATCGTCGTTACTGGCAACTAACGCGCTAAATTTAGCCCCACGTTCGAGCAACGTTTCTACCCCTTCGGCCCCGCTGGCGGGCGTCCATTTACCGATAGCGATAAGTTTTTCATTGAGCGCAATACCATGCTGCGACAGCGCGTCTTTATACCCGGCAAGACGTTCAATGCTGGTGGGGGAATCCATCGAGCCGGTAAGGAAAGCAATCTCCTGATGTCCGGCGTTTATCAACTCTGCCACGGCGTTAAAGCTGGTCTGTTTATGATCGCACCAGACGCTATGGCTGCTATTTTTGCGCAGGCGGCGATTAAGCACCATTATCGGCTGACTGTGTGCGTCAATGATGTCATCAATCTCATCCACGCTTAAAAAACGCGGGTAAATCATAATGGCGTCGCAGCGCAAATCCAGCAGATACTGAATCGCCTGGCGCTCTTCTTCGGCGCTGTGTTTACCATCTGCCAATAGCAACTGTCGCCCTTTCTCTTCCGCCATTCGCGCGGCATGAAAGAGTAATTCACTAAAATAAATGCCGTGGTAAAGTGTGTTGGTCACTACCAGCCCCAGCGTCTGAGTACTCTTCGCCGACAGATTGCGCGCCAGCAAGTTTGGACGGTAACCGCTCTCTTCTACCGCCTGAAACACGCGATCTTTAGTCTCCTGGCTGACGTAGCCATTACCTGAAAGCACGCGGGAAACGGTCGCTTTTGAAACCCCGGCGCGCTTCGCCACTTCCAGCATCGTCGTCATCATTTTCATCCCTTTACACGCAATTAACGCAGTGTACTGCACCGTTTGCCGATTGTCCTTGCGCAATCGGCGGGAAAAATATTCAGGTGACCGGTTTCACAAATATAAAAAATGAACAATTAACTCTCTTGCTTATTTAGTAACAACTATTCATGATTTTGTGAAACCGGTTTCTTAATTCCGTTTCAGCATCGGCATTTTTCCGTCACGTCGACTGATAACAACTACATCTACCCTACTGATAACAGGATAAAATCCGATGGCCAAAAATTATGCGGCGCTGGCACGCTCGGTGATAGCGGCACTGGGCGGCGTTGATAACATCTCGGCAGTCACGCACTGTATGACGCGTTTGCGCTTTGTTATCAAAGATGACCAGCTTATCGACAGTCCGACGTTGAAAACCATCTCCGGCGTGCTCGGCGTGGTACGTAGTGACAACCAGTGTCAGGTGATTATCGGCAATACCGTTTCACAAGCCTTTCAGGAAGTCGTCAGCCTGCTGCCGGGAGATATGCAGCCCGCACAGCCCGTGGGTAAACCCAAACTTACGCTACGTCGCATTGGTGCGGGGATCCTCGATGCGCTGATCGGTACCATGTCACCGCTGATCCCGGCGATTATCGGCGGATCGATGGTCAAACTGCTGGCGATGATCCTCGAGATGAGCGGCGTGCTGACAAAAGGATCGCCGACTTTAACCATTCTGAATGTGATTGGTGACGGTGCTTTCTTCTTCCTGCCGCTAATGGTCGCGGCATCTGCCGCCATCAAATTTAAAACCAATATGTCGCTGGCGATTGCCATCGCGGGTGTGCTGGTACATCCGAGTTTTATTGAATTAATGGCGAAAGCGGCCCAGGGTGAACATGTAGAATTTGCCCTGATCCCGGTCACCGCGGTGAAATACACCTACACGGTGATCCCGGCGCTGGTGATGACCTGGTGCCTGTCATATATCGAACGCTGGGTGGATCGCATTACACCGGCGGTGACTAAAAACTTCCTCAAGCCAATGCTGATTGTGTTGATTGCCGCACCGCTGGCAATTCTGCTGATTGGCCCGATTGGTATCTGGATCGGTAGCGCCATTTCGGCGCTGGTTTACACCATTCATGGTTATCTGGGCTGGCTTTCAGTCGCCATTATGGGCGCGCTGTGGCCTCTGCTGGTAATGACCGGGATGCACCGCGTCTTTACGCCAACCATCATTCAGACCATTGCCGAAACCGGCAAAGAAGGGATGGTCATGCCGTCAGAGATCGGCGCTAACCTGTCGCTGGGCGGTTCATCACTGGCGGTGGCGTGGAAAACGAAAAACCCGGAACTGCGCCAGACGGCGCTGGCTGCGGCGGCATCAGCCATTATGGCGGGGATTTCCGAACCGGCGTTATATGGCGTGGCGATCCGCCTGAAACGTCCGCTTATCGCCAGTCTTATCAGCGGTTTTATTTGCGGCGCGGTTGCCGGTATGGCGGGGCTTGCCAGCCACTCAATGGCAGCGCCGGGGCTATTTACCAGCGTGCAGTTCTTCGATCCGGCGAATCCAATGAGCATCGTCTGGGTGTTCGCGGTCATGGCGCTGGCGGTCGTGCTGTCGTTTATCCTCACACTGTTGCTCGGCTTTGAGGATATTCCTGTTGAGGAAGCGGCTGCCCAGGCGCGAAAGCATCAGAGCGTACAACCGACCATCGCCAAAGAAGTAAGTCTTAATTGAGGATGAAAATGTCAGTATTTCCAGAAGGTTTTTTATGGGGCGGCGCGCTTGCCGCCAACCAGTCTGAAGGTGCGTTCCGCGAAGGCGGCAAAGGACTGACCACGGTCGATATGATCCCGCACGGCGAGCATCGAATGGCGGTGAAACTGGGGCTGGAAAAACGTTTTCAGTTGCGCGATGACGAGTTTTATCCCAGCCATGAGGCGACGGATTTTTATCATCGTTATAAAGAAGATATCGCCCTGATGGCAGAGATGGGATTCAAAGTGTTCCGTACCTCAATTGCCTGGAGCCGCCTCTTCCCGCAGGGCGATGAACTGACGCCCAACCAGCAGGGCATTGCTTTTTACCGTTCTGTCTTTGAAGAGTGTAAAAAGTACGGTATCGAACCGCTGGTCACGTTGTGCCACTTCGATGTGCCGATGCATCTGGTCACCGAATATGGCTCCTGGCGTAACCGCAAGCTGGTGGAGTTTTTCAGCCGCTACGCCAGAACCTGCTTTGAAGCATTTGATGGTCTGGTGAAATACTGGCTAACCTTCAATGAAATCAACATTATGTTGCATAGCCCGTTCTCCGGCGCGGGTCTGGTGTTTGAAGAAGGGGAAAATCAGGATCAGGTGAAATATCAGGCTGCGCATCACCAGCTGGTTGCCAGTGCGTTAGCCACCAAAATCGCCCATGAGGTTAACCCGCAAAATCAGGTGGGCTGTATGTTGGCGGGCGGTAACTTCTACCCTTACAGTTGCAAGCCGGAAGATGTCTGGGCGGCGCTGGAGAAAGACCGGGAAAACCTGTTTTTTATCGATGTGCAGGCGCGGGGCGCGTATCCGGCTTACTCTGCCCGCGTATTCCTCGAAAAAGGGGTAACCATCGACAAAGCACCGGGCGATGATGAAATCCTGAAAAACACCGTCGATTTTGTCTCCTTCAGCTATTACGCCTCGCGCTGCGCCTCGGCGGAGATGAACGCCAACAACAGCAGTGCGGCGAACGTGGTGAAATCGCTGCGTAACCCATATCTACAGGTAAGCGACTGGGGCTGGGGTATTGATCCACTCGGTCTGCGTATCACCATGAATATGATGTACGACCGTTATCAGAAGCCGCTGTTTCTGGTGGAAAACGGCCTCGGCGCAAAAGATGAATTTGCTGCCAATGGTGAGATTAACGACGACTATCGCATCAGCTATTTACGCGAACATATCCGCGCAATGGGCGAAGCGATTGCAGACGGCATTCCGCTGATGGGCTACACCACCTGGGGCTGTATTGATTTAGTTTCCGCCTCAACGGGTGAAATGAGCAAACGCTACGGTTTTGTCTACGTAGACCGTGACGACGCAGGCAACGGTACGCTGGCGCGCACGCGTAAGAAATCATTCTGGTGGTATAAAAAAGTGATTGCCAGTAACGGTGAAGATTTAGAGTAAGTAACAGTGCCGGATGCGGCGTGAACGCCTTATCCGGCCTACATGTCGCACGAACCAGGTAGGCCCGATAAGCGCAGCGCATCGGGCAATCTGGCGTTTGCTATCAGTTCTGATTCCCTCATCAAGAACATCCCTGTCCTGATTCCTTACTGAAAAACTACTCTTCTTCCACCGCTAACTGTGCGAAGCCGCCATTCCCTTCCCAGCCTTCCAGCCGTTGATAAACGGTTTCTACGGCGTCTTTAATCGGCTGGGTCATCGGGTAGTAAAAGCCGACGATATCCGGCTGGATGCCGAGGAAAATCACTTCGCCAATATCTTCTTTTAACTGGTCGATAAGGTAGTTCAGCGGCATGTTATGGGTAGTCATCATAAACATCTCGGCGATGTCATCCGGGTCGATGATGCGGATCTCGCCGGGGTTTAGCCCCATATCCGTGGCGTCGACAATCAGCAGTCGTGTCGGGCGCAGTTCGCGGATAGCGACAATGTCGTTTTCCGGTGCGCTACCGCCGTCAATCACCACCCAGTTACCTTTCGGCGCGGCGGCGCACTTTTCCGCCAGCAGCGGGCCTGCGCCATCATCGCCCATCATGCTATTGCCAACACAGAGTAAAACGTCAGTCACGCAATCTCCTCACCATCAAATAGATGGCGTTTTCCTGATGAATATCATGCAGCATACTTAACAGCATTGTACTCCATTCTTTCTGCTGCGAAGTTTGCGTTGCCCGGGCTTTATCGAATGCGTTGGCCAGCATCGGCACATGGTTAATGTCGATGACGATCTCACCATATTTCGGCACGCCTTCCATTTTGCGGCGGGCTTCGCTGCCCGCCTCCAGAGTGGCAATCCATGCCAGATATTCATCCCACGGGCAGGTGAGCGCCGCTTCCAGGCAATCGATAACCCCAAGGTGGTGACCAATCGCCAGGCTGTAATAGACCACCTGCTGCGCCTCGGCGGGCGTGGCATCGTTCTCATCAATAAATTTACGGCTCAGTTGACTGAACACCACCTTTTCACTCATCGGATACGCGCCTCTTCAACAACATGATTCAGATGGCTGACAATCTCGTTCAGACGCGGATCGTTTTCCGCTTCCAGCCAGCGTGCAACCTGCTCTTCGCCCTGCCCTAACTGTGTCAGGAAGTCATCGGCAATCTGGCGACCGTAACGGTAACCCGCCAGGCGGCGTGCTTCGCGATCTACTTTCACACGCAGCGGCTGCACCATATCGCCATGCAGGATCTCCGCCGGTTGTTCATCCTGCTCACCCGGCCCACGGGCGTGAATTTTCTGCTCCAGCAGGCCGAGCGCCATTGCAAAGCCGTATAGCGTAGCGGCAGGCGTTGGCGGGCAGCCCGGAATGTAGACATCCACCGGGACGATTTTATCCGTACCGCCCCACACGCAGTAGAGATCGTGGAAAATGCCACCGCTGTTACCGCAGGCACCGTAGGAGATACAGATTTTCGGGTCCGGCGCGGACTGCCACGCACGCAGCGCAGGGGATCGCATTGCACGGGTGACCGCGCCGGTAAACAGTAAAATATCCGCATGACGCGGTGAAGGAACGACTTTAATGCCGAAGCGTTCTGCATCGAACAGCGGCGACAAAGTGGCGAAAATTTCGATTTCGCAGCCGTTGCAGCCGCCGCAGTCCACGCGGTAAACGTAGGCAGAACGTTTGATTTTTTTCAGTAACGACGCCTTCATGCTGGCGATGGATTCATCCACCGTCATCGGGACCGGAATGCCGTTGGCGTCACGGGGGCCTAATAAATTGCTCATCAGATGGCCTCTTTCATATGGCGAGTCAGTTCAATACGGTCGGACGGCACCAGGCATTTCTGGCGCTTACATTCCGGGCAAGTCTCAAAGCTTTCGCGGTGGTTTTCCGCGCGACTGTCACCATTGTGCTTAAGCAGTGCAATGGCGTAGTCGATCTCTTTCTGGACGGCGAAAGGACGATTACAGATGCGGCAGTTACACAGCGCGAAACGGGACTGTTGCAGGAAGTCTTCTTTCTTCCACACCGCCAGTTCGTACTCTTGCGACAGTTTGATCGCCGCCGTCGGGCAGACTTCTTCGCAGCGTCCACAGAAGATGCAGCGTCCAAGATTGAACTCCCAGGCAAGCTCTCCTGTGGCGAGGTCGGTTTCAACCGTTAAGGCGTTTGACGGGCAGGCATTGACGCAGGCCGCGCAGCCGATGCACTGCTGCGGGTTCTGCTCTGGCTTACCACGGAAGTTTTTATCAACCGCAATCGGCTCCAGCGGATAAGACGAGGTCGCCGTGCCGGTTTTGATGACTTTTTTGATAAAGGTAAACATGGCGATTCCTTATTTCAGCGGCGAGTTTTTACGCTCAATGCTGTAACGCTCGAGTTCTTTGTACGGCACCACTTTGCTCTTCTTCTTACGTACATCGACCACGGTCATGCGGTCGGTACAGGAGTAGCAAGGGTCCAGGCTACCGATAATCAGCGGCGCATCGGAAACAGTGTTGCCACGCAGCATGTAGCGCAGGGTCGGCCAGTTCGCGTAGGTCGCGGCACGGCAGCGCCAGCGGTACAGCTTCTGGTTGTCGCCGGTCATGCTCCAGTGGATATCGTCGCCGCGCGGCGCTTCGGCAAAGCCCAGCGCAAAACGGTGCGGAATATAGGTAAAGCCTTCCACCATCAGCGGACCGCCCGGCAGGTTATCCAGACCGTAGTCGATCATGTTCAGCGCGGTATAGACTTCGTTGATACGAACTTTCAGACGGGAAATAACGTCGCAGCCCTGCTCGCTGTGGACTTCCATTGGCAGCAGGCCATAACCAACAAACGGGTGATCGGCGCGGGTATCGCGAGCGTGTCCGCTGGCGCGGACCATCGGGCCAACGTTACTGAAGTCGCGGGCAATTTCCGGGTCCAGACGACCAATGCCGACGGTGCGCTGTTCCATGTTCGGTGTGCTCAGCAGCACATCCACCAGCTCCTGCACTTCACGACGCATCTGTTGTGCCAGCTGGCGGGTCTGGATCATGTCGTCTTTCAGCAGATCGCGACGAATCCCGCCGATCAGGTTCAGGCCGTAGGTTTTACGTGCACCGGTAAGGATCTCTGCCATTTTCATGGAGGTTTCACGCACGCGGAAGAACTGCATAAAGCCGGAGTCGAAGCCGGTAAAGTGACAGGCGAGGCCGAGGTTGAGCAGATGCGAGTGCAGGCGTTCTACCTCCAGCAGAATGGCGCGGATCATCTGCGCACGTTCTGGTACCTGAATACCCATCGCGTTTTCCACCGACGTGGTGTAGGCGGTGCTGTGAGCAAAGCCGCAGATCCCGCACACACGGTCAGAGAGGAAGGTCACTTCGTTGTAACCCATGCGGGTTTCCGCCAGTTTTTCCATGCCGCGATGGACATAGAACAGGCGGTAGTCGGCGTCGATAATGTTTTCGCCATCGACGAACAGACGGAAGTGGCCCGGTTCGTCAGAAGTGACGTGCAGCGGACCAATCGGAACGACGTTGTTTTTCTTGTCGCCCAGTTCGTTGATGAACTCGTAGGTTTCAGCATCGGTAGTCGGTGCCGGACGTTGACGATAATCCATGCTGTCTTTACGCAGCGGATAAAGTTCATCCGGCCAGTCATCCGGCAGCACCAGACGACGTTCATCCGGCAGCCCTACCGGAATCAAACCGTACATATCGCGCACTTCACGCTCGCCCCATACCGCCGCCGGAACGCGCGGCGTTACGGACGGATATTCCTGTTTGTTGGCGTCAACTTCAACGCGCACGGTTATCCAGCATTTGGTGCCCTTCTCCATCGACAGCACGTAATAAACGGCGTAATGACCATTCAGTTTGCGTTCGTCGTTACCAAACAGCACCGACAGCCAGCCACCCTGCTTGTAATAGAGAAACTCCACTACTTCCGGCAGATAGTTCACCTTTACGGTGACAGTCAGCTGATCTTTGGTCTGCCAGGCGTGGTCCAGCACGACGCCCGGAAATGCCTCATTCAGCGCGGCGAGATAATGTTGACCTAATTTTTCTTCAGACATGCTCAAACTCTCTTTAATCACGCCGCCAGCAAGGAGACGAACGCTAAAAATGCAAAGCCAAACCCAGCCCAGGTAATGCGCGGAGTAATATCAAGACGCAGACGGGCCATGCTGTTTTCGAACAGCGCGATAACCAGGACGCCAACCACCAGTTTGACGATGGCAATCACCAGCGCCAGCAGCAACCCACCGACGGTGAAGGTTTCCATTTGTCCCCACGGAATAAACACCCCGACGAACATCTGCAACACCACCAGCTGTTTCAGGCTGATACCCCATTTCATGACGCCAAAGCCGCTGCCGCTATACTCAGAGAGCGGACCTTCCTGCAACTCCTGCTCGGCTTCCGCCAGGTCGAACGGCAGTTTGCCCATTTCGATAAAGGTGGCGAATGCACAGGCACAAAGCGCCAGCACCAGCGGGATGCTCTGGCTCAGCGGCCAGTGATAAACGGTGTCGGTGATGTTGCTGATGTTGGTGGAACCGGCAACCTGCGCCGCAACCCACAGACCAAGCAGCAGCATCGGTTCGACCAGCACGCCAAGCATCGCTTCACGGCTCGCGCCGATAGCGGTAAACGGGCTACCGGTATCCAGACCAGAAATGGCAAAGAAGAAACGCGCGATGGCAAAGAGATACAGTAAGGTGATCAAATCGCCCAGCTGCGGCAGCGGAGAACCAACGGTCACCACCGGCAGCGCAGTAGCGATAGTCAGCATGACGCCCACCATCACATACGGCGTCAGGCGGAACACCCAGCCGGAGGCATCCGGGCCAACGCTCTGGCGGCCCAGCAGTTTGATAATGTCGCGATACTCCTGCAACACGCCCGGCCCGCGACGGTTATGCAAGCGGGCGCGCGCCACGCGGGTTATACCGGAGAGCAGCGGCGCAACGGCAAATAACACCAGCGCCTGAATTAACGGATATAAAACACTCATTCTCAGGCTCCTCGTGAAACAATAATCACCACCAGTACCGCCAGTTCAACCAGCGCCATCCGGCGGAACAGCAACGCACTCCCCTCGCACTGCCAGCCCGGTACCAGCGACACCGGATTCAGCCATTTGCGCAGTTTCAGCACCGGCGCAAACGCCTGTTTCACCGGCATGGCAAAACCGTGAGCAGTAATCACCATTGATTTTTCATGGTCGTAGCCGCACACCCAGGCCGCGCCGCGGGAACGCGACGGCAAACGATCGCCTTTGCAAATCGCCATAATGATGAATGGCAGCAGCGGGCAGGCAATCAGCAGCAACGTGATCATTGGTTGAGAAACGGTGGTGTTAGCAGGCTCCAGCGGCAGAGGTACAGCAGCAGAGAGCATCGGCAGCAGCCACGGCGCAGCAACACCGCCAATTACGCAGCAAATCGCCAGTGCCACTACGCTTACGCTCATCAGGAGCGGCGCACAGGTGGCGTTTTCGGCTTCTTTGGTACGCGGCGCGCCGAGGAACGTGACGCCATAGACTTTCGCCATACACATCACCGCCAGCGCACCGGTAATTGCCAGACCCACTGCGAGCAGCGGCCCCAGCAGACGGGCAACAAACGCGCCACTATTGCTCAGTTTGAAGAAGGATTGATAGATAACCCATTCCCCGGCAAACCCGTTCAGCGGCGGCAGCGCCGCCATTGCCATCAGCCCGACTAACATGGCGATGGAGATAACCGGCATTTTCTTGCCAATGCCACCGAGTTTTTCGATATCGCGATGACCGGTACGGAACCAGACGCTCCCCGCCCCGAGGAACAGTACGCTTTTGAACAGGCTATGGTTAAGCAGATGGTACAGACCACCGACCAGACCAAGGGCAATCAGCGTCGGTTGTTCGAGCGCGATACCCGTTACGCCAGCGCCCAGCCCCAGCAGGATAATGCCGATATTCTCCAGGGTGTGGTAAGCCAGCAAACGTTGGATATTATGTTCCATCAACGCATACAGACCGCCGACAAACGCGGTGATCATACCGAGCACCAGCAGCGCGATCCCCCACCACAGCGGTGCATTACCGCCCAGCAGTGACAGGGTTAAAATGCCCAGCAGGCCAATTTTCATGACTACCGTGGAAAACAACGCGGCAGCTGGCGCAGAGGCGTTAGCATGTGCCTGCGGCACCCAGCCGTGCAGCGGAATAATCCCGGCCAGCAGGCCAAAACCAATCACACCGAGCAGCCAGATATCGGAACCGAGCGGCAGCTGTTGCATACGCATATCCAGCAGGCGCAGATCCAGCGTGCCGTAACGCTGCCACAGCAGCCAACAGGCAATCGCCAGCAGCAGAGTGCCAAGACGCCCCAGCGCAAACCACAGTTTGCCCTCTTTGCTGTTGCTGGTAAGGAACACCGCGCACAGGGCCATGATTTCGGCCATTACCACGAACATGCCGAGGTTGCTGGCAATGACGGCGCAGACGGCGGCAGCCATCAACATATTGATCTGCAAGCCGTTGCACTTCACCTGCGCGTGGCGATGCCAGTCAATGTTATAGAGGCTGACAAACAGACCGCACAGACCGAGCGTAATCAGCCAAATCGCGTTAAGCGGAGAGATTTGCACATCGTAGCTTACCAGCGATAGCGCACCGCTCACGCCAACCGCGCCAGTCAGTACAGTGAAGCCCGCGGCTGCCGTATACAGACTACCCACCGCGCCGCCAATTCCGGCTATCCAGCCGCTTAGCGCCTTTTGAAAAGAAAAGAGAAATGCCAGAACAGCGGCGGCGACAAACCACGCCACGCCGCTATTGATCAGGGAAATTGCGCTCATTTAGCCTCTCCACTTTGAGCCTGCTGAAACAAGGTGAGATCGCCAAAGTCCGTGTTAAAGGTCAGCTCACGCTTACGTTTGCTAACGCGGGCGATATCGGTGTTATCCACCAGATGCAGGGCTTTAGTAGGGCACATCCGCACGCAGGCCGGACCTTGTTCATCAAAACTACAAAGGTCACATTTGACGGCGATCGCGCGAATACCTGGCACCCAGTCAAGCAATGTGCTGACACGCGCCGGAGCAGGCGGTGCCGGTGGCGCTTTCGGGGTATTGGCGTTTGCCGGAATATCCAGCGGACGGCTGCCGGAAAATTCAATTGCGCCAAACGGGCAGGCGATGCCGCACAGTTTGCAGCTTACGCACAGACTTTCATTCAACTGCACGGCCCCATCAACGCGGGTGATGGCGTTAACCGGGCAGACCACCGCACAAGGCGCATCTTCACAGTGGTGACAGAGCTGCGGCGCAGATTCTTTTTCATTGAGCATCACTCGCAGGCGCGGCATTGATTGCAGGCCGTGCTGGCGATGCGTCTCTGAACAGGCGGCCTCACAGGTGTGGCAGCCGATACAGAGCGTGGAGTCAGCAATTACAAAACGATTCACCAGGCATTCCTCAGGTGATTGTCATTTTTGACGAAAACATGCCGATGAAATGTCATTTTCGACACTCATCGACACGCCCATCCCCAAACAGGCGTAACGCCTGCAAAACGGGCAAAGCCTCAGCTCATGCTGCCGGGCTTTGTCCCTTTACCAGTTGGCTTAAATTCACCGGCACATTGTTTTCAATGGCGGTGTATAAGCTGTCGTAAACGCCAGCGATTTTTTCGAGATAGTGTTCCAGAACCTGTTCGCGATCGCGGATGTTGACCTTGCCATCAATCATGCCGTCAATGCTCAGTTGCGCCTGCGCAATCCGCTGTTTGTCTTCGCCATCTTTTGTTTCGACGTAATACTCGATGGTGTGGCTGTTAAAGCCATCCGCCAGGGTGACGTAAATGCGAAAATGTTCAAAAAGGACGAAACAGAGTTCTTTGTCCGGCGCGCAGCTCATGGCGTGATGCAGGCGCGCTTTCGATAACGTGATCCCCTGAACCAGCGAATTGCAGTAGATGTGCCACTGGTCCTGTAGGCGACGATGCCGCTGTGCGATGTAATCGGCTTTCTCGCTTATTTCCCAAATAGTCATTGTCAGGTTACCCGTTTAACAGAGATGCCAGCCTTAAGCATTTTCTGTGCCAACTTTTAATTCATTGTTATGAAACAGATTTTTAAGATAAAGATGAATTTCGTCGCCGTGTCGACGTGTCATTTCGACATCATCGACATTATTCACCGCAGGGATAATCAACACTGGCACAATTATTGCTTATGGCTGGTAATAGTTAATGGGAGGCGATATGCACGAAATAACCCTCTGCCAACGGGCACTGGAATTGATCGAACAGCAGGCCGCAAAACACGGCGCAAAACGCGTAACTGGGGTCTGGCTCAAAATTGGCGCATTTTCTTGTGTCGAAACCAGCTCTCTTGCCTTTTGTTTTGATCTGGTTTGCCGCGGCAGCGTGGCGGAAGGTTGTAAACTGCACCTCGAAGAACAAGAGGCCGAATGCTGGTGTGAAACATGCCAACAGTATGTGACGCTACTGACCCAGCGCGTCCGCCGCTGTCCACAGTGTCATGGTGACATGCTACAGATTGTGGCAGACGACGGTTTACAGATTCGGCGGATAGAAATAGACCAGGAGTGAGCGATGTGTACAACATGCGGTTGCGGTGAAGGCAACCTGTATATCGAGGGTGATGAACATAACCCTCATTCCGCGTTTCGTAGCGCGCCATTTGCCCCGGCGGCACGCCCGAAGATGAAAATCACCGGCATTAAAACGCCTGAATTTACCCCCAGCCAGACTGAAGAAGGCGACCTGCATTACGGTCATGGCGAAGCGGGCACTCACGCGCCGGGCATGAGCCAGCGCCGGATGCTGGAAGTTGAAATTGACGTGCTGGACAAAAACAACCGTCTGGCTGAACGCAACCGCGCGCGCTTTGCTGCCCGCAAGCAACTGGTGCTCAACCTGGTTTCCAGCCCTGGTTCCGGTAAAACCACCCTGCTGACGGAAACCTTAATGCGCCTGAAAGACAGCGTTCCGTGCGCGGTTATTGAAGGCGACCAGCAAACCGTGAACGATGCCGCACGCATTCGCGCTACCGGCACACCAGCGATTCAGGTGAACACCGGTAAAGGCTGCCATCTTGACGCACAGATGATTGCCGACGCCGCGCCGCGCCTGCCACTGGACGATAACGGTATTCTGTTTATCGAAAACGTTGGCAACCTTGTATGCCCGGCGAGCTTCGATCTCGGTGAAAAACACAAAGTGGCGGTGCTTTCCGTTACCGAAGGTGAAGACAAACCGCTGAAATATCCCCATATGTTTGCCGCCGCCTCGCTGATGCTGCTCAACAAAGTTGACCTGCTGCCGTATCTCAACTTTGACGTTGAGAAGTGCATCGCCTGCGCCCGCGAAGTCAATCCAGAAATTGAAATCATCCTTATTTCCGCCACCAGCGGCGAAGGGATGGACCAGTGGCTGAACTGGCTGGAGACACAGCGATGTGCATAGGCGTTCCCGGCCAGATCCGCACCATTGACGGCAACCAGGCGAAAGTCGACGTCTGCGGCATTCAGCGCGACGTCGATTTAACGTTAGTCGGCAGCTGCGATGAAAACGGTCAGCCACGCGTGGGCCAGTGGGTACTGGTTCACGTTGGCTTTGCCATGAGCGTAATTAATGAAGCCGAAGCACGCGACACTCTCGACGCCTTACAAAACATGTTTGACGTTGAGCCGGATGTCGGTGCGCTGTTGTATGGCGAGGAAAAATAATGCGTTTTGTTGATGAATATCGCGCGCCGGAACAGGTGATGCAGTTAATTGAGCATCTGCGCGAACGTGCTTCACATCTCTCTTACACCGCCGAACGCCCTCTGCGGATTATGGAGGTGTGTGGCGGTCATACCCACGCCATTTTTAAATTCGGCCTCGACCAGTTGCTGCCGGAAAACGTTGAGTTTATCCACGGTCCCGGTTGCCCGGTGTGCGTACTGCCGATGGGCAGAATCGACACCTGCGTGGAGATTGCCAGCCATCCGGAAGTCATCTTCTGTACCTTTGGCGACGCCATGCGCGTACCAGGGAAACAGGGTTCGCTGTTACAGGCAAAGGCACGCGGTGCCGATGTGCGCATCGTTTACTCGCCGATGGATGCGTTGAAACTGGCGCAGGAGAATCCAACCCGCAAAGTGGTGTTCTTCGGCTTAGGTTTTGAAACCACCATGCCGACGACGGCCATCACTCTGCAACAGGCGAAAGCGCGTGATGTGCAGAATTTTTACTTCTTCTGCCAGCATATTACGCTTATCCCGACGCTGCGCAGTTTGCTGGAAGAGCCGGATAACGGTATCGACGCGTTTCTTGCGCCCGGTCACGTTAGTATGGTTATCGGCACTGATGCCTATAATTTTATCGCCAGCGATTTTCATCGTCCGCTGGTGGTCGCTGGTTTCGAACCCCTTGATCTACTGCAAGGCGTGGTGATGCTGGTGGAGCAGAAAATAGCGGCCCACAGCAAGGTAGAGAATCAGTATCGTCGGGTGGTGCCGGATGCCGGTAACCTGCTGGCGCAACAGGCGATTGCCGATGTGTTCTGTGTCAACGGCGACAGCGAATGGCGCGGCTTAGGCGTGATTGAATCTTCTGGTGTACACCTGACGCCGGATTATCAACGATTCGATGCCGAAGCGCATTTCCGCCCGGCACCGCAGCAGGTCTGCGATGACCCGCGCGCACGTTGTGGCGAAGTATTAACGGGCAAATGTAAGCCGCATCAATGCCCGCTGTTTGGTAACACCTGTAATCCTCAAACCGCGTTTGGTGCGCTGATGGTTTCCTCCGAAGGAGCGTGCGCCGCGTGGTATCAGTATCGTCAGCAGGAGAGTGAAGCGTGAATAATATCCAACTCGCCCACGGTAGCGGCGGCCAGGCGATGCAGCAATTAATCAACAGCCTGTTTATGGAAGCCTTTGCCAACCCGTGGCTGGCAGAGCAGGAAGATCAGGCACGTCTTGATCTGGCGCAGCTGGTAGCGGAAGGCGACCGTCTGGCGTTCTCCACCGACAGTTACGTCATTGACCCGCTGTTCTTTCCTGGCGGTAATATCGGCAAGCTGGCGATTTGCGGCACCGCGAATGACGTTGCGGTCAGTGGCGCTATTCCGCGCTATCTCTCCTGTGGCTTTATCCTCGAAGAAGGATTGCCGATGGAGACACTGAAAGCCGTAGTGACCAGCATGGCAGAAACCGCCCGCGCGGCAGGCATTGCCATCGTCACTGGCGATACTAAAGTGGTGCAGCGCGGCGCGGCAGATAAACTGTTTATCAACACCGCTGGCATGGGCGCAATTCCGGCGAATATTCACTGGGGCGCACAGACGCTAACCGCAGGCGATGTATTGCTGGTTAGCGGTACACTCGGCGACCATGGGGCGACTATCCTTAACCTGCGTGAGCAGCTGGGGCTGGATGGCGAACTGGTCAGCGACTGTGCGGTACTAACGCCGCTTATTCAGACGCTGCGTGACATTCCCGGCGTGAAAGCGCTGCGTGATGCCACCCGTGGTGGTGTAAACGCGGTGGTACATGAGTTCGCGGCAGCCTGCGGTTGTGGTATTGAAATTTCAGAAGCGGCACTGCCGGTTAAACCAGCCGTGCGCGGCGTTTGCGAACTGCTGGGACTGGACGCCCTTAACTTTGCCAACGAAGGCAAACTGGTGATCGCCGTTGAACGCAACGCGGCAGAGCAAGTGCTGGCAGCGTTACATTCCCATCCACTGGGGAAAGACGCGGCGCTGATTGGTGAAGTGGTGGAACGTAAAGGTGTTCGTCTTGCCGGTCTGTATGGCGTGAAACGAACCCTCGATTTACCACACGCCGAACCGTTACCGCGTATATGCTAATAAAATTCTAAATCTCCTATAGTTAGTCAATGACCTTTTGCACCGCTTTGCGGTGCTTTCCTGGAAGAACAAAATGTCATATACACCGATGAGTGATCTCGGACAACAAGGTTTGTTCGACATCACTCGGACACTATTGCAGCAGCCCGATCTGGCCTCGCTGTGTGAGGCTCTTTCGCTACTGGTAAAGCGTTCTGCGCTCGCCGACAACGCGGCTATTGTGTTGTGGCAAGCGCAGACTCAACGTGCGTCTTATTACGCGTCGCGTGAAAAAGACACCCCCATTAAATATGAAGACGAAACTGTTCTGGCACACGGTCCGGTACGCAGCATTTTGTCGCGCCCTGATACGCTGCATTGCAGTTACGAAGAATTTTGTGAAACCTGGCCGCAGCTGGCCGCAGGTGGGCTATACCCAAAATTTGGTCACTATTGCCTGATGCCACTGGCGGCAGAAGGGCATATTTTTGGTGGCTGTGAATTTATTCGTTATGACGATCGCCCCTGGAGCGAAAAAGAGTTCAATCGTCTGCAAACATTTACGCAGATCGTTTCTGTCGTCACCGAACAAATCCAGAGTCGAGTCGTTAACAATGTTGACTATGAGTTGTTATGCCGGGAACGCGATAACTTCCGCATCCTGGTCGCCATCACCAACGCGGTGCTTTCCCGCCTGGATATGGACGAACTGGTCAGCGAAGTCGCCAAAGAAATCCATTACTATTTCGACATTGACGATATCAGCATTGTCTTACGCAGCCACCGTAAAAACAAACTCAACATCTACTCCACTCACTATCTTGATAAACAACATCCCGCCCACGAACAGAGCGAAGTCGATGAAGCCGGAACCCTCACCGAACGCGTGTTCAAAAGCAAAGAGATGCTGCTGATTAATCTCCACGAGCGGGACGATTTAGCCCCCTATGAACGCATGTTGTTCGACACCTGGGGCAACCAGATTCAAACCTTGTGCCTGTTACCGCTGATGTCTGGCGATACCATGCTGGGCGTGCTGAAACTGGCGCAATGCGAAGAGAAAGTGTTTACCACTACCAATTTGAATTTACTGCGCCAGATTGCCGAACGTGTGGCAATCGCTGTCGATAACGCCCTCGCCTATCAGGAAATCCATCGTCTGAAAGAACGGCTGGTTGATGAAAACCTCGCCCTGACCGAGCAGCTCAACAATGTTGATAGTGAATTTGGCGAGATTATTGGCCGCAGCGAAGCCATGTACAGCGTACTTAAACAAGTTGAAATGGTGGCGCAAAGTGACAGTACTGTTCTGATCCTCGGTGAAACTGGTACAGGTAAAGAGCTGATTGCCCGCGCGATCCATAATCTCAGTGGGCGTAATAATCGCCGCATGGTCAAAATGAACTGCGCGGCGATGCCTGCCGGATTGCTGGAGAGCGATCTGTTTGGTCATGAGCGTGGGGCTTTTACCGGTGCCAGCGCCCAGCGTATCGGTCGTTTTGAACTGGCGGATAAAAGCTCCCTGTTCCTCGACGAAGTGGGCGATATGCCACTGGAGTTACAGCCGAAGTTGCTGCGTGTATTACAGGAACAGGAGTTTGAACGTCTCGGCAGCAACAAAATCATTCAGACGGACGTGCGTCTAATCGCCGCAACTAACCGCGATCTGAAAAAAATGGTCGCCGACCGAGAGTTCCGTAGCGATCTCTATTACCGCCTGAACGTATTCCCGATCCACCTGCCGCCACTACGCGAGCGTCCGGAAGATATTCCGCTGCTGGCGAAAGCCTTTACCTTCAAAATTGCCCGTCGTCTGGGGCGTAATATCGACAGCATTCCTGCCGAGACGCTGCGCACCTTGAGCAACATGGAGTGGCCGGGTAACGTACGCGAACTGGAAAACGTCATTGAGCGCGCAGTATTGCTGACACGCGGCAACGTGCTGCAGCTGTCATTGCCAGATATTGTTTTACCGGAACCAGAAACGCCGCCTGCCGCAACAGTTGTCGCTCAGGAGGGCGAAGATGAATATCAGTTGATTGTTCGCGTGCTGAAAGAAACTAACGGCGTGGTTGCCGGGCCTAAAGGCGCTGCGCAACGTCTGGGGCTGAAACGCACGACCCTGCTGTCACGGATGAAGCGGCTTGGAATTGATAAATCGGCATTGATTTAACAGATGTGGTTATACTCGATCAACATTCAATGAAAGGAGGCAGTATGGCAGTTTCAGCAAGAAATCAATTAACCGGAACGGTTAGCGCAGTAGCAATGGGCGCTGTGAATGATGAAGTAGAACTGACGCTGGCAGGTGGTGCAAAACTGGTGGCAATTGTGACTCACAGCAGCCAGCAGGCTCTTGGTCTGGCAAAAGGGAAAGAAGCGATTGCCCTGATTAAAGCCCCGTGGGTCACGCTGGCAACGGAAGACTGTGGACTGAAATTCTCTGCTCGCAACCAATTTGCTGGCAGCGTGTCGACAATCACCGAAGGCGCAGTGAACGCCACTGTCCATATCAAAACGGATGCGGGTTTTGAAATTGTGGCAGTGGTAACAAATGAAAGTCAGGATGAAATGAAACTCACCACTGGCTCGCGCGTTATTGCATTGATCAAAGCATCAGCCATCCTGATTGCCACCAAAGCGTAAACGCCTTATTTGCCGGAGAGTATGGCTCTCCGGCAGATTTATTTCTTTGGACGATATTTTTCTGGCAACTCCGGCACCGGACGCTTGTCATCGATGAGATGACGCACGGTTAAGATCGGATGACGCCACAGCATTCTCGGCCCGGCCCAACGCATAATCTGTTTCATCTCTTCACGCTTTGCAGGCTGGTAACAGTGCACCGGACACTGCTTACAGGCTGGTTTCTCTTCGCCGAACACACATTTATCCAGCCGCTTTTGCGCGTAGGCAAACAGCGCGTCGTAATGCTCCGGCTCCGCTGACGCCTGCGGGCATTTCGCTTGATAAAGATCGATCATTTTTTTAATCGTCAGTTTTTCACGAGAGATACGCTTGCCGGACATGCTGCCTCCATCTCATTAAGATGCATTTATATTACAACTTAATCTTAAAGGGCACTATGACTCTAAAGAAGAAGGGTTAGCCAACCGATACAATTTTGCGTACTTGCTTCATAAGCATCACGCAAAAGCTGCAAAACAGCATCTTTCCCGGAATCACCATCAAGAACTCGCCGTTCGCTTCTTCCCCTGAAATGATTAACTCCGGTATCATGTGCGCCTTATGTGATTACAACGAAAATAAAAACCATCACACCCCATTTAATATCAGGGAACCGGACATAACCCCATGAGTGCAATAGAAAATTTCGATGCCCATACGCCCATGATGCAGCAGTATCTCAAGCTGAAAGCCCAGCATCCCGAGATCCTGCTGTTTTACCGGATGGGTGATTTTTATGAACTGTTTTATGACGACGCAAAACGCGCGTCGCAACTGCTGGATATTTCACTGACCAAACGCGGTGCTTCGGCGGGAGAGCCGATCCCGATGGCGGGGATCCCCTACCATGCGGTGGAAAACTACCTCGCCAAACTGGTGAATCAGGGCGAGTCCGTTGCCATCTGCGAACAAATTGGCGATCCGGCGACCAGCAAAGGTCCGGTTGAGCGCAAAGTTGTGCGTATCGTTACGCCGGGCACCATCAGCGATGAAGCCCTGTTACAAGAGCGCCAGGACAATCTGCTGGCGGCTATCTGGCAGGACAGCAAAGGTTTCGGCTACGCGACGCTGGATATCAGTTCCGGTCGTTTTCGCCTGAGCGAACCGGCTGACCGGGAAACGATGGCGGCAGAACTGCAACGCACTAATCCGGCGGAACTGCTATATGCAGAAGATTTTGCTGAAATGTCGTTAATTGAAGGTCGTCGCGGTCTGCGCCGTCGTCCGCTGTGGGAGTTTGAAATCGACACCGCGCGCCAGCAGTTGAATCTGCAATTTGGCACCCGCGATCTGGTCGGTTTTGGCGTCGAGAACGCGCCGCGCGGACTTTGTGCTGCCGGTTGTCTGTTGCAGTATGCGAAAGATACTCAACGCACGACCCTGCCGCATATTCGTTCTATCACCATGGAACGTGAGCAGGACAGCATCATTATGGATGCCGCGACACGTCGTAACCTGGAAATTACTCAGAACCTGGCGGGCGGTGCGGAAAACACGCTGGCTTCAGTGCTCGACTGCACTGTAACGCCAATGGGTAGTCGTATGCTGAAACGCTGGCTGCATATGCCAGTGCGCGATACCCGCGTGTTGCTTGAGCGCCAGCAAACTATTGGCGCATTGCAGGATTTCACCGCCGAGCTACAGCCGGTGCTGCGTCAGGTCGGCGACCTGGAACGTATTCTGGCACGTCTGGCTTTACGAACTGCTCGCCCACGCGATCTGGCCCGTATGCGTCACGCTTTCCAGCAACTGCCGGAGCTGCGTGCGCAGTTAGAAAATGTCGATAGCGCTCCGGTACAGGCGCTGCGTGAGAAGATGGGTGAGTTTGCCGAACTGCGCGATCTGCTGGAGCGGGCCATTATCGACACACCGCCGGTACTGGTGCGCGACGGTGGTGTTATCGCATCGGGCTATAACGAAGAGCTGGATGAGTGGCGCGCGCTGGCTGACGGCGCGACCGATTATCTGGAGCGTCTGGAAGTCCGCGAGCGTGAACGTACCGGCCTGGACACGCTGAAAGTCGGATTTAACGCGGTGCATGGTTATTACATTCAGATCAGCCGTGGACAAAGCCATCTGGCACCGATTAACTACATGCGCCGCCAGACGCTGAAAAACGCCGAACGCTACATTATTCCAGAGCTAAAAGAGTACGAAGATAAAGTTCTCACCTCAAAAGGCAAAGCACTGGCACTGGAAAAACAGCTTTATGAAGAGCTGTTCGACCTGCTGTTGCCGCATCTGGAAGCGTTGCAACAGAGCGCAAGCGCACTGGCAGAACTTGATGTGCTGGTTAACCTGGCGGAGCGGGCCTATACCCTGAACTACACCTGCCCGACCTTCATTGATAAACCGGGTATTCGCATCACCGAAGGCCGCCATCCGGTGGTTGAACAGGTACTGAACGAGCCATTTATCGCCAACCCGCTGAACCTGTCGCCGCAGCGTCGCATGTTGATCATTACCGGTCCGAATATGGGCGGTAAAAGTACCTATATGCGCCAGACCGCACTGATTGCGCTGATGGCCTACATCGGCAGCTATGTACCGGCACAAAAAGTCGAGATTGGACCTATCGATCGCATCTTTACCCGCGTAGGGGCAGCGGATGATCTGGCATCCGGGCGTTCAACCTTTATGGTGGAAATGACCGAAACCGCCAATATTTTACATAACGCCACCGAGTACAGTCTGGTGCTGATGGATGAGATTGGGCGTGGAACGTCCACTTACGATGGTCTGTCGCTGGCGTGGGCGTGCGCTGAAAATCTGGCGAATAAGATTAAGGCATTGACGTTGTTTGCTACCCATTATTTCGAGCTGACCCAGTTACCGGAGAAAATGGAAGGCGTGGCTAACGTGCATCTCGATGCACTGGAGCACGGCGACACCATTGCCTTTATGCACAGCGTGCAGGATGGCGCGGCGAGCAAAAGCTACGGCCTGGCGGTTGCAGCTCTGGCGGGCGTGCCAAAAGAGGTTATTAAGCGCGCACGGCAAAAACTGCGTGAGCTGGAAAGCATTTCGCCGAACGCCGCCGCTACGCAAGTGGATGGTACGCAAATGTCTTTGCTGTCAGTGCCAGAAGAAACGTCGCCTGCGGTCGAAGCACTGGAAAATCTCGACCCGGATTCACTGACTCCGCGTCAGGCGCTGGAGTGGATTTATCGCTTGAAGAGTCTGGTGTAATATTAATGAGCCCCGATTAAACTTCGGGGCTCATATATCTCTTATCCGATAGATAAAAAAGGAGTAAAATAAACACTATTAAGAACAAAACATTCAAGAAAAAAATGAGAATAACGATTGCATCAATAATTTTAATAATTAGCGCCACTGCAATAGGCGCCGAAGATACCCCTTCACATTTTGATATTCCCGAGCAAGTATTAAATAATATTACGAAGGAATCACGAAATAAACTGCAGGATATCATTGCCAAGGCTCAACATGGCGATAAAGCCTCACAAACGGTGATGGGACTCATATACCTGAATGGTCTATCTGAAAGTCCTTCAGTGAAGGATATAAACAAAGCATTTTATTGGCTCAACCTTGCAGCAAAGCAAAATTATGATGAAGCTGAATTTTACTTAGGACAGATTTATCATTACGGATATGATAATACGGGGCCTAACTATCGTATTGCGATATACTGGTATGAGAAAGCGGCAGAAAAAGGGAATGAACAAGCTCAAATAAACTGTGCGAATATTTATCAATTTGGCCCACAGGAATTCCAAAACATTAACAAAGCCAAGTATTGGCTTCAGAAAGCAGTACAGAAGGACAATCCTATTGCACATGCAAACTTAGGGATTATCGGAATTCAAGAGAATAAGTATGCTGAAGCTATCCCTCACTTAAAAATAGCGGCAGAAAAGGGTCAGCGACTCGGCCAATATAATTACGGGACACTTTTTTTTAATGGTCAGGGCGTTCCCAAAGATATACGACAGGCTAAATACTGGTTTGAGAAAGCTGCTACTCAAAACTTACCTATTGCACAAATTACTTTAGGACAAATTTATGCCTGGGGGCTTGATGGAAATGGCATAAATAAAGAAGAAGCGTTGCTCTGGTTAAATAAAGCCAAAGCCCAAGGTCAATTTACTGATAAACAGATCAACGCCATTATTTCAAAAAAAATAGACTAACTCCAAACCAAAATGCTCAAATCAATGCCATCTATTCGCTATCACAAAATAGAATCATTTAATTATCGCCATATATGGGCCGTTGGTGATATTCATGGCGATTATCAATTATTACAATCCCGCTTACACCAACTCTCTTTTTGCCCCGAAACTGACTTACTTATTTCCGTAGGCGATAATATTGATCGTGGGCCGGATAGTCTTAACGTGCTACGCCTGTTAAACCAGCCCTGGTTTACATCGGTTAAAGGCAACCACGAGGCAATGGCGCTTGATGCCTTCGCGACTGGCGATGGCAATATGTGGCTTGCCAGTGGCGGTGACTGGTTCTTTGAGTTAAATGATTCAGAACAAAAAGAAGCAATAGACCTGTTGCTTCGCTTTCATCATCTTCCGCATATTATAGAAATCACCAACGATATTATAAAATATGTTATCGCACATGCAGATTATCCGGGTGATGAATATCAGTTTGGCAAGGAAGTAGCGGAAAGAGAGGTACTCTGGCCTGTTGATCGCGTGCAGAAATCACTCAAAGGCGAGTTAAAAGAAATAAACGGTGCCGACTGTTTTATCTTCGGGCATATGATGTTTACAAATATCCAGACATTTGCCAATCAGGTTTATATTGATACCGGCTCGCCGGAAAGCGGGCGGTTATCGTTTTATAAAATAAAATGACAAGACCGGGTAAGGCAAAGCCTCTACCCGGCACTTTTTTATTAACGCTTATCTGCCACCAGCAGTGGCGGAATGCTCGGCACCATTGGCGCGTCATCAATATCTTTCTGCGTCATGCGGAACGCTTCGGGATAATGTTCGCGGCTGGTGCGGCGCAGCGGTTCGGTATCGCGCCAGGTATAGAGGCAATGCTGGCACTGGTAGACCGTCCAGACATCTTTTACCGGCGATTTCGCCATCACTTCAATCTGTTCATCGGCACAACGTGGACAAATCATCTTGTTCTCCTTATTTACGTGCGGCCAGCATAGCGGTCAGTTTTTCAGCCCAGGCTTTGGTTTCCGGTAAATCCACCACCGGCTGGCTGTAGTGACCACGGTTGTCCGGGGCGACAGGCGTGGTGGCGTCGATAATCAGCTTGTCGGTGATACCGGCCGGGCTTGAGCCGGGGTCGAGTTCCAGCACGGACATATTCGGCAACTGCACCAAATCCCCTGCCGGGTTCACTTTCGAGGAGAGCGCCCACATCACCTGCGGCAGGTTGAACGGATCAACGTCTTCATCGACCATAATCACCATCTTCACGTAGCCCAGACCGTGTGGCGTGGTCATCGCACGCAGGCCCACCGCGCGGGCAAAGCCACCGTAGCGTTTTTTGGTGGAGATAATCGCCAGCAGGCCGTGGGTGTACATGGCGTTCACCGCCTGCACTTCCGGGAACTCGGCTTTCAGTTGCTGATACAGCGGCACGCAGGTGGCTGGCCCCATCAGGTAGTCGATTTCCGTCCACGGCATCCCGAGATAGAGCGATTCAAAAATGGGTTTGCTGCGATAAGAGACTTTATCAATGCGCACGACGGTCATATTGCGCCCGCCTGAGTAGTGGCCGGTAAACTCACCGAATGGCCCTTCAATCTCGCGTTTGCGGCTTTCGATGACTCCTTCGAGGATCACTTCCGAGCCCCAGGGTACATCAAAACCGGTCAGTGGGGCGGTGGCAATCGGGTACGGACTTTCGCGCAGCGCGCCCGCCATTTCGTACTCGGACTGATCATATTTCAGCGGCGTGGCCCCCATCAGCGTGATGATCGGATCGTTACCGAGCGTGATCGCAATCGGCAGATCTTCACCGCGCTCTTCCGCTTTATGCAGATGCAGGGCAATATCGTGCATCGGCACCGGTTGCAGGCCGAGCTTACGTTTGCCTTTCACTTCCATACGATAGATACCGACGTTCTGCTTGCCGAAGTTATCCGGGTCGAGCGGATCGCGGGAAACTACGCACGCTTTGTCGAGATAGAAACCGCCATCACCGTCGTTTAAACGAAACAGTGGCAGAATATCGAACAGGTTAATCTCGTCGCCATCGACGGTGTTCTGCGCCCAGGCTGGATTGGCGCGGCGCTCCGGGGCAATGGGGAAGTTATCCCAGCGGCGGATAAACTCATCAATCTGTTTTTTAACCGGGGTGTTTGGCGGCAGGCCGAGGGAAATCGCGTGGTTCTGCCAGGAACCGATGGTGTTCATTGCCACGCGGGCATCGATAAAGCCGCGAATATTATCAAACCAAAGCGCGGGCGCGCCGTCGCCGATACGCCCGGTGGCGTTGGCTGCGGCTGCCAGATCCGGTTCCGCGTTCACCTCTTCGCTGATTTTCAGTAACTGGCCGTGGTCATCAAGCGCCTGTAAAAAGCTGCGTAAATCATCAAATGCCATTATTCATTCTCCTGAGAAAAATTCCGGGCCTGCGGCAATCCTTGCCAGCGCCTGGCGTGAGGATGTTCGAGGCCAAATTGATCCAGCACGCGGGCTACCACATGGTGGACAATGTCATCTACCGTTTCGGGATGGTTATAAAAGGCAGGCATCGGCGGCACCATCGCCACACCCATGCGCGAAAGTGCGAGCATATTTTCGAGATGGATTGTGCTAAGCGGCATTTCACGCGGCACCAGCACCAGTTTGCGGCCTTCTTTGAGCACGACGTCCGCCGCGCGCCCTACGAGACCATCGGCGTAACCAGCGCGGATACCGGCGAGCGTTTTCATACTGCATGGAATAACGATCATGCCGTCGGTACGAAAGGAGCCGGAAGAGATAGTCGCAGCCTGATCCGCCGGGTTATGGCTGAAGTCTGCGAGGGCGGCAACATCGCGAGCGCTGTAAGGCGTTTCCAGTTCAATGGTGGTTTTCGCCCACTTCGACATCACCAGATGAGTCTCGACATTCGGCATCTCCCGCAGCGCTTGCAGTAATGCCACCCCAAGAGGCGCACCGGTAGCCCCTGTCATCCCGACGATCAGTCTCATTGTTTATTCTCTTAATTGTTCGTATACGAACGTTATTATTAAAATACGCCTCTGTTTTCATCGCGGCAAGCACTGAAAAGTAACAACATCTTCTTCGTCACTGAAAAACCGCTATGATAGCGGCAGATAGTTTGCCCGGAGTTTACATGGCGTTACGAAATAAAGCGTTCCATCAGTTACGACAGCTTTTTCAGCAGCACACGGCTCGCTGGCAGCACGAGTTACCTGACCTCACCAAACCACAGTACGCGGTGATGCGCGCCATTGCTGATAAGCCTGGTATTGAACAGGTGGCACTGATAGAAGCAGCAGTCAGCACCAAAGCAACGCTGGCAGAAATGTTGGCAAGAATGGAAAATCGTGGCTTAGTCAGACGTGAACATGACGCCGCTGACAAGCGGCGACGCTTTGTCTGGCTGACTGCCGAAGGAGAAAAGGTACTTGCTGCGGCGATACCGATTGGTGACAGTGTGGATGCGGAATTTTTGGGGCGTTTGAGTGGAGAAGAGCAGGAGCTGTTTATGCAGCTGGTGCGCAAGATGATGAGCAAATAGGATGCTGATTGCCGGGTAGGACGCTGACGAGTCTTATCCAGGCGACAAAACACACCGACTTCCCAAACAAAAGAAAAAGGCCAGCCTCGCTTGAGACTGGCCTTTCTGACAGATGCTTACTTACTCGCGGAACAGCGCTTCGATATTCAGCCCCTGCGTTTGCAGGATTTCGCGCAAACGGCGCAGGCCTTCAACCTGAATCTGGCGAACACGTTCACGGGTGAGGCCAATTTCACGACCTACATCTTCCAGTGTTGCCGCTTCGTACCCCAGCAAACCGAATCGACGTGCCAGCACTTCACGCTGTTTGGCGTTCAGCTCGAACAGCCATTTGACGATGCTCTGCTTCATATCGTCATCTTGCGTGGTATCTTCCGGACCGTTCTCTTTTTCATCGGCCAGGATGTCCAGCAACGCTTTTTCGGAATCACCACCCAGCGGGGTGTCTACCGAGGTAATGCGCTCGTTAAGACGAAGCATACGGCTGACGTCATCAACTGGCTTATCCAGTTGCTCTGCGATCTCTTCCGCACTTGGTTCGTGGTCCAGTTTATGGGACAACTCGCGTGCGGTTCGCAGGTAAACGTTCAGCTCCTTTACGATGTGAATCGGCAAACGAATAGTACGGGTTTGGTTCATAATCGCCCGTTCGATCGTCTGGCGGATCCACCAGGTTGCGTATGTTGAGAAGCGGAAACCACGTTCCGGGTCAAACTTCTCTACCGCGCGGATCAGCCCCAGGTTGCCCTCTTCGATCAGGTCCAACAGCGCCAGACCACGATTGCCATAACGGCGGGCAATCTTCACGACCAGACGCAGGTTACTTTCAATCATCCGGCGACGTGAAGCGACATCTCCACGCAGTGCGCGACGCGCGAAATAAACTTCTTCTTCGGCCGTTAACAGTGGCGAATAACCAATCTCACCAAGGTAAAGCTGAGTCGCGTCCAACACACGCTGTGTGGCCCCTTGCGATAACAGCTCCTCTTCAGCCAAATCGTTATCACTGGGTTCCTCTTCAACTAAGGCTTTCTCGTCAAAAACCTCAACTCCGTTCTCATCAAATTCCGCGTCTTCATTTAAATCATGAACTTTCAGCGTATTCTGACTCATAAGGTGGCTCCTACCCGTGATCCCTTGACGGAACTAGCAAGCAAAAGCCTGGTTCCGCCGAATTATCGCTGCGGTAAATAACGCAGCGGGTTTACGGATTTCCCCTTGTAACGAATTTCAAAATGCAAGCGTGTTGAACTGGTTCCGGTGCTACCCATGGTTGCTATTTTTTGCCCCGCCTTCACTTCTTGTTGTTCCCGGACCAGCATTGTGTCGTTATGGGCGTAGGCACTCAGGTAATCATCATTATGTTTGATGATAATCAGATTACCGTAGCCGCGCAGCGCGTTACCGGCATAAACAACGCGGCCATCTGCGGTCGCGATAATTGCCTGTCCTTTGCTGCCTGCGATATCAATCCCCTTGTTGCCCCCCTCAGAAGCGCCAAAGGTTTCGATCACTTTGCCCTCAGTCGGCCAGCGCCAGGTGGAGATAGGCGTACTGGTTGATGTACTGCTGACAGTCGGCTCGGTTGTGCTTGCTGTTGGTACCGTTACAGGCGCTGTGACCGTGGTCGCAGTTGGCTTGTTGTTCGGCAACATTTTGTTAGCACTCTGTTCACCCGAAGACTCAGAATACGTAATTGTCGGTTGCGACGCAACAGCAACGGTGGAATTTTGTGCAGGCTTGATCACAACTCCTTGCTCTGCTGCGTCGGCCTGGGTAATGGCATTTCCGCCAGTGATTGGCGTACCGGAAGCATTACCCACCTGTAAGGTCTGACCGACGTTCAGCGCGTATGGTGCCTGAATATTGTTGCGCTGAGCAAGGTCACGGAAATCGTTGCCAGTAATCCAGGCGATATAGAAAAGTGTGTCGCCTTTTTTCACGGTATAGGTACTGCCGCTATAACTGCCTTTCGGAATGTTCCCATACTGACGGTTATAGACGATGCGTCCGTTTTCCATCTGTACCGGCTGCTGAGCTACTGGCTGTACTGGCTGGATTTGCGGTTGTTGAGTAGCCTGAATTTGTGGCTGCTGTACCGGCTGAATTTGCGGTTGCTGCGCTGTAGACGTCGTTCCCATTTTCGGCGGTGGCGTAATCAACATACCAGAATTGGTATTTGCAGGCGCATTGCCATTAACGGAGCTTACCGGTGCCGGTGGATTTGAAGTGTCAGAACAGCCTGCCAGCCATAGCGAAACCAGTGACAAAGCCGCAATGCGGCGAACGGTGAATTTTGGGCTTCCCGCGCTCATTTATCCCCCAGGAAAAATTGGTTAATAACCAGTGACATAATTACCGTGCAAGGCACCATACTGAACACTGGAAAAGATGTTCACGATACGCTGACCTGCGGCAAAATAACCAGGAAAAATCCAGGTATTTCCTCACGTTTTAAGCCAGCTCACCCTTCACTAAAGGGACAAAGCGCACGGCCTCCACGGTATCGATAATAAATTCGCCTCCCCGACGACGCACCCGTTTCAAATACTGGTGCTCCTCCCCTACGGGTAAGACGAGAATCCCGCCTTCGTCCAGCTGCGTCATTAGTGCAGTTGGAATTTCCGGCGGTGCCGCCGTAACAATGATAGCGTCAAACGGCGCACGTGCCTGCCAACCTTGCCATCCATCGCCATGACGGGTTGAAACATTATGTAAATCAAGATTTTTCAGGCGGCGACGCGCCTGCCACTGCAAACCTTTAATCCGTTCGACCGAGCAAACATGCTGGACAAGATGCGCCAGGATTGCCGTTTGATATCCCGAACCGGTGCCAATTTCCAGCACCCGCGACTGCGGCGTCAGCTCGAGTAATTCGGTCATTCGCGCCACCATATACGGCTGCGAAATTGTCTGCCCCTGACCTATCGGCAAGGCGATATTGTCCCAGGCTTTTTGTTCAAACGCTTCATCAACGAATTTTTCACGCGGCACGGCGGCAAGTGCATTCAGCACCTGCTCATCCTGAATACCTTGCGCACGTAATTGATCCAGAAGTGCTTGTACGCGTCTGCTTACCATTGCGTGCCAACTCCCACGCTGTTTAACCAGTCTGAAACCACATCTTGCGCGCTATGCGCAGTTAAATCCACATGCAGCGGCGTGATGGAGACATAGCCCTCATCTACCGCAGCAAAATCGGTCCCCGGACCGGCATCACATTTACCGCCCGGCGGGCCAATCCAGTACAGCGTATTGCCGCGCGGATCTTGCTGCGGGATCACCTTATCTGCCGGATGTCGTGTACCGCAGCGCGTCACGCGAATACCTTTGATTTGATCCAATGGTAAATCCGGAACGTTAATATTAAGAATACGTCCGGTGCGCAGCGGCTCTTTACACAGTGCGCGCAAAATTGAACAGGTTACCGCCGCGGCAGTGTCGTAATGTTTATGCCCGTCAAGCGAGACGGCCAGCGCCGGAAAACCTAAATGACGGCCTTCCATCGCGGCGGCTACCGTACCGGAATAAATAACATCATCCCCCAGATTCGGCCCGGCGTTAATGCCGGACACAACAATGTCCGGGCGCGGACGCATCAGAGCATTCACGCCAAGATAGACGCAATCGGTCGGGGTTCCCATTTGCACAGCAATATCACCATTTTCAAAGGTAAACGTGCGCAGGGAGGATTCCAGTGTCAGAGAATTTGAAGCGCCGCTGCGGTTACGATCGGGGGCGACCACCTGAACGTCAGCAAACTCACGCAAGGCTTTCGCCAGCGTTTGTATACCGGGTGCATGTACCCCGTCATCATTACTCAGCAATATGCGCATAATCACCTGTTGTGTTGATAAGTTCCCTGACAACGCTGGTTGCAAAACTACCCGCCGGAAGCCAGAAACGGATTTCTACGGTGACGTCATCCCACCAGTTCCAGCTTAATTGTTGCGGATACAGCAGCATCGCTCTGCGCGCGGCTTCAACTTTTTCGCGCACCAGTAAGGCTTGTAATTCAGTTTCTGCGGCGACAGCTGCTTGTTCGAATGCCAACGCTTCACGCTGAGTTCCCCATTCGCCACTGCCCGGCAATGCGGCGGTTATCATCAGCTCTTTATCGTTGACGCGACGCTGTAATTCCGCCAGTTCTTCGGTGGTTGCGACAAACCAGCTACCACGTCCGGCTAATTGTAGCGCATCGCCGTCAACAACTTGATTAACGTCTGCTTTTTTGAGGCGCTCAGCAACAATCTGATTAAACAACGCACTGCGGGCTGCCGACAACCAAAAACTCCGTTTATTGCGATCGCGCACCGGAGTATTGGTTTGCGCCCAGCGCAGCGCGCCCTGCAAGTTGCTACCGCCAATCCCGAAACGTTGGGCACCGAAGTAGTTCGGTACACCTTTTACGCAAATATCGATCAGACGTTGTTCAACGTCATCGCGATTGCTCACTTCGCGCAGAACCAGGGTAAAGGCGTTACCTTTCAGCGCCCCTAAACGCAGCTTGCGCTTGTGCCGCACATACTCCAGCACCTGGCAGCCTTCCAGTTGAAAGGCGCTCAGATCGGGCATTTCCTTGCCCGGCACGCGAGCACATAACCACTGTTCCGTTACAGCATGTTTGTCTTTTTGCCCAGCGAAGCTGACTTCACGGGCATGAATTTTCAGGAATTTCGCCAGTGCATCCGCCACAAAACGGGTATTGCAGCCGTTTTTGAGGATTCTAACCAGAATATGCTCACCTTCACCATCAGGCTCAAAGCCCAAATCTTCCACCACCACAAAGTCTTCCGGATTGGCTTTCAGCAACCCGGTGCCTTGCGGTTTACCGTGGAGGTAAGTGAGATTATCAAACTCAATCATTTTGTTGCCTTAATGAGTAGCGCCACCGCTTCACAGGCAATCCCTTCCCCACGTCCGGTAAATCCAAGTTTTTCCGTAGTAGTGGCTTTCACGTTAACATCATCCATATGGCAGCCGAGATCTTCGGCAATAAACACGCGCATTTGTGGTATGTGCGGCAACATCTTCGGTGCCTGAGCGATGATAGTGACATCGACGTTGCCCAGCGTATAACCCTTCGCCTGAATACGACGCCAGGCTTCGCGTAGCAGCTCGCGGCTGTCGGCACCTTTAAATGCCGGATCGGTATCCGGGAACAGCTTGCCGATATCCCCCAGCGCCGCCGCGCCAAGCAATGCATCGGTCAACGCATGGAGCGCCACGTCGCCATCAGAATGCGCCAGCAATCCTTTTTCGTAAGGAATGCGTACGCCACCAATGATAATTGGGCCTTCACCGCCAAAGGCGTGTACGTCAAAACCGTGTCCAATTCGCATTATGTATTCTCCTGATGGATGGTTCGGGTGAGGTAAAACTCGGCCAGTGCCAAATCTTCCGGGCGCGTGACTTTAATGTTATCCGCGCGGCCTTCGACCAACTGCGGATGAAATCCGCAATATTCCAGCGCCGAGGCTTCGTCGGTAATGGTAGCGCCTTCATTTAGAGCGCGCGTCAGGCAGTCATGTAACAGCTCACGAGGGAAAAATTGCGGCGTCAGCGCGTGCCATAAGCCGTTGCGATCAACGGTATGAGCAATAGCATTTTTGCCCGGTTCGGCACGTTTCATCGTATCGCGCACTGGTGCGGCGAGGATCCCCCCCGTGCGGCTGGTTTCGCTCAACGTCAACAATCGCGCGAGGTCATCCTGATGCAGACAAGGACGAGCGGCGTCATGCACCAATACCCACTGCGCGTCGCCAGCGGCTTTCAGACCTGCCAGCACCGAATCGGCACGCTCATCACCGCCATCTACAACGGTGATTTGCGGATGATTCGCCAGAGGAAGTTGTGCAAAACGGCTATCGCCAGGACTTATGGCAATGACGACACGTTTCACCCGGGGATGCGCCAGCAGCGCATGCACCGAGTGTTCAAGAATGGTTTGATTACCGATTGAGAGATATTGCTTAGGACATTCCGTTTGCATTCGACGGCCAAATCCGGCCGCCGGAACCACGGCGCAAACATCCAAATGAGTGGTTGCCATGTTAATTCCCGGGCTGATTTATCGATTGTTTTGCCCCGCAGACTGTGCGCGCTTCGACGCGTCAGGCACCAGACGATAAAAAGTTTCGCCCGGCCTGGTCATGCTGAGTTCATTACGCGCACGCTCTTCGAGCGCCTCCTGGCCGCCATTGAGATCGTCAATTTCGGCAAAAAGTTGATCGTTTCGCGCTTTAAGTTTCGCGTTTGTAGCTTGCTGTGCCGCCACATCATCATTGACGCGGGTATAGTCATGTATACCGTTCTTACCGAACCACAGCGAATACTGTAGCCAGACCAGAATAGCCAGCAACAGCAGCGTTAGTTTACCCATCCTGCCCCCTGAAAAACGGCATCATCATCCCATGCATCCGAAGACGACTCTACATCCTCTGTTGGGGATACCGCGACAACGCGGGCAAATGTACCACATTTGTCCATTGTTACGTATACCCAGGGCGTGCAGAACATAATCTCATTATTAGTTACGGTTTGAATTATGAACAGAGGAGACAAGAAAGTACAAATTAGCCCAGTAGCCACATAAACAGTGCGCCAAACATAATGCCTACTGTCATCAGGGTGAAAACAATACTGTAGCGTAGCTTTCCGTCCATCAATGAATGCAGCGCAATCCCCACCACTACTGCGACAGGCATCAGTGCCAGAAAGAAAGGCCAGGTGTAGATAAAGAAGAACAGCGTGTTAGAGCCATAAATCAACATCGGCATCGCCAGCGCAAATAACCAGGAGATAAAACCGACCACGGCACCAGGCAGTGACCATGTGGTTTCTTCATCCTCAGTAAGGCTGTCGTTATTTGTTAGTGTAATGTTATGGCTATTACGCATATTTGATCCTGTTACTTTGACGAACCGGGCATGGAAACCCGGTGGTGTCTCAGGATCTGATAATATCGTTCTGTCTCAACAGATCTAATAATTGCTGTACCAAATTTGTTACTAATTGTTCACCATTGAGATGAATTTCTGCCGATTCAGGCGCTTCGTAAACGGAATCTATTCCCGTAAAGTTGCGCAGTTCACCGGCACGCGCTTTCTTATATAAGCCTTTTGGATCGCGGGCTTCGCAAATCGCCAGCGGCGTATCGACAAATACTTCGATAAAGCGCCCTTCTCCTACGCGTTCACGAACCATCTGGCGTTCGGCGCGGTGTGGCGAGATGAATGCGGTCAGCACCACCAGTCCGGCTTCAACCATCAAATTCGCCACTTCACCGACGCGACGGATATTCTCTTTACGATCGGCATCGCTAAAACCGAGATCGCTGCATAATCCGTGGCGAACATTGTCGCCATCCAGCAGATACGTACTGACGCCGAGTTTATGTAACGCCTCCTCCAGCGCCCCGGCGACCGTTGATTTACCGGACCCGGAGAGGCCGGTAAACCACAGCACTACACCACGATGACCGTGGTGTAGCTCGCGTTGTTGTACAGTGACTGGATGGCTATGCCAGACGACGTTTTCGTCATGCAGCGCCATTATTTATCCCCCAGCAAATCGCGTGCGCCCCAGTGCGGAAAGTGGCGACGAACCAGGGCATTCAATTCCAGTTCAAATGCACTGAATTCAGATGGCGCAGCAGTTGCCTGGCTAACTGGCTCGTGCACCATACCGGCACCCACGGTCACATTGCTCAGGCGATCGATAAAAATCAGCCCACCGGTAACCGGATTTTGCTGATAACGATCTAACACCAGTGGCTCGTCAAAAGTGAGATCCACCAGGCCGATGCCGTTCAGCGGCAGGTTTTCAACTTCGCGTTGGGTAAGGTTATTAATATCAACCTGATAACGAATACCATCAACACGAGCACGCGTCTTCTTACCGGCAATTTTGATGTCATAACTCTGGCCCGCGGAAAGCGGCTGTTCCGCCATCCATACCACATCCACCGACGCGCTCTGCACAGCCGGTAACGCTTCGTCTGCCGCCAGCAGCAGATCGCCACGGCTGATGTCGATCTCATCCGTCAGCACTAGGGTGATCGCTTCTCCGGCAAAGGCTTCTTCGCGATCGCCATCAAAAGTCACGATCCGCGCGACGTTTGATTCCACACCAGAGGGCAGCACTTTGACACGTTGCCCGACTTCCACTCGACCGGATGCCAGCGTTCCGGCGTAGCCACGAAAATCGAGATTCGGGCGATTAACGTACTGCACCGGGAAGCGCATTGGCTGGGCATCCACCACTCGCTGGATCTCCACGGTTTCCAGCACTTCGAGCAGTGTCGGACCGCTGTACCACGGCATACTTTCACTTTGCGAAGCCACGTTGTCGCCTTCCAGTGCAGAGAGCGGCACAAAGCGGATATCCAGATTACCCGGCAGCTGCCCGGCAAACGTCAGATAATCTTCGCGAATACGGGTGAACGTCTCTTCACTGTAACCCACCAGATCCATTTTGTTGATCGCCACGACCAGATGTTTGATCCCCAACAGTGTGGAGATAAAACTGTGACGACGGGTTTGATCGAGCACGCCTTTACGGGCATCGATCAGTAAGATCGCCAGTTCACATGTCGATGCGCCAGTCGCCATATTGCGAGTGTACTGCTCGTGCCCTGGGGTATCGGCGATAATAAATTTACGCTTCTCGGTAGAGAAATAACGGTAAGCCACGTCAATGGTGATGCCCTGTTCGCGCTCAGCTTGCAGGCCGTCCACCAGCAGAGCCAGATCCAGCTTTTCGCCCTGGGTGCCGTGACGCTTACTGTCGTTATGCAGCGATGAGAGCTGATCTTCGTAGATTTGGCGGGTATCGTGCAGCAGACGACCAATCAGGGTACTTTTTCCGTCATCGACGCTACCACAAGTCAGAAAACGCAGCAGGCTTTTATGTTGTTGCGCAATCATCCAGGCTTCGACGCCGCCTTCATTGGCGATTTGTTGTGCAAGTGCGGTGTTCATCTTAAAAATACCCCTGACGTTTTTTCAACTCCATGGATCCCGCCTGGTCGCGGTCAATCACGCGACCCTGACGTTCACTGGTGGTGGAAACCAGCATCTCTTCGATGATTTCCGGCAGTGTTTGTGCATTTGACTCCACCGCACCGGTCAGCGGCCAGCAGCCCAGCGTACGGAAACGCACCATCCGTTTTTTAATCACTTCTCCCGGTTGCAGGTCGATACGGTTGTCATCAATCATCATCAACATACCGTCGCGTTCCAGAACCGGTCGTTCCGCAGCGAGATACAGTGGAACAATGTCAATATTTTCCAGCCAGATGTATTGCCAGATATCCTGCTCGGTCCAGTTAGAGAGCGGGAAGACGCGGATGCTTTCGCCTTTGTTAATTTGCCCGTTGTAGTTGTGCCACAGCTCCGGGCGCTGATTTTTCGGATCCCAGCGATGGAAGCGGTCACGGAAAGAGTAGATTCGCTCTTTAGCGCGGGATTTCTCTTCGTCGCGGCGCGCACCACCGAAGGCGGCATCAAAACCGTATTTGTTCAGCGCCTGTTTCAGGCCTTCAGTTTTCATAATATCGGTATGTTTCGCGCTGCCATGAACGAATGGATTAATCCCCATCGCTACGCCTTCCGGGTTTTTATGCACCAGCAGCTCGCAGCCGTAGGCTTTAGCCGTACGATCGCGGAACTCATACATCTCGCGGAATTTCCAGCCGGTATCGACATGCAGCAACGGGAAAGGCAGCGTACCTGGATAAAACGCCTTGCGCGCCAGATGCAGCATGACGCTGGAATCTTTACCGATAGAGTAGAGCATCACCGGATTTGAGAATTCTGCCGCCACCTCGCGAATAATGTGGATGCTTTCCGCCTCCAGTTGCCGCAGGTGAGTAAGTCGTTTTTGATCCATAACCGTTCCTTTGCAATACCGCTATTTTCTTGCCATCAGATGTTTCGACTATAGGGAGCGCAGGAGAACGAATGAAATTACCAATTAGAATGAGTAGTTCCTTAACGGAATAACGATTTGGCAAAGCTAATATCAAAAAGTGCTTAAGGCACCGGATTTCGGGCGTTTAGGAAGATTTGAAATTGTTTTAGCGCATCGGCAGTTTCATACTATGGCGGTAAAAAAATTTGCATGGTATTTAAGGACTCACTATGTTTTCCGCATTGCGCCACCGTACCGCTGCCCTGGCGCTCGGCGTATGCTTTATTCTCCCCGTACACGCCTCGTCATCTAAACCTGGCGATTTTGCTAATACTCAGGCACGACATATTGCTACTTTCTTTCCGGGACGCATGACCGGAACTCCAGCAGAAATGTTATCTGCCGATTATATTCGCCAACAGTTTCAGCAAATGGGTTATCGCAGTGATATTCGGACATTTAATAGTCGGTATATTTATACCGCCCGCGATAATCGCAAGAGCTGGCATAACGTGACGGGAAGTACGGTGATTGCCGCTCATGAAGGCAAAGCGCCGCAGCAGATCATCATTATGGCGCATCTGGATACTTACGCCCCGCTGAGCGATGCTGACGCCGATGCCAATCTCGGCGGGCTGACGTTACAAGGAATGGATGATAACGCCGCAGGTTTAGGTGTCATGCTGGAATTGGCAGAACGCCTGAAAAATACGCCTACCGAGTATGGTATTCGATTTGTGGCGACCAGTGGTGAAGAGGAAGGGAAATTAGGTGCTGAGAATTTACTCAAGCGGATGAGTGACACCGAAAAGAAAAATACGCTGCTGGTGATTAATCTCGATAACTTAATTGTTGGCGATAAATTGTATTTCAACAGCGGCGTAAAAACCCCTGAAGCAGTAAGGAAATTAACGCGCGACAGGGCGCTGGCAATTGCGCGTAGTCATGGAATTGCCGCAACGACCAATCCGGGTTTGAATAAAAATTATCCGAAGGGTACTGGCTGTTGTAATGACGCCGAAGTTTTCGACAAAGCCGGTATTGCCGTACTTTCGGTAGAAGCAACAAATTGGAATCTTGGGAATAAGGATGGTTATCAGCAACGCGCAAAAACAGCTGCATTCCCTGCGGGAAATAGCTGGCATGACGTAAGACTGGATAATCAACAACATATTGATAAGGCACTTCCAGGAAGAATAGAACGTCGCTGCCGTGATGTTATGCGGATAATGCTACCGCTGGTGAAGGAGCTGGCGAAGGCGTCTTGATGGGTTTGAAAATAGGAGCTGGGAGTTCTACCGCAGGGGCGGGGAACTCCAAGTGATGTCCATCATCGCATCCAGTGCGTCCGGTTTATCCCCGCTGACGCGGGGAACACACATGAATGTCGGTTCAGACCGTGTTTTTACCCGGTTTATCCCCGCTGGCGCGGGGAACACTGCCTCGGCGGCGGCTCTGCGCAACCGCGAAACGGTTTATCCCCGCTGGCGCGGGGAACACGTTAAACCGTGATGATCAGCAAAAGCTATTTCCGGTTTATCTCCGCTGACGCGGGGAACACGTCAATAGGCGGCGTCCCGTAGCCGTCCCCTTCGGTTTATCCCCGCTGGCGCGGGGAACACTTGAAATGGTCCAGCACTGCGACCGTCGGCCCCGGTTTATCCCCGCTGGCGCGGGGAACACGCTGGTGGCGCGGGCAAACGGAACAATCCCGCCGGTTTATCCCCGCTGGCGCGGGGAACACGCTAACCTATAACACGGAAAATCACACGCTAACGGTTTATCCCCGCTGGCGCGGGGAACACGGCCATTCCCCCAAGCAGACGCAGGAAGTTAACGGTTTATCCCCGCTGGCGCGGGGAACACCTGGATTTCACCTCAGCAAATGCTGGATGTGGCGGTTTATCCCCGCTGGCGCGGGGAACACCACCCCTGATATTTTTGCCACCGTGGTTACTCCGGTTTATCCCCGCTGGCGCGGGGAACACAGAAATCAAACTCAGCGTGCAAATGGGGTAGCCGGTTTATCCCCGCTGGCGCGGGGAACACTTGCGTTATTTCTATCTGGTGAGTCGCGGCACCGGTTTATCCCCGCTGGCGCGGGGAACACGTATTTTTTATCGTCGCATGAGTCGCGGTAACCGGTTTATCCCCGCTGGCGCGGGGAACACTTCTGCCGCGCCAGCAAACGTATCGGCGGTCACGGTTTATCCCCGCTGGCGCGGGGAACACCCCAGGCCAAGCATTATATCCTGTGCGTCGTTCGGTTTATCCCCGCTGGCGCGGGGAACACACCAAGAAGCTGACGAATCAGCCCGACACGCACGGTTTATCCCCGCTGGCGCGGGGAACACCCAGTTTCATATGAGCCGCCGCGCTGGATCATCGGTTTATCCCCGCTGGCGCGGGGAACACACTAAGCATACATAACTGTTTTTAAACAAATTTATTCCGCATCAACAATCTACCAACTAAATTAAAACATTTCCTTATTTTTAAAGAACAGATAACTTATTGATTATCAACAGGAAGAAAAGAAACCAAACGCACCCCATCCAAATCCACCGGAATACGTCTATTTTCACCCCAGGTCTGAAATTCAAAACCCGACTCGGTATTGGTCGCCCAGGCCATTACCACATTTCCGCAACCTGCCAGTTGAGAGATTTGCTGCCAGATCATCTCCCGAATACGTTTGGACGTATCTCCGACATAAACACCGGCACGCACTTCCAGGAGCCAGATCGCGAGCCGTCCACGTAAGCGCGGAGGGACATTTTCTGTAACAACGACGACCATACTCATCCGCCGCGTCCCCGGTGACCGCTATCGCCCAGCGTTTCAGGTTCAGGGATGGCAGGCGGTAACATATCCGGCGCGGGTTGTGGTGGTTCAATTTCACCTGCGGCAAGCACTTCCTCGATTAACGGAATTAATTTGCCCGTTAACTTACTGCTACGGAAAATATCACGACAGGCCAACCTGACTTCTTTATCTGGTTCTGCGGGTTGCCTCGCTGCTATTTCAAATGCCTTTGGCACAACCGAATCAAATTTAATGATATCGGCTATGTCATAAACAAATGAAAGCGGTTTGCCACTATGGATAAATCCAATAGCGGGCGCTTATCCCGCGGCTAATACTGCCGCTTCAGAAATACCGTACAGACATGATGTGGCAGCACTGATGCAGCGATTCACAACATCGCCTTTTTCCCAGTCTTTAGGATCGTATTTGCGACCATTCCATTTCACACCATATTGTTTCGCCAGTAATGCATACGTCTGGCGAACGCGGGATCCCTCAATTCCACGTAGCTGCTCCACTGAACGGCGAGCTGGCGGTGGCTCACGAAAACGTAATTCATACATTTTGCGCACCACCTTCAGACGTAGATCTTCCGTTAAAGCCAGCTTTGCCTGGTAGAGTAACTTATCAGCACGCGCCCCACCGGGTTGTCCGGAAGAGTAGACGCGAACACCCGCTTCACCGACCCAGACCAGTAGCGTCCCCACCGTGGCGGCCAGATGCACCGCCGCGTGGGAAACTCTCGTTCCCGGTTCGAGCATAATGCAGGCGACCGATCCCACCGGAATGTGCGTGCGGATCCCGGTTTTGTCGATCAGCACGAAAGCGCCGTCCAGTACGTCGATTTGACCGTACTGGAGGAAGATCATAGAGGTGCGATCTTTTAACGGGATCGGACTCAGTGGTACAAACGTCACGCCTCTGCTCCGGGTTTGATCAGCATCAGACCACAGCCGAACGCGCGGCTTTTGCCATACCCCTGGCTCAGACGTTGCAGAAATAACCCGGGATCGGTGACCGTAAGCATCCCCGTATAATCCACGCTACTGAACTGGATCAGTTGCCGGGAGTTTTCCCGCCACAGTTGCTGTTGTCGGTAGGCATCAACCGAGGTATCCAGCAGTGTAAAACCGCTTCTCTCCCCCTGCGCTGCCAGCCAGTCCAGCGCCGCCTGTTGTTGATGCAACCAGACATCACTTCCTTCCGCCTGCCCCCTCACCTGCCGTTTCGCCTCCATCAGCAGATCGTGGCGCTTGCCCGCTTTACAGATTGTTGGATTCGCCCGCAGGTTGAAACAAAGTTGTTGTCCGGTACGCAGCTCGGGCACAAATGACCGGCATTCGATGGTGAACGTTTCACTTTCTGCCGGGCGTTCCTGCGACAGTACAAAAAAGCGAAACGCGCCCTGGAGTTCTTCCCGACGATAAAGAAATTGCCTTTCTTTGCCGCCAGGGAAGAGATCCCACAGCCACTGATGCATCACATATTCCCCGCGATCCACCAGATGCAGCAACTGCGCAGGCGAAAGCTGGCCGGTATGTAAGGTTATTCTTGAGAGGTACATGGTTCCTCCTTGCTGAGCCACGGCCCCTGATTGACGGTGCGTTCCCCAAACAACCATTGCTGACGATTTAAAGGAACATCCCGGCGGCGCAATATTTTGCTCGCGACCAGGCCGTCGTGCTCCCCTTCCCACCAGCATTCATCCTGAAGTTTCGGGAGTGCGATTTTCAGGTCGTGGAAATGCTCCTGATACTGGTGATATGCGTTACGTAAAACATCAGACGCGTTGCCTTCAAGCAGTAACGGCGCAAGTGGTAATGCCAGCGGATGACTTTTTCGCCCCAGATAAAGCGGAAAAACTGGATGGCGTAAACCGCCCTGCAACTGTTCGAGGCTGTAAGGCGCATCGGCTGTTGTTGCCACCGCCACCATCCACCAGGCGTCGGTGTAGTAGTCGCGCCGGGAGATAATCGCGCTCAGAAGATCAGGGTCGCTCAACTCTTCGCGACGGCTGAAATAACGCGCTTTACGCACCTCTTTTGGCATCTGGATTGTGTGATAATCCCGTGCCCAGCGCGGGTTACGGCTGGCGCAAACCACCAGTGAATAGTGGCGGTTAAACACGTTTAATCGTTCGGTATCATCACGCCGAATCCCTACCCCGGCAGCCAGCAGCCCCAGCAATGCTGAGCGCGAAGGCAGTTCATGGGTATGACGCACTTCGCCGGGGGCATCGACGCCCCAGGATGCCATTGGCCCATGAAGCTGAAAAATCAAATATTGGCTCATTAGCCGCCCCTTACGCGCAGATAAAGTCCAGCACGTCCTTCATGCTTCCCTGTTTGTTCATCACGTCAAAGCTTGCGCATTCGGTCTTCTGTTCATAGACCGTATTCATATTTTCGCGAAGCGTTGTAATACGCTGCACCGCCACATCTAACTGCCGGGTGCCATTAATGGGTTCATAGAAAGCCGCCGCCAGAGAGCGTGGTTGTTCAGTGCCTTTTTCTGCCAGCGCCCAGGAGGCGTAGGCACGGCTGGCAAAGCTGTTCTGTTTGCCGGTTGGGGAGACTTTAAGTGCGGCTTCCGTAAAGGCGCGCAAGGTCTGATTAGCTAACGCTTCGTCACCGCCGAGGTTTTCGACCAGCAGATCTTTATCGATGCAGATATAGGTGTAGAACAGCGCAGAACCGAATCCGGTTTCACCAAGATGCCCGGCACCGGCATCTTCAGAAGCCTGGCGCAAATCATCAACGGCGGTGAAAAAATCATCTTCGACAATCGTTTCACTGACACCAAATGCATGCGCGACCTGGCAGGCGGCTTCAACATTAAATTCGGGTTTATTCGCCAGCATACGACCAAACATAGCGATATCTACCGCCATGCGATCTTTACGTAACAAAGCGAGATCTTCCTCTTTTGGCGCGCGCTTTTCTTCGGCCAGTTGATGGGCCAGCGCTTTTACGGCGTCAAATTCTGCCGGGCTGATATGGACTAGCTGTTCAGTTTCGGCGTTAGTGAGCGGATCTTTTGGTTTTTTGTCGTTTTTAGCTTTCCCAAGATAATCCGCAATTTTTGCCGCCCATTCGATGGCTTTTTTCTCTTCGATGCCTTTCTCAATCAGGATAGTTGCCGCCTCACGCGCAATACGCCCACTGCGAATACCAATATGGCCCGCCAGTGCCTGTTCAAAAAGTGCAGAAGTGCGCCACGCACGTTTCAGACTTTGTGAGGAAACGCGCAGACGCGTTGCTCCACCCAGTACCACAGTTTTTGGCGCACCGGTGTCATCACGGTTAAGGTTGGCAGCAGGGTAAGCGGTTAACAAATGAAGCTGAATAAATGTCGTCATGAGATAGTCCTTTATTAATTTTGTTCGTTATCGGCGTCGCCAGCCTGGTAATATTCCAGCGCCCAGCGGATACGGATAAATTCTGTTGGCCGCTGCTGGCGGCGGTGATGATTGAGCAGGTCGTCGCTCTCCTGGCACCAGCGGAAAATATCTTCTGCCAAAGAGATAAGATTGACGGAACCATTTAATAATTTGACCGCGCGACGTAACTGACGCAGTAAATCATCAGGCGTTTTTACTGCCGACAGGCGAGTAAAACGCCCCTCCGACATTACCGCCGCCAGCTGCGCGGCAAAAGGCTGCCGTTCATCAATAGCTTTAACATTGGCGCTAACTGCGGCGACCAGCGCCAGTGCGGTAAAACGCCACTCTTGTGCTTCAATTTTCCACAAAGTGTGGGTCTGCATCAGCAGAGAACGAAACCCTTCTGACAGACAAACATCATTAACCGTTGTGCTACGCCGCAGACTGGCACGATTGCCGCGTTTTTCCTGCAACTCTTCGTGCCATTTACGCAGCGTGGCTTTGTGCTCCTCTTTTACAATACTCATTCAGCAGCCTCCTGCTTTTTCTCCCTGGCGGCTTTAGCATTTTGCTTCTCCGCCGATGTTGTAAAATATTTCTTGCGCGCGGTCATGACGCGTTTCAAATCAACGGGCTCATATGGATTGGTGAAGACACGCTCGTCAAAATCCTGACGCGCGAATAACCAAATTTCCTTTTGCCATTTGCTGAGTAATTCATCCGCATCCTGACCTTCTTCAATGTGGCGCACTAACCTCAGGAAGCGATGCTGAGTTTTGTTCCAGAAGTCGATATCCACAAAACTGAAATCACCCCGTGCACCTTTTGGATCGGAGAACCACGCTTCTTTCAATGCACTCCGTAACAGACTCAGAATCCGTGAAGCCGTTTGCGCAGCCAGCCGCAGCTTCGGTATCTGGCCTTCTTTTTTATCGAGCAGCAGCGGAAAATGGTGTTCGTACCAACAGCGCGCTTTCATGTTGTCAAAATCATAACCAAATCCCCACAGGCCCACTTTTGCCTGCTTGAGACTGCTGGCATTAAAGAGTTTCACCACCAGCGCGGGAAGTTCCGTATTGTTTTCTGATTTACCCGTTTCGATAAGGCCTAACCAGTCGCGCCAGATTAAACCGCCTGGTTGTGGTTTGACCGAGTAAAACTCGCCGCCCTCTTTAAGGGGTACACGGTAAGGCGTTAAGGGATGCTGCCACATGGCATAATTCGCGCCGTAATTTTTGGTCGTCATCAGGCTCAGGAGCGCGTCGTTCTGCTCGCCGCAAATATCGCAGTTGCCGACTGTCGTGGTATTAAAATCAATACGAATACGCCGCGGCATTCCCCAGTACGCCTGGAGTTTATTAACCTGATCATCGGTTACCACCGCACCGGCCAGTTCGCTGGTACGCGTCGGGCCAAGCCAGGGGAAAACCAGATCGTCAAATTTTTTGGGTAGCGGTAAGTCGGCTTCGTCCTGCGGCATCACATTGAGCCACAGTTTGCGCCACAAGGGCGTTTGTTGATTGCCCTGATATTCCTGTAATTCAATCAGAGTGGTCATCGGCCCACCGCCGCGTAAACCGGTGCGGTAGCCTTTACCACCTGACGGCGCATTTAACTGTAGGGAGAACAGAGCTAACGCAGAACAATGTGGGCACAGGTATTCCGTTACACCACGCTTGATAAAGTGGTCTTTATTAAACTTCGTTGTTTGAGCGCCGGGAATCTCAGGCAGTAGCGAAGCGACCTGAACTTTATCTCCTGTGAGCGCCTCGAAATCCTGCATAAATGAAGGGGAATCTGGCCCAAACTGGAAAGCGTGTTCTAAGGACAGCAATGCTTCCCGTAGCTTTTCAGATTCCAGTCCGTCTTCCCAGATATCATCCCAACGACGATGATCTTTTGGCGCAAAGCTGGTTTGTAGTAGCCCCAGCAAAAACTGCCATGCCGCTCCCTGGAGATCTGCCCGTGGCGCAGCAATATCGACAACATTTTCATCCGCCAGATCGACAGGCGCCAGTTTGCCTGTCGTTCCGTCTTTATAACGAACGGGCAACCACGGGGTTGTCAGAAGTGAAAACGAGTTCATACGCATCCTCTCGTAAAAAAGACCATCCTAGGTCGGTTGTCCATCATTCCATCCTTTTCGGTGTATCAACTATTCAGAGAGCCCTGTCGCAGGCATCTCAACCAACCTTGCCAGTCAATCCTTCCATAGCCGAATACCCGCAACTTTCGTCATCGGTAACTAAAATCACGTTTGCCATCTCCGGATCTTTCCGCTGTTCAATGCACCACTGCCTGAACGCTTCCCCTTCCAGTAAAGAAAACTCATCCCGATGTTTTTTCCACCAGCTTCGACGCACTCTGACAACGCTCATTTCCCATGCGTGAGCACCGTTGGCATAAGGCTTCACCACACTGGCAATACAGGTAGCCAGCCACAGGGAAACAGACTCCTCCGCCAGACGTGTCGACAGCTTTTCCGGAAGGTAATCGTTGATATTGGCGGCATAGCCAGGCCTGAAGTTCAGCACAAACTTTTTAGCCATTGCGCGATCGCAGTAATATTTGCCCACTTGCTCCTGCTCGCTGCGGGCAAATCCTTCCGGCATTACCACGTCCTCACCGTAGACTGATTCAATAAGAAGGCGGGCTGCGTGTGGCATTTGAATAGCGCCTTGCTCACGCAGTACACGCTGCGTCAGCCAGATTCGTCCATGATCGGGATAGACATATGCACTGTTACGCATGGCACTGCCGAACCATTCGTCACCTGGAGCGTCGTCCCAGACGGGGGCCAGAATCAGCAATTCAGGAGGGGAACGCTCGTCTTTTCCGTCACGCTTTAACTGACCATTAATATCGCGGATATGCCGCTGTAATCGCCCCGCTCGCTGGATCAGCAAATCAACAGGGGCCAGGTCGGAAATCATTTCGTCCATATCGCAATCAACGCTCGACTCTAAGACCTGAGTACAAATGAGGACTTTTCCGGCACGCTGTGAGCTATCTTCTTTACCGAAGCGTGCCAGCGTTTCCGTTTCAATTCGCTGGCGATCGCTAAAAGCAAAGCGGCTATGAAACAGAGAAAGGCTGGAAGCAGGAATGACGCCGCGGGCAAGCAACTGACGATAAACCTTAATAGCGTCATCGACAGAATTCCGGATCCAGGCGATGCATTTCCCCTGACTTACTGCCGATTCGATACGCGCAATACATTCTTGTTCGCTATGAAGCCAACCCACGCTCACGCTACGCTCAACGTCTTTGCGCGTCGCTACCCGGTGTGAATGCACATCGGATTTCGTAACGTGCGTCAGCCAGGGGTAATCATCCTTTTCCAGGAACGGAGCTTCTTGCTGGCCCTCTGTACCACGCGCAAAGGCAGCAACGAGTTTGTCGCACTGCTGTTGAGATAACGTGGCAGAAAGCAAAATGACGCTGTTTCCGCCACGCGCCTGCCGCTCGATCAGCCCTTCAAGAATGCATGACATGTAAGCGTCACAGGCATGGATCTCATCAGCCAGCAGGATTTTGTTACTCAGTCCCAGAAGCCGCAGATTATTATGTTTGAACGGCATCACAGCCATCATCGCCTGATCCAGCGTGCCGACGCCAATTTCAGCCAGTAGCGCCTTCTTGTTACTGTCGGCAAACCAGGCCGCACATCCCTGACTGAACGTTTGTTCATCCGGTTCTTCTGACCCGACTAAATCACCGGACCAGAGTGATTCATTAAAGCGGTCCATTAATGTTCGGGCACTGTGTGCCAGCACCAGGCTGGGGCGGGACTCTGGCGAATAGAAAGCAAGCCAGGTTTTGACCAGTCGATCGTACATGGCATTGGCCGTTGCCATTGTTGGCAGGCCAAAAAACAAACCCTGCGCTTTACCCGCAGCCATCAACCTGTGCGCCAGGATAAGCGCCGCTTCCGTTTTACCTGCGCCAGTCACATCTTCCAGAATAAATAACTGTGGCCCTGGCTGGCTGATATCCAGATCCAGCACCTTTTGCTGTAACGGTGTCGGATTCTCAATAAAAGGAAACAGCGTATTAATTCCGGTGAAAGGCGCGGTTTGTGCTTTTGGAGGAAAGACGGTTAAGGCGTTTTGAGCCTGAACTAAAGCCTTCTGCCAGTAATCTTTAATATCCATTGCCTGTGCAACGCGTGGAAAAAACCGCGCTGACGATCCCGTCCAGTCTGCGAGTACGACGGTTGCAGAGATATACCAGGAAAGGTGTTTTATAAGTTCAATGCCCTCATCATCATCCCAGAATGCGGGGATCTCTATGAGCGGAAACAGTGGTTTGATTTCAAGAAGAAAATCTCGCGCGGCAGCTTTGTCTTCAGGCAGAAAATTATCCAGTTCATCAATACGGTCAGGCGGGCGACCATGATGCCCGGTAGTTATGGGCATCCACATCGCTATTACACGTGTAAGTTTGCGGGGAGAGAGTGAAGAGGAAGGAAGTAACTCCTGACATTCACTTAAATAATGATGCCACAACCAGTAGCCCAGCGTTGAATGAGAGATTTTTTCGTAATTTTTTCTAGCACCTTCCGGAACCCTGAGTTTCGGGTGCAGGTAAAGTTGCTGAAATGAGCGGGCAAATTTACCAGTATCGTGCCAGCACAACAACCAGGCGAAAAATTGAGCCGCCTGTTCCTTGTCAGAAATCTCTAATTGACGAAAATAGTCAGCCAGTCCGAAGCAATTGCTTTTAACCATTAAATAGCCCATCGCGGCTACATCCAGCGAATGCCAGCAAAGAAGGTGATAGTCGTCGCCCCCGTCTTTCTCGCCGCGTCGGGTTTTTCCCCAGAAATCAAAAAAAGTCACAATATTTTTATCCTTCAGTAAACTTAAAGGATATTTACGCATATATTAAAAATTATCTGTGATATATATCGTCCAATAAAATATTTACATTATGAATAATCAAATAATTTTCATCAGTAATATATATGAATAATAAACATAGGCATAATATTCACATAAACAATATAAATTAAAAAAGGGTGCAGGAGACCAAACCATCACAATTCAATACGCGGGGTTTTACCCCCGCGTGGTGGCTACTTCTTCGATTCGTAAGCGAGAACTGCCTTAAACTCCATACCACGTTCTCTGATACTCAACTCACACAACGAGTCGCCTACCATCAGCGTGAATCCCAGTACTGTACAACACAGTACGATGATTGCCACAAGGGCATATTTTGTCAGCATGTCTTGCCTCCCTGCAAAGAAGAGACTAACATTCGAATTGCTTAGGTTCGAACGCTGGCCTCAGGTTGATAGAAATATCGCCTGGGGCTTTTGTCCATCTGGAACCTCGCGAATGCTTAACGCCAGACAGCCTCAAGCACCCAACGCCATTCTATACCTGATAATTCTTCCAGCGGCGTTCACGTTTAAAATCAGGAATGCTGCTCGCAAAATAAAAACGCCCCCATCATTTCTGACAGAGGCGTTTAATTTATCCGGCAATATTTACCCTTCGTGTAACCCACATTCTCTTTTTAAGCCAAAGAAACGCGTTTCTTCTTCCGCCATGCCGGGTTCCCATTTACGGGTTGTATGGGTATCACCGACCGATAAATATCCTTCATCCCATAATGGGTGATATTTCAGGCCATGTTTTTGCAGATACTGATATATCGTTCGGTTATCCCAGTCGATAATCGGCAGCACTTTAAATACGCCACGCTGAATTGCCAGCACCGGTAAATTGGCGCGACTGCCGGATTGTTCGCGGCGCAGGCCAGCAAACCACGTTTGCGCATTCAGTTCTTTCAGCGCCCGGTTCATCGGTTCGACTTTGTTGATGTCATTGTACTTTTCAATGCCTTCAACGCCCTGCTCCCATAGTTTACCGTAGCGTGCTTCCTGCCAGGCTGCGCTTTCGGTAGCACGGTACACTTTCAGGTTGAGTTTGAGTTTGTCCGTTAACTCGTCAATAAAGCGGTAGGTTTCCGGGAACAAGTAACCCGTATCGGTGAGGATCACTGGAATATCCGGGCGAATCTGATTCACCAGATGCAGGCTCACCGCCGCCTGAATGCCGAAACTGGAAGAAAGTACATATTCACCGGGCAGATTATCCAGCGCCCAGGCAACGCGGCCTTCAGCGTCCAGTTTTTCCAGTTCGGCGTTAGTTTCTGCCAGCGCCAGAATGCGATCTACCTTCGGCAGTTCGTTCAGGGCGTTTAGATCGAGTTTGGACATAGATTCCTCACTGTTTGCCTTGCCTGATGCGACGCTCACGCGTCTTATCAGGCCTACAAGACCGGGCTGATGGTTAATCCCACAAATCGCGCGCCGGATCGAGCACCGGGCGAATGATGCCCGCACGCACCGTAAAGTCGCCGAAGCCTTCACCCGCTTCGCGCTCTTTCGCCCAGCGCCCTATCAGTTCATCAAGCGACGCCAGGATTTCCGGTTCGGTGATGTTTTCTTTATACATCCGTGGGATACGTGTCCCAATGCGGTTGCCGCCAAGATGCAGGTTGTAGCGACCCGGCGCTTTACCCACCAGGCCCACTTCCGCCAGCATCGCGCGACCACAACCGTTCGGGCAGCCTGTTACACGCATCACGATATGCTCATCGCTGACACCATGTTTCGCCATTAAATTATCGATGTTGTCGATAAAAGACGGCAGGAAACGCTCCGCTTCGGCCATCGCCAGCGGGCAAGTCGGGAATGACACGCAGGCCATTGAGTTTTCACGCTGTGGCGTGACGGCATTCATTAACCCGCTCTCTTTGGCGATCTTCTCGATCTTCGCTTTCTCGCTTTCCGGCACTCCGGCGATGATCAGATTCTGGTTCGCCGTAATGCGGAAATCACCTTTGTGGATCTTCGCGATCTCCAGCAGGCCGGTTTTCAGCGGACGCCCAGGATAATCAAGGATGCGACCATTTTCGATAAACAGCGTCAGGTGCCAGTTATCATCAATGCCTTTAACCCAGCCAATACGATCGCCGCGTCCGGTGAACTCATATGGACGGATCGGTTCAAATTTGATCCCCGCGCGACGCTCCACTTCCGCTTTAAACGTCTCAACCCCCACGCGCTCCAGCGTGTATTTGGTTTTGGCATTTTTACGATCGGTACGGTTACCCCAGTCGCGCTGAGTCGTCACGACGGCTTCTGCCACCGCCAGCGTATGCTCCAGCGGCAGATAACCAAACTCACTCGCCGTGCGGGCGTAGGTTTTCTTGTTGCCGTGCTCGATGGAAAGCCCACCGCCCACCAGCAGGTTAAAGCCCACCAGCTTGCCGTTTTCGGCGATCGCCACGAAGTTCATGTCGTTGGCGTGCAGATCGATATCGTTCTGCGGCGGGATCACTACCGTGGTTTTGAATTTACGCGGCAAATAAGTCTGACCGAGGATCGGTTCTTCATCGGTGGTGGCGACTTTTTCCTGATCGAGCCAGATCTCCGCATACGCGCGGGTACGCGGCAGCAGATGTTCAGAGATTTTCTTCGCCCATTCATATGCTTCCGCGTGCAACTGCGACTCGTAAGGGTTCGAGGTGCAGAGTACGTTACGGTTCATGTCGTTAGCAGTCGCCAGCGCATCAAGACCGACCGAGTGCAGCATCTGGTGCACCGGTTTGACGTTCTTTTTCAGAATGCCGTGGAACTGGAACGTCTGGCGGTTGGTCAGGCGAATGCTGCCATAAATGGTGTTTTCACCGGCAAATTTATCGATCGCCTGCCACTGTTTGGTGGTGATCACGCCACCCGGCAGACGGCAGCGCAACAGCATCGCGTGGCGCGGCTCCAGCTTCTGTTCAGCACGTTCGGCGCGAATGTCGCGGTCATCCTGTTGATACATGCCGTGGAAGCGGATCAGCAGAAAGTTATCGCCCTTAAAGCCGCCGGTCAGACCGTCGTTTAAATCTTCCGCAATGGTGCCGCGCAGGTAGTTGCTTTCAAGCTTCATGCGCTCGGCGTCTGTCAGTTTTCCTTCGACCACTAAAGGCCCTGGATGTTTTTCGCTCATTAGTAGACATCTCGCTGATAACGGCGCTCTACGCGCAGCTCACTTAAAAATTCATCCGCCGCTTCGGTGTCCATGCCACCAAATTCGGCAATCACTTCCAGAAGTGCCTGCTCAACATCTTTCGCCATGCGATTAGCGTCGCCGCAGACATAAATGTGGGCACCGTCATTGATCCAGCGCCACAGCTCCGCGCCCTGTTCGCGCAGTTTGTCTTGTACGTAAATTTTTTCTTTTTGATCGCGCGACCAGGCAAGATCGATACGCGTCAGCACGCCCTCTTTGACGTAGCGCTGCCATTCCACCTGGTAGAGGAAATCTTCCGTAAAGTGCGGGTTGCCAAAGAACAGCCAGTTTTTCCCCGGCGCTTCGTCGGCGGCGCGTTGCTGCATAAAGGCGCGGAACGGCGCGATGCCGGTGCCTGGGCCAATCATAATCACCGACGTTTCCGGATTGGCTGGCAGGCGGAAGTTATCGTTATGTTCGATAAAGACGCGGACTTCACCCTCTTCTTCCACACGATCCGCGAGGAAGCTGGAGGCACCACCCGCACGGGCGCGGCCTTCCACGTCGTAACGCACCACACCAACGGTAACGTGCACTTCGTTCTCGACTTCCGCCTGCGAGGAGGCGATGGAATACAGGCGCGGGGTCAGCGGGCGCAGCAGATTAATCAGCGCTTCGGCATCCAGTTGCGCCGGAGAGAAACGCACCATGTCAACAATCGGCGTGGTCGCGGCGTAATGCTGTAACTTCGCTTTATCGCCCACCAGCGGCAGCAGCGTTTCGCTGCGGGTAAGCGTGGCGTAGTTCTCAACAATGTTGGCGGTGTTGACGGTCAGTTCAAAGTGCCACTGGAGCGCTTCGCTCAGGGTCAGCGTTTTGCCGTCAACGGTGACAGTTTCATCGCCTTTCAGCCACAGCAGTTCGACAAGTTCTTTCACCAGTGCCGGATCGTTCTGATACCATATGCCCAGCGCGTCACCCGGCTGATAACGCAGGCCAGAGTCACCTAAGTCAATTTCGATATGGCGAACGTCTTTTTCAGAGTTACGCCCGGTAATTTTCTGGTTAACCGAAAGGCTCGCCACCAGCGGCGCGTCTTTGCTGTACGGGCTGGTGTGGATTTCATTTACCGCGCCAGTAGCGACGGATTGCGAAGGTGCCGCGACAGGCGCACGGGACTTCAGAACATCAACCACGCGGGCGCGCCACTCGATGGCAGCAGCCTGGTATTCAACGTCGGCATCGACACGGTCGAGCAGGCGTTCACCGCCCAGTTCCGCCAGCTTGCTGTCAAAATCTTTCCCGGACTGGCAGAAAAATTCATAAGAGCTATCGCCGAGGCTAAACACGGCAAATGCGGTGTTTTCCAGCTTCGGCGCTTTTTTGGAGAACAGGAACTTATGCAGCGCGACGGCTTCTTCCGGCGGTTCCCCTTCCCCTTGCGTTGACGTCACCACGATAAGCAGTTTTTCGCTGGCGATTTGTTTGAATTTATAGTCGCCCGCGTTCACCAGCTTAACGTTCAGTTTTGCCGCCAATAAATCATCGCGTAATGCTTCAGCAACCCGGCGCGCATTGCCGGTTTGCGAGGCGGAGATAATAGTTATACCCGGCATTTCTGCGGCGGGCGCTGGCGTCGCTGCAAGCGCAGCAGGCTGCTGGTTGAGCACGCCCCAGAAATAGCCAGAAACCCAGGCAAGCTGGGTGGGAGTTAAATCGGTCGTGGCCGCCTGAAGGCGTGCCAGTTGCTCCGGGTTCAACGGAAGCAACGCGGAAGGTGGGACCTGTGTCGTCATGCGTCGTTATGTTCCAGTAAGCAAAGCTGTTTCTGCGCCCTGTCAGCGCCCATAAAACAGAAGAGAAGGTAAGGTTAACGGGGTGAACGGTGTGGATTAAAGACGGGATAGCGATAACTAATAACCAAATCGACTAACCTGTTTTAGCAATAGTCTTTAACAACAAAACAGATTAACCAACCCAATGAAAAACAAATGAATTTAGCCAATCATTAAGATAAATCAGCGATTTTGCGCAACAAAGTCGTTTTAGATAATGCGAAAAAACAGCCTTTCCGGTACTCTACGGCGGTTTTATCGTCCTGTAGAGAAATTATGATGTCCACCACGTTATTTAAAGATTTCACCTTCGAAGCCGCTCACCGCTTACCACACGTCCCGGAAGGGCATAAATGTGGTCGCCTGCACGGGCATTCCTTTATGGTGCGACTGGAAATTACCGGGGAAGTCGATCCGCATACGGGCTGGATTATCGATTTCGCTGAACTAAAAGCGGCGTTTAAGCCAACCTACGAGCGCCTCGATCACTATTATCTCAATGATATTCCTGGCCTGGAAAACCCGACCAGCGAGGTTTTAGCAAAATGGATTTGGGATCAGGTTAAACCGGTTGTTCCGCTGTTAAGTGCGGTTATGGTGAAAGAAACCTGCACCGCAGGTTGCATCTATCGCGGCGAATGATAAGAGTGTGTCGGCGGTCAATTTCCCTTAAGTAACGCTATGTTAGGGTGTTGTGTTCTGGATATCTGGGGCATGACATGGAAGACGACTGCGACATTATTATTATTGGTGCCGGTATTGCAGGCACCGCTTGCGCGTTACGCTGCGCGCGAGCGGGTTTATCCGTTTTGTTACTGGAACGCGCTGAAATCCCCGGCAGCAAAAATCTTTCCGGCGGGCGTTTATATACCCAGGCGCTCGCGGAACTCCTCCCACAATTTCATCTGACCGCGCCTCTTGAACGACGCATCACTCACGAAAGCCTTTCCCTGTTAACGCCGGATGGCGCAACGACGTTTTCCAGCTTACAGCCCGGCGGTGAATCCTGGAGTGTATTACGTGCACGGTTCGATCCGTGGCTGGTTGCCGAAGCCGAAAAAGAAGGTGTCGAATGCATCCCCGGTGCGACGGTGGATGCGCTGTATGAAGAAAACGGCAGGGTGTGTGGTGTCATTTGTGGTGACGATATTCTCCGCGCCCGTTATGTGGTGCTGGCAGAAGGAGCCAACAGCGTCCTGGCTGAACGTCACGGGTTAGTGACTCGTCCTGCTGGCGAAGCGATGGCGTTGGGGATCAAAGAAGTGCTGGCGCTTGAAACATCCGCTATTGAAGAACGTTTTCATCTGGAGAATAACGAAGGCGCAGCGTTGCTGTTCAGCGGCGGGATCTGTGATGACTTACCCGGCGGCACATTTCTTTATACTAATCAACAAACGCTCTCGTTAGGGATTGTTTGCCCGCTCTCTTCCCTTACGCAAAGTCGTGTTCCGGCAAGCGAGCTGCTGGCTCGCTTTAAAACGCATCCGGCAGTGCGCCCGCTTATCAAAAACACGGAATCACTGGAGTATGGTGCGCATCTGGTGCCAGAAGGTGGCTTGCACAGTATGCCGGTGCAATACGCCGGTAACGGCTGGCTGCTGCTGGGCGATGCGTTGCGCAGTTGCGTCAATACCGGAATTTCCGTGCGCGGCATGGATATGGCGCTGACTGGCGCGCAGGCGGCGGCACAAACGCTGATAAGCGCCTGCCAGCACCGCGAGCCGCAAAATCTGTTTGCGCTTTATCATCACAACATAGAGCGCAGCCTGCTATGGGATGTTCTACAACGTTATCAGCATGTTCCGGCGCTTTTGCAACGCCCTGGATGGTACCGTGCATGGCCTGCGTTAATGCAGGATATTTCCCGTGATTTATGGGATCAGGGTGATAAACCTGTTCCACCGCTGCGCCAGTTATTCTGGCGTCATTTACGTCGTCACGGCCTGTGGCATCTGGCGGGCGATGTTATCATGAGTCTGCGATGTCTGTAGCCCGTAATCTCTGGCGCGTTGCCGATGCGCCGCACATTGTTCCGGCTGACTCCGTTGAGCGTCAGACGGTACAACGGTTGATTAACGCTTGTCCGGCTGGTCTTTTTTCGCTCACACCGGAAGGTGACTTACGCGTTGATTATCGCGGCTGCCTGGAGTGTGGCACCTGCCGTTTGCTGTGCGACGAATCAACACTACAACAGTGGCGCTATCCGCCTTCCGGATTCGGCATCACCTACCGTTTTGGATAAATAATAAGGATAATTTATGCCCCTCTTACACCTGCTCCGCCAGAATCCGGTGATTGCTGCCGTTAAAGATAATGCCAGCCTGCAACTGGCAATCGACTCTGAATGCCAGTTTATTTCCGTGTTGTACGGCAATATCTGCACCATCAGTAATATCGTTAAAAAGATTAAGAACGCCGGAAAATATGCTTTTATTCATGTTGATTTGCTGGAAGGCGCGTCAAATAAAGAAGTGGTGATTCAGTTTTTGAAACTGGTGACTGAGGCGGACGGCATTATCAGTACCAAAGCCTCAATGTTGAAAGCGGCAAGAGCGGAAGGTTTTTTCTGTATTCATCGCCTGTTTATTGTTGATTCAATTTCGTTTCACAACATTGATAAGCAAGTTGCGCAATCGAATCCGGATTGTATTGAGATCCTGCCAGGCTGTATGCCCAAAGTGCTGGGCTGGGTGACGGAGAAAATCCGCCAACCGCTGATTGCTGGCGGGCTGGTGTGCGATGAAGAAGATGCGCGTAATGCGATTAACGCAGGTGTCGTGGCGCTTTCCACCACGAATACCGGGGTCTGGACGCTAGCGAAAAAATTGCTTTGACGGGATAATCGTAACGAATTGAATTTGTGTGATTTGTAGGCTGCACGCCACATCCGACATTCAGCGTCTGATGCGACGCTTGACGCGTCTTATCAGGCCTACAAGTCCCCAGGCCAGAACCGTAGGCAGGATCATCCGGCAGCACGTTATTGGCAATCTGCGTGAATGGTTGTCACCAGTGCCTCCAGCACCGCTTTCCAGTCATCAACCACGCCAACATCTGCCTGTGAAAATACCGCCGCGCTGGCGTCATGATTAATCGCCACCACAAACTTGCTATTGCGTACGCCCGCCATTAACGCTGCTGCGCCGGAAGCGCCAACAACAATACACACCTCAGGTGCCAGCAAATGTCCGGAAATACCAATCACTTTTTCGGCATCAACGCCACCGTTCATTACTCGCGCCCGACTATAGCCCACTTCGGCTCCCAGCTTTTCTGCCAGCATAGCGATTTCCTGGTTATCTGCCTCTCCGCCCTGCCCCACCACCAGCACCCGTCTGGCCTCAGCTAATGGGTCACGGGTAACATTTTTCAGATCCTCTGTGCTAACCAGCCAGTCGGGAAGCGCACCTGGGACAATGTTCAGTTGCTGCATACCAGAGGGCAACGTGGCGTTTTTCGCTGCTCCCGCCTGACGCGCCAGGGAAAGGCATAGCGGGCGTTTTTCTGTTTGCAGCGTCGCCGTTAGCGCATTTCCCCAGTGGGATTTGCGCACGCTTACGGTTGGAATATCTAACGAAGTCACCTGGCAGATGCTTGCACCATGTAAACGCCAGGCCAGCCGGGTCGACAGTTCATCGCCAAACGTTCCCGGCGGAAAGAGAACAACGTCCGCAGGCGTTCGCTGCCACTGTTCCACCAGCGCATCCAGCACCTGTTCCGCCACAGCGGGCTGAGGTTCAATCTTCCAGTGCGCCAGGGTACAACCGCTGAAATCCTGCGCCGCCTGCCAGCTCGCTATTGCGGCATTCTCCTGATTTATTGTCACAATTGCGATATTCATGGCTGCATCCTTTGGCGTAAATAGTCCTGCCATAGCTTTTGCGCTTTTTCTGCTACCGTTTGCCCATCAATCAGCGTCGCTCCGCGTCGTTGCTCTGCTCTTGCCAGTTGCCGACACTGCATCGCTGGCGATTCGGCAGCAACAGTTTTACGGATAATTGCTGCTTTCCCCGCAGCCATTCGCTGGCGCATTCCCGGTACTGGCAAGGCCACTTCACCACACTGACGCACGGCAATCACCGCAGGCAAGCGAACCCGGCAACAGCGCAGCCCGTTTTCAGTACGCTGTTCAAGGGTGATAAACGGCGCGTCGAGAGTAAAACGCTCCACCTGGGTGAAGCAGGGCCAGCCCAGCATTTCCGCCAGCAAAAATGGCGTTTGCCCATTCTGCCCTTCGCTGCTTTGGCAGCCAGTAATTATCAGCTCCAGCGGATTCTGGTACTGCCATTCGGCAATATGGCGAGCGACAAATTCCGGCGCAAAGCGCAGATCTGCCGCCGTCTCCAGCAATACAGCTTCCTCAAACCCAAGAGCCATAAGATAGCGCAGCCAGTGCAACGCCCGTTCATCCCCCATGCTCAACGCGGTTAAAGACATCGACGTACCGTTTTTTCTCTGCGCCAACAGCAGCGCGGCGGCAGCCTGTTCATCAGCACCGAGCAAACTTCGCAGAAGCGAAACATCCGGTCCGCTATTACCCTGAGCCGCCGCCTGCCACTCTTTTTCCGCCAGCATTCCGGCATCCGGTTCGGCTTTAAACGCTAACAGAATGTTCATTCGCACCTCCAACATTTCCCGCCGCCACCAGCGGGAGTGCTTTGGTTTCTGGTGCCCATAGCCAGGTCACGACAAAACCAACCAACAACACTGCCGCCAGGAGCAATAAGGTGACTTGCATTCCCCACTGCGCCAGCACCCACGGCAGCAGGCCAGTACTTACCGCCGCGCCCAACCGACTCATGGCGGTGGCAAAACCGACGCCCAGCGAGCGAATGTCAGTAGGAAAACTTTCCGCAGGCAAAATGCCCACCAGATTACTGACTGCCGAAATGGTGGTGCTGAAGAGAACAAAAAGCAGCAGCGTTAATGAACTGCCGGAAGGCAAACAAGCCATCACTACCAGCGTTGCCGCCAGCAGCAAAAAACTTCCCAGCAAAAATTTGCGATGTGCCAGCAGGTGCGTCAGAACTAATCCCAGCAGCGCACCCACAATTAACAACGCATTAAGCATCAGGCTAGCGGTCAACGCATCTTCCAGACCAATAGTCTGGGCGATAGTTGGCAGCCAGGTATAAATCACAAACCATGGGATTACGAGGCAGACAAAGAAGACGCTGTTAAACGCTGTGCGCCGCCAGTAGCGCGAAGAGAACAAGGTTTTGATGTGTTTATGGGTCGCCGTTGCCACTTCATCGCCCAGTAAAACATGGGGACCAAAATAGCGATGCACGATAGCGTGAGCTTCTGCAAAACGCCCCTGGCGCAGTAGCCAGCGTGGCGATTCTGGCGTTCCCCAGCGTAATAACGTAATCAACAATGCGGGCAGAGCTGCCGATGCCAGCAGCCAGCGCCAGGCCTCCGGGCTTTCGCTAATAAAGTGATGTCCGGCAATACTTGCCAGCACATAGCCTACAGTCCACACCACGCTGAACGCGCCCAGCAAAATACCGCGGTGGCGGCGCGGGGAAAATTCAGCCAGCAAGGTGTGACCGACTGAGTAATCGCCTCCCAGACCAATGCCAATCAAAATGCGCAGTCCAATAAGATGCTCTGGCGTGGTGGCAAAAAATTGTAAAAACGAAGCAAGCGTAATCAGCAAAAAGCTGAAGGTGAAGATTTTTTGTCGCCCAATATGGTCGGAGATCCAGCCCAGAACCAGGCTGCCAAGAAACAAACCAAGGAGTGCTGAGCCGCCAATCATTCCCGCCATAAACGGCGTCAGTTGCATGGCGGGCGTAAGCTGAATAATGGCGTAACCAATGACGCCGAGGACATAACCGTCGGTCAGGTGTGCGCCGAAAGTGAGCGCAGCAATGCGGCAGTGAAAACGGTTAAGTGGTAAATCATCCATTCGCACCGGTGAAGTGTTCATCTTTATCCCTTCATTGTCCGGTAATAAGAACGGCTTCTCGCCTGAGAAGCCGAAAAGGCAACGCCCCGTCATCGCGGAACGCTGCCTGACACATTATTTTTCAATCGGATAGATAGTACCCGTATTCATAATGCCGTTAGGATCGAACTGCTTTTTCAGACCTTCCAGCAACGTCCACGCGCTGCCGTGTTCCAGCTTGCTCCAGTGAACGCGATGTTTACCAATGCCGTGGTGGTGCACCATCGAACCACCGAGGCGAATGGTTTCTTCGCAGATGATTTTGTTGAGCGGATTGTGGTACTTGTCGATTTCCTCTTCCGGCTTACAGTCAACAACGTTGTAGTCGTAAACGAAGTACATGTTGGTGCCGTTCTGGTAGCTGTGAGAGGAGTGACCGCCCAGCATGGTGATGTCGTCGGCGTGCGGGAACTCGGTACGAATACGGTTAATAACGCTTTCGTAGATTTCGTGAATGCAGCTCCAGCAGCCGGACACTTCGGTGGTAAAGCCCATGTTGCCGGTTTTGAGGATCTGCACACGTTCGGCAGCTACTTTATCCGGTCCCCAGTTCAGGTTGTTAAACCAGGTTTCGATCAGCTTGCTGTCCACTCGCTGGCATTGCGGGTAACGTGCCACGATTTCAGCAATCCCTTCGCCCGTCGCCTTCGCAATGCGAGGGTTACCTTCAGCCATAAAGATCAGCACGCATTTTCCGTCAGCAAAATGGGTGAAGTGTTGGGTGCCATCTTCAGCGTCATACAAACGAGCGATCGACGGACGATACCCTTCCACCATGATTTCACGCAGGATGTTGAAGCCGGTTTTCATGTCTTCCAGGATATAGCCGTAGAAGAGGTTGTTTTCCGGGGTGAACTTAAAGATTTTCACAGTTACTTCAGTGATATAGCACAATGCACCTTCGTTGCCGATGATGATGTGACGAATGTCCGGGCCTGCCGCGCGGCGTGGTACGTTTTTAATGCGTGTTACGGTGCCATCAGCCAATACTGCTTCCAGACCAACGACCATATCTTCGATTGCGCCGTAGAGTGTGGAGAACTGCCCGATACTGCGGGTTGCTACCAGGCCGCCCATCTGCGCCAGCGGCTTTGACTGCGGAGAATGCCCCGTGGTGTAACCTTTTTCACGCAACGCGTTTTCCAGCACTTCCAGCGGAACTCCGCATTGCGCCGTGGCCTGCATATTCTCAATATCAATATTAATGATTTGATTCATGGCAGAGCCGTCGAGCACCACCGAGTTTTCCACAACGGTTTCCAGCCCACCTTCGGTAGCGGAAGCACCGGTACGCGGCACACCGTTAATTTTGTGCGCATTCATAAAATTCAGCACACGGGATACTTGTTCTGTGGAACCGAGTTTTACGACCGCTGCCGGAATCGGCAAAGTATAAATGCCATGAATATCCGGAAATTTGCGAAAACGGTCAATACTGTTCTTCTTTAATACTGTTTCATCGGTAATTACGCGATCTGCACCAACAATTTCCTTTAGCTGGTCGACAATCGCTGCGCGAGATAAAGACATAGTAATTCCTTCCTGATAATAAAAATGGAATAATCATTAATAAGAGAAAACAGAAACCACCGTTATGGATTAGCGCACTAAATAACCACCATCAACCACTAATAAATGTCCGTTGACATAATTCGATGCCGGACTTGCGAGGAATACGGCTGCGCCCATTAAATCCTGAGTATCGCCCCAACGGTTTGCCGGAATATGATCAAGAACGCGCTGATTGGTTTCTGGATTACTGCGTGTCGCCAGCGTAATATCTGTTGCATAATAGCCAGGGGCAATACCATTTACCTGAATATTATATTGACCTAGTTCATCACAGTAAGCTTTGGTGAATCCGGCAAGAGCATGTTTAGTGGCAGAATATGCAGGTGACCATTGTCCACCTAAGTAAGAGAATAATGAACAGATATTAATGATTTTACCGCTTTTCTGCGGGATCATAATTTTTGCAGCTTCATAGCTTAACTCGAATGCGGCGGTCAGGTTCACATCAATCATCGGGTCCCAGTCGGCACGACCGAAGTCCAGCACCTTATTCAGCTTACAAATACCGGCATTGTTAATCAGAATATCGACGGTACCGAAACGTTCGCAACAGGCGGCGATTATCTTCTGCGGCGCGCCTTCTGCGGTGATATCCACCTGCATGAAGTCCACCTCAACACCCTGTTTTTCAATCATTTCCTTTGTTTCGCCGTTATCTTTAACGAAGCTTGGAATAAAGATATTTGCGCCTGCTTTGGCCAGCGCCATGGCAAATGCCTGGCCTAAACCGCTATTCCCGCCGGTAACAATTGCGGTTTTACCTTTCAGGGAGAAAAAATCCATTGAGAACGCATTGAGAGATTCGATTGACATAGTTAGCTCCAATTTCCGTAAGGCAAAAAAAAAGAAAGGTAACTTCCCCCGCGAGAGGGAAGTTACCTTTCTCATTATCTCTGGTAACTGGAGATAATTTTTATCATAAGGGCATAATCGCTAATGTGATCGTAATCACAGTGTTATATTCGAATTGTCAAATAATTTTAAAAAGCAGAAGCGTGATTACTCTCACACAACACCACTGCTTTCCATGTTATTTCTTATTGCAATTACTAGAGACCTGAGAAAAGTAATCCACCTGAAAGGGCGGCTTACTTTTCTCTTTTTTTTGTCTATTACAAATGGGAATACGATATGCAACACAACTCATATCGCCGTTGGATAACCCTCGCGATAATTAGTTTTAGCGGCGGCGTTAGTTTCGACCTGGCTTATTTACGTTATATTTATCAAATTCCCATGGCGAAATTTATGGGATTCAGCAATACCGAGATAGGTTTAATAATGAGTACCTTTGGTATTGCGGCTATTATTCTTTATGCCCCCAGCGGCGTTATTGCCGATAAATTTTCACACCGCAAAATGATTACTTCCGCGATGATCATTACCGGATTACTGGGTCTGTTAATGGCAACATATCCACCGCTGTGGGTAATGCTCTGTATTCAGGTCGCCTTTGCGATAACGACGATTTTAATGCTGTGGTCGGTGTCGATTAAAGCCGCCTCGTTGCTGGGCGATCATAGCGAGCAAGGGAAAATTATGGGCTGGATGGAAGGGCTGCGCGGCGTCGGTGTAATGTCGCTGGCGGTGTTTACCATGTGGGTCTTTTCTCGCTTTGCACCGGATGACAGCGCCAGCCTGAAAACGGTCATTATTATCTATAGTGTGGTTTACATTCTGCTGGGCATTTTGTGTTGGTTTTTTGTTAGCGATAACAACAACCTGCGCAATACCAATAACGAAGAAAAACAGTCATTCCAGCTTAGCGACATCCTGGCTGTTTTGCGCATCAGCACCACCTGGTATTGCAGCATGGTGATTTTTGGTGTCTTCACCATCTACGCCATTCTGAGTTACTCCACCAACTATCTGACCGAAATGTACGGCATGTCGCTGGTGGCGGCGAGCTACATGGGGATTGTGATCAACAAAATCTTCCGCGCACTGTGCGGCCCACTTGGTGGCATTATCACCACCTACAGCAAAGTGAAATCCCCTACCCGCGTGATCCAAATCCTTTCCGTACTCGGCTTGCTGGCGTTAACTGCCCTGCTCGTCACGAACTCTAACCCGCAATCGGTCGCGATGGGGATTGGCCTGATTTTACTGCTGGGATTCACCTGTTACGCCTCACGCGGGCTGTACTGGGCCTGCCCTGGCGAAGCGAGAACACCGTCTTACATTATGGGCACCACGGTAGGTATTTGTTCGGTGATTGGATTCCTGCCGGATGTCTTCGTTTACCCGATTATCGGCTACTGGCAAGACACCCTGCCCGCTGCAGAAGCCTACCGCAATATGTGGCTGATGGGCATGGCGGCGCTTGCCATGGTGATCGTCTTTACCTTTTTGCTGTTCCAAAAAATTCGTACTGCTGATAGCGCCCCTGCTATGGCTAGCAGCAAGTAAGTCCAGAAAATTACAGGAGAAAAATCATGTCGAAAAAATACATCATAGGGATTGATGGCGGAAGTCAGAGCACAAAAGTGGTGATGTATGATCTGGAAGGTAATGTGGTTTGCGAAGGCAAAGGCTTATTGCAGCCGATGCACACGCCAGATGCCGATACCGCAGAACATCCTGACGACGATTTATGGGCATCATTATGTTTTGCCGGTCACGATTTGATGAGTCAGTTTGCCGGGAATAAAGAAGATATTGTCGGTATTGGTCTGGGATCCATCCGTTGCTGCCGTGCGTTATTGAAAGCCGATGGCACGCCAGCTGCGCCGTTGATTAGCTGGCAGGATGCACGCGTTACACGCCCTTACGAACATACGAATCCTGACGTGGCATATGTCACCTCTTTTTCAGGTTATCTGACGCATCGCTTAACCGGCGAGTTTAAAGACAATATCGCCAACTATTTTGGTCAGTGGCCGGTGGATTATAAGACCTGGGCATGGAGTGAAGATGCCGCAGTCATGGAGAAGTTTAATATCCCCCGTCATATGCTTTTTGATGTGCAAATGCCTGGCACCGTCCTCGGACATATCACACCACAAGCCGCACTGGCGACACATTTCCCGGCAGGACTGCCGGTTGTTTGTACCACCAGTGATAAACCGGTAGAAGCTCTGGGGGCCGGATTACTGGATAATGAAACTGCGGTAATTTCTCTTGGCACTTACATCGCATTGATGATGAACGGCAAAGCACTGCCGAAAGATCCGGTGGCGTACTGGCCAATTATGTCTTCTATTCCGCAAACATTGCTGTATGAAGGTTACGGTATCCGCAAAGGCATGTGGACAGTGAGCTGGCTGCGCGACATGTTAGGCGAGTCGTTAATTCAGGATGCCAAAGCACAGGATCTTTCACCGGAAGATTTACTCAACAAGAAAGCGTCTTGTGTGCCGCCTGGCTGTAATGGTCTGATGACGGTGCTGGACTGGCTGACCAATCCGTGGGAACCGTACAAACGCGGGATTATGATCGGCTTTGATTCCAGCATGGATTACGCATGGATATATCGTTCGATACTGGAAAGCGTGGCGCTGACGCTGAAGAACAATTACGACAATATGTGTAATGAAATGAATCACTTTGCCAAACATGTGATCATTACTGGCGGCGGTTCGAACAGCGATCTGTTTATGCAGATTTTTGCCGACGTGTTCAACCTTCCGGCACGCCGTAACGCCATTAATGGTTGTGCAAGTCTGGGGGCAGCGATCAATACGGCGGTAGGTCTGGGGCTATACCCGGATTACGCAACGGCTGTCGACAAAATGGTTCGCGTGAAAGATATCTTTATGCCTGTTGAGAACAATGCCAAACGCTACGACGCGATGAATAAAGGCATTTTCAAGGAGTTAACCAAACATACTGATGTAATCCTGAAAAAATCGTATGAAGTGATGCATGGGGAATTGGGGAATGCGGATTCGATCCAGAGCTGGTCGAATGCGTAAGTGAGGAAGGCCGGGCGGGAAACTGCCCGGCATGAACGTACCTGAATGGTTATCCCCGCTGACGCGGGGAACATAAGTTCGACAACTTAAAAAATGATAACAAGTCCGGTTTATCCCCGCTGATGCAGGGAACATAATAAAAACTTTAACTAGTTCGGTTTATCCCTGTTTTTACAAGGAATATTAACTACACTCGATGTCTTTAGAATAAAAGACAATACGAATCGCACTTTATCAATTTTCACTTAAAGTATGAACTGGATATCTTTATTCATAAGAACTATTCATCAACAGCGTATAGAGGCGATTATGTAAAACCACTCATTAGCCTCAAAACAAAGACAAATTTCCAGATTTATTACTTAATCAATGAATAATAAGCTTAAAAAACAAACTACTATCCTAAAGAAAAAATTAACAAACATCAATTCAATATTAAAAAAATAATATATGATAATTTCTTAATGATTTAAGTATCATACAACTAACACTTTAATTAAATTTGATTTTTTGTATCGATAATTGTGAACTTCTCATATATGGAGAGCTATTTTGAACATGAGGTGTTACGTGGATATATTGCTTAATACGAGTACTGCTAATATAAAAACTTGAGAAAGAGATAACGGGTTATATGGTGGTTTATCCCCGCTGGCGCGGGGAACTCACAAATGATGCGCCAAAACCAAGACTTTTACACGGTTTATCCCCGCTGGCGCGGGGAACTCTTTCCCCCATGCGGGAAGCGCGTGCGATTTCGCGGTTTATCCCCGCTGGCGCGGGGAACTCTGATCAATCTGGTTTATATAGGCTTGCGCGGACGGTTTATCCCCGCTGGCGCGGGGAACTCCTGCAACTGATTTTACGCGAGCGCAGGCCGCGCGGTTTATCCCCGCTGGCGCGGGGAACTCAGTAATCTCCGATCTGTTTGTAAATCTGCTGCCGGTTTATCCCCGCTGGCGCGGGGAACTCGAGGTCGCAGTCCTGCTCAATCTGCCCCGTGTCGGTTTATCCCCGCTGGCGCGGGGAACTCCAAATCACAAATTTTCGCAAAAGCCTGGGCAACGGTTTATCCCCGCTGGCGCGGGGAACTCATCGGGGTATTCAGTTTCGATGCGGGATTGTACGGTTTATCCCCGCTGGCGCGGGGAACTCTCCGGTACGCGCGGGATCGAATCCGGCCCAGACGGTTTATCCCCGCTGGCGCGGGGAACTCACTAAACATAACCTATTATTAATTATTGATTTTTTAAGTCAGTCACAATCTACCAACTTTATAGTATCACACAAACAACACATCCATTATGTTAAAGAGCACTTAATCCATTGATTGAAAAGCTAAATATTTAAAGTAATCCTATACCGACTAAAATCTACCAAACTTTACCGCAATAATTTTCACTCCAGCGAAAAATTAATGCCGCAGAATTTGTAGAGAATGCTAATGATTAGCCCTGGATGGGTAAAATGGAGGAGTTTTCAGAGGCGACAAACAATATAAATGAGTAGAAATCTTTACAGGTTCCACCCATTTATAACGCTTATAAATGTTTAATCAGGCAATATTTAGATATTTATGTGTTTGCATCGACAAACGCCAATTACGAGCAATGCAGGTTTCAATGCACAATCGTGTGGCATCATCCTTTTGGCTAATCGGCTGCAGTGCAATGACTCGCGGTTTATCATCGGTCAGCGTCGCCAAAAGTTCATCCAGTGCTTCAATATCACGTACGCGTCCCACTGGATGCTTGATTTCGTTGGCTCGCTCCAGTGCCTGTGACAACACTTCATAGCCGCCGCGCATGTTCAGCTTTGGCGATACGGTAACCCAGGTATTCGGTGTGCAGCGTACCTCATGAGTACCACTGGTTTCGATCTGGCAGCTAAAACCGTTCTTTTCGAGCAGGTCAGTCAGTGGCAGCAAATCATGAATGCAAGGCTCACCACCCGTAATCACCACATGCCGCGCGGTGTATCCCTGGCGACCAATGACAGCCAGCAAGTCTTCACTGCTCGCCGCCCCCCACTTATCACTCTCTTTGGTCTTCGCCAGAATGCTGAAAAGGGAGACTTCCCGATCCTCAAGCTTTTCCCAGGTGTGTTTGGTGTCGCACCAGGCACAGCCAACCGGGCATCCCTGTAAACGAATAAAAATGGCGGGGACGCCGGTAAAGTAACCCTCACCTTGCAGGGTCTGGAACATCTCGTTAATCGGGTACTGCATAGCATTCTCTGTGAAGTGGATAATTGTTAATTATTGCAGATCCTGCCACAACAATCATGTCTTATTAACATTCTGTTACAGGCAGTTTTAAGGCAAAAAGTGGATTAGATCATAAAGAATAAAATGAAGCAGAGTATTATGTTTTAAGGAATTAATTAAAAGGGATTTAAACATGCTCAGAATATTCATCGTAATTATATTTATTTTCAATTTATCAGGCTGTGGATATAACGATATTCAAACCTATGATGAGCAGGTTAACGCCTCCTGGTCTGAGGTATTGAATCAATATCAACGTCGCGCCGATCTTATTCCTAATCTTGTCGCCAGCATTAAAGGTTATTCCAGCCATGAACGAGATGTACTGGAAGCCGTAACATTGGCTCGTAGCCAGGCTAATCGCGCCAGTAGCGATCTTCAGCAAACTCCGGGCGATGAACAAAAATTACAAGCCTGGCAACAGGCTCAAGCGCAGGTGACTCGCACTCTCGGTCAGTTAACGATAATTAGTGAGCGTTACCCTGAGTTAAAATCTCAGGAACTCTATCAAAATTTAATGGTACAGCTTGAAGGAAGTGAAAATCGGATTGCCGTTGCGCGAGGAAGATATATTAAAGCCATTGAACAATATAATGTCACTATCCGCAAATTCCCCGCTGTGTTAACCGCAAAGGTCATGGATTACACACCAAAGAAAAATTATTTGCCGGATGATGTCGCCGCAGTAAGTAAAGCCCCAACAATAGATTTTAGCCAGAATGCTAATGCTCATTAAGCGGGGAAGTTCTATGCGAAATTTTATCTTCCTTATGGCTTTCTTCTGTTCATCTGTGTTTGCCACACAAATTCCAGTACCTGAATCACCCAAGTATGTGAATGACTTAACCGGCACATTAACAAACAGCGAAGTAAACACCCTGACCAACCAGATTAAAGCCCTGACGCAAAAAAACTACGCACAGTTGGTCGTGTTAGTGGTTGAAACAACTGGCGATGAAACCATCGAGCAGTACGCAACGCGGGTATTCGATAGCTGGAAACCGGGTGATAAAGACCACGATGATGGCGTTCTACTGTTAGTCGCCTGGCAGGATCATACCGTGCGTATTGAAATCGGTTACGGACTGGAAGGTATTATTACGGATGCACAGTCCGGGAAAATTATTCGCAACAGTATTATTCCGGCATTTAAAAAAGGGGACCTGGCTGGTGGTTTGCAAAAGGGAATCAGCGATATTGAAAGTCGTCTGACGGGGAATAATTTAGCAACGATAACACCGACCGATCACCCTTTGCCTTTTAGCGGTTGGTGGGCTTTGTTAGTCTGGGCGATAGTACTGACGTTTATTTCTGCCAGAGGATATATCAAAACGCTGGGAGTAATTTGCTTCGCAGCTATTGTACTGGCCTTTGTTTTACCTATAGCAGGCTTCAGCGGAAGCTGGGGAGTACTCGCAACATTACTCTGCTTCGCCACACCGTTCCTGGCTGTCGCCATCGCTTTTACCCCCTTCGGCAAAAAGGTTCGGGATTCGATGCGTGATGCCAACCAGCCATCACGCCATACAAGAAGCAATTCTTCCTCCCACTATTCATCATCGTCATCCTCTTCATTCAACAATGACAATTTCAGCGGTGGTGGCGGTTCATCTGGTGGCGGTGGCGCTTCCGGGCGCTGGTAACAAAAGGAATTGATATGCGTATTTTTCTCTTACTTCTGATGCTATGCGGTTTTCAGGTATTCGCTGAACAATTGCCTTCAGTAACTGACTTAACCGGGACATTAACGACAGAAGAACAAACTGCTTTAACTCAACAATTACAGACTCTCGAGCAGCAAAACCACTTCCAGGTGGCCGTGTTGGTCACGCCGACCACAGGGGGCAAAAACATTAAACTTGCAGCCTCGCAGAGATACGGGGTATATCACTGGAAACCCGTTGGAGAGAAGCGATATGGCGAAGGTATCTTAATTCTCGTCGTATGGCCGGAAGGGCTGGCGTCAATGAAGATTGGACATGGACTGGAACAGATGTTGCCGCCGGAACAAGCTTCGCAAATTGTTCGTTACCATATGCAGCCAGAATTCGAAAAAAACAATCTCTTTGCTGGATTAACGGGCGGAATTGAAAGCATCGCACAGTTTACCCATATCAAAGCGAACCTTAGCCCTTTGGATGCTTTAGCCAATCATCTGTTTGCTAATCCGCAACGTTCGCTGCCTTGTCTTGCCTGGACACTGCTGATGATCGTTGCCATCGTTGTCCTCTGGCGATTTGCCAGCCGCCCAGGGCGTGGCATATGGATGATATCGATGATTACCCCTATGGTCTGGTTTTTCTCCTTTCAGGACGATGTCATCATTCGGCGGGTATCGGTCGTTTGTTTTAGTTTATTGTTAGCAACAACCTGCAAGCAGCGTCTCGCGGTAGTTTTTAATATGTGCCGCGTATTTCCTATGATGCTGACCCCAAAAAATAAAAACGCTAAAGTGAAAAAACAAAAGAAGACTCCGCAGGTTCGTGAATCAGGACGAAATTCATTGTTTGTCGTGATGCTGATAATTATTGTGGGATGGTGCCTGGTGTTCGCCAGTAATAAAGATATTGCATTCATCTCAACAATTATTGGGTTAATTGATCATTTTATCGGCCCAATAACCATTGCTGGCATCGTTCTGCTGATCATTGTGGCCAAATTTACTGGCAATCTTAAGCTGGGATCAGGAGAAAAAAGCAACAGGAAAACGGGGAATCGTAATGCTCATTCTCGCTCTTCGTCGAGAAATTCTTTCCGCGGTGGTGGCGGTTCTTCAGGAGGCGGCGGTTCATCCGGCCGTTGGTGATCGTAATGCGCTTAATCTTTATTCTACTTGCTTTGTGGAGCCTTCCCGGGCTTGCCCAGCAAATTGCTGTGCCGGAGCTGCGCCAACAAGTGACTGATATTACTGGTACGTTAAGCACGTCTGAACAGCAATCGCTAACGCAGCAGCTGCAGGATATTACACATAAAACACGGGCGCAGGTCGCTGTATTAGTAGTGCCGTCCACCGGAGACGATTCCATTGAACAATATGCAGCACGCGTTTTTGATAGCTGGAAACTGGGAGATAAGCAGAGAAACGATGGTATTTTACTTCTGGTTGCCTGGGAGGAGCATGCTGTTCGTATTGAGGTTGGCTACGGGCTGGAAGGGGTGGTTACCGACCTGCAAGCGGCGAAGATTATCAGAGATATTTTGATCCCTGCCTTCAAAAGTGATGACCTGATGGGTGGATTAACACTGGCAAGCGAAAATATCGGCGCGCTTCTGTTGAATGGTGAATTATCGGAAGACAGGGGGGATTATTACAGTATCAATCCCTTTATTCCATTATCGCTTGCTGTAATTATATTGCTGGCGGTACTTTCATATTTTATTGTTTTTACCGATCCGTCGAATTTACCCTGGATCACTCTCACTGGCGCCATTTACGGGATGGTATTCCTCTATGTTGCCGAGCCAGGACCATGGACCAATTTAATCGTTGCCTGCGGTATGCTCACGCCTTTTGCCATCGTACCACTGCTTATTTTTTGGCTTATCGTTAATAAAAAGCTACGCGCTAAATACAAGAAGCTCGGTAAAGAAAGAGCTTCAAGAAAAGGTTCTTCTTCATCCTCTTCCGGTGGCGGCTCAAGTGGCGGAGGCTCAGGCGGTGGCTTTAGCGGCGGGGGCGGTTCTTCTGGCGGTGGCGGCGCGTCCGGTCGCTGGTAACTCAACCATAAAAAATGCCAGCCCGAAGGCTGTAATGCCAGTCAGTTAAGCAACTGACTGGCTCTTTTTCGGGGCTGTGGGGTA
>OBYK01000030.1_pt1 | contig 152942 bp, 146 predicted proteins | sample 1476721 | NCBI WGS metagenome assembly OBYK01 (sample SAMEA2580191, study PRJEB22360) | human gut metagenome | biome: human gut; feature: human-associated habitat; material: faeces | place: Denmark | collected 2008/2010
TTGCAAAAAAATATCTGCAGAGGCATGCTGAACAAACCTGTGGCTGTAATGGTACGTTAGGATAATCATGTAACCCTTTTGCATCATATGTTTTCAGATAATAAAATGCACCCGTTTCAAGGGTGACAGTGTTGACAGAGAGTATCTGCCAGTGTATCAGATACTTCATACAGAAATCATGCGTTGACAAACGTTGACAGACGTAGCCACAATTTTCAATACGACAAGAATCTGTAGCCAAACGTTGACACACTATAATATCATATTCTTTATAAGAAAAAGTAAGAAAGAATATAATATACTGTGTTACAGTAGCTTTCCCAGTCAGACCTTATGCCGGATTTACATTGGATTTGCTGTCAACGCTGTCAACCACTGAATATATGCCTTCCTTATTTCCGTAAAACTGATTTACCATCAACCGCCTTAGTCCAGCCGTATTGAATATGACGGGTAACACATAATCCATCGTATTCCCACAATCTCCGGAATAATCCCATATTTGACGTATTGACTACTAATAATCAGATGCTTACCTTTACATCATAGCATAAACGAAAGAATAATCAGCATGAGATACAATGAAAGTCGTTCCCGAAAAGACATATTCAGTGAAAGAGGCTGCACGCTATCTGGGTGTCCACCGCTGCACCATCTATTCCTATATCCGCCACCTGGAAAAGCCGCTGGCTTTCCTTAAGATACCGGATAAGGTAAAAAGAGTGTTCAGAGGAACTGACCTGATAGCCTACAAAGAATCCGGTCTGCCAAAACGTGGCCGCAAGCGTAAGAAACACTGTTAGTTCAGTTTTCTAATTCCACAAATAATCATAGTTAGTTATCATTTACCTGCTATAACAAGCTGCCGGTCTTGTCCGTGACGGATAGGACCGGCCACTTCTCTTTACAGACTGCTATTCAAACCTTGCAAGGAAGTCCTGCAGTCTGCTGTCCCTAATCAGTTTCAGCGGAACCGGCTCAAAGTTCTGCTGCTGCCTTACCTGAAGCTTGCCAAGCCCCTGAGCACTCAGGTCAAGCTCCACATCCGAAAGCTCATTTAGGGAAATGTACCCGTATTCATCCTCCATGAGCCCGACTACAATACCGAATAGAATCACATCGTCATCCTCCCTGTTTCCTTCAAGGATAAACCACCTTACAGAGCCGAGAGCAAAAATCGCACGGCAAACAGCCTCCTTTCCCTTGCCGTCCTGGGAATAAAGCGGATAACCCTCCAGAGCTTCCGCCAGTTGTGTTGTCATTAATCTGCACATATTAGTAAAAAATTGAAACATTGTTTGATACTCATTCTTCTTGCACGCATAACACGTGAATCTGAAGTTCCGGTTCTTTTCCCTCCGGTAAAGCTCATTGAGCTTCATAGCCGGGGAAAACCGTTTTATGTGCAATAACGACTGCGGACCAAAGGGAGAATAAGACAAGTGTGAAGTCAGAGAATGCAGACGGAATACCCAAATTTTTGAGGTATGAGAAAATTTGCGGAAGGCTGCCGTCAAGTCCTCCGACTGAAAGCGTAAGCGTCACTTGGTGTTTCTCCAGTCCGCAGTACCTTTGCACATAAGAAACGGTTTCGGCTATGATGCTCCAATGTTTTCCTGACATTCAGTATTCCAAGATTTCCGAAGAGCACAGTATCCGTTTTCAGACAAGCCACCGAAAACCAGTTGCCAATGTCAGAGCCTTTGAAGTGAAGAGTAGCGCAACCTTAAAGCCTCTGTCTTTGGCAACTGTATTGATTTATCAGCATGCTTGTATGAACCTGTCGGCTGAACTTGCCTGGTATTGTAGATACGAAGCAAGTCAGCCGGTAAGTTTCCGTAGCATAAGGCAATTTGTTCCGGCATCGCATGTAATACGAACAGTCGGAACAGTTTGCCTGTATTTTAAGACGAGTATTCAAGGATATTGGCCGTTCCGGAAGTGCAAGCTTTAGCCTGCATCAACGGAGCTGACTGTTAGTATTCTTTTTTAGACTGGTTACGGATATCCAATTATATTGTTCTGAGGAGGGAAATAAATTGCAACGTATTTCAAGACTATTTGCCTGGAATTATATGGTAAATTTATCATTATATGCACCAGTTTATGTGGGATAGTCAGGATTTTGATTAAAGTATTTTTGCTATTAGGGGAAAAATCTATAAATTTGCGGTCAACTCTAATAAATAGGTGATGAAAGAATTAAATCGATTAAAAGTAGTTTTAGCAGAAAAAAAGAGAACAGGGAAATGGTTGGCTGCACAATTAGGAAAAGATCCAACAACTGTATCTAAATGGTGTACTAATACTTCTCAACCAGATTTGCAGACACTCTCAGCAATAGCTGAAATACTAGGAATAGATATTAAGGACTTGTTGTATAGTAGCAAGAATGAATAATACACTCAATTAAAATGATTTATCTTAATCAAAAGAAAAATCAACAAATTATAATTATGGAGATAAAAGAGGAACTATCTTTAGAAGATATAGATAAACTTCTTCTTCAAGAAGAGGAGTTAAATCTAACATCAGATATAAAGCAACAAATAAGTGAATCTTATGAGTTTCTTAAAGAATTTTCAAAGGAAAAGGTAATATACGGTATCAATACCGGTTTCGGGCCTATGGCTCAATGGAAGATTGAAGAAAAAGACCTGGAAAAATTACAATACAATATAGTTCGTAGTCATTCAACGGGAGCAGGAAATCCGCTTCCCTCTATTTATGTAAGAGCCGCTCTTTTATCAAGGATTATGACTTTCATCAAAGGTCATTCTGGAGTCCATACCAATAGTGTTGAATTATTAATACAGTTCTTCAACAATAAAATATACCCAATTATACCTGAGCATGGAAGTGTTGGAGCAAGTGGAGATCTAGTACAGTTAGCTCATTTGGCTTTAGCATTAATTGGAGAAGGAGAAGTTTCTTATTTAGGGAAAATAATGAAATCATCTGATGTACTAGAACAGCTAGACCTTAAACCTTTGAAAATGTATATTCGAGAAGGGCTTGCTTTGACTAATGGAACTGCAGTTATGACAGGTATAGGTTTGGTTAATCTATTATTAGCAAAGAAACTTATACACTGGTCTTTAATGGCCTCAGTCATGATGAATGAAATAGCATCTTCTTATGATGATTTTATGTCAGAAGTACTTAATGGACTGAAGTTGCATAAAGGGCAAAAAAGAGTGGCTGAACAAATGAGAAAGATATCCTCTGGTAGTAAAAGACTACGAAACAGAACAGAAGAACTTTACCACCCACAGGAGAAAAATGTATTTCAATATAAGGTACAGCCTTATTATTCATTAAGATGCATACCGCAAATATTAGGGCCAATCTATGATGAATGGGAAAATGCAAAAACAGTTTTAATAGATGAATTAAATTCTGTTGATGACAATCCTATCGTTGATAAAGATCATAATACCGTCTTACACGGAGGAAATTTTCATGGAGATTATGTTTCTTTTGAAATGGATAAGCTAAAGATTTCTGTTACTAAATTAACCATGTTGACCGAAAGACAGATGAATTACCTATTCCATGATAGAATTAATGGAATATTGCCACCATTCGTTAATTTAGGAAAGTTAGGACTTAATTATGGTCTCCAGGCTTCACAATTCACGGCAACATCTACTACAGCTGAGTGTCAGACATTATCGAATCCAATGTATATACATTCTATTCCAAATAACAATGACAATCAGGATATAGTATCAATGGGAACTAATTCAGCACTATTATGTGCTCATGTAATTGAAAACTCATATCAGGTCATGGCAATTCATATGATGGCTTTAGTACAGGCTGTAGATTGCTTACAAATAGCAGAAGACTTAGCACCTGAAACGAGGAATTTATATAATCAAATAAGGAATATAGTTCCGTCATTTGCAGAAGATACACCAAAATATGAAGAGATAAGAAAGCTCGTTACTTTCTTGAAACAATAAACTAAAAGGGATTTTGTATGTCATACAACACTAACAAATATGCACTTGTAACAGGCGGCAGTAGAGGTATAGGAAGAGCTGTCGCTATAAGACTTGCGCAAAGCGGATACAATATTGTAATAAATTATGTATCAAATCGAGAACAAGCGGAAGAAACTCAAAAAATAATTAAGGAATTAGGAGTAGAAGCTGAAATCCTGCAGTTTGACGTTTCTAAAAAAAGTGAAGTAATTGCAGCTATTGAGAAGTGGAAAAGCAGTCATGAGAATGACTATATATCAGTATTGGTGAATAATGCCGGGATAAGAAAAGACAATCTTCTCATATGGATGCCTGAAGAAGACTGGTCTCAGGTACTTAATATAAGTCTAAATGGATTCTATAATGTAACACATGCATTATTACAGAATATGCTTGTGAAGAAATGGGGAAGGATAATAAATATCGTATCCTTATCTGGAATAAAAGGAATGCCAGGTCAAGTAAACTACTCAGCTGCAAAAGGAGGTGTAATAGCAGCAACCAAGGCACTTGCACAAGAAGTTGCAAAGAAAAAGGTCACAGTGAATGCTGTAGCACCAGGATTCATAGAAACTGATATGACAAGTGATTTGAACCAATCAGAATTGAAGGCGCATATACCAGTCGGAAGATTTGGCAAGCCGGAAGAGGTAGCGGAGCTTGTAAATTTCTTGGCTTCAGATTCAGCAGCCTACATCACAGGAGAGGTTATATCTATTAATGGAGGTATTTATACTTAAGAATATATGAATAGAAGAGTTGTAATAACAGGTATGGGAATCTATTCCTGTATCGGCCAAAATAAAGAAGAGGTATTAAAATCATTGTTTGAAGGAAAGTCAGGTATAGGCCTGGATCCCCAAAGAAAAGAAATGGGATATCGCTCTTCTCTGACTGGAATTTTAAAGACACCGAACCTAAAGAGCCTATTGGATAGAAGACAAAGGTTATGCTTGCCAGAACAGGGACAATATGCATTTGTAGCAACAAAAGAGGCCTTGGAACAAGCTGGTATAGACCAGGACTATCTGAAAAACAATGAAGTAGGAATACTGTTTGGAAACGACAGTTGTGCAGAACCTGTAATAAAAGGTGCTGATATTATAAGGGAGCAGAAAAGTACGGTCATGGTTGGTTCAGGGAACATATTCCAAACCATGAACTCAACAATAACCATGAATCTGTCCACAATCTTCAATCTGAAAGGAATAAACTTTACAGTGTCCGGAGCTTGTGCAAGTGGTTCTCATGCTATAGGTTTAGGTTATTTACTTATAAAACAAGGGCTACAGGATTGTATAATATGTGGTGGAGCCGAAGAAGTAAATGTTTTCTCTGTTGGGAACTTTGATGCGTTAAGCGCATTTTCCATCAGAGAAGATGAGCCAACAAAAGCATCCCGACCTTTTGATAAGAACAGAGATGGTTTAGTACCAAGTGGTGGTGCAGCCTGTGTAATTATTGAAAGTTATGAATCGGCAATCAAGAGAGGAGCAACCATATTAGCAGAGATAATAGGTTATGGATTCTCTTCAAACGGTGATCACATATCTGTACCTAATGTAGATGGGCCAACACGTTCTTTAAGAAGAGCTATTCAAGATGCCGGAATAAACATCAATGATATTCAGTACATAAACGCCCATGCGACATCAACACCTATAGGTGATTTCAATGAAGCAAAAGCGATTAATGAGGTTTTTGGTGATCACAAACCTTTTGTTGCTTCAACAAAGTGCTTCACTGGTCATGAGATGTGGATGGCCGGAGCCAGTGAAATTGTTTATTCAACATTAATGATGCTAAACGATTTCATAGCAATGAACCTAAATTTTGAAGAACCTGATGAAGCATCTGCTCTATTGAATATACCTACACAAAGAATTGACATGCCTTTTGATACTTATCTGAGCAATTCGTTCGGATTCGGGGGTACAAATTCATCATTAATAGTAACTAAATTAAAATAAACAGATATGACAAAAGAAGAAATTATTGAAAAAGCTCGCACAATCCTTGCTGAAGAGTTTGAAATAGATGTTGATACAATAACACCAGATGCGTCTTTAAAGGACACATTAGGACTGGACAGTCTTGATCTTGTAGATGTGGTAGTTTTGGCTCAGCAGAACTTTGGAGTTACATTGACTGGTCCTGACTTCGTGGATGTGAAAACTTTCTCAGATTTTTATGAATTATTGGAAAAGAAAATAAATGCATAAATCAGTGAAACGTAAATGGAGTGGAAAATCAAGAGGAGGGAAATTAGGCTATCTGTTTTTTATTTACACAATAAAATTACTAGGAATCAAGATAGCCTATTGTTTCTTGGCCCTTGTCGTTATCCATTTTATTCCTTTTGCACCAAAAGCCACACATGCAATATGGCTATATAACAGGAAAAGACCTCATTACGGGACACTTAAATCAATCTTGAAACTGTACCAGCATTATTATGTATTTGGTCAGACATTAATTGACAAATTAGCGATAAAGAGCGGCCTATCAAGTAAATATCATTTTGAATTTGATAATTATAAAAGATTTATTGATATAATAGATAACAGTAAAGGTGTTATCTTGATAGGTGCTCATGTCGGATGCTGGGAAGCAGGTGCAGCATTTTTCGGTAATTATGGGAAAAAAATCAATATCGTAATGTTCGATACAGAACATCGCGGTATTAAGGAAGCAATAGAGGATGCGTCAGAAAAGCAGAATTTTAAGATAATACCAGTAAATGAAGATACATTGGGTGCCATGATAAATATAAAAATGGCACTTAACAATGGCGAATACGTATGTTTTAATGGCGATAGGTATTTGGATGAAAATTCATCTATTAGTTTAGAATTCCTGGGGGGACAAGCAAGACTTCCCATAGGTCCGTTTAAGATTGCCAATAAATGTAGGGTTCCAGTTGTGTTTTATTATTCAATGCGAGAAAAAGGCTGTACATACAGATTTATCTTTGAAGAAGCAGACATGACTAAGAACACAACAACAGAGAATTTAATAAATCAATATATCAGGTCTTTAGAATCAATAGTTAGAAAATACCCACAACAGTGGTTTAATTTCTATAGATTCTGGAATTAAATTATTGAAAATGAAACTTACACCTCAATTAGAGAAAATATATTCCCATGAGAGACTAACGGCAATAGAAGCTCAAAGAAGAGCGCAAGAAATTGCCTTTGGTCCAATAGTCTTTCAAGTATCAAGACTTATGGTAAAATTTGGGATTCTTGAACTATTGTTAAATAATAGAGAAGGTTTAACCCAGGAACAGATAGCAGAAAAAACAGGATTAAGTTTATACGCTGCACAAGTTTTACTGGAAGCGTCCTTGTCTATAGGGATAGTTTTGATAAAAGAAGATATGTATCAACTGTCTAAAACAGGTTGGTTCCTTTTAAATGACAATATGGCAAAGGTGAATATGAACTTCAACCATGATGTTAACTATAAAGGTCTATTTAATCTGGAAGAAGCCCTCTTGGAAGGCAAACCATCCGGATTGAAATCTTTTGGGGAGTGGCCGACCATATACGAAGCCTTATCAAGTTTGCCTGAGTATGTGCAAAAAAGCTGGTTCGGCTTTGATCATTTCTATTCTGATGAATCATTTGAAGCTGCTCTGAAAATTATATTTGATGGTACAAAGAAAGTAAACAGGTTATTAGATGTAGGTGGGAACACAGGAAGATGGGCAACAAAATGTGTTCAATATAATCCATCTGTTGAAGTAACCATTATGGATTTGCCACAACAGGTTGCAATGATGCGTGAACAGACAAAGAATATAGACGGTGCAGACAGAATACATGCATATCCATGTAATTTGTTGGATAAGTCTGTCAAGTTCCCTACTCCGGCATTTGATGTAATCTGGATGAGCCAGTTCTTGGACTGTTTTTCGGAAGAGGAAGTGACTAGTATATGTAAAAGAGCTGCAGAATCAATGGATGAAAATTCAAGATTATATATTATGGAAACTTTCTGGGACAGACAGAAGTTTGAAACAGCAGCTTATTGTCTCACATTAACAAGCATATATTTTACGGCTCTAGCAAACGGAAACAGTAAAATGTATCATTCATCTGATATGGAAAGATGTGTCAACAATGCCGGTCTTGAAATTGAAGAGATTGTTGACGGATTGGGATTAGGACATTCAATAATGATCTGTAAGAAAAAAAATGGAGATAATTGATTTGATACCACAAAGAGAACCGATAGTTATGGTAGACAAATTTGTCGGTATAACAAACGGTATCTCGGAAACTCAGTTGACAATCAAAAACGACAATATATTTGTGGAAAATGATTGTTTCACTGAATTTGGTCTTATTGAACACATAGCGCAATCAGCTGCAGCAAGAGTGGGATATATTTGCAGAAATGAAAACAAGCCAATATCAATAGGTTATATAGGTGCTATATCCAACATGGAAATAGTATTTCTACCGAAGATAAATGACATGTTAGAAACTAAGATTGAGATTCTACAAGAAGTTTTTAATATTACTCTTGTCAAGGCTGAATCTTTTACTGATGGCCGATTAGCAGCAAGTTGTCAAATGAAAATTTTCTTGAATTCATGAAGAAGAGGAAATATGATTCCACACCGACCTTAGTGGGTGTAACTAAAGCCAAAGTTCGGTTCAGTGAGGTAGATTCAATGAAAATAGTTTGGCATGGTTCTTATGTAAAATACTTTGAGGATGGAAGAGAAGCATTTGGCCGAGAATATCCAGGCATAGGGTATTTGGATATATATGCCAGCGGATATATGACACCAATAGTGGATTTACAGATACAGTACTTAAACCCGCTTACAATAGATGATGACATCATAATAGAAACGAAGTATATTCAGACACCAGCAGCTAAGATCTGTTTTGAATACCTGATAAGAAAGTCTGATAGCAATATCATTGTGGCAAGAGGCAGTTCCGTTCAGGTTTTCATAGATAACAATGGAGAAATGTGCTTGAACAATCCTCCGTTTTACGAGAAATGGAAAGAAAAATGGATAAAGTAAAACAAGTATATATAGGACATGACAGTTTGATAACATCTTTAGGAGAAAAGATGCAAACCTTCTATGCATTAGAGCAAAAGGAGTGTGGACTCAGCTATAATGAAAAATATGGAATGATAGTAGGGGCTATAAACAGGGCCTTACCTTTAGCATATCAACAAGAGGGATGCACATTCTTTGAATCGCTAGTGATAAATAATACATTAGCAATTATCAATGAATCTCAGTTGGACGTAAAAGACCAAAGGCTTTTGGTCATTTTATCTACGACAAAAGGTAATATCAATAAATTAGAAGATAATGTCTGTCCAGTCCCAGAAGATGCATTTTTAGGTACAACTGCATTGAAGCTACAAACATATTTAGGACTTTCAAACTTGCCATTGATTGTTTCCAATGCTTGTATTTCAGGAGTGTCAGCCCTAATCATAGCCAGAGAAATCATACTACAAGGTAAATATGACAATATTATCGTAGTCGGTTGTGATACGCTAAGTCCATTTATAACAGAGGGATTTGCTTCATTTAAGTCTATTAGTTCAAAACCTTGTAGACCATATGACAAGAATCGTGATGGGCTATGTCTTGGAGAAGCATGTGGGGCAATACTCTTAACATCAGATAAAAGTCAAGCCAGGCGCCCATATTTGTATCTTAACGGCAGTGCTATAACCAATGATGCAAATCATATATCAGGCCCGTCAAGAACCGGTGACGGATTGTATTTAGCTATTGAAAGGGCATTAAGCGAAGCAAACCTAGATAAAAATGATATAGGCTTTATAAACGCACATGGCACTTCAACTGTATATAATGATGAAATGGAAAGTAAGGCTATTGCTTTGGCAGGACTTACTGATAAACCTATAAATAGTTTTAAGTCATATATAGGCCATACATTAGGAGCATCAGGCGTTGTAGAAACCATACTGTGCATTCATGAACTTCTTACAAGAAGAGTATTTGCAACTTTAGGATTCGAGGAGCCTGGGACATCATGTTCCATAAGCGTAAGTTCAAAGGAACAGAAGTTTACAAAAGAAGCATTTATTAAAACGGCTTCCGGATTTGGTGGATGCAATGCTGCCATTGCTGTTTCTTCTGAATGCTACAAAGGTATTCATCCGACCTATGATAATTCTGCTAAAGAAGTATGTCATTACAGCTTGCCGGTTTCATGCGATACGTTTCATGATTTTATTAGGGCAGAATACAAGAAGTTAGGTGAGACCAACATGAAATTCTACAAGATGAGTGATTTATGTAAGGCTGCATATGTTTCTATGGCGAATCTGTTGGAACAGTATTCATTAAATCAATATTCGCCAGAAGATATATCTATAGTTCTAGCAAACAGGTCTTCGTCTCTTGATGCGGATATTGAACACCAGAAAGTCATCAATAAGCATTCAGAAGAAGGGGCTTCTCCTGCAATCTTTGTATATACCTTACCAAATGTCGTTAATGGGGAACTGTGTATTCGCCATAAAATAAAAGGGAATAACACATTCTTCGTTGAAGATAAAGACAATGGAACCGCAGAAGAATATGCGAAATTATTGATTGAAACAGGAAAGGCAAAGGCTGTCATTTGTGGATGGTGTGAAAAGTTATGTGAAAAGTATGAAGTTAATTTGAAATTATTAATTAGAGAAAAATAAACAATCATGGAACAACTAGTAAAAGAACTCAAACAGCATTTGATTGAGGAATTAAATTTAGAAGAAATAACTGTTGATGATATTGATACAGATGCACCATTATTCGGTGATGGATTAGGATTGGACTCAATAGATGCATTGGAAGTAATACTTATTCTTGAAAAATATTATGGTGTTAAATTGTCCAATTCTGCAGAAGCAAAGCCTATATTTTACTCTGTCAGAACACTTGCTGAATACATTGAGAAAAATAAGAAATAAAACATTATAATGAGCATTGTAGTTAGCGGCTTAGGTGTAGTTTCTTCACTAGGTATTGGAGTAGAAGAAAACTTAACTCATTTATATTCAGGACAAAGTGGTATTTCTCTTTGTCCTGAAATACTAATTACCAACAATAATTTACCTGTTGGTGAAATAAGATACTCAAACGAACAAATAAAAGAAAAACTAGGCATACCAGCAAGTAAAGTAATATCTAGAACTGCATTACTGGGAATGCTTGCCGTTAAAGAAGCCATTATAGACTCACAAATAGATGTGTCCAGTAATAAAACAGGTCTAATATCATCAACTTCTGTAGGTGGTATGGATCTTACAGAAATATTCTTTAAAGATTATATTAAAGACAATACTAAAGGTGATATAAGGCAAGTACTCATGCACGATTGTGCAGCTTCAACTAAAGCGATATGCAATTATTGTAACATTAATGGTTATTCAACTACTATCAGCACAGCATGTTCTTCATCAGCCAATGCTATAATAAAAGGATATAACCTATTAAAGCATGGTGTATTGGATGCAGTTATTGTAGGAGGTTGCGATGCCTTAAGTGCATTTACTTTGAACGGCTTTAAATCCCTTATGATATTAGACAAAGAACTTTGTAAGCCATTTGATGAAAGAAGAGCCGGACTAAATCTTGGTGAAGGCGCTGGATACATTGTTCTTCAAAGAGAAGAAGACTGTAATAAAAAGTACTGCCGTCTTTCTGGATTTGCCAATACGAATGATGCATTCCATCAAACGGCATCATCAGAAAACGGAGAAGGTGCTTATCTTGCAATGAATAAAGCACTATCGATGGCAGGTTTATACCCGGAATCGATAGATTATATAAATGCTCATGGTACAGGTACACCGAATAACGACTTAACGGAATCAATAGCTATATCACGTATATTTAATCAGAATATGCCTCTAATATGCTCCACAAAGTCTTATACAGGACATACATTAGCAGCATCTGGAGGAATAGAAGCTGTATTTTCCATATTATCAATTAAGGAAGGTTTTGTACCTGAATCACTTAATTTTGCTGTGCCAATGCATAATGGAGTAATACCAAATACAACACTTCATAGACAAGAAATTAATACTGTTCTCTCTAATTCTTTTGGATTCGGAGGTAATTGTTCAACTTTAATTTTCTCTAAGCAATAATGAGTTGTTATGTAAAAAATATAATTGCTGATGATGACGTTATATCAGATATCAAAGCACTAATTCCTGAAGCTGCTGTGAGGAGACGAATGTCTCGTATACTAAAAATGGCTGTTACAACTGCTGTAGAATGTTGTGGCAATATTGATAATATTAAAGATATTGACAGCATAGTAACAGCAACCGGATACGGATGTTTGGCAGATAGCGAAAAATTCCTGAGAAATGTAATAGAGAATAATGAGGAGCTATTAAATCCAACACCCTTTATCCAATCTACATTTAACACGGTAGGAGGCCAAATTGCCTTACTTTCAAAGAACCATTGTGAGAATATTACATATGTAAACAGGTCTCACAGTTTTGAGGATGCATTGCTTGATGCATACTTGCAGATTGGTATTGAGGGAAAAGAAAGAATCTTACTAGGAACATTTGATGAAATAATTGAAAGTTCCAACATTATTTTAGAACGGCTAGGGGTCTTTCGTAACGGACAGAAGAATGGAGAAGGTGCTATCTTCATGGAACTTACATCAAAATATTCAGAGGCATGTAATATCAAAATTGAGCACATTGAGTTTTCCAATAATGTACTCAGTCAGGATGAATGTATCGATAGATATGCCAAATCTAAACAAGAAAAAATTGTCTATAACAATTTTACGGAATATGGTATTTATCCAACTGTTTCTGCACGAATATTCTATGATTCCACCAAGGATTTGGAGAGAGATGAAGAAATGATATTTTGCAATAATTATCTTGGTATGAGTTCCTCAATAATTATAGTGAAAGGGGTTTAATATGATTATTATAATTATTTCCTTTATCTTGCTATTCTTTATATGGGCTTCCGCTGATATAAGAAGTGGAATATACTTAAGATGTATTTGTAGAGGGAATAGAATGGAGAAAGCAGTAGCATTAACATTCGATGATGGCCCAGACCCTATTCATACCCCCAGAATACTTGATATACTTGAAGAGAATAATATTAAGGCAACTTTCTTCCTCATCGGTTCAAACATTGAAACATATCCAGAACTGGTAAAGAGAATTTATGATGAAGGGCATATAATAGGGAATCATACTTTTTCTCATACCCCATCATATACTCTTTGGAGTAGTAAAAGAATTTATGAAGATATACGGAAGACAAATGATATCATATATAAAATAACAGGCAAGTACCCGGTTTTCTTCAGACCGCCATTCGGAGTAACCAACCCGCTAATACGAAGAGCTGTAAACAATAGATTTATTAGCATAGGATGGAATATACGCTCATATGATACATTAAAGTTTTTAAAGCGTAATTCTATAAGCGAAAGAATAATACGCAATATAAAGAGTGGTGATATCGTTCTACTACATGATAACAGAGAAGGATCTGACATACTTCTGGAATCAGTTATAGAAGGAATTAAAAAGAAGGGTATTGAAATAGTGCCACTAAATAAACTTATAAATAAGAATGCTTATGAAATATAGATTAATATGTATTTTAATGTGCCTGGGCATGTTCTTGTCGGTAAATGCACAAGGAAACCCGGGAAATGATAAAGAGTTCATAAATGAATTGGAAAGTAAGACATCCAAGATACAAACAATAACCTGTAAATTTACACAAACACAATCTTTATCAGTACTGTCAAATAAAGTGTCGAAAAAAGGTGTCTTCTATTATCAAAGACCAGAAAAGATATTACTCTCGTTCAATGACGGAGACTATATAAAGATGACATCAGAAGATTTCCAGATGAAAAATGGAGATAAAATAAACGAGATGAAGGTAGATTCTAATCCAATGCTTCGTGAGCTGAAGAATATATTGTCAGCTTGCATGACAGGAGAGATAATGAATTCTACCAAAGATTTTAATCATGTGTTGAAGAAAGAGGAACTTAAATATACAATCATAATGACGCCTAAAAAAAAGAGGGTAGCATCTAAAATAAAAGAGATTATGCTTGAATTTGACAGGCGAAATATGTGTCTCAATAAGATGAGAATGACACAACCAAATGGTGATTATACACTATATGAATTTTTGGATAAAGAATTTAATAAACAAATTAAACAGTTTGATAAACAATGAATTGGGAAAATAATTTCTACAGAATCATACAGGTTGCTGAAGGAGATAATGGATTTAACTCTACAGTTGAATTAATGGAGAAACACCCTATATATGAGGGGCATTTTCCGTTTGAATCTATTGTTCCTGGAGTCTGTACTTTGGCTATTATAAGAAGCTGCTTAAGTGTCTATTCTGATAAGAATATATCTTTCAGTAAAATAAAGGAATGTAAGTTTATCTCAGTTATTAAACCAAAAGCAGGGCTTTTAATATCAATAGATATTACATTTTTAAAAGAAAACACAATATCGGCAATAGTATACAATAACGACAATACGGTCTTAAAACTAAAAGCAACAATCAAATAATACAAATATGGAATATACTGTATATAAGGAACGATTAAAACAGTTGAAATGTGCTGTAATAATACCTACTTATAATAATGAGAAGACTATAAAGAAAGTCGTTGACAGTGTGAAGGATTACTGTGATGATGTTATTGTTGTCAATGATGGTTCTACAGATCATACATCTGTAATACTCGGTGAGTATTCCGGAATACAGTATATCTCTTATAAAGAAAATAAAGGGAAAGGATATGCCTTATTAACTGGTCTGAGATATGCTACAGAGAAAGGATTTGATTATGCCATCACTTTGGATTCTGATGGCCAACATTTTGCAGATGATATCCCAACCTTTATAGATAGAATTGAAAAAAAGCCTGGAAGCATTCTGATAGGAGCTAGAAACCTTAGGGCAGATAATATGCCTGGCAAGAATACATTCGCCAATAAATTTTCCAATTTCTGGTATAAGATAGAAACAGGGAATACACTTCAGGACACACAGTCCGGTTTCAGATTATATCCATTAAAATTGATAAAAGGGATACATTTACTGACTCGTAAATATGAATTTGAGGTAGAGATTATTGTACGAGCAGCATGGAAAGGCATTAACGTAGAAAATGTGCCTATCAATGTTTACTATCCACCCAAAGAAGAAAGAGTTTCCCATTTTAGGCCATTAAGAGACTTTACCAGAATAAGTATATTGAATACTTTTTTGGTCATTTATGCTTTGCTATTCTACTATCCCTGGAAATGCTTGAAGTTTCTGACAAAAGAGAATATAAAGAAAGTTATTAAAGAGCAGATTATAAATAATAAGGAAAGCAATATGAGATTATCCATGTCGATCGGCTGGGGTATTTTCTGCGGTATAATACCGATATGGGGCTATCAGATGATATTTGCAGCAATATCAGCTCATATCCTCAAACTGAATAAGGTTATAGCACTGATGTTTTCGAATATAAGCATACCACCTATGATACCTTTCATTCTATATGGAAGTATGAAAATAGGATATGTCATTTATCCTTCAGATACAAAAATATCTTTTGATAACATTACATTCGAGAGTGCCTATACATCCTTATTTCAATATATTGTAGGAAGTATATTATTGGCTATCGTATCAGGATTAGCACTTTTCATTTTGAGTTACTTAGTTTTGGCAATAATAAGAAAAAAATAGAACGCATGTATAATATATTCATTCATATATATGACTGGTTTGAGAAACGTCGTATTGTTCTTTATTTTCTATTAATTCTTATAATTGGGGCAAGTGGTTTTTATGCTTCACAAATAAAGCTGCAAGAGAATATCTCCAGTTTTTTTGATGATGGGGATAAAAATGATAGCAACATTCTGGAGAACTTCAGACTAAAGGACAGAATACTGGTAATGGTTTCCGGTTCAGAACCTGATGAAATGGTTGAAACGGCTTCATCCTTTTCAGACAGCATACAGCCTCTTATAAGTAAGGGACTGATTAATGCCGTGATAACTGGTGTGAATCAGGAAACAATAAATAACAGTTCAGATTTTATTTACAAATACCTCCCTATCTTTCTAGAAGAGAATGATTATATCCGAATAGAGAATGATTTAGCGGATAGTTGTATAGAAAAGTCCTTGGATCGATATTACACCTTACTCACATCACCATCAGGCTTTGCCATACGTGATATTCTGCATAAAGATCCTCTTAATCTAGGGACTCATATGTTGAAAAAGTTTGAGCGGTTCAGTGAAGATTTTGAGTACGAGATTTACGATGATTATATCTTTAATAAAGATATGACGACTCTATTTATGTATTTGGAGCCTACAAAAAGTATGACGAATACAGGGGAAAATGAGGAACTCGTAAAAGAACTTGAAAAAACATGCAATCTACTTTCAAATGACCAGATTAAAGTTGAATGTATAGGGGGGCCAATAGTAGCAGTGGGAAATGCAAGACAGATAAAGAATGATACATATTTAACTTTGTCTCTAGCATTTATAATTATTCTCCCTTTACTTTACCTGAGTTTCAGAAATAAATTAAGTCTTTTATTCATTGTATTGCCACCAATTTTTGGAGCAATATTAGCTCTGGCAATTATATCTATAACGAAAAGCTCTATATCTGCAATAGCTATTGGAGCAGGAGCTGTTGTATTAGGCATTTCATTAAGTTACTCAATACATATAATATCACATAATAATCATACTAAAAATCCAAGAGATATTATACGGGATTTAGCTTATCCTCTTACTGTCGGTTGTTTCACAACCATAGGGGCATTTATTGCTCTAATGTTCACAGATTCGTCTTTACTGCAAGACATGGGGCTTTTTGCATCCTTAACGCTTATTGGAACAACAGTATTCAGTCTGGTCTTTTTGCCGCATTTCCTTAGATTTAACAATAACAATAAAACCAGTAAGTTATTAAAAGGAATTGAAAAATATAATGGTTATGCATTCGAGAAAAACAAATATATAATAATCGGAGTAGCTGTTGCCACAATTATATGCCTGTTTCATTACAACAAGGTGGAATTTGACAGTGACATGTCTTCTATAAATTTTGAAAGCCCTTCCATCAAGGAAGCAGAAAAAAAAGCCACATCAATATTGGGAAACAGTAAGCAACAAATATATATCGTAACAAGTGGAAATGATCATAAAGAAGTAATAAAAGCATATTCACAACTTCATGAGTTGTATGATTCCTTAAAAAATGAGGACTGCATAGATAAGTATACAGATATAAAGGACTTCATCGTTGATGATGAAGTTCAAAGGGATCGTATATCTAAATGGTCACAATTCTGGGGAAATAGAGCAGAAGAGAGTATGTCCAAGGTCATCAAAGCTGGAGAGTCATTCGGCTTTAATGAGACAGCTTTCGATGAATTGAAGAAAACCCTGAACCAACATTATGAAGTTTGTGATTATAATCACCTTGATTGCGGAAAATCCATTCTTGACGATTGGATTTATAAATCTTCTTCATCTCTTACTTTGATAAGTAAAATTTCTATATCACAGGAAAATAAGGACAAAGTTTATAAGGAGATAAGTAATGTTGGAAATACAACAATTATTGACAGAGCATATTTTTCTTCTAAAATGATAGAAACAACTAGTAATGATTTTAATTTCATACTGCTGGTTACATCTTTCCTGGTATTCTTTACCTTACTCGTTACTTACGGAAGAATAGAGATAGCTATACTTACATTCTTACCTATGTGCATAAGCTGGATAATAATATTAGGTATCATGTCCTTATTAAATATAAAGTTTAATATAGTAAATATCATATTGGCAACATTTATCTTTGGTATAGGAGATGATTTCAGTATATTCACTATGGATGGTTTGCTGAGCAAGTATAAGAATGGAAGCAAACTGTTCGAGGCCCATAAGTCTGCTATATTCTTCTCAGCACTGACAACAGTTATAGGAATGGGGGTTCTTGTTTTTGCAAAGCATCCAGCTCTCCAATCAATTGGTGCAATTTCAGTCATAGGTTTGTGTATTGTCGTTATTGTGTCCTATACAGTTCAACCGTATTTATTTAATTTGCTGATTTTGAAGCCAACACAGCGAGGCGGACAGCCATATACTATATTATCATGCATTAATACTATATATGCATTCCTATACTTTATCATTGGATGTATCATTCTAAATGTAATTTATCTTTTCCTTAAAGTGACATTTTTGAATGGAAAAACCAAACAGAACATATTTCATAATCTGATTTATCACTTTATTCGTATATTCCTTAAGTCCATGTACATGGTAAATGTTCAATACCTGAACATTAAGGAAATTGACTTTAACAAGCCTTCTGTAATAATAGCAAACCACCAATCTTTTGTAGATATATTGATACTTCTATCACTATCACCAAAGATTGTCATGGTAACAAAAGGATGGGTATGGAGATCACCGGTATTTGGCCGTATTGTCCAATATGCAGGTTTCTACACAGTAGAAGAAGGTTATGAAAAACTGGTTGATTCTTTATATCCTCTAGTCAAAGAAGGCTACTCTATTGTTGTTTTCCCGGAAGGAACACGTTCTGACGATTGTGAAATAAAGCGTTTCCATAAGGGTGCTTTCTATTTGGCAGAGAAACTTCAATTAGAGATAAAACCTTTGGTAATTTACGGAACGGGGCTGATTTCCTCAAAAAAACAGCCGTTCTATATTAAAAAGGGAGAAATAATAGCCAAAGTTATACCTAATTCAACAGATTCAGAATTATCAAACAATACAACCTATCAGGAGAAAACCAAATATTACAGAAAACTATTCCTGCATGAATATGACACCCTTAAGGAGCAATATAATAGGGCAACAAACAATTATTATAAAAAACTGCTTATAAAGAACTATATATACAAAGGCCCTGTTTTGGAATGGTATATGAGGATTAAATGTAAGATGGATGGATATTATAACTATTGGGACAGGAAACTGCCACGTGAAGCAAGGATAGTCGATGTTGGATGTGGATATGGACAGTTATGTTTCATGTTGGGACTTCTTTCTCCCAAACGTGAAATAATAGGTATCGACTACGATTCAGACAAGATAGAACTGGCCAATAATAGTTTCCTGGCAAATGGTAAAATCCGTTTCAGCCAAGGTAATATGCAGGATATTATATTGCCGGAATCGGATGCTTTTATATTTAATGACTCATTGCATTACGTCACCCCATCATGTCAGGAAAGGATATTGTGCCATTGCGCTTCAAGACTCAATCCAAATGGAGTAATATTGATAAGGGAAGGAGATTCTTCGAAGAAGACTGAACATAAGACTATTATTAAATCAGAAATATGGTCAACAAGAATAATAAAATTCAATAAGACAGAAGGTCCTTTAAATTTTATTTCTTCTGATTGGATCAGGCAATTCACCAAAAGGTACAATCTGAATTTAAAAATAGAACAATGTGATAGAAAAACCTCTCAAACTATATATATAATAACTAAACCATAAATAATGGATAAATTCGATGTAGTCATAATAGGAGGAGGTCTAGGAGGACTTTCCTGTGGTGCGATACTAAGTAAAGAAGGTCTTAGTGTCTGTATTCTGGAACAACAAAAGCATATAGGAGGATGTTTGCAGTCCTTTAAAAGGAAAGGTTATAGCCTTGATACAGGAATGCATTATGTAGGCAGCCTTTCAGAAGGAGACACTATGTATCAATATTTCAAATACTTTGGAATACTTGACAAGATTAGATACCAGAAACTTGACACAGATGGTTTTGATGTGATAAATCTAGGTAAAGGAAAAGAATATAGCCATGCTATAGGTTATGACAGATTCATAGATACTTTATCACAGAGTTTCCCAGAAGAGAGAGAGGCCATATCAGAGTATGTTTCTATACTACAGCGTATAGGACAAAATATTAAGCCAGATATACTTAAGAAAGGCCATATATCAAGTGGTGGTGAGGAATATATGGGTATTTCAGCGTATCAGACTATAGATAAACTCTTTAAATCAGAATTGCTTAAGAATGTCATAGCCGGTAATATACCATTGTATGGATATGATAAAAACAAGTCTTCATTGTATGAACATGGAATGATTCATAACTCAAATATAGAGGGGGCTTATAGATTTGTAGGAAATACGCAACACGTAGCAGATGCTTTTTGTGATGTTATAAAAGCAAATGGTGGACAGGTAATATGTGACGCAGAAGTAACAGGTATTGATGTTGAAGGAGGTAAAATAAACAGTGTGGAGATTAACAATGAAACAATCATCGAAACCAAAAATGTCATATCTGCCATTCATCCTGTAATAACCATGTCTCTATTGAGGAATAACACGGTCATTAAAAAAGCATTTATGACTAGGGTAAATTCATTGGAGAACTCTTTCGGATTATTTACGACTTATCTGCTTTTAAAGCCAAATACATTCAAGTATATAAACAGGAATTACTATCTGTACAATTCTCCTGATGTGTGGAATAAGTTTGCTGATTATAAGTCTTGTAACATACCGGTTATATTATTCTCATGCCAGAATAATGGGGACAGTGAGTATGCTTCAGTTATAACACTGATGACACCTATGGATTTCAGTTCAATATCAAAATGGGAAGGTTCAAAAGTAGGACAAAGACCAGCAGAATATATAGAATTCAAAGAGCGTTATACAAACGCTATGATAGAATTTGTATCAAAATATTTCCACGGTCTAAAATCCTGTATTCAGTATATATATTCAACGACTCCCTTAAGTTACAAGGATTATAACTCGATGCCGCAAGGCAGTGCATATGGAATAATTAAAGATTTCAACAATCCTATGATAACCCATTTATCACCGAGGACAAAAATAAATAATTTATATTTGACAGGACAAAACCTGAATGTCCACGGATGTCTTGGAACAACAGTCTCGGCTGCTGTAACTTGTAGCGAAATCATAGGAAAGGAATATTTGGCAAAAAAAATTGGCAATGAATAAAACAGGCGTATATAGTAAAGTATTAAAAAGGATAGTTTTTGCCATTATGGTGATTCTCCTTCTTACGGTTTTAATACCGGTAACAGTAGGTATATACTACTTTAACAAGGCTGATTTCAAATGCCCGAATGATAGTATATATCCAGAGAAGTATCATGTTAAATCTGTAGGTGACTCTATAAAGTATATTGAGTATGACCTGTTGCATAGAAATAAATATGGATTATGGGAAGTGTATATAAGTGGTTCTCCTTTAGAAAGAGGAACAAAATATGGAGTATTAACAAAAGACTTACTGCAATATCAAGAGAATGTTTTTGTAGAGCAGATTAAAGAAATTATACCATCTGACTTCTATTTCAGTTTCCTACATAAACTTATAGCTATATTCAATTGGGATATGGCCAGCTATATACCTGAGGAATATAGAAAAGAGATATATGCAATCTCTCAATCATGTAGCCATGAATTTGACTCTTTTGGAACACCATATGAGAGGCAATTGAATTATCATGCTGCACATGATATAGGGCATACTATGCAGGAATATATGCTTGTTGGTTGTAGTTCATTTGCTACTTGGAATGAGAACACTTCTGATTCAACTTTACTGATAGGACGAAATTTTGACTTCTATGTAAACGATAAATTTGCAAGAAACAAAATAATCCTCTTTATGGAACCAGAAAAGGGGTATAAGTTTGTTTCTGTATCTTGGCCTGGAATGATGGGAGTTGTATCCGGTATGAATGATAAAGGTCTCACTGTAACCATCAATGCAGCAAAGGGAGCAATACCGGTTACATCAGCAATGCCAATATCCTTACTGGTGAGAGAAATACTACAGAATGCAAAAACAATAGAAGAGGCTTATCAGATAGCTCAGATCCATAAAACTTTTGTATCAGAATCGATACTTATAGGTTCTGCTATTGACAGAAGTGCCGCAATTATAGAGAAGACGCCAAGCAAAACGTCACTTTATAAAGAATCTGATAATGAAATAATTTGTACGAATCATTTTCAATCTAAAGAGTTTATGAATGATTCCTACAATATAGAAAATATCAACAATTCAGACAGCAAATACAGATATGATAGGATTTCTGAACTAATAAGAGAATCAATACCATTGTCTCCAGATAAGGTCGCCACAATTTTGAGAGACAGAAGAGGTTTAAACAATAAAGATATTGGACTGACCAATCAGAAATCTATTAATCAATCAATAGCACACCATTCTGTAATCTTTAAACCGGAAGAATTAAAGATATGGGTATCAACAGAACCGTGGCAAAGTGGTGCATTCTTATGTTACGATTTAAAAGAGATCTTCGACAACCCTAATAGACTTGTTGAGAGTAATGACAAGCAGCTAACGATTCCTGCTGATACTTTATTTTTAGAAAACGATTACCAGAATATATTGGACTATAGAAAGCAATTTAAGAAAATCAGGGAAAGTATAAATAGCGGGTTGGCAATCCCTGTTCAGGAGATACATAGTTTTATAGAGCTTAATCCAAATTATTATGAGGTCTATAATATTATTGGAGATTACTATAATGAAATGAACGATATAAGAAAAGCGGTAGAATATTGGAAAAAATCTCTTGATTGTGAGATACCCTCTGTTTATGAATCAAATAAAATAAGAAATAAAATAAAAGATTATGATAAAGAATAGTACATTACATTATTCATCTGAATCTGATATAATCAGATTTCAAGAAGAAAGACTTAAGGAAACATTGGAGTACCTATCACAGAATTCTCCATTTTATAAGAGAATGTTTAAGGAAAATAATATAGACATCAGCCAGATAAAACATTTGTCAGATCTTCAAAAATTACCTGTTACAACGAAAGAGGACTTACAGAAACGTAACAATGAGTTTATCTGTATAGATAAAGAAAGTATAATAGATTACGTTACAACATCAGGAACATTGGGAGATCCAGTAACTTTTGCTCTGTCCAATAATGATTTAGACCGACTGGCCTATAATGAAGCCAGTTCCTTTACCATGGCAGGTTGCAAGAAAGGTGATATCATACAATTGATGACGACAATAGACAGAAGGTTTATGGCCGGACTTGCATACTTCTTAGGTGCGCGAGAACTAGGTTGTGGTATAATCCGTGTTGGAAACGGTATTCCAGAACTGCAATGGGATACTATACAAAGAGTTTCTCCAAATGTATGTATCGTAGTACCGTCATTCCTGATGAAACTAATCAAATATGCCGAAGAGAATGGAATTGACTATAATAACTCTTCATTAAAAAAGGCTATCTGTATAGGAGAAGCATTAAGAACACCAACAGGCGAATACACTACGTTAGGGAAAAAAATATCAGAAAAATGGCCTAATCTGGAGCTGTTCTCAACATATGCTTCTACAGAAATGCAATCCTCATATACTGAATGTCAAGAACACAGTGGATGTCATATCCCTACAGATCTCATATTGGTTGAAATGCTTGATGATAATAATAATCCTGTTCCTGATGGCCAACCGGGAGAGGTTACGATTACGACACTTGGAGTTGAAGCAATGCCTTTATTGCGTTTTAAGACTGGGGATATATGTATAAAACAAAGTAGCAAATGCTCATGTGGTCGCAATAGTGCAAGATTAAGTTCCGTTATAGGAAGAAGAGGACAGATGATTAAATTTAAGGGAACAACTTTATATCCTCCTGCATTATTTGATATTTTGGACAATATACCTGAGGTAGAGAACTATCTTGTTGAAGTTTTTACCAATACACTTGGTACAGACCAAATTCAAATTAAAATAGGAAGCAAGAATCAGAATGATGCATTTATCAAGCAGATAAAAGATGTTTTCCGCTCAAAAGTAAGGGTTGCACCAGATATATGTTTTGTTCCGGTTGAACTCATAGCAAGACAACAACATCCTGAAATGAGCCGAAAACCTATTAAGTTTTTTGATTTGAGAAATAATTAGTATATTTGTATATCTTATAATTAACTCATAATTAATAATTTAATTTTTTAAAGTTATGAAGAAGAAAATTTTATTCTCACTCCTGCTTTTATTTAGCATATTGGTAGTTAATGCAAAAAGTACAGAATCTGTATATGTTTACGGGGTTGATTATTCTTCTGTAAAAGTATATGGTGCCGAAGAAACAGAAGACCAGTTTAAAAATGCATTCGAAGGCATAAATCTTCTGTTAATGAATGAAGCAAAAAAATATGATTTCACTGATATAGTAGGTGAAAACAATAAATTAAAACTAGAAATGATTCTTAATTCTACTAAAGAGTGTGATTTTTCTAATATTAAGACTCTGGATAAAGATATTAAACCAATAAATATAGCTGAAAAAATAAAGAATTATCCAATAAAGGAGACATCAGGAGAAGGATTTATTGTTATAGCTACCTTATTGGATAAATCAGCAAATAAAGCAACCTATAAAGTCGTTCTTTTTGATGTTGAAACAAGAGAGATATTAAAGGAAGAAGAATTCACAAGTAAAGCAGGAGGCTTTGGTTTGAGAAACTTCTGGGCTAAGACTATATACACATTAACAAAGAAATTTGAATTTGATAAAAAGAAATAGTTGTTTCTATATTTTTTAAGAAGATGGATAACTATTTTTTCTTAAACTTATTTCGGATTGAATGAAATAAAATACATAAAAGAGTTATAATTTTATTACCTTCGAACTGGGTCTGATATAACTCTTTTATGTTTTGAAGAATATTTTACATACTTCCCTATAAAAGGAAGCTATATTAAAGGCCTTTCTTATTTTTACAGTGGAATTTCAAATGACCTGATTACACATTGCGCTTCCTTATCCAGAATGAACCAGTATTCAGAACGGTACGGTTGCCCGTCTGAATCAGTGGCTTCATACTCTATCTTCACTTTCCAACCGGTGAACGGCTTACGTTCCTGACTGTCTTCATCCTTTACAGGCTTCAGCTCATCAGAAATTATCAATGAGCGCAGTACCGTCATTGCATCCATCTGACGCTTCATCTGTCCGGACATTCCGTGACTTTCTGAATCCGGATTATCAAAATCCGTATCCTCCATAAACCTGCGGCTGATTTTCATCATGGCCACAGAAAGAGCCATCTTCTCCTTCATGGTAACATACTCACGGCCAAATACAGAATCCGGTTTGCTGATACCGACAATCTTTACGGATTCCGGATTGTCCACCGAAGCCATCAGTGCCTTTTTGGCAATATCCTGTGCCTTATTCCCGCTGTTGCCTGAACAGCCGGTTCCCATTCCGAGCAGAACTGCCACTGCAGGCAGTATCAGAAGTTTCTTTCCCTGTTTCATATCTTTACGATTTGAAGTTTGTCCGGAGCCAGACCGAGGCGTTTGCGGTAAATTGAACCGTCCTCCCGGTACATCTCCAGTTCGGATGAAGTAATGTTTTTCTCACAAAGTTCCTTTGCCTCTTCCAGTGTCAGCTGATGGCCTCCTATATTCCTCCATATGGCGAATGAACACGGTGCTTCCTGATTGCTGTAGTTTGAGCAGTTGAAAGCCCTTGTTCCCACACGTACCTCGCCGCCGCAGTGCGGACACCTGCCGATAACAGACTGCATATTGACTGCACCGTCATCAGCAAGTTCCAGCACTGTCGGGAAAGTCTTCCCTTCCTTGGTGGAAAAGCCGTCCAGAAGGATACGGCGTTTCTCCAGAAACTCGGCAATCTCCTCGTCATTCATTTTCCGGTTGCCGATGATGGCATTGATGTTGAGCACACAAGAAGGATGCTCACCTGTGTTGTTTTCGCAGCGATACCCCTTGCAGGTCTTCACCACGTTGCCGCCGCAGAACGGACAGCGTCCTATAATCTTCTTTTCTGAATCCATATTCCTGATAAGTTACATTGTTTGAATTAATTGAATGAGAACCCCCGGTTCCAGTCCGCAACGATTCCTCCTATGATGTTCTTGCCGGACATCACGTTTGCCCATCCTTCCGGGTCAAGAGAGAACCAGAGGTCGTTCCATGAGAGTGTGCGTACCTGCCATGCCAGGATAAAGAGGTCGGTGTTGACGGCCTCCAGTCTGGTCAGTACCTCGTTTGCTATGTAGTACCGCTCGGAAGAACTGAGCAGGTTTACCTTGTGCTTCTCCTTGCCTCCGTCAGAACCGTCTGTATCATAGCTTCCGGAAGTCACCAGCTGCTTCATGAACGGATAAAGCGCAGCCATCTGGGTTGCGGCATCAGCCAGCTCGTCCGAGACGATTGCAGCGATGGCCGTACCCTTCAGGTTACTGCCGACCGATTTGAGCAGCAGGCTGCAGTTCTGTGGTATCTCCGTGCCCACCAGTTCTCCGGCACGCTTAATCTGATAGAGATTCTGCATGGCACCCAGTGCATTGGAAAGATATTCCAGCATCTTGTCCTCCACACTGTGTACCCTGTCGAGAGCAACCGTTACGGCAGTCTCGGCAGCAATGATTTTCTCATGAGCCTTCTGACGTTTGTCATAGATATTCTTCAAAGTGGAAGTCTGTGCAAAGACAGCACCCGTCAGTGTCGGGTCTGTCTGTTGTGCAAAAGTTTCTCTGCTTACTACATAGTTGGCATAATCGTTGTCGGGAAGTTCCTTGGTATAGCGGATGGACTCAATCATCGGGTAGTTGATGTAGAGCTTTCCGTTCTCGGTTTCGTCTGCAAACAATGCCAGCATCTCTTCTACTCTTTGATTGATTTCTTCAAGCGAAAGGTGAGAGTTTTGGAAATCATAGTCGAAGAAAAGGAATATTTCCGAAATATCTGAACTTCTAATGCCGTTCAAGGTGGAGTCACCTCTTGCTGCCAAACGTTCTCGCATGACAGAAACAATGTCTCCACCGTCTTCATATTCCTTCAGCTCATTGTAAAGGTCATATATGTTGTTCCCGAAAGAACAAATGATATTGTCATTTACCTTCGGGAAATAGAGTCTTTCCAATGTTCTATACAGGCGAGGCTCACGCTCATCGCCTTCAAATACAAACAGAATCATAAGCCAAAAGTTCCACCTCTATATAGTTTCTCCAAGTTATGAGCAAAACGAAGTTCCTTGTCCGTCAAATCGCAAATAGCCTTTATTTCGTTGTTTCTAAGAATAAAGAAGCAGTCTGGACGAAGCAAGTCATTGGAAAGAAGGAATGTGTCGTGGGTGGTTACGAACACCTGGTTGTTGCCTTCAAACAATCGCTTGCAAATCTTATAGGAGAGTTCGTGGTGGTAGAAAGCATCAAATTCGTCGATGAAGACGAATGAAGCGCTGTCCATCTCTTTCAGCCAATAATACTGCAACTCCAGATTTCTAGTACCTGTGGATGCAACCCATTGGAACGGAATTCTCACACCGTTCATTATGCAGAAGAGAATGTTGTCGCCCTGCGTGTTAGGCGCAAACTCATACTCCTGGCCACTTACTTCTTTCAAATAAGCTGCAAAGTCGTCAGCAAGGTTGTTCTTTATGATATACTCTTCCACGTTGCTGCCACCTTCCTTCAACCCAATGAATTCACGATAATCGAGACTTCTGAAGAACAGCATATTCTCTACGAAATCGCGAAGTTGCAGCAAGGCATGGTCTTTGGGAAGGGGTACAGAACCCAACAGATAGTTTACTATAGAAATATTGTTGGCGCTGTCTTTAAGATTCTGAATGGCAACGGCGGTCAAGCCAAATTCTTCGGAAATAGCAAGTTCTTCTTTGTCTTTAACAAGAACTTCTTTGTTGTCAATAGTCAGCTTTTCGCTAATAATATCGCCTTTAAGTTCCGAAGCTATTTTACTGTAATTGTATGCTACCACATGACCATCAAAAGCAAATGTGTAATCGAATTCAACTGGTTCGTTGTGGCATGATGCACAAGCATAGTTCAGATAGTAATCAGGCTTCTTCCACTTGTGAGAAAGATGGTTGGCGATGTCGAATATTGCCAATCCGAAGTTCGACTTACCAGCTCCATTCGGTCCGTAGATAATACCGTTCTTTACAATGCCATTACGTATAGCATCGTTATTGAACGTATAATTGCTCGGATGAGACAAGTCCCATTCGATACGATTCTTAAATCCTCTATAGTTCTTAACTGCAAATTTCGTTAACATGACAATATTTATTGGTGAATATTTCGACTGCAAAGGTACAAAAAAAATGTATCCGTAAATAAATTACGGCACATATTGTCATATACTGCTATTATTTAACAATTCGCATCGGTTTACAACTGCTCAACGTCTAAAAAATACGCCAAAGTCAACTTTAAAGTTTCTGGAAGATACATCAATTAAAAGAGATAAAAAACAAAAGATTCTCTATAAGCATACTGATTGGGGACACACATGGCATTGTCTGTATTCACATTATAGTGTATTTCTCTAATCCTTCCATTGTCTTTCAGACGAAGGTACTATCGCTCGGCAAAATTGATGTAAACATCATTCTGCTCTCGCTTAACCGTTCCATTCGATTTCATTAATTAAACGTTCAACTTCGCCTTCCACTCGTGGGTCTTCGTCCTCACGCAGAGAAATGGCCAAAGATAATCTGTCAACCCATTCGGCTTTTGTACCAATAGCGGTGACAGGTGGGTATTTCCATGCCTCAATGATGATGTTGCCATCAAATTCGTTGGGGCGCACTAAGACTCCCGATGATTTGAATTCCCGTAGTTGTTTGACAGGTATCATGATCATTCTTTCCGGATCGGGATTCAGCCACGTGTAATGTGCAAGGGCATTGATGCCACATACGGGGAAATTATCGTCTGAAAGCAAATCGTCACAATAAATGCGTTCTTCAACAGGGTTAACGAGGAACGACTGGGCTTGCTTCCACAATTCCATTCCTTTCTTGTCAAAGTGGATGACCTTCCGCTTAGAACCTCCTGATACTTTTTGGCAAAGCCCCAAGTCTTCGAGGCAAGTAATACCAAGTGTAATGCTTGCGTAGGAGTACGGAATTTTGTTCTCAATATCACGTGCAGCCAATCCTTCGATACTCTCTATCTGAAGATGATAGAGCAGCAGGTATTGTGCGACAGGCGTTAAAACCTTAGCTTGTTTGGTTTTACGAATGCGCTCATTAGCCAGAAGCATTGGCAAATGGACGTATTTGTCAGATACAACGAAATACACGTCTTTGTCAATTAGTCTCTGCCGTTCATAGGCAGGACAAGTTGGCAACAAAAATACGGTTGGAAGCTGGAATAACGAAGTAAGGTTGTTTGCAGTAACAGACAAGCTACGTGGGGTTGACACTTTGCCTTTGGGTTCTGCGAATAGCAATGGCATACCATGAAACTCCCCATCGTAGAACTTGTACGACAACATTTCTCCGATGGTAACACCTTTCATCTGCGCCTTGCTTCGTTCTTGCAGTTGTATAGGTCTTCCTAATATGGCGATCTCTTTCATTTTAACCATTCTGCATTATTTTAATACATCATTAAAACGATGCAAAAGTATTAAAACAATCTGAGATAACCAAAGATTTTCATACAATTTATATAAGATATGCGTCATCCACCATATAATCATAACGAACTTCTCCCATACACTTACATTCCATCGAAGAGATTTAGTAAACATGCTTCATAATATCAGTGTGACATCAACCTTATTACCACCATTTCGAAACTTTATAGTATGATTATTGAAATATTATCATACTTCTATTATAATCTGTGTTAAGACTGAATTGGTTTTTCGTATGTTTTTTCGTCAATCATATAAAAGTCTGTTCCTTTGCAATGCTTTTGGGAGTTCTCCTGCCTTTTGAGAGTATTTCCGAGTATGATAACAAACAAAGGATAACAATTAAATATCAGATTGAAAAATGTCAGGATTCGTATTTTTTGCGCTCGTCCTCACCTTTGTCTATGTGGTCTACTTTGCTGTAATGATCACACTAGACCTCCATGGCAAGAAAGATGAAAAGAAATCAGAAGAAGAGACCTATGATGTAGGGGATATGACCAACGAGGAACAGCCTGTTGCAATAGAAGAACGCAACGACAATCCTGACGAAGGTGATATGACCTTCACCGAACAAATCACAGATGATGGGCTTAGAGTTGTTAACCCAACTGGGAATGTAACTCCCCACTCTTCTTTTATCGAAGAACCACCAATAACGGAACAGCCATCATCAACGACAAGTGAAGAACTCAACGAGAAAAACGATGAATTCCTGGAGCACATTGAACCAGAACATCAATGTAGTTACCTTTCAGAAGAGTTTATGCAGAATCTCAACAATAAGCACAACACCCGAAAAATAGAAAAGAAGAATGCCAGAGATAAACTGTAAAAAGAATCATTTGTTTGCCATATTGTCGATATGTGTCATGCTCTTCCAGCCAATGTTGGCATCAGCCAAATGCGGAGGTGTCGATTACAGCTGGGGAGCAGACGCACTGAGCAATGCTCATGATTTTACGGTAACAATGATGCTCTATGTTGTCTATCTGGTGTATGCAATAGCAGCCATCGTAGCCATCATAGGAGCTTTACAAATCTATATAAAGATGAATACAGGCGAAGGCGATGTAACCAAATCCATCATGATGCTTATTGGTGCTTGCCTTTTCATGATTGGTGCAACAATCCTGTTCCCTGCATTCTTCGGTTACAATATAGTATAAGGTAAAAAGATTAGGATAACAAACATCTCAACCTGCAGGAGAGATAACGTATGTAAAATTTCAAGTAAACATCAAAAAAGCAAATGAAGAAAATCAAGTATTTAGCAAAGAACTTTTTCAAAGCCAAGCGCATGAAGACGCTCGCAATGCTCCTATTCTGTGGAACCTTGGCGACCTATGCCCAGAATGCAGCAGGTGACTATACTGCCGGTACAGATGCCCTTGCAACCGTGACGGAGGAAATCGCCAAGTACATTCCATTCGTCGTTAAGCTCTGTTACGCCATTGCTGGTGTTGTTGCCGTAGTGGGCGCAATCAGCGTTTACATCGCTATGAACAACGAGGAGCAGGATGTCAAGAAGAAGATCATGATGGTTGTAGGCGCATGTATCTTCCTCGTTGCTGCAGCTCAGGCTCTGCCTTTGTTCTTCGGTCTCTAATCTATCGTTCAAGCATTAGGAATACATCATGTCAGTAGAAGTAAACGAAAATCAATACGTGAGCTATCCCATATTCAAGGGTCTCCAGAAGCCACTTGAATTTATGGGATTCCAGGGACGCTACATCACTTGGGCCGCATGTGCCGTTGGTGGAGCCATCCTCGGCTTCATCATAGCATATTGCATCCTTGGTTTTGTAGTAGGTCTCGTGGTTCTTGCTGTTTCACTCAGCTCTGGAGCAGCCCTTATATTCTTCAAGCAGAAGAAGGGTTTGCACACAAAGAAGGAGGAGCATGGTGTATTCATCTATGCTTGTTCGCATAGAATGTAATCAAACAAAATTCAAATGTAAACAAATGAGCAAGTGTGTTGAAATCTGAATAGTGTTAATCGGTAGGCTCACCCTCTCACAAGGATGGGCCTACCTTTATTTATACTTATCAAAATGAAAGATTTGACAATCGTTATAAATACAGAAATAGGTGCTCGATATGTGATGATGCCATCAGAGTTCTTGGTTTCCATTGCCCAAGCCAATGAGCTCATCTTTGTATGCTTCCATGAAATAGGCACCGGCAAACTTCTTCATACTGTCTTTCTCTTCGTAGAAGAAGATGAAGAAAATCATATTCGTGGGTTCAGTAACTACTCGAAGAAAGGTCAAAAACAGATACTCGATGATATGAGAGATTTCATAATCGAGGACATTAACAATTTACTTTCAGAAAACCATGACGGCAAGAATGATCCATACCCAATCGTACATCGCTCTTATTTCGACCACCAGGAGTTTGAGAAACGTTGGTATACGTTCTACGATATGATTACAGATGCCTTGGAAGGTTCTGAAGAAAATTTCGTAGCCCAAAACAAGAAACCCAAGAAACATAACAAGAAGAATAAGAAGAAATGATCTCATACGTAATCATAGCATTTGTGGCAATACTCATTGGTATGGCTATCTCAGTTTCAGCCTTTGGCACTGGAGGCAAACGTAAGAAAATCTTTCAAGACATCTACTTCTCTATCGAGGATGTGGATGGCATTGGCGTGCTCTATACCAAGACAGGCGAGTACTCAGCCATTTTGAAGATGGACAACCCAGTACAAAAGTATTCTGCAAACATTGACAACTACTATGAGTTCAACCATCTTATTACCGCACTTGCCCAGACTCTTGGTGAAGGCTATGCCATTCACAAGCAGGATGTTTTTGTTCGCAAGCAGTTCAAGGATGAGAGCAACGACAACCATGAGTTTTTGTCGGAGTCTTACTTCAAGTATTTCAATGGACGTTCCTATACGGATAGTCAGACATACCTGATTATCACCCAGGAGAACAAGAAAAGCCGTATCTTCTCTTTTGACAGCAAGAAATGGCGTGACTTTATGGTGAAAATTCGCAAGGTCAAAGACCAACTGAAGGACTCAGGCGTGGAAGCATTCTACCTCGATGGCAATACGGCTCGTGAATATGTTGACCGCTATTTTTCCATGAATTTCAACGACAAGATAGTGTCTATGACCAACTTCAAAGTCGATGAAGAGTCAATCAGCATGGGCAACAAACTATGCAAGGTCTATAGCCTTGTTGATGTTGACTGTGTCAGCACACCATCTATAGTCCGTCCATTCACCAACATTGAGGTGAACAATGTTTCGATGCCAGTGGATATGGTATCATTGGTTGACAGCATTCCGTCTGCCGATGTAGTTGTGTATAACCAGATGTTCTTCATTCCTAACCAGAAAAGAGAACTCTCCCTACTCGACAAGAAGAAAAATCGTCATGCCAGTATGCCAAATCCAAGCAATCTGATTGCCGTAGAAGACATCAAGAAGGTGCAGGACGTGATAGCAAGAGAAAACAAGCAGTTGGTATATGCCCACTTCAACCTTGTTGTTGGAACGTCTATAGATGCTGATATTCAGAAATGCACCAACCATCTGGAGAACTCCTTTGGCAGATTGGGCATCCATATCAGCAAAAGAGCCTACAACCAGTTGGAACTATTCGTCAACTCATTCCCTGGTAATTGTTATTCCACCAACCCAGAGTATGACCGCTTCCTGACTCTCAGTGATGCAGCAGCCTGTCTTATGTACAAAGAGCGCATTCAGCATAGCGAGGAAACCCCGTTGAAGATTTACTACACAGACCGCCAAGGTGTGCCAGTGGCTATCGACATCAGCGGAAAGGAAGGAAAGAACAAGATTACGGACAACTCCAATTTCTTCTGTCTCGGACCATCTGGAAGTGGTAAGTCCTTCCACATGAACAGCGTTGTTCGCCAGATGTGGGAGCAGAACACCGACGTAGTGATGGTAGATACCGGTAATTCTTACGAAGGACTCTGCGAGTATGTTGGAGGCAAGTACATCAGCTATACCGACGAGCATCCTATTACGATGAACCCTTTCGCCATCAAGCGTGAGGAATTGAACATCGAGAAGATTGGCTTCCTGAAGAACCTGATAATGCTCATCTGGAAGGGAACCCAAGGCGAAGTCACCAAGACAGAAGACCGACTCATAGAACAAGTTATCACAGAATACTTCGAAGAATATTTTGTAAAGAAACAGATTGAAAACATGTCGTTCAACACATTCTATGAGTACAGTACAGTCCGCATTCCACAGATTATAAAAGAGAACAATCTGGCAGGAATAGATTTGGCAGCATACAACTATTTGTTGAAAGACTTCTACAAGGGAGGCAGCCATGAGCTTACTCTCAATGAAAACCTCGATACAAAGCTGTTTGATGAGACCTTCATAGTCTTCGAGATTGACTCCATCAAGGACGACCCTCTTCTCTTCCCTCTCGTTACACTCATCATCATGGATGTTTTCATCCAGAAGATGCGTATCAAGAAGAACCGCAAGGTGCTTGTTATTGAAGAGGCATGGAAAGCCATAGCATCGCCAATGATGGCAGAGTACATCAAATACCTCTACAAGACAGCCCGTAAATTCTGGGCATCAGTTGGTGTGGTCACTCAGGAAATTCAGGACATCGTCGGCAGTCCTATCGTGAAGGAAGCCATCATCAACAACTCTGACATTGTGATGCTGCTTGACCAAAGCAAGTTCCGTGAACGCTTCGACGAGATCAAGGCTATCCTTGGTCTTACCGATGTGGACTGCAAGAAAATCTTCACCATCAACCGCCTTGAAAACAAGGAAGGCAGAAGTTTCTTCCGAGAAGTCTTCATCCGAAGAGGAAGTGTCGGAGGCGTATTTGGTGTGGAAGAACCCCATGAGTGCTATATGACCTATACCACCGAGCGAGCAGAAAAGGAAGCCTTGAAGCTCTACAAGAAAGAGTTGCAATGCGACCATCAGCACGCTATCGAAGCCTATTGCCGAGACTGGGAACTGTCAGGAATAACCAAATCCCTACCATTTGCCCAAAAGGTAAACCAAGCCGGTCATGTACTGAGGCTCAAACCCAAGCAAGAAAAAGGTCTCAATAGATTATAACAACAAGTCATAAACGATAATTTTCAGGAAAATGAAACGCTATCTGATAATATTTACCCTCTACCTCTGTGCCGTAGTACCAACAATGGCACAGTACTACAGTGTGAACTATGACAAGCGCACCGTAGCCGAAATGACAGCAGCCTTTACAACAGAGGCAGCTACCGAGGCGTATTATGCCCAGCAGGTAGCAAAGATACGTGAACACTATCAGGCAGCAGAGGTTGCAGCAGCAGGAATCTTCACTTCAAAGTTCCTTGACCGCAAAGCCCTCACCAATTTGGGACTGTGGACAAGTGCCACCGAGAACTACTATTACCGCCGTATCTACAACATGGTATCGGCCAAGATCATGCCGAAGATTTGGACTGTAGCAGGAATGATGCTCAAAAGTCCTCAGAATGCTCTCTATTGGGGAAGCTATTTATATAAGGTATGTGAAGAGACCAAGACTCTCTGCTATCAGTTCGAGTCTATCGTCACAAACAGCACCCTCTCATTCAAGGATATAGCATTCCTAGAAATAAACCAGGAACTTGCTGCTATTCTGAAACTCTCGGAGTTGGGCAACGTAGATTGGGAAAAGGTGTTTGACAACTTCTCCGACATCGGATCTAACTTCACCAAGGAAAACCTGAATGAAGACATTAACAACCTCTATGCCATGGGAGTAAATCTTGCAGCAGCAGGAGCAGGCAATGCCGTAGGTTCCATCCTTGGCAACAGTAACTTCGATGATTCGATGATGAACAAGGCAAGCAGTGTCATTGAAATAGCAGAGAATGTCTATGGACTCTACAATAACCTGTCAACCAATGCCGGCAACACCATTTTGCAGTTTGTTGGAGGAAGAGATAGCATTGCAAACCTCTTCTCTTTATCGAACTACAATCTGACATCCTGGATAACAGACTATGCTCGCGAAGGAATGGGGCAATACTACACCCAGCGATGGTATATCTATAGAGTTGATGCAGGAAATGTCACTCTATGTGATTACTATCCACCGACAGACAATGACGCTGTAATCAAAGGTGATCACTGGTATCGTATCAGCACAAAGGACAAAAACTATTCACCAACATCGGCAGAAAGAGAAGCTGCATTGAAAAACTCTGAAAACCATGCAGGTTGGAGCCGAAGTCAGGTTCAGCAACTGAACAACTCAAACGACGGCTTCAAATATAGTATGACATACTACATATCGGGCTATATACTCAGTAAAAAGAAAAAGCAGTATGCCAAAGCCTACGCTTACGAGATACATGTGTCAAAGAGTTGGAACAACAAAGAAGTTGCCTATGAGGATGTCTTTGATTCCTACACGATGGACTTGAAGACCTTCAAGACAGGGCTGAATGCACGTCTGGCAGAACTCAATGACAACGAGGAAGGTTACACTTATTACCTTTCAAGTGACCCAAAGAGATACTACCAGACCACCGATGCAAAGAAAATTGCAGGATGTGAAACTGCAACCATCAGTGTTACTTGCCATGACGGAGCCAAACTAGGTGAAGGATCCACGCAATACAAATGTTCAAGTTGCGGAGGCAGCGTGAGCGGTCACACCAAACAGTGTGCGATGGCCACAAGTGTCACCCATGAGAACGTTGGCACCTCTGAGATAGACACCAAGATTGCGGAAACCGAAAGAAAAATTGCCTCCCTCCAGTCCGAGATTACAAGATTGGAAGCTGAAAATACGGAACTTCTCAGGAAGATAAAGAGTTCAAGTGTGGAAGACGCAGCAAGGTATCGCCAACAGTACAACGCCAATAAAGACCGTATTACAGCTTTGAAGTCAGACAAGAATGCCGCAGAAGCAGAACTTGCCGAATACCAAAAGGCAAAGCAAGAGGCTGTTGATGGTGAGAATGCCGTGACAGATGACTATTACCGCATACCTGCCATCATGCAGGATTGCAAGACTGCATACAATCTCAACTGGAATGGTTCAGGGGCGTGGGAAGGCAACACCTTTGTCCGTACAGCATCCATGCCAAACATCAATGGTGTCATTACCTTCAAGGCAACACTCTCGATAGTCAGAAAGCCAAAGTATTTCCTTGGCATCAAGATACACCGAGCCATTGTGCAGATTTCCTGGACATTGACCACGCAGTACAGCGACACGCAAGTTGTAGCAGTCATAAATCTCGATCCTGCAAAGACCGATGAGGAAAAAGCTGACGAAGTGAATAAAAAACTGGCAGAGGTCGCTCGTGAATATCCCGACTGTGACCCAACAGTAGAATATGCAAAGAGCAACCCAGTGGAATCAGACGAAACCGATGACACATACCATTTGCTTTGGTCAAGTGATCGTCTGGAGATAGCACGTCAGATAGACAGCCGTCTTACCAAGATATTTGCAGACCTGGTGTCATTGGAGAAAATGATGCACTACAAGCATTCCATCATAGACATATTGAAAAGTGTCGCACCACCATTGAACGATGAACAAGGTAGAAGACAGACTCTCATTGAGAAGTGTCGGAAGCGATGGTTGAGACATGCTGCAAATAGTAGCCATTCGGATAGTTACAACGGAAAATATGATGACGATGAAGAAGATAACAATGAATAGCAAGATAATGGCAATCCTCATTTGCCTGTTGACCCTCTTGCCGTCAGGAGCCAAGGCGCAGATGGGATTTGACGTCACTTCTGTTGAAGCCTATATCAATGACCACAAGCAACAGCGCAGTCTGCTGCTTGTGCGCTCCACCTTGGAGGCAAGTAACAAACTGCTGCATGATTATAGTGGCGATGCCAACATCGGCTTCAAGGACATCAACAAGGAACTGGATAAGTACACCAGGGCATTTGATGTGATTGATATTCTGTATCAGACACTTCGCACCAGTCTCAATGTGTACAACACCTACGAGAACGTCAGTGACAGAGTTGGTGACTATAGAAAGATGCTCAATGATTTCAGGAAAAAGTGTCTGGAACGAGGTAACATCATGTGTACCGACACGCTGATAATCACTATCAACGCCAAGGCATTGGCAAAGATTGCTGATGAAGGTGATAACCTTTATAGGTCTGTCAGTGATTTGGTGCTATATGCAACAGGAGCTGCTGCATGTTCCACATCCGACTTGCTTCTCATCCTTACGAGCATCAACAACTCGCTTGACAACATAAAGAAGCATCTCAACAAAGCCTACTTCGATACCTGGAGATACATTCAGGTTAGAATCGGCTACTGGAAAAAGCAGGTGTATCGGGCCAAGAGTAAGGAAGAAATCATTAGTGATGCCTTTGGCAGGTGGAAAGGCGCAGGATATTTAGGCTATTAGGATAACAATTAAAAACTCAATGAATATGAAACATTTAATATCTTCACGGACAGCACTTTGCTTATGTGGCATGTCGTTGTGTTTCTGCGTATCAGCCCAGAGCTATGTGACATATAATCATGATGCAGCCAAGATGAATCAGATAACGGTTCAGGAGATTGGCGCAGGTGGACTCACTCCAGCATTCTATTATGATGTCTTTCACAACAGATACCAGAAAACAGCAGCTCAAAAGAACAAGCAAGGGTTCAGGACCTTAGCAGGAGTCTCTGCATATCAGCAGGTGGATATTGCTGACAGTATCAAGTCATCACTTACCAAACGAGCAGAAATAGAGGCTCTCAACATTGCAGACCGACAGATAGACCTTGCCTGGTTAGCAGAGGGAAGCAAGATTAACGCAAAACTCTCTTACTTCCAAGCAAATATAAACAGAATTGTCAGTGCTGGCGGTTCTGTATCTGACAAAACACGATGGAACGAATACTACAATATATTCTTGACAGCCATCAAAGAGACGCAGGAAGCCTATATGCCTAACGCTCAACGCAAACAGCAGTATCTCGCCATCTATGATGACATTAACAGGCAGAACGAAACGCTTCTCTCGTTTCTGATTCAATTAAGCAACAAGCGGAAAACGTCCTCCTTGCTTGCTGCCAGACTTGAAAGGAGAAACAATGTGGCAAGCCTCGCTTCATCAGCTATCAGTCGTTGGCGTGAGGCAAGTAAAAAGAATACAGGAAACAACTCAGGAGGCAATGATGACTCCGATGACAACAACATAGTAAAACAATAGCCCATGGCAGATTCAAGCATCCTTTCCGATTTCGGTATCAATATCCTCGAACAGGAGATTGACGATGTGATATTCCAGACCAACGAGTTCCTTTGTGATGCTACATTCACAGGCTCACAAGGGCCGTTTTGGTGGATATTGCAGATGTGTATGGCTTTGGCTGCGCTGTTCTCGATTGTCGTAGCTGGCAGTATGGCCTACAAGATGATGGTAAAGCATGAGCCGATAGACATCATGAAGCTGTTCAAGCCCCTTGTGGTCAGTGTCATTCTCTGTTGGTGGTACCCACCTGCAGATACTGGCATATCTAACAATGGTAGCAGTTGGTGTGTACTCGACTTCCTCTCGTATATCCCAAACTGTATAGGCTCATATACACACGATTTGTATGAAGCAGAGTCTGCACAGATTGAAGACAAGTTTGCAGAAGTTCAGGAACTCATATACACGAGAGACACCTTATACACCTCCTTGCAAGCACAGGCAGATGTAGCCCATTCAGGAACTTCGGATCCCAACTTGATAGAATCCACTATGGAACAAGCAGGGGTGGATGAAGTGACAAACATGGAGACAGACGCTTCAAAGCTCTGGTTCACTTCTCTCACAGCAGGAGCAGTGGTCGGCATAGATAAGGTTATCATGCTCATTGCCTTGATAGTCTTCCGTATCGGTTGGTGGGCGACCATCTATTGCCAACAGATACTCCTTGGTATGCTGACGATATTCGGACCGATACAATGGGCGTTCTCACTATTACCGAAATGGGAAGGGGCCTGGGCAAAATGGCTGATACGCTATCTCACGGTGCATTTCTATGGAGCAATGCTATACTTCGTAAGATTGCAATATTTTATAACTCTCTGTATATCAATCGAAAGATACTATCTATTTAGGAGTGCGCAACAAATCTACAACAAAAATATCCTAAAATGTTGCGTCTGCTTTCGAGAGAGCTTTCCGGTCTGCCAAAGCCTGATTACGGGAACGCAAATGTTAAATCCTCATTGTTCACTATGGACATTTGACTGGAATAACAATCCTCTTTTTATTCCCCGTCATGACAGACTTTTGTCCGGCTGAACCGACATATAAGGATGTGGCAAAAATAACAAATTTCTGTCGGATTACAAGCCTTTGCACAAGCAATATATATAAAAACCGATTGGCGATATTACCGGGTATTCATGTGATACAGGAGTATTGCAATCAACATAAAGCCTGCCACAGAATTGTTTGTATAACACACTGTAAAATATTGATATATAATATGTTAAACTATTTACAGCCTCTTGTTTTCCGATACTTTTCGACTTAATTTTGTCCTGACGAATCGAAGCAAAAGCAACGAAAAACAAATAGTAGCAAAACAATATTTATAAAAAAACGATTATGTGTAAAACTGAACAGAACCCGAACGAAACCGCCTTGCTCCGAAAGACGGTGGACGGGCTGAAAAAGGAGCTGGAGAACGTAAAGAACGTTGTCTATGCCGCAAAAGAAGTTCTTAACCTTGAGGAAGCGGCACTATTTCTTGGTATTTCCAAAAGTTCACTTTACAAGATGACGCACAATCAAATCATCCCGTATTTCAAGCCCAATAACAAAATGGTGTATTTCGAGAAAACGGAACTGTTGAAATGGTTACGGCAAAACCCTGTTGCCTCACAAGCGCAGATTTCAGAAGAAGCGAGAGCGATCATGCGTAATCTTGCAAGCAAAGACTAATTTTTTATCCCTCATGTATGACAGAAACAGAAAAAAACGATTTTTCTTTTGACGGTCTCCCACGGACGGTAGCAGAACTCCATGCGAAAATAGACCGCCTTACAGCAATGTTTGAGCGGTTCATCTCCTCTGCTGAAACCAAACCGGAAATAATGACAGTGGAGGATATTGCCGCCATGCTCTGCAAATCTGTTTCCACTATCTACGCAATGACTTCCGACCATAGAATACCTTATCGCAAGCAGGGTAACAAGCTCTATTTCTTACGCTCGGAAATAAACGCTTGGCTCTCGGCTTCAGTCGTGCCGAAAGACACCCCGAAGCGCAAACGCAAGCCGCATGAAAACGGAAAAACTAATGAAACATTGCCTACACCGGAATGTATTACGGAAGCAGATACCGTCAAGAACGATACGGGTACGATGCAAGCCTTGTCGGAAAACCATGCCGAAAACGGCGTTGCAGTTTTGGAGCAAGAACAAGGAAATGCCTCTTACTCTATCGAGCAAAGGATACACACAAGGAACGGAACAATACTTTTCGCTGTACTGTTCACAAATGACATCGAGACCGCCGGAGAGAGAAAATTCGTCCAAACTGCACGTGAATTTCACGGCTATTGGAGCGACTTCGGGGGCGGCGGTTACATCTTCAACTCTCGGCAGGAGGCTGGGAATTTTGCAAAAACGATAATAGGGAAAGAAAAAGCAGACCTAATATCACCCCGACAAGCGATATTGAAAAATGATGATTTGACCGCCGCTTATACGGAAAGCAAGCCGCCAGCCATGCAGGGCGAACAGACCTTGTCTGATGGCAATTCCTCTTATATATAAATGGCAGACATGGCAAAGAGTGGCGCATTTACAGTGGTGTGTTTTAGGGCTGGCAAGTTAATGTTTTCGTCCACGAAAACGACGCCACAGATGGCGACCCGGCCATGCGGATAACGGCAGGCACAATCACAGCCCTAAAACACCATTCCAATTATAACCGATAACAACAGGCGTATGACAGATAATGAAAATTCACATAAAGGAGGAAGGCCGAAATCGGCAAAAGGCAAGGCACGGACAAAGACCCTGTCCACGAGGCTCACGCTTGCCGAATGGAAAACCGTCATGAAACGGATAGCCGATGCCGGAAAGAAACCGTCGCATTTCCTGCGTGATCTTCTTTTACAGGGAAAGGTCACGGCGGCACGGACACAGGAGGACAGGAAACAGATACGGATGCTGGAGGGAGGTTGCAACAACCTGAACCAGTTGGCGAAGATGGCGCACCAGCAGGGATTTCCGAGAACCAAGGAAAAAATCACCGCCTTGCTGGACGAGTTCAACAGAATCATCGCGAGGATATGATGGGTGACTTGAAGAAACGGGCGAGCTTCGCCAAGCTGGTGAACTACGTGAACAACCCGAAAAAGGCAAGGCTCATCGACAGCAAGGACGTGCGGCTTGACAGCAACGCCACCATCGCCCGAAGTATGCAGGGGCAGGCGGACGATAAACCGGGACGTGGGCTGAAAAATCCGGTGTACCACATATCGCTGGACTTCGCCCACGAGGACACCCCCAAGATAACGGATGCCCTTATGGTCGAAATAGCCCGTGAGTACATGCGGCGCATGGGCATTGTGAACACCCAGTATATCGTGTGCCGGCACACCGACAAGGAACACCAACACATGCACATCGTGGCCAACAGGGTGGACAACGACGGGAACACCATAAGCGACAGGAACGATGCCATACGCAACGTGGCGGTGTGCAAGGCTCTCACACGGGAGTACGGGCTGCATTTCGCCAAAGGCAAGATGAAGGTGAAACGTGACCGGCTGCGTGGCAAGGACAAGGTGAAATACCAAATCTATGATGCTATCAAAGCTGCCTTGCCACGTTGCAGCAGTTGGACGGAATTGTGCGAAAGGCTGGCCCGACAGGGTATTGAAACCAGCTTCAAGTTTGACCGACGAAACGGCAAAATCATCGGCGTGTCGTTCACCAAAGACGAGGTTTCGTTCAGCGGCTCACGGATAGACCGGAGCATGGGATTTTATAAAATAGACAGTCTGTTAGGCGGACGTATCATTGACAATGTGGAATGGAGAAACAATCTACATGGCAACACCCGGCAAATGGATGAAGCCGGGGCAGACAAGGCGGCCATATATACGGATGAACCGTTTGAACAGGCTACGAACCCCACTTATACCGATAACCATGCAGAACCCTCCGGCAACGGGGACTTTGCCGATACCGGTTCAGGTGCAAACATAGTCCAAACGGGCATCGGCGTGCTTATCGAGTTGTGCGTCCAGCCACACCAAGCCAAGGTATCATCCGGCGGCGGAGGTGGAGGAAATGAAAGCGGCTGGGGCGAAAATGACAACGAAAAGGACAAACTTAAACCAAGAAGGAGAAGAAGATGAAAGACGAAATACAGAATCTCATAGACCTCATAGGGGCTTTGGCCGAGGACATCGAGGCCGTCAAGGCGAAGTTGGACGCAAAAGACACTTCGGACAAGGACGAGGCGGTGAAAAGGCTGGCGGTGAAGCTGGAGCCTGTCATACGTTTCTTTGGCGGCAGCACGCTGACGAACATCAATGAGATTTTCAAGAGCAAGGATGCCATAGAGGATTACAAAAAATCCTTGGGCGACGAAATGGTTGTCAGTTGGCTGGCATACACCAAAGCCGACGAGAAGGATATGCGCGAACACGGCATACCGACCACGAAAGACCTCTTGTCAGACATACGCAAGATGCTGGCGGAGCATATAGATGAAGGCAAGCGGATTTCGGAAAACGGACAGCAAAACCAACGGCGGACGAATGGATTTCTGCGCCCGTTAAAATTCAGTTCCATATCCAAGCGGATAAAATCCTTATGGCGCAAAATCCCCTATGGATGGTACAAGAACCCTTACGCATGGACTGGCATCGTTTTTACACTCGTGTTCTTTGCCCTGTTTGCCGTCAGTTGGGTGCAATGGCATGAATACCGGGAGGAAAACAGACGGTTGAAAACGATTGCCGACAAACATCAAGTGACTACTATTATGCTCAACGAATTATACCCGGAGCTGGCTGTTACCGTCGGGGCTTACGAGAGACTGACGGAAACCGTCGGCGCAGATTCCACGCTGACTATATTCTGGGAACAGGTCAAAGCTATTAGAAAGAAATCCAAAAAATGAAGCAAATGAACCAAGAAAAAGATGAAGAAATAGAGTATCTGAATTAGAAACGCTTTTTGCTGTACATTCAATTCAATTACAGAGCAGAAAACACATTTTAAGCAAATGTATCTTCTGCTCTGTTGTCTTATCTCGATTGAGTATATTAATTCTCCTTCCCTTTTTGCTCAAAGATGAAAGAGTCAGAAATATCTCCAGCAGTTACTCCTATTGAAATATTTCGGATTTGATGTCCTTCATTGGGAAAAACAGTTACATTCATTCTATTTCCTTCGATACTGATGGATATACAGCTATCTTCATATTTTTGGCAATCTATGAATTGTTGGTCGTCTCCCATTTGTTTTCCATTTTCACGAATGGCATATACCCAAAAGTACTTATAATTCTCGCATGTGAAGACATAACTTTTGCCTGCTTGTGAAATTTCTATATTGCTTTTGTTTTTATTTATGTTACTTACATCATTACTTTTCCAAATCATAGGATCCCAATCTCCATCCTTGCCTTCACACGAAAAAAGCACAAGACTTGTCATCAGAAGTAAAAACAGGGTTTTCATTTCGAAATTATTGAATATTCAAGATTATACTTGTAATAATTAGCCGTTCCTCCACGAGTTACTTCATTGTCATTTATTTCTGCTCCACTAGGTGTATTGAAAACTTTGCTTAAATAATAACCATTACGACTTCCACCCCATCCCCAATTACAATGAATTAAGTTTTGTTGTTTTTCGTCCTTAGTCGCAGAAATATATCCATCATAGACCCAAGCATGTCCTCCTGTATATTTTACAGTAATTCCTAAGAATTTTTTTCTACCAGAGTTTCCTCTAGCATATACAGGATTTCCGCTTTTAACCGCAGATATAATTTGACTTTCATTGTAATCTTTTAACTTTGTTGCTTTTAATCCGCTCCAATCGTTGAACCAGTCAATGGGTTTGCCTTCCTTAACACCTGTGCTTCCATTAGATTTATAGTCTGCGCCAAACGCATTACCGAGGTATCTACATAAATGGGCAACTTCATTTAATGACTGAGGGGTGTTGTTTTCTGATAAATATCCGTTATATTTTTCACAGTCAGAAAGAATTTGTGTCCAATGTAAATCAGAACTGCCGCCACTTCCATTATATGACCAACTTACATGAGATGGCGTTTTAAAGTGAGATAGAATTTGAGCTGTTGCTGTTACTGTGCAACCAGTTGTTTTGTTTGGGCAATATTTCCCATAAGAATTTGGACTATTTTGTCCTCCTTGCGACCATTTGGTTTTTAATATGGGTGAGTACTTGGTATTTATAGTCCATCCTTTAGAAGTAGCTCTTGTTTGGCTCTCATTGTCAAATTTCTTTATATCTTCTAGTTCTGTATAAATTGCATTATCTAAAAAGGTCAGGAACATATCGTTTTCTTCTTTTTCCAATTGTTCAAATTGGAAGTTCCCTTCATCGACTACTGCAAAGATAGGCTCTGTGCGTTTATCGGCAGCAACTAATACAAATCCATTGTTATTGGAGAAATTAACGACATAGATTAGTGTATCTAAATCAATAGGAATGTTGTTTTCTTCAGCCCTTGTCTTTATAAAATTACTTCGAAGAACATCTATATTTGCAATTTCTTTGCGTTGTTCTTTGACTGAATTTCTTGTTTGTAGATTGGTTTCCATTTCATCAACAAACTCTTGTACAATATTTCGTGCTTCTTCTGGGGTTACCTTATATGATATTTCGGTTTTGTTCGTATTGTCTGTAATGGTTTCTAGACTATCTTCTGAACAAGAAACAAAAAATAATAAAGCTAAAGCACATGCTGCATAAATAAATTTTTTGACCATAATTTTGATGTTTTTTTCTGCAAAGGTAACCCTTTTACTAGTTGTCGTCAATCGCATTTAATAGGTATTTCTTTAATTATTTATTTTTATTTTCCCTATTGTCTTGAGTGTATCATGCGAGCGAGGTATTCAAACGGGCTGTCATGGCGATTATCCATTTCGGAACGGAACAGCACAAGTCGGTCTTTGCACCGTCCGAAGCCGCCGACATTAAGAGTGTCATGCAGGAATACGGCGAAACGACCGAACAGCAAAAATCAATCGGCGAATGGCTGTGCGACTATGCGGAAAGCCGACAGCCTTTTGACGAAATAAAACATCGACAAACCCGAGACGAGATTGCCGATGTAGCAAATGGGGCGTATGACTGGAAAATTGAACGAGACAATAACGGGTTGAAAAGATAATAGCCACACACAACAATAAAAGACAGCAATAAAATACATGATTTACACTTTTTTATGTACCTTTGCATTTGGATTGAGCAACTCTTTCCAAGACATATTAGAAAAAGAAAGAAGCGTTATGCTTATCTCGAAGTCGGGAACGTAGGAAATTCAAGACTATTCAGAGGGAAAAGCGTAATGGTTTCTCACGCCATAGCGTGGGCTGCTATTACCATACTCTGAATAAAGGTTATTCCTACGACCTCCGACTTAGAACGTGGCATTTGCAGTTCCACGCTTCGTGGTTTAATAAAATAGCTCTAAGGACTGCGGAGTTCATAAGAATAAATGATGAACAGATTTGGATTCCTTAAAAACATTTGTATGTCGGGAAAAATGTTACTGTGCCACAACGACATAACAAAATCAATCTTAGTCCTATTCATGAGTCTTTTCCTATGTACAGAAGCCTTTGCTGATTATTACCGTGTGACTGCTCCAAATGGGCTTAATGTACGTGCTTCGGCTAACAAAAACAGTGAAGTACTGGGGCAATTATCCCAAGGTAATGTTGTTGATGTAATTTCCATAGAAAACGGATGGGCTAATATCAATTATAACGGCTGGCAAGGCTATGTCAGTACATCGTATTTGACAGCCGTAACAGACAAAGGAGAAACGGGTACTTCTACAGAAAAGGAATCGTGGAACTTTTTTTCGTGGCTGTTTAATACAGAAGGTGAATCTGCGTGGTTCACTGGGTTAAAATGGATCTTCTTTCTTGGTGTTGCTATCTTCCTTGTCAAGATAGCATTGGTGGTAATTGGCAGAATGCTTGGTTTTGGGTTTGTACTTGGAATCATCGCTTTGCTGATAGGGTTCATAATCAAATGGATTGGTTGGATAGAAACAGATACAATGTGGAATATTGCCAAATGGGGCTTTTACATTGGTAATGTTTTGGGCTTGCTCGATTCATTCGTTCATTTTGGGGATGTGCTTAGCGATGCAGCCGACACAGGAAGTAATTCTTCTTCAGGTTCAGGCGGTGATGACGGATTGAAACGGTATTCGGTAATGGTTGACGGCCAAGAGTATATACTTACTCAAGATTCCAAATACAGCGAATGTAATTATACTGACCAATATGGTAACCCATGGAGTAATGACAGTTCCGGTTTCCACCCATTGTAAAGTATTTGCCGGAAGATGTTATTAAAATCAGACAGACAATCACTAATTTAAATAATAATAAAGAATGAAAAAACTATCTGTTTTATTGTGCATAGTAACTCTTGGAGTTTTTATAATGGCTCATACCGCCACTGCACAGACAAGTTTCTCTATTCCCCCGAAAAGTTACCCGACAGAAGTACCGTTTAAGTGTGATGCCGGGGTAGATCGGTATTGGCATGTCACAAGCGTCACTTGTACTGGTCGTGCCAATGGTGGTTACAAGTTTCTGATAAAGGGAACGGCACAGAAAGCGAGCCGCAGTTTGTCAATAGACTTGTTCTATCTTATGCCGGGTAATCGGCTAATGAATGCAGGAGCCTATTTCTTTCCGAGCATTGAAGAAGGAAAACCTTTTAGCTTTGAAATTGTCTCGGCTTTCTCTGGTTATGCTCCTTCCAAGTTCAACGGCTTTTTAATCTCCAGTGAGGTATTACAAAAGAGCTTGCTTAGGGAACAAGAAGAGAAGGAATCAACAAGTAATGATACCTCTACAAGAAGGTTTGGCATGCCGACAACAAACAAAACAGAACCGGAACAAGAACCCGAAAAACCCAAGGCAAACCCTAACAAAGTGTACTTATCTACCGATGATGCAATAGAGCAACTACCGGAATTTCCCGGCGGCATGCAAGCATTTATGAACCATATTTCGAAAAGCATACGTTACCCGTGGATATGCAAGGAACAAAAAATACAGGGTAACGTACTTGTCGGCTTTGTAGTGGAGAAAGACGGTTCGGTGTCGAATGTGACCGCTTTAAAGAAAGTGCATGCCAATCTGAATACCGAGGCTATAAGGGTGGTCAAGTCTTCACCTAAATGGAAACCCGGTTTAGTGGAAGGTCAGCCTGCACGTGTTCAAATGGCTGTATATGTAAATTTTAAATTGTAATTTTTCATAAATGATAAATGAAATGAGAGCATTGAAATTTTTTATAGGCTATGCTTGTGCATTTTTCTTCATGGCAGGTATAGTGATAAGTTGCGATAGCGGAGGTAAGAACAATGACAAACCTTATACTCCGTTGTATGTTTATTTCAATCCTTTGCAGTTAGATATGAGTATGGAAACTTTAATGCCATACTTTGTGAATTATCCTACAGATTGGGCAAAAATGGGATTGAGAGACTACCCGATGACAGTGACTTACGAATACAGTTATCCTGCCTGGGGAGTCACGGGTTCTTCGCAGTATGCGTTTCTCTCCAATGGTCGCTTGTCAGAACAACGACGTACCTCATTCAACGTTGGTGCAACCGGATTTGATGTGGTTTCGTTTGAATATGACAGCAATTCAAGCCTTGTTAAAATCAAATCTGTAGAAGACGGTCGCTATAAACGTCGGTACAACGATAACGGTTTTATTTATGATGCTGCAGGCAGACTAACCCGACGAGAAAGAGACCGGGGAGGAAATCCGGGCACGTGGGACTATCTCTATGAGTATCATGAAAATGGAGCTTTAAAATCCATACTGCCGGAAAAAGAAAATTCCTTAGCCAATGAAGCCGGTGTGACACTCTACAAATTTCAAATAGATTCTCTTGGACGGATTGAGAAGATTGAAAACGTCAAACCCACAAACATCTTCTTAAAAGACATCAGCGAGTATAAAAGAGAAAAATCGGTGACGGTATTTTCCTACACGGACAATCTGTGTACACAGGCCGTGGAAAAGATTCCCGTTAAGTTTGACCAAGGTACAGAAACATTGACCTGTACGAGCGTCTTTACTTACAATTCACATGGCGATTTAGCCACGTGGACTTACTCGGGTGGAGTGTATAAGAGTAAAGGCAACAGTTGGCGTGTGGATGATATGACATTCACTGTCACTTATGAATATATTTATGATGAAAAAGGCAACTGGACACAAGCCAAGATAATATTTCCGTCAAATCTTGACGAAATTCCTGCCTTACGTACCTATTATAAAGCTACAAAAGACGGTTTTACATCCAACCAAGACCGTTCATCGTCAACGAAAAATGGCGACACACCTTTCTTGACCGTTAATCGTACTATAAGTTATTATGATGAGGACATGATGAAGAATGAAAGCTCGACAAGCGGGAATAAAGAAAAACAGTCTGCAGAGGAACTGCTCTATAAAGGTACAGACACGTATGGACTTTTGGGTAAAGTAAAATCGGTGACGGAGGAGCACGAATGTTTGAAATTCGACCAGTCGGGCAATCTTGTATATCAGAAAAACAGCTTTGATAAAGAAACGACATACACATATCTTACACCTACATCTTATAATGTAAGTGGCTGGGGAGAAGCTGTAGTCAATATAGCAATAAAGGACGGATTACGTTCCGATACGGATTCGGACACCAACACCGAACTCAACCACGAGTACACGTTTGACAGTAGCCAACGACTTATCAAGCACGTATTTTGTTCACAAATGGCAATGGTTACATGTACCTACCAATATAAGGGGAATGATAAATACCCCTCAACCATGATAGAGGAACATCCCGAAGAAGGTGTAACCACCTATCATTACACCTATACGAAGTTCGACAAGAAAAACAATTGGACGGAACGAAAGGTTAGCTATGCCACTGAATATGACGACTACGATGATGACATGAATTATATCGGGAAAAAACAAACATGGCCAGAAGAATACATTGAGAAAAGAGCCATTGAGTATTGGTAAAGTGAACTAATAGTTATAACTGAAGATTTAAAACATCGGAGCGGTTTGAAAATCACTCCGATGTTTTTTATATTCGTTGGAAGGGAGACCTGCCAAACGTCATCATACTTCTAAAAGTAGTTTCTTTATTTTAGTAGCTTACGGTCGTTGTTATCACCCTTTAACACTTTCATCTGTTGAATTGCAATCTGATTAAGTGTAACCAACCGTTCACCCTGCGGAATGCCTTGGTCTATGAATACCGCATTGAGGTTCTCCATATTTGAAAGGCAGATCAATTCGTTAATAGAGGCATAGTCCCGGATATTCCCCTTCAGTTCTGGGTGCTGTTCACGCCACATCTTGGCGGTCATGCCGAACATCGCCACATTCAGCATATCTGCTTCGTCAGCATAGATAATACTGGCTTGTTTAGCGGTTACTTCGGCAGGAATAAGGTTCTGTTTGATTGCATCGGTATGTATGCGGTAGTTGATTTTCGACAATTCTCGTTTGGCAGACCAGCCAAGTTGCCGTTGTTCCTCGTTTTTTAATCGTTGGAACTCCTTTATTATATACAGTTCAAATTCAACAGAAATCCAACTCGCAAACTTAAAAGCTATATCCTTGTGAGCATAAGTGCCGCCATAGCGTCCAGATTTGGAAAGTATGCCTATTGCGTTCGTTGTACTAATCCATTTTGTTGGTGACAAGGTAAAGGCGTTCAGCCCGGCTTCCTTTTTAAACCCCTCGAATTCGAGGGGTTTAAAGTTCGGGTTGTACAAACTCTCCCAAATACCGAGATATTCTATAGTGTTCCGGTTACGCAACCAGTTCCCGATAACTGCAGTCGGATCATCGCTTTTGTATCTTGCTATGTCTGTCAGGCTGATATAATCATTTTCATTGACTGATATAATTGTGACACTCGTGTCTTTTACTGTAATCTTTGCCATTCTATTAATTTTCTTGAGTTTCAGTCGCAAAGATAGTTACAATCTGTTGAATTATATCCTTTTGGAAGAGCTATTCACGACTGAAAGGTTCATGTTTATATTGAAAAATACTCCGAAATTCGGTTTACCGCTTCTATCTTGGTTTCCATTACCACATCGGCATATACCTGTGTCGAGCGTATGTTGGTATGACCGAGCAGCCTGCCAACCGTATAAAGGTCGCCTCCCGCTGCCAGTGACAGCGTGGCAAACGTGTGGCGGCTGGTATGGTAGCTGACGTTCTTTTCTATTCCTGCGGCTACGGCTGACTTTTTAAGACATCTGTTGCAGGCACTTAGGCTTGTCATATCAAATACCCTTTGTCCCGGTTTGCAACCGTTTCTATCCGGCAACCATTTTAACGCCGATTGATTGAGTGGTATTGTTACCTGTTTTCCAGTCTTTCGCATTGCACGGATTGAAACCACCAGCCCGCTATCGACTTGCTTTATATCCCGCCATGCCAGCGTACAGACATCACTGTACCGCAATCCCGTAAAGCAGCAAAACAGGAACGCCCGTCTGGTCGTTTCATTGGTGGTTGGAGCTTCGGCAAGCGCAAGCAGTTCGTCTTTCGTGAGATAATCCCTTTCGGCTTGTTGCTTGGCTATCCGCTCGTGTTTACCCAAAGCATAGAAAGGGTTACTATTCATTATCCCCTCATTTACCGCCGCATTGAGCATACGTACCAATATTGCCTGATGAAGATGCAACGTGCATTGCGACATCTCTTTCGGGTTGTCCGGTGATTTCGTGTTCCGGTAGGTGTTTTGCATGAAGTCGAGAAGCCCGGCAATGAATTTCTTGTCTATTTTCGACATCAGATAGCGAGGTCTGCGGCGGTACTGCAAATACGTCTTTATTATATTGACAGTGGAGCGGTAATTGCGATAGGTTGATTGGGAGTAAGACGGGCTACGTCTGATCCCCTCTATATAATCGTTAAGCCAGTCGGCAAAAATCCGTTTGGGTAGCTGGAGTGGTTTGCCGTCCTCTGTTTCCGTTTCGTTCTCGTCAATGCCGAGCAGCCGTTTCGATTTAATCTCATTCGCCTTTGCCATAGATGCGTCATTGAGCCGCTTTGCGTCGGGTGCATCGTCCGGCACGAGGAACAAATTTAGGTACTCGCTCCACCTTTCCCCCTTTTCGTAGAAATCGAGGTATATCGAGCGGCTTCCCGTTTTCAATGCTCTTGTGCGTATCGTTATTTTCATCTGTTTCCCTCTGTTTATGGTTATTTAGAAAAGAAGTCATCAACGAGATTAACCGTTTCCACTTTCTTTTTATCTACAATCTTGGCGTAAATGGATGTGGTGTTTACGTTGGAGTGTCCGAGCAGTTTCGATGTCGTGTATATGTCCGCACCGAGCGTCAGCAGCATAGTGGCGTATGTATGGCGGCTGCAATGGTAGGTTATATGTTTGGTTATCTTTGCGTCCTGCATCCATTTTTCTATATTCCGTTCAATATTCGATGTCCCGGCAGGTAACATGAAAATCGGTTCTTCATTGTCCTCTTTGGGGTTAAGACAGTCGATAGCCTCTTTTGATAACGGCACGTTTACTATTTTTTGCGTCTTTTCCATTTTTGTCCTTACAAACAAGGTCTTGCCGTCGGGTGCTTTGACAATCTTTCCCCATGTCAGCGAGCGCACATCGCCAAGACGAAGCCCGGTAAAGCAGGAAAATAGGAACGCCCGTTTCACATCCCCGTGCGGACAGGGAGCCGCCATAATCGCTTTCATTTCTTCCAGTGTGAGATATTCCCTTATGCTTTCCGACGGCTGATATTTCTCTTTTGAACTTATGGACTTCAAGGGATTGGCAGACAGAATGCCGTCCCGCACCGCCTTGTTCAACGCTCCGTTCAAAACCGCCTGATGATGATGCGCCGCCCCGTTGCTTATGACACTGCCGTCCTTGCGTACTCCGTTCTTTGCATAACGTAAAAAGTCTATGAAGCCCCGGCAGAAATCAACGTCCACGTTTGCCAAAACAATATCCGGGCGATTGGCTTCTTTTAGGTACGTTTCGATTTTCCCCCGCAAATCACGCCTCCCTTTGAGAGTGGATGCAGAAAAACCGAATTTCTCCTGCTCGTATTCTTTCAGAAAATCGACAAGTGTAATACATGATCGCTTTACCTTGTTCCACTGGCGCACGCCGTGGTTCTGTAATGCCAAGATACGCTCGGCTTTGATTTTATCCGCTACTTGCCTTGCGTGGATGTTCTGTTGGCGGTCAAGCGGCGTCAATTCGGGCACAAGATATAAACCGAGTGATTCTACCTTGCGCACTCCTTTCACATAGACATCGAGATACAAACTCATGTTCCCGTTAGCCAGTTTGCGCTGGCGAACCCGGACGGGCTCTTTTACTTTCTGTATTTTCTTCGGTCGTGCCATGATATTTTTTCCTTTCTTGATATTTCTTTTCTCATCGGCAGATTTTCCCTGCCTTACGGATACAAAGATACCCCTAATATTTGTTTCTTGCAACAAATACGCAACAAAATATCGTTAAAACACCACCTCTACATATCTCCATTGACAAAATCGGAAAACATAATAAATATCTAATATACAGCGTATTTTATTGCTTTTATTTCCTATTGTATGATTATATTTTCCGTATTGAAAGCCTATACTTCGTGGGCTTTTATGTCCTATTGCTCTTTGATATAGTGCTCTGCATTCAGGTAGAAAACCTTACTGCCATTACCGAAAGTGAACAGACGATGGCAGCATATCTGCAGAACTCGTTCTTCTCTGCCGGTTATCTGATGGCAGCAAGCATTGTAGCGTTGAAATGTCTGAACCTCGTTCCAGACCTTGCAGCATGGATGATACCAGAGGGCGATACTGCGTTCTCTACCCGTAACTTCGGTGAAGGTGTGGCGCAGCAAGCAAAGGTTTCAACTCAAGGCATGTTAAGCAAAGTGATGTAAAACAGTAAACAATACAAAATATGGTAATAAGGAATCTCGAAAACAAAATCAAGTTGGTGATGATCATCTGCTCACTATTCCTTGTGGGTTGTATCATCATCTGCATCTCCAGCATTTGGACTGCCAAGGTAATGGTATCGGATGCGCATCAGAAAGTGTACGTATTGGATGGCAATGTACCTATTCTCGTTCAGCGTAGCACCATGGAAGAAACACTCGATGTGGAAGCCAAGAGTCATGTGGAAATGTTCCATCATTACTTCTTCACTCTTGCGCCAGATGACAAGTACATCAAATATACAATGGACAAAGCCATGTATCTGGTTGACGAAACAGGTCTTGCTCAGTACAACACGTTGAAGGAGAAAGGCTTCTACTCAAACATCATGGGTACGAGTGCGGTGTTCAGCATCTTCTGTGACAGTATCAAGTTCGATAAGGAGAAGATGGAGTTCACCTACTATGGCAGACAGCGCATCGAGCGACGTACAAGCATAATGACCAGAGAACTTGTGACGGCAGGTCATTTGAAGCGTGTTCCCCGTACTGACAACAACCCTCATGGATTGCTCATCACCAACTGGAGAACCCTTCTTAACAAGGATGTGGAACAAAAGACCAAACTGACATATTGATATGGGATGGAAGAAAATGCTCGTCGGTGAAAAGATGCCAGACAAGGACGATCCGAAATATCGCCAGAGATATGAGAAGGAGGTGAAGGCAGGTCGCAAGTTTGCAAAGACTATGAAGCTTGACTTACTTGCCGGCAAGGTACAACTGTTTGCAAATGACCACAAACGGTTGTTCCTGTCCCTCGTCTTTGGATTCATCATTCTCAGTTTTGGTCTAAACATCTATAGGATGGCAGTGGTGTACAGTCACCAGCAGTCAAGACAAAGTGCCACCGAAAGGCAAGAACAGATGTTGCGTCAGAGGCATAACAAGGTCAGAAAAGCAGTTGGGAATGCCTACGCCACACTTCCTGCCATGAATAGAGATAATCAAAAGAATAATAACGAAAAGATAGAAAACGATGGACGCACTGAAAAAGATTAACTGGAAACAGCCAAAGTATATGATACCCATTATCATCTACTTTCCTCTGTTGTTTGTCGGTTATTTCGTCATTGACCTCTTTCATACGGAGAAAGCTGAGATTCCAGACGGTCTCACAACGACAGAATATCTTAATCCAGACCTGCCTGATGCCAAGATGAAGGGAGACGGCATTGGAAACAAGTATGAGAGTATGCTAAAATCATACGGCAAGATAGACGATTATTCAGCTTTAGGAAACATTGAACGCAATGAAGAAGACACCAAAGAAGAGTACGATTCAAAATACTCAGACGATGAACGTAAACAACTTGAAGCCCAGGAAGCCGAGAAACTCTCTGAGATGCAAAGACAGCTACAGGAAAGCGCACAAAAGGGCCAAGAAATCGCAAAAGGCGAGGGCAGTTCAGAAAATGACCGCATAGCTCGTGGCAAACAACGTGAGCAGGAAGCGATGGAAGAACTCAATCGGGCCATTGCTCAGGCAAGAATGCAAGCTCAGCAGGTCACTACTCCATCTTTGCAAGCTGAGGTCACGGCCAAAACTGGTGATTCACAGGAAGAAAAGACGGAAGTTCCGGAAAAGAAAAAGAACAATGACGATGAACCGCAAGAGGTTGTCAAGAAGGTAAAGGTAACTTCCGACTACTTCAATACGCTGTGTGATAATGACAAGGAACCAGGGCTTATCAAAGCAATCATAGACGAAAACATCAAGGCGGTGGATGGATCAAGAGTACGTCTTCGTCTTCTCGATGACATTGTCATCAATGATGTAGTTGTTCATAAAGGCTCCTATATCTATGCCACTATGAGCGGATTCGGTTCACAGCGTGTCAAAGGTAATGTCAAGAGCATAATGGTAGATGATGACATCGTCAAGGTAAATCTATCACTCTATGATACTGATGGGCTTGAAGGACTGTATGTGCCAAGTAGCCAGTTCAGAGAAACGACCAAGGATGTAAGTAGTGGCGCATTAAGCAACACCTCCACTCTCACCAATACCACATCCACTGCAGGTTCAAATCTGGCTACATGGGGAGCGCAAGCCGTCAGCAATGCCGTCCAGAAGACAAGCAACGCTATCAGCAAGGCAATCAAGAAGAACTCAGCCAAGCTGAAATACGGAACATTCGTGTATCTCATCAACTCACGTTCAAACCAGAAAGATAAATAATAACGAGCAAAACATATATAAAATATGAAGACTATCAAGAAATTCTGCGCATTGGTAGTATGCGCATTAGCCTCCCTCCCATCCCTTGCACAGCAGACGTATCAAGAAATGGAGCAGCTTACCATCAATGAGAATGTCACAACTGTCATTACCGCCTCCGAGCCAGTACGCTTCGTTGACATATCTACAGATGCAGTCGTTGGCGACCAGCCAATCAACAATACCATCCGTCTGAAACCCAAGGAAGGTGCTGATGTACATGCTGATGGTGACATATTGGCTATCGTCACTATTGTTACAGAGCGTTACAGAACCCAGTATGCTTTGATATACACCACACGATTGCAGGAGGCAGTTACAGATAAGCAGATACTTGCCTCTGAGAAGATTCCATATCATAATCCTTCTGTATCAATGAGTACTGAGGATATGACCAGATATGCCAGAAAGATATGGAACTCACCGGCGAGAATACGAAATGTGAGCACCAAGCAGCACCGAATGACCATGCGACTGAACAACATCTATGCTGTTGGCGAATACTTCTTCATAGATTTCAGCATCGAGAACCGCACCAATATCCGCTTTGACATCGATGAGATGCGTATCAAGCTGAATGACAAGAAGGTTTCTAAAGCTACAAATGCCCAGATGATTGAGCTTACTCCTGCTTTAGTACTTGACCAGTCCAAGACCTTCAAGTATGGTTATAGAAACGTCATCGTCCTGAAAAAGATGACATTCCCTAACGACAAGGTGCTATCTATCGAGACTTCGGAGAAGCAGATTAGCGGAAGAACCATCAGTTTGGATATAGACTACGAAGATGTTCTGTATGCCGACTCATTCAACTCATACTTAATGATGGAGGAATAAGACGATGAAGAAATACATTTTGTCATTGATGATGGGACTGTGCGTTTCAGTCTCATCATTCGCCCAGAGCCATAGCGACCGAATATCCGTTGGTGTAGGAGCCTTGTATCAGAGAGGTCTGGATGCCACAATCTCATGGGAACATGAAACACGCTACCATAATGCCTGGGAGTACTTCATCAACGGTTACATTAAATGGGATGAATGTGCATCATGCGGACATGTCTGCCCTGAGTCGTTTTGGAACAACTACCGTACATGGGGAGTTGGTGTTGCCTATAAGCCCTGTGTGACAAGAGGAAGGAACAACTACGGAAACCTCCGTATTGGCGTAAGTGCTGGCAGTGACACAGACAAGTTTGTTGGAGGCTTGCATGTTGGCTATGAACACAACTTTGCCCTACGTAATGGATGGGGATTGTTTGTTCAAGCTAAATGTGACCTCACTCTTCCCAAGCGAGAAGACTTGTTTCGCACTGGCATCGTGATAGGATTCAAGATACCCACACTAAAGAAATAGCAACAATGAAGATACTAAATATCATTTGTACTACTCTCATGGCAGTAGCATTTGCCTCATGTGATGAGCATCGAGACTTCCCAGATACGGCAATGAAGACCTGCGACATCCTCTGTACGGACGGCAAGGTTGTAAGGTTCGAGGAAGTTAAGTCACAAAACAAGACTCCTATTGCCGTGGTGTTCTATGTGAATCAGAACGAGGACATACAAGGCACAGGCTATGCTGTCTATCTAAAGGACATTGAGCCGTTTGCATACTCAGACTCTCTCGGATTGAAGCATAACACATCAGCTGACATTGTAGCATTTGATGGCAATGACAATACCCATGCTATGTATTCCACAGGCACTTCACCTGCAGCTTCAGCAGTCTTTGACATGTGGCAATACGGTCAGAGTGCCTACATCCCTTCCGTTGCTCAGATCAAACTTCTGTATCAAGCACGTAGTGCGGTTAATACGTATATTCGCAAGTGCGGAGGCGATGTGATTCCAGACAATCCGGATGAGTGTTGGTATTGGACTTCTACAGAGGTGAAAGACCAGGAAACAGCCAAAGCCTGGTTGTACTCGTTAGCATCAGGAGCGCTTCAAGAAACACCAAAGACGCAAGCACATAAAGTCCGTCCAATCATTACTTTATATAATTAGCATTAAATATTCACTATAACACAAGAATAAGGTTTCATGGAGGAAACAAAAGAATTACAGACCATGTATAAGATATTCCGCTGTCTGATCTACTTATCATTGATAGTGGAGTTCTTTGAATATGCTATAGACCCAGCGTTGCTTGACTATTGGGGTGGCATTGTTTGTGACATTCATAGCCGTGTAAAGAGGTGGTTCATATATATGGATGGCAACCTTGTATGGAGCAAGATTGCTACCATCGTGCTTATCTGTATCACTTGCATTGGCACCCGAAACAAGAAACATTTGGAGTTTGATGCTCGCCGTCAGGTGTTCTATCCGTTGGTGGGTGGACTGTTCGTTACCATACTGTCTATATGGCTTTTCGGTCATCGTATGGATATGAGGTTCTATACCATCAGTCTGAACATCTGGCTTTACATGGCTGCCTCTATTCTTGGTACCATCTGCATCCATGTTGCCCTCGACAATATCTCCAAGTTCCTGAAGGAAGGATTGCTCAAAGACCGTTTCAACTTCGAGAACGAGTCTTTTGAGCAATGCCAGGAACTGCAGGAGAACAAGTATAGCGTAAACATCCCGATGCGCTATTACTACAAGGGCAAGTTCCGCAAAGGTTGGGTGAATATCGTGAACCCTTTCCGAGGAACATGGGTAGTCGGAACTCCTGGTTCCGGTAAGACTTTCTCCATCATTGAGCCGTTCATCCGCCAGCACAGTGCAAAGGGCTTTGCTATGGTTGTCTATGACTACAAGTTCCCTACGCTTGCGCAGAAGCTGTATTATCACTATAAGATAAACCAGAAAGCCGGGAAGGTGCCACAAGGATGCAAGTTCAATATCATCAACTTTGTGGATGTGGAGTATTCCAGACGTGTGAATCCTATTCAGCAGAAATATATCGGCAACCTTGCTGCAGCCAGTGAAACGGCAGAAACCCTGTTGGAGTCTCTACAGAAAGGCAAGAAAGAAGGTGGTGGCGGTAGCGACCAGTTCTTCCAAACATCAGCGGTCAACTTCCTGGCAGCTTGTATCTATTTCTTTGTCAACTACAAGAAGGTGCCATACGACAAGAACGGCAATCCTCTTATTGCTGAGATGACAACAGAGCCAAAGACTCATCGTCCGAAACCAACTGGTAGAGTCTTTGACCATACCGGTAGAGAGGTGGAGCCAGAGTATTGGCTGGGCAAGTACAGTGACATGCCACATATCCTTTCGTTCCTCAATCTCGATTATCAGACCATCTTTGAGGTTTTGGAAACGGATCCTGAGGTTGCTCCTCTCCTTGGCCCATTCCAGACTGCCATGAAGAATAAGGCTATGGAACAGTTGGAAGGTATGATTGGTACACTCCGTGTCTATACCTCCCGATTGGCTACCAAGGAGTCGTATTGGATATTCCATAAGGATGGTGATGACTTTGACCTGAAGGTGTCAGATCCGAAGAATCCTTCATATCTGCTCATTGCCAATGACCCAGAGATGGAAAGTATCATTGGTGCGTTGAATGCTTTGATTCTGAACCGCCTCGTTACTCGTGTCAATACCGGTCAAGGCAAGAACATACCTGTCAGCATCATAGTGGACGAGTTGCCTACGCTCTACTTTCACAAGATTGATCGACTTATCGGTACTGCCCGAAGCAACAAGGTAAGCGTGGCTCTCGGTTTTCAGGAGCTGCCACAGCTTGAATCTGACTACGGCAAGGTAGGTATGCAGAAGGTTATCACCACAGTCGGTAACGTAGTTAGTGGTTCAGCAAGAGCAAAAGAGACTTTGGAATGGCTCTCCAACGACATCTTCGGAAAGGTGGTTCAGTTAAAGAAAGGTGTGACCATAGACCGTGACAAGACCTCCATCAATCTCAATGAGAACATGGACAGCCTTGTTCCTGCCAGTAAAATCTCAGACATGCCTACTGGTTGGATCTGCGGACAGTCAGCTCGCGACTTCATAAAGACAAAGACTGGACGAGGTGACAGCATGAACATCCAGGAGTCAGCAGAGTTCCAGACCTCAAAGTTCTATTGCAAGACGGACTTCGACATGAAGAAGATTGCTGAGGAAGAAGCTGATTATGCGAACTATAAGATACCAAAGTTCTACACCTTCCCATCCAAGGATGCCAAGGAGCGAATCCTGTATCAGAATTTCGTGAGTGTAAACCTCGATGTCAAGAATATGATTGACGAGATAAACAAATTCAAGATAAAATGACTTTCAGAAAGATAATATTATCCCTCTTCGTAACATTAAGCATGGCTGCCCATGCACAGGCACGATTACCGACAGAAAAGCAGCCATCAGCATCGGCTTCTATATTCGAGTTGCCACCATTTGAGCGAGCCATCTGTTGCATCCGATTCTATGAAGGATTGCATCGTGCCAAGGACTATCCGTATGTAGGTTATGGTCACAAACTTAGACCAGGCGAACGTTATTCATCCAATATGTCTGCAAATGAAGCTGAGCAACTTCTTCGTAAAGACCTCAAAGAGTTATGTGCTATGTTTCGTTCCTATGGTCAAGACTCCCTACTCCTTGCTGCATTATCATATAATATCGGACCATACAAGGTGACCGGATATAATGGCAAATACCCGAAAAGTTCTGTCTTAAAGAAACTTGAAGTTGGCAACCGGAACATCAGAGACGATTATGTAAACCATTGCCATTGGCGAGGAAAACGAATCCCTTCCATTGAGCGAAGACGGTATGCAGAACTCATGTTATTATTTACTCCATGACAGAAAACGAACCAATCAAAACCGTATCAGACGGTATCACATTCCTATCCACTGGCAGATACTACGATGGTATCAACCAGTGGGTAGCTCATAAACTGAAAGATGGAGACAATGATGCCATAGACTATGCTGCACGCCAGATAGCAAAGCTGTTACCACAAAATGCTGTTCTTGTTCCAATCCCTGGTCATCATGGCAAAGCCGAACATACCATGCAGTTGGCAAGGGCTATCTCGTCATATACTCACCTCCCTATCGTTGATGCCCTCCGTGGCATAGAGCGAGACTCACAATATGATGCCAAGAAAAGAGGTCAGACACTTTCTGGCGAAAACATGGGATTTTATAGACAAAAGAGCCTATCAACAAACCGAATCCCATATATCGTTGACAATGTAGTAGACACTGGAAACACCGCTAAAGCAGCTGCTAGAGCACTTGGCTGTGGTATAGTAATCTCTTTTGCCATGAGTGACACATTACTTGAGATTCAAGACGTTTCACGATCGTTTATCAGATAAGTGACTCACTTTCTTTTTCTCAATTCCTCATAGAGTTTATGTTTATCTTCTATGGAAGCTGAACCTCCTAAACCTTCAAGATATTTACGTACATCAGGGTTCTTGATTAGGTAGTTAGCGTATTCTCTAAATAAATCTTCTTGATAGCAAGATTTCAGGTTTAGAGATTTGGCTTTGTCTAATATATGGATAAACGGAAGTTTATTTTGCTTATTATTGAAAAATTTGAATGTTTTTGGTGAAGCTTTCACCCTTTGGGCATACTCTTTAACAGACGAAGTGATGTGATACTTTGGATTATACACCAACAGTTCATATGCTTCACTTGCTATGAGCTTATTGATTTCTTCGATCTCATTTTGCTTGTTAATAACCACTTTTCCCTTTCTTGTACCTACTTTATAAACATCAGAGTCATAAAACATTATTAATAGTTTTGGAGTAAGAGGCATCATTATACATAAACCCTTGTAGCCCAGCGTTTTGACTCCAGGATATCCTAAATAATCAAAATAAGGATTAGCTAAAAAATCTGGACAATCAGATATTATAAAACTATAATCACAATTAGAATCTATGTTTACTATTTTAAATGCTAAATCTGCGACATACACTATCATTCCAGCATAAACACTTAATGAGAACAAAGGAGGTTCATCAAAACAAAATACTAAATGAGGATCAATTTCTTTTATGCCAGAAAATCGCTTAAACATTTCTAATGTTATCTTATTAACATCATCGCCAAGCATTTTTGACATATATGCGGTACGACCATGTTGTATCATTAAATAGACTAAGATATTCAATCGCTCAACTTCATGTAAGTTATAATCAGGATTATCCACAAGTTTGTGAAATGCCCACATACAATATCGTTCAATATCACCAAGAGCATCTTCTATCTTTTCATCCTTTGAATAAAAGTAATCTTTACTCATCGTATTTTTGATAGAAGATTGGTTGAAAGTGATATTCTTCTTAATGTTATAGATACCAATGCTCTTACCATCGTTTGAGAATAAACGCTGATAAGATTGGGGTACATAGTGATGGTTTTTCTTTTCTGCCATATATTAGTATTCAAAGATCCAATCAAGATTATCATATGGGCACCACTTTGCGTAAAGTTCGTTTATATAGTAAGCAACGCCAAAGCGTTCCTTGCCCACCTCTTTAGCAAACTTATATAGTCTAATATCATTTTGCCTTTCGAGTATATTCATTCCAGCCTCTATCCATTGCCCAATATTATCACCTTCTTCGTGTAGCATCATTTCTCCATGCCAAAAATCAGCTTTATGTGTACCTTCATACTCCTTAGGCATTTCCGTATTCACTTCCGAATAATACCTACTGAGGTATTTATATGGTGATTCCAGATAAAGCCAATTGTGTTCAACAGAATATAAAGCTTCACCGATACCTGTTACAGATGAACCATTCTCATCGGACTCTTGAACATCAAATATTCGATAAGTCCCGTCTTCCAATTTTCTAAATCTAAATCTCCCAAGAAGAACAAAGCTTCTGCAAACATATATCCATCCATTATCTAGATAGAAACTGTATCGATCTTCCCATCCGGGTTCAAACGACTTGATGATACGTCGATGTAACTCAGGAGAGATGACCTTTTCTTTAAAAGGGTTTGTTATATGAGTGAAGTGATGATATTCGATATTAGTACGAGCATCATTCTTTGCCCAAAATACTCTTGCCCATTCTTTTTGTCGTTTAATCTTTGATATAGTTCTATGATACCGTTCATTGATCTTCACTGGAATGCAAATATCATTGACACAATGATTTTCATCAGCGTATTTCTTCTTGATGAAGTAGTTGCGACATCCGTACATTGCTTCAGCGATAGCTCCTGTTAATGTACCCAAAAGTCTTTTGTTTCCTTTCATTCTCATGACATTATGCAAAGCACTACCGAAGTCGAAAGCATTGTAAAATGCATCCCAAGCTCTGAGAATGTAAGGTATTGGAGATTCTTGATTCCGCCAGTCCCAATCGTGACGGCAACCTTTGAAAAAACCTCCAAGTTCTGCATAGACTTCATCCTTTGTTTTACCATTTCTCAGCAAGTATATTATCTTACGAAGGAATTGTAAGGAGTACCATGCTTCTTTCTCAAGGTCTTGTTCAAAAATTAGACCGCAGTTGTTCTGACTTTTCTCTTGATACCATGCGCAAGGAATCACTCTTACCATTGCAATTCCTATGACCATTGTATTATAGTTGTAGTTATAGTCTTGCTTTTCAATCCATTCTTTAACTCCTTCAGAGTAGCATACGACATCGTCATTGACAACACGAAACCATGAACGAATGTATTCCTGATATTCTGCTTCGTTCATGAATAGATTAAAGTCAAGTGCATCTGCAGTTGCAAGCACAGAAAGACCATATTCAGAGAGCAATGCTTTCTCTGAAATCAAGGATAGGTAAAACTTCTCATGATCGTTTTCCCAAGTCCATGCTGCTAAGTCGCCAATAATTGCGCCAATCATACAAAGTTTCTGTTATAGTGCTACTCAAAGAATTTATTGATGAAGTTTATCTGTTCATTATTGAGAACAGAATACTGAACATATCTGCTGATGCCTATCGATTCCAGTTCATTATATCCAAGTTCTTCGCCTTCATACATGGCTGCAACGGGAGTGAACTCAAAACAATCATTATCAGGAACAAATGGAGCCAACCAACATTTTTCGTCTTGTCTTGGTACGCTTGTGCTGGTTACTTCTAATTTGTATCTTATTTGATAATGTCCTTTACCTGACATAAAAAGATACACGATGTCACCAACATTAAGTTTCTTGTCAGACTTACGCCAATAGAGCTTGCCGTATAAAGCAACACTCTTTGTATGATCGAGGAAACGTTCATTTCCTTTAAGTAATACGTGCTTAATTGTATTCATATCAATCTTCTGAACCTTTGTGTTTAATATCTTTGAAAAATTTTGCCATGACTATCAATCCTGGATATGCTCTATCATTGTCATAATAAACCATATCTTTATCCATCTCCCATACAGACATAAAATCTGGAGATACAACTGTCTTTAAGTCTTTGTAAAGTCGGTCAAGCATCACTCTTTCTTGTGAGATATAAGTCTCGCGTATATTGTCAGAGGGATTTGTGCTGCTGTGAGACGTAACGAAATGCAGACCAAGGCGAATTACACCTTTTGTTTTTTCCTCAAAGTGTTTTATCTCATCTTTCACATTTCCAAGTTGAACAATATTCATGGTTCTCCATCTTTGCAGTAAGCGCTCATCGTTTGTGCATGGTGTTTCGAAATTGTCGTAACTATGCTTCACTTCAATAACAACGCTGTAGTCTTTATAAATGCACCAATAGTCAATACGTCCTTGAGAGTTCTCAATTTCTAATCCCTTCTTTTTGCTGTTTCGAGTCATCGGATATTCAGCAAACGCAAGTCCTTTGCAGAGTGAAACCAATACTGGCATAATCAGAGTGTCTAATTGGCGTTCTCTAAAGACAAATGGTGGCTCATAAATATCATACTTGGTAGAGTTGAAAGCCAATGCATGTTTAGCCATACCTATGAAAAGTTTCTTTGTCAATTCATAGGCAACACCATAATATGCTTCATCAGATTCCTTTGCCGAGAAAAGAAAGCTTTGGGAGTTTCTTATTGAGTGACGAAATTTCATACCAACTTGAAAATTAGGTTATTCTACTTCTATTAGTTTTTTGAGCGTACTATATTCAGGTTCATCTAACATGAAAATAGTGCCATTACTTCCTAATCTAATTGCATTATAGCACAGTTTCAATCGATGTAGCATTGGTTCAATTATCCCTTGTGTCTTTTTTATGAAGTCTTCGACCTCGCTTTTCTTAGATGGTAACTTATAACCTTTATTGCTACTTGCTATTATCACACCATGATCTCGGAGTTTGGCTATAATTCTATTTCGGAAAGACTGAGTTGAAAGTCTTTCAAATCCCTTTCGTTCCAAATCATTTTGCAGTTCTTGTGTTGAAATGTATCTCCTCACAGAATTGTTCATGAAACGGAATAAAAGATAGTCAAGAACTGCAATTTGCATTTTTGAATTTTCATCAGCGTCTTTATTCTCGAATTCCTGCTTGAATGCCAACGCTTTTCTAAGACATAAATTAGCGACAGTTGCATCATCCCGACTATCAAAATTAATCTGATCTTCCACACGGAATGTTACTGGGTCTCTTGGAAACTCCTGTATTCCTATTATTTTCTTGCCTAAATATGTTTTGTAGTTAGAACCCTCAGCCTTACTTTTCTTGTTTTCATCATAGCAGAATGCTAAACATCCAGACATAATGTCTGCTAATTGAACAAGAACACCATGTTCACTTTTATTAAAACGGAAATTAAACTCATCAAATAAAGAAAGAGCAGGATTATGGTCCTTTATATATTCTGAAAATGATTGCATAAACTCATTGCTACCAGTTTCATCAGCAACTATGGTGAGTTTCTGAAAACTTTTTTGGAGAGCATTATAAGCCATCTGGTTCAAGAACTTATAAAACGATGTTTTTATTCTAAGTCCACTCTGTTCATATATCTTTCTTTTGTCAACAACAAGATAGTATATATTAAACGGCAATGGCATCAAATCGTCGAGAAGTTTTCTAATACGAGTGTGATTGTTTTTAAGATGACTTGATTTCATCTCTCCTGTCTGAAAATGTTTTTTACGTACTGCTTCTACGGAGTCACGTAGAGCAGACATGTCGCTGTCATTCACTATGATGGCAGTGATAATAAAGTGAGTTGAGACGTTAGGTTTTTCAAAAGTAAAGCCAAAGGCTCCGAATTCATCACAGAAAGCGTATTGCATATAATACTTCAAAGTTTGATTATTAAACAAACATTTCATAGTAATAACAGTCGTGTACAACTGGCAAAACAGCTGATTAACAACTATATTCAGTTGCAAAAATACTAATAAAAGACGAGTAATATGCAAGAAAGTAAAGAAAATGCAATCAAATAAAAGAAAATTCCGTAGTTTTTCTTGTTTTTTGCAGCAGAATTATTAAATTTGCATAATACGCAATATAAATGGTTGTATCTTTCACAATAAAACAAAGATTGATCCGTTATATGTATTAAAGGTATAAAGCATGTAAAACCTAAGCAATATGGCAAAGGAAAAAGATTTTAATAGACTCAAAGTTGTACTGGCAGAAAAAAAGCGAACCAACAAATGGTTAGCAGAACAACTTGGCAAAGATCCTGCTACGGTGAGTAAGTGGTGCACCAACTCTGCCCAACCAGGATTAGAAACATTGTATCAAATAGCGTCATGTCTTGAAGTTGACGTGAAGGATCTTCTTGTTCCCAACAAGGAGGAAAACATAATTATTTATAGAAAATAAAACTCCAATTTGACCAAAACCGATAAAATTAGTTTCAATGTTTTGACTATCCAAGGATGAACACAAGATGGACTAACATGGATATGGTTGTATAGATTTAAAAGCATAATTTTGCATGATATGGCAAACTCGGACAATAACATAGCTTCTCAGAACGAAATTGTTCTTGGAGAAAACGAAATGGTATGCTCACTCACCAATCGTGTAGTGAAAGCAACTGATAAGGAAATGACATTGCAGTCAATGATTGCGATGATGACAGAAGAGTATGGCTTCGCCCCAGAAGACATGGAGCGTGACTTTAAGGTGAAGTACGATGATGCGGAAAGCGGAAAGACAAAAACACAGAAGGTGGATTTGGCTATCTTTAATGCTGGGCACGCTCATGATGCTGACGAACTCATCCGTTTCATTATCGTTGCCAAAGATGCCAAGATAAAGCCCAACGACAAGAAAAATGGCGTAGAAGCTACTACAGAAAACATCTTATGTACCACGGACTGCGAGTTTGCCTGTTGGACCAATGGTGAAGACTTACAATATGTACATGCTTTCGAAGACGCTTTTGGCCAGGTAACTTGTGAGGCTATTTCTGATTTTCCTGCAGAGGGTCAAACCCTTGAAGACCTTGAAGCACAAGGCGAGCGAGCTATACCACGCAAACCAGCTAATGAGTCGCTTGTTAAAACCTTCAAGCGTTGTCATGATTATATCTATGGTAACGAGGGTATGAAGAAGACTGCCTTTTGGGAACTTCTCAACCTTATCTTCTGCAAGCTCTATGATGAGAAACGTCGCTTCTCTGATGCAAGAGAAGGTATCAGCTACCGTCGTCGTTTTTGGGTGGGAGTAAAAGAACAAAACACGCCAGAAGGGCAGCATGAAGTAGCTGAGCGCATCAAAGGTATTTTCGAGGATTTGAAGGATAGCAATATCTTCAAGGATGTGTTCGACGGTAATGAACAGATTATGCTTTCTGACCGTGGCCTTGCTTTCGTAGCAAGCGAACTGGCAAAGTATTCTTTCCTGGATGCTACGGTTGACGTGAAGGGTACTGCCTACGAAACCATTGTGAGCAACACGCTGAAGCAGGAGGCTGGCCAGTTCTTTACACCACGTAATATTATCAAATGTATGGTTGAGATGCTTGATCCCGACCAGAATTGTCGTGTACTCGACCCAGCTTGTGGTTCGGGCGGTTTCCTTGTGATGGTACTCGACCATGTGCGTCATAAGATTGCAAAGAATTTCTATCCTGAACTTGACGACATTCATCTTGAAGCCAAGCTCAACTCCGCAGAAGTGGACGACGCTGTGCGTGAGTATGCCGAGAAGATGATTTTCGGTTTCGACTTTGACCCAGACTTGAAGAAGGCTGCACGTATGAATATGGTGATGGCTGGTGACGGACATTCTAATATCTATAACATCAACTCGCTCGACTATCCTTATGGTAGCAAACCAGACGTTCCTCACATTGCCGAAGCTGTAAACGAAAGCATCAAGCATAGTGCTGATCATGACTTCCATTTTGGCACTTCGGAAAACAATGCGCATGGAAAGTTCGATATGGTATTTACGAACCCACCATTTGGCACAAAAGTAGAAGTAGATCAAGAGATTGCTGCACGTTATGAACTGAACAGCAAAGCTCCAGAAGTGCTTTTTATAGAAGCTTGCTACAACTTCTTGAAACCCGGTGGCAAGATGGCTATCGTGTTGCCTGATGGTATCTTGGGCAATCCGAATACAGAGAGTGTGCGTCTGTGGATTCTGCAACATTTCAAACTGCTTGCCAGCGTGGACTTGCCAGTAGAGACATTCTTGCCACAGGTAGGCGTACAGGCTTCACTTCTCTTCCTCCAGAAGAAGACAGACGCAGAAATGCTTGTACCTATTGAGGACGAGGACTACGATGTGTTTATGGCAATCGTAGAACAAGTAGGCAAAGACCGTCGTGGTGTTCCTGTTTACGAAAAGGACGATGACGGAGCAGAAATTCTGTTTGAGCATTATAAGAAATGGCTCACTTACGCTGACAACGGACGTGAGATAGTAAAACAACGTAGAGAGCGCATCAAGCACTTGGCGGATGATCTGCCGAAGGTTGCGAAGGCGTATAAGGAGTTTAAGAAGAAAAAAGTATGAAATACCGCCAACTTAACAGTAAAGAAATACTTAAGAGTAAGAGATTTGACGGAAGTTATCACAATGCGGATGTTAACATCTACAATTCGGTAATTACAAGTCATTCATCACATACATTGTCCTTTTATTGTTCCGAGATTTTTACATCTGGGAGAAATAAACGTGTCTATACTAAGGCTGAATTTGGAGATCCCTTTTTAAGTAATTCTGACGCTTCGTCTTCAGACCCATTTAACACATGCAAATATAGTTCAAAGAAATATGGATATGATGAATCTGCGTTATTGAAGGGTGGCATGATATTAACTGGAAGAGTTGGGGCTATAGGCCAAACTGTTTTTGTTCCAAAATATTGGGAAAAATATCGAGCACAAGGGTCTGATAATATTATTCGAATCGTTGTAAAACCTCAATTTAAGAATGGTTTTATATATACATATTTGGCTTCAAAAATAGGAAACTTGTCCTTTTGGAAACATGCAACAGGAGGTGTTCAACCTTTTATTACTGATAAAATGGTTGGACAGCTTCCTATTCCTGATTTTTCAGAATCCTTCCAACAAGAAGTAGATAATTTGATGCAAGAAGCGACGAGATTGAGAGAAGAAGCTATGGAGGCTTTGGAGGAGGCTCAAAAACTAATAGATGATAAGTTTGCCCATTGCAGAATACAAAAGGGAAACTCGATTTCAGTCAAAACGATTATAAGTTCTCACAACACAAGATTTGAAGGTCAGTATTATATTAGTTCCAATCGTTCTGTATATGATTACATAACAACTCATTGCGAATATAAGTTGTTAAAAGAATTGAGTGAGAAAATATTCCGACCTGGTATATTCAAGCGAGAATATGTAAAAAAAGGTGTAACATTTCTTGGTGGTGCAGACATCATGATGGCAATACCGGATAGCAATAAGAAATTATCCTTTAGGCAAGTAGAAAATATGCCTGAGTTACTTGTTCAAAGAGGTTGGATTCTTGTAACATGTGGAGGCACTATTGGGAATACGGTTTGCATCGACAATCAACTTGCAAGATGTGCTATATCTCAGCATGTGATGAGAGTAGTCCCCAAAGAAGGAACGCTTAAAGGATTTTTGTATGCATTCTTATCATCTAATACGGGACATGATTTAATAAATCTCTACACATCGGGGTCTGTAATTCCACAAATAGAAGCACATCACTTAGAAAGAGTTCCTATTCCTATATTGGAAAAAGAAATTATGATTCATATAAATTCCCTTGTGAATACATACATTTCAAATTTGGAAACGTCTAAAGTGAACGAAACTAAAGCCATCCGCATGGTCGAACAAGAAATCGAGAAGTGGAATAAACATTAAAAGATTGCATTATGACTGAAGATACTTTTAAAGACCTGTGTCTTTGTGGCGAGACCACTAAAGTACAGTTTAAGGAAGCGTTTACTTCGCAGAAGGAAATAGCAAAGGAAATGATAGCCTTTGCTAACTCCAAGGGCGGAGTCATCCTCTTTGGTGTGGAGGACAAAAGTGGTAAACTTGTAGGTCTGTCATACGACGAGATACAAGTTATCAGTCGTGAACTTGGTAATGCTGCCAATGAGCAAGTGCGCCCAACAATCTATATTGATACAGAGGTTGTACGTATGAATGAAAAGCATTTCCTTATATGTTCTATCGAGGAAGGCAAAAACAAGCCATACAAAAACCTCAACGGAGAAATCTGGGTAAAGCAAGGAGCTGACAAACGTCGTATCACAGAGAATGCTGAGATTCTATCGCTGTTCCAAGACTCTGGTAGCTATCAGCCAGATGCAGCAGGTGTGAACGGAACAACGTTTGACGACCTTGACCGATATGCCATTGATGACTACCTTCAAAAAGTTTACGCCACAACATTGGACGGATTTGGAGGCAAAGCAGAGCAGGTATTGAAGAATATTCATATTCTTAACCATAATAGCGTACCTACACTCGCTGGCTACTTGTTCTTCGGCAAACATCCAGAGTATAATTGCCCAACTTGTATGGTAAAAGCTGTATCATTCTTCGGAAACGACCTTGCAGGTACACAATATCGTGATACTAAAGAAATATTGGGTAATATGCCACAACTTTACGACAAGAGTATGGCATTTCTCAAAGCCAATCTGCACAATGTTCAGGAAGAAGGTGCATCGTTCAATACTGTGGGAAAATTAGAGATTGCTGAGGAAGTATTAGAAGAAGTTGTTCAAAATGCACTTGTGCATAGAGATTTGCTTCGCTCCGCTCCCATCCGCATCTTAATATTTGACAATAGAGTTAAAATTATCAGTCCTGGAGCATTGGCCGGTGGACTTACCGAAGATGACATTCGCAATGGCAAAACCTATCAACGCAATCCTTACATGGCCACCTTTGCCACAAACGCCTTACATTATAAAGGTATAGGTTCAGGTATCGTTCGTATTCTTGCCGAATATCCCGACATACAGTTGGATAATGATGATAGTGCAAAAGAATTTAAAGTAACTGTTTGGAGAGCTAAATCCAAAGACGAAAGTACTACCCAAAAGAGCGAAAGCGCTACCCAAAAGGAATCTTTGAAGGATATAAGCACTACCCAAAAGGACGAATATGCTACCCAAAAGAGTGAAAGCACTACCCAAAAGGATTTGGATGCTACCCAAAAGAAAGTGCTTGAGTTCTTCAAAAATAACCCCAAAGGAACCAGAGTGGAAGCTGCTAATGCTCTTGGCGATATAACAGAGGATGGCGTGAAATTCGTTATCGGCAAACTACAGCAGAAAGGCCTACTCAAACGTATTGGCGGAAGAAAGCACGGAGAGTGGCAAGTTCTCATATAAAATGAAACAATATGTCACAGTTAAGGAAAGAAACAATAGAATGTCCACATTGCCACAAGGAAGGTGAATTTGACCTTTGGACATCGGTGAATGTGGATTTAGATCCAGAGCTCAGGGAAAAGATTTTCTCTGATGAGCTATTCTTGTACCATTGTCCTCACTGTGGCGAGGTTACTGGTATTCCTGCCGGTACGCTCTATCATGACATGGAACACAAGTTTATGCTCTTCTTCGAGTTCTTTAAGCCGGATGGATATGACTATATGCCAATGGAATTGCCAGATACTCTTGGCATGGATAAGAACTACACATTCCGTACGGTCTTTGACTTGCAACGCTTCAAAGAGAAGATTGTAATTTTGGAACATGGTCTTGACGATGTTGCCATAGAGCACCAAAAGTATATGATAAGCCATATCATCATGCCTGAAATTGCAGAGAAAGGCTACGAGCTTTTCTTTGCAAAACAGGAAGAGCCTGATGAGGAGTTTCCTTTGGGTAAGATTTTCTTCTTCTATAACGACGAGGAGAAGCAACAAACCATGGAAGTTCGATTTGCTATGGACAACTACTATGAGCACAAACTTGCCTGTGAACTTGACCCACGTATGACAATCAAAGGCTGCATGTGTGTGGACGAGGAATGGTTAGCAAAACAACTAAAGGAGGAATAACTATGGCAGATAATCTATATGACTTCGACAACAACGGTCTTGCCCGTGCATATAAAGATTGCAAATGGGCACTTTTTGATAGATGCGGAAACCAAGTTGGCGAGTGGTATTCCTACATTGAAGAATGGGGTGAAGGTTTTTACAAAATAGAACAAGGCGCAAAGAAAAACATCATGCGCCCAGATGGTACTGTGGTTCTGAAGGCATGGCACAATGATGTCTTCAAGGTGAAGCATGGCTTCTTCCTATTCAGCAATACGATCCGCAAATCGAAGAATAATCCAAAGACTCGCTACACCTACGGATTGGCACATGTAACTGGTGATGTTATATTCCCCATGATTTTCGACAGTGCAGACTGGCTTGAAAAAGGCGATGGTATCTATGCGGAAATAAACAGCAAACCCTATATACTCACGCTTGACGGAAGTGTATATGACCCGGCACGTGACCATCTTCCACAAAAGATAAACATTGACTATAAAGAACTGTTTGAGAAATTTGCAAACTGGACATTACCAGGATTGCAGTTTTTTTACAGAGATACAGATGCTCCTGTCGTAATAGATACAACATACCATGTAGGTGATGTTCTTCGAGCAGGTTTCTTTGTTGATGTCACCACAAAGTTGTACAGACCTGCCCACAAGACTCGTTTTCTTATCGCAAGTGCACATGCCGCTATGATGTGTGAAATTGAAGAGCTATGTCAACAGAATCCAGATGTAAAGAAATGGAACCTGTGTACGTTCCACTTCAACAGCTATTTCAAAGTTATGGACGTGTATGAGAAGGACGGTGTAACTCAAGTGTTCCTACTCCATATCCCTGCAGCTGCCGCATTCTTCATCGGGCATGACGAGACAGCCATGAATTTTGTAAATGAGGCAACTGGTCAGGAATCTTCACTTATTGACATGGCACGAAAGAGCCTTGACGAGAAGATGCAAATGGAAGTTCACCCACGTTCTCTTGATAAGGAATTCTGTGCTCGCATGGAGCATCCTATCGGATTAGACGATGACTTCTATCCTGTACCTCTAAATTCTGCTGATGAACCAGAAGAAGGAGCTATAGCCAATTTAAGCAATATGATTCACAATTTGGCTGATGATGCAGACATTCAGGACTTCATCAATGTAGAAGACAACTATCCTTATCATGGCGTTGAAGGCTCTGTTTGCGAAGGCTGTATATATGCAAATGGCATACAAGGTCACGGAGAAGGATGTGGTAGACTCTTTATAAAGAGTTTCCGTGAGCGTTATCTTAAAGGCAGATGCGAATATCGCAAGACAGACATTATGAGTCCATCTCTTTTCGAAGAAATGGACAAATATCATAAAAGGAAAGAGAAAGACAAGACTGAGAAATCGACCGACACCTTTGCCCTAAGAGTTGTAAGACGATTCATTGATGAGCATCTTGATGGTGACATAAACAAACTTATGCACACAGATCTTTACGCTTTTCAAGAAGACAATAATGGTGACACGGAGTTGACAAGAACAAATATTATTCGCTCGATTATGGCTCTTGTTTTTTCAGACTCTTGGCCAGACCTTACTGTTCAAAATATCGAGCAGTACAACTATTGTTGTTCGATGATGAATGAAGATGTCCGGCTATCTGGTTCAAATATCGCAGACCAATATATGATGGGATTGCAAAAATTCAGTCCATCAAAGGAATTAAATGAGCGGGCTATACGCACGAATCATTTGCTGCACACTATAGGAAACTTCTGGGTGTTGCCCAATAAACGAAACGACAAGGACACACTTAGCAACTATAAAGACACGCCCCCTCATTATCGAGGATATATGGACAAGTATCTCAAAGCTATGTATGTAGCCATTAGCGGACATGGAAAAGTGGACATGCGTATGAAAGGTCTTCTTTACAAAAACCGTAAACTCATGAATGATTATCAAGGATTAGATGGATTCAAGCGACTTGTTCATAACCTAATGCTTGAGGAATACATGGATGAGCAGAGTATACCTAAGGATATATTCCCTATGGTATGGAGCTACATGAAAGGATTGGATAGAGATACGTATCTGTCTGCAGTTGCATCATTCTGCGATTTTTGCGAATACGCAATACCCAGAAGATCGCAACGCATTATCGAAAAACTTAGCATAATACTTAAATCAAATAGATAAAAACAACATAAATATGGCACAACTGAGAAAACCATTACATGACGATGGTCCAGTAAATGTTGGTGAACAACGTTTGCTTGACTTTCTGAGTGTGAAGTTGCCAAACAGCTATATAGTCATTCCAAATCTCAATATATCTATAACCGGTCCTAACCGAGTGATGAAGTATTGGGAGTATGACTGTATTGTGGTAGCTCCACATGCTGTTTATCACATTGAGAATAAGGATTGGGCTGGTAATCTCGAAGGAGATGACTGGGCTTGGTTCCGTAGTGGACAAGAGGTAGCAAATCCTCATAAGACTGCGGGTTTGAAGAGCCGTATTCTCGCAAGCAAGATAAAAAATCAGCACCCAGACTGGCGTTTCGGGCAGATACTGACAGCTGTAACCCTAAGTCATCCTCAGCAGTCTAAGTTTGGATTGGATCCTCAATGTGATTGCTACAAGCAGACATTCACATTGGGTGGCGAACTGATAGACTTCCTTACCAAGCCTGAACTTGTAGGTCGTACTCCAGGAATGATTATGGATATTCAGTCACAGCTTGTTGACTTGCTCTCTGGTCAATCCGTAGAACGCAGACGAACAGAGCGTAAAGAGATCTTCAACTACCTGATTAAAGAAGTTCTTCAAGAGACAGAGGAGTTCACAGAATATCTCTGTGTACCGAAGCTTATAGAAACAGCTCAATATAAAGTGCGTGAATATCCTCTTGACGTTGCCGGAAAGAGTCCTGTAGAACTGCAGAAACTGAGCCTGACTGTTCAGAATGCAAGCTTCGCACAGGAAAAGATCGGCGTATCTCCTTATATTGTCAAGACAGACTGCCGAATGAATGAGGAGCAGACTTATTACTATGAGATAAGTCGCTACCAAGACGAGAGTTCACTAAGAAGTAAGCTTCGTCAGAAGACATTCAAGCAGACAGATAAGATCAGCATCATCCTTGATGTAGCCAATGCGTTGAAAGCAGCGCATAAGGAACAAGTATATCATCGTAATGTTTGCCCAGAGAATATTTTCGTTTATGAAGGTGGCAAGGCTGCTTTGGCAAACTTTGGTATGGCATGGTTTATCGAACATTCAGACCTCAGCTTCACAGTTAAGCATGACTTCAATCTTAAATTGCCATATACAGCACCAGAGATCTTGGAGGGTGACGTTTGTTCAGGAAGTGATATTTTCTCTCTTGGCGTTATCTTCTATGAACTGATGACAGGCAAGCTGCCTTTTGACAGCTGTCTTACATTTACTTCCGCATTAGGAGGTGTGCTTACAGAAGATCTCATGCCAAGCAAGGTGTCTAAAGACCTTCCAGAATGGATGGACGAGGTTGTTAAGCACACGATCATTGCAGATCCATTCCAGCGTTGGCAGAAGGCAGATGAATTAATTGAGTTCATCAACAAATCAATGGATGAAGAGCAGAAGAAAACCATTAAGGCACAGAACACCCAGTCTAACAATAATACTCCAGGTCAGACAAAGGTTGCATACCTGAAAGACATGAAGCCAGGTGTCAAGGTTACTCCTTCTATGACCCTTCATGAGATTCTTGGTAGAGGTGGTTTCGGACGTGTGTTCAAGGTGTGGCACGATATGCAAAAGCAGTATCTTGCCATCAAGATTTTTGAGCGTGATGCCTCCGTTGACAATGCCATCAACGAGTTTGAGGCATTAAAATCGCTCCACCATCCTAACATTGTTGAGTTCAAGTTTAACGACCGCACTCAACAGGGACTGTTCTATACCTTGATGGAACTTCTTGAAGGGGAAAACCTGCAAGACTACACAAGAGGAGATCTCCGTCTTCCAGTTGATGAAGTCTATAAGATGGCAACACAGATTCTGAAAGCCCTCCGCTATATGCAAGAGGATCAGAATCCTCCAGTATATCATAGAGATATTAAGCCAAGCAACATCATGTGGCATAAGCGTCAGATCTATAAGCTTATTGACTTCAATATCTCTACAACCACCGACGATAAGTCATTCGGTGGAACATTCCCTTATATGGCTCCTGACCTGGTCATGTCCGGAAACAAGATTGACTGGGATAAGTCGGCCGATACATTTGCATTGGGTATCACTATCTATGAGCTCCTTGCACATGCTTATCCATGGCCTGGAAGCAATATGCGCCCTAATATCCACATGCAGCCAACCGATATTCGCAGCTATAATGATAAGTTGACCGATGAGATTGCTGACTTTGTTATGAAGGCTATCATCACTGATAGACATAAGCGATTCACATCAGCCAAGGAGATGTTAGAGGCATTAGAGAAGATTGGTGTAAATGGTATTTTGAAGGACACTTCAACCATCATAAACACCTCTACTGTCAATGCAAATCCTGTGGATTATATCAATTCCCTATATAGCCAGAGTCGTCATGGTAATAGCGGTACACGCGCAGGAGCGAAATCACATGTTTTTGATGACTTGACCTATTCAAAGACTAAGTTGGATAAGCAGCTTATTCAGGACATCAAGGATTTAAAATATAAGCTGATTATCATTACAGGTAATGCCGGTGATGGTAAGACAGCCTTTATCCATAGAATTGAAGACCAGGGAATCAACAAGGAATCATTCGATACCAATAACGGTTCACAGTTCTTTATTAACGGTGTACGTTTCGAGTCAAACTATGATGGCTCACAGGACGAGGATGACAAGGCCAACGATGATGTATTGGCACAGTTCCTTGCTCCCTTCAATAGTCTGAATGACTATACTCAGGCAAATGAAGGTCGTGTGATTGCTATCAACGAAGGTCGTCTTGTGGACTTCCTCTCTACTCGTCCAGAGCTCAGAGACCTTCAGGATAATATTGAGGAATATTTCTATCAAGAAGGTCATGCAGAACTTCTTCCAGGACTTATGGTTATCAACCTTAACCTCCGTTCAGTAACAGCAAGAGATGGTAATTCTCCAAGCCTATTAGCTCAGCAGGTTAAGAAACTGACTCGTCCAGAGTTATGGTCTAAATGTGAGGGCTGTCCTATAGCTGACCGTTGCTATATTAAATATAATGTAGACACATTCCAGGACAGCAGTGCTGGTGACGAGGTTATCAATCGCTTGGAATGGCTTGTAAGAACCATCGTTTATAAGCGTGAGCTCCATATCACCATGCGTGACTTGCGTTCTATGATTGCTTGGATGCTTACACGTGACTACTCATGTGATGAGGTCAAGCAATTAGTTGAGTATGTTCAGAGTGAGCAGCTGCCTGAATACTATTGGCAGTACTACTACTTCAATGTAACAGCTCCAGTAGCATGGCCAGCAAAAGACTTCATGCTTCCTTCTCTCGATTCAAATGACAGATTGGTCAAGCTGCTTCGTGAAACGGATGTGGCAGGTGTTGCTCTTCCTGCATACGACCGAGACCTTTATTATACCTCAAAGCGTGCTAATGATTATCTGATCTTTAGTGATCGTAAGCGTAGTCTTTTGAATGACTTCAACGAGAATAACATTATCATTCCGGCTTATGAGGTAAAGTCAGATGTCATCAGGATGCAAGCAACTGGTCGCCACAAGAGCTATGTCCGTCATCAATATTTCGAGGGCAAGTTTGATTTCCGCAGACGTCTCCCATATCGTTATGCAAGTATGTTCGAGGAACAACTTCGTGTTGAGGACGAGAATGCTCTTAAACAAACGATGCAGGATCTGGCTTGTGCCATTTCCGCGAGTGAAGGTTGCGACAATGCAAACCTGACTGAAGGGTATCTGCTGTTAGCAAGTTCAAATGTCGGCGATCCTATCTCTAAGAGCTATCGTCGTTTCCCATTGGATGAATTTGAGTTGTTCGTGAATAAAACCGATCATCTGACTAAGTATATTGAGTATGAAAGCGACAGTCTCACTTTCCGTCATAAGACAGATAAGTTCATCCAGTTGACAGTCAGTCTTGATCTCTACGAAATGCTTCAATATATTCGTGCAGGTTTCAGCCCTTCTGTCAATGACCTTCGAGGCCGATTCATTGAACTACAGATTTTTAAGAATCTATTAGAGGCAAAGACCTATACAGAAATTCTTGTAACCAAGAACAACAGAAAGTTTACTATAGTTCGCCTCGATGACAAGAAACATATTGTTATTGAACCTCTTAACGCATAAAGAATACGATTATGATACTGAAATTAAAGAAAGGTACCGTTGCATTCTTGAACAAAGAATTGCTTTACGTTGACTTCAAGTCGGTAAGACTGGATCGTGTTCTTACTAACTTGTTCATCAAAATGTATGCCGATGGACAACCTGTCCAGCTAGCATTCAGAAAAGAATATACTATTGACACCTTGAAATCCAATCTCAACACGCTTGAGGAGCAAGGTGTAATCAAAGGGGTGAAGGATAATCCTGATGGTGTTGAAGACTGGCTTCGTAGTTCACTTCTTGAATTGGTAAACCGAGGTAATGTCATCAAGGAGCACGTATCAACACTGAAACCACTCCACCTATTGAGTTTCCGAGTGCAGAACAGCAAGTACTGTCGTGATTATCGTGCTTCAGATCAGTTGTATCTGATGTTAAAGAGTAATCCTGAAGTCATGAAGGGATTGGTAAAGTATCTCAGCAAAGGTTGGGATAAGGCATCTGGCGAAATCAACACCCAGGAGGATCTTGATGTTGACACAACTGGTATTCTCCATATTACCAAGCCCCTGCGTGAGCGCAAGAGTATGAACAAGGATGTTGATGTCATTCCAAAACCACTTCTGGAGAAACAGGCAGCCCTGTTTACCGATGATGTTCGTCGATTGCTCCTCTATAAAGAAAAGTTGCCAAGAGCAGTATTTATTGACTATCTGCGAATCCTCTGCGGTCTTCATCTGGCTCTTTATACAATGAAAGTCGTGTATCTGTTGCCAAAGATGGTTGATGCAGGTACTCGTAATGTTATAGACGACTGGTCAATGGTCGTTGATCTGACAGATAATCTTGACAGTATTGTCTCTCAGTATGCTTGCAAGGATATTGAGCGCATGGAGAACAGCTATGGCAAGTATATTCGTGCCACCTACATGGTCGATATTATCCAGAAAAGAAAACGCTGTGATGTAGATGAAGCATTCCGCATTCTCAAGGAAGATAACAATAAGCAGGGAGAATACTATGAGAAGGAACTCAATGATATTGAGGACAGCCTTCCAAACAGCGATGAAAAGGAGTTTGACAAGAACGACTTCCATGAAATGCTGGAGTTCTTCCCCGAGAAAGACTACTTCGACATGTTTGTGCATGTACTCGAAAAATCTAATTTGGGAGCCAGTCAGTATAAGTACATTCATGATTTCGTTGATGCCGTCTGCATGAAGAATAGCTCTTCTATGTTGTTGGCTGACAGCCGTTCAAAGCGTCATCCTCGTAGAGGAGCTTTAGGCAGCAAGTTGCTCGAAACTTTAGTTCAGCTGTTAGTTCTTAAAGAGAGAGCTAATGGAGGTTATGAAACTCGTTCTCTCTCTATTGATGAGTTAGCAAGTGCCATCCGTGAGCGTTATGGACTCATCATCAACGGAATTGGAGAAGAGCGTTTTGCGGATGCTGACGTAGAGATGAATGCCGCATTCAGAGTAAACATGGATGCGTTCAAAAATAAACTTCGTCAGATTGGATTCTATACAGATATGAGTGACGCTTGTATCCTTCAAAAGATTCGACCACGTTATAAATTGGAAGACTAATGGAAAATATAAAAACTCTATATTACGAACGCTTCATTCAACATGTAGTTGAAGCGTATTCACAAAAGTTGAAGTCTGCCAAGCCGGGACACTGTATGAAAATTACAGGTCTGGCTATGAAGGAACTTCGTATCTTACTTCCATTGCTTCGTCCTTTAAACAGTGGAATGGAAGTTTATATTCTCTCAGAAACAGAGAAAGGTGACGAATACATCCATGCAACAAAGCTTATTGAGCTACGCAATAATCCAGATAAATCGGTACTGATTCTTGTACCTTCAAACAGCCGAACATCAGCAGAAGACTCTTATGGTGATGCAACATTCCAGAATCTATCGGTAGCTGAATTGCAGGATTCCTTTGTATATAAACTCATAAGTGAATTACCTGAGGAGAAGGAATATCTTTGGACGCAGATGACAGACCTCTTTAAGGAGATTAAGCCAGCAAGAACAACTGTCATCAATTATCTCCTATACCTGGAGACGAAGCAGTATGCCGATGAAGCTTGGGGTAACGGCTTATACCTCTTTGGTATGCTCCCAGACAAGGATCTCATTAAGAATGAAGGTGCCATCAGAAGACGCTTCATGATCAATTTAGAGAAAGTTTCATCTGTGATGGCAGACTTCTCATTGACGGCAGCTGACAGAATTGTTAGTCTCCCTTTGGTAAGAAATACCGTTCAGAAGGATTTGATGGTATTCTTTACTTCCACTGACAACATCGAGGATGCAGTATCTCTCTTTGAGAACATTCATGATAATCATCCTGAGTTCAACTATGCAGTATTGCCTTGGATAGACAAAGACAATGAGAGCAAGCCTGTAAAGGTCATGGTTGATATAGCTTCTGGCAAGGATCCAAAGAAAGAACTTGTTCGTGATGCAGATACGGGTGCTCTGTTGCTTGCCATCCCACAAGACAAGAAGGGCAAGGTGTCATTCACGATTACAACAGACCCTTCTCCCAAAGACAATCCTGACATCTTCTCATTTGAGATTGCATTGGTCAACATCGATGACTTTACTGAGGTCGGTGTTGTCAAGAAAGCAAAGGTCGGTACAAACAAGCGTGCCTCTCGTAAACTTTCATTGAACATAGCGTCTGGAATGTTTGAAGATGGAGAATATATGCTTCGTGTCCGTGCCCTTGATGAGAACGGCATTGTTCTTGACACTTTAAAGGTGTTCAAGGAAGAACGTGTTCAGGCTGCATGGCTTGATGCTAAGGAAAAGAATCCCAACCTTCAGATGGAGCAATATCGTCTGGAGCAGCATGTGGCATACTGTAACGAATCAGAGAGCTTCACAATTACCACTGACGAATATACAGGAGAAGGCGAAGTCGACAAACGTGGTAAGGTTAATAGCTATACTCAGGCTATTATCCATTATCGCAGTACACACCTCTCAAAGGAAGAAGATTTAGAACTCCCTGAAGGTGGTGCAGACAGAAGTCTCTGGATTGAAGGAACTTTGAATAATACCTATCAGTTTGATTTTGGTGCTGCTTATGCTTATCAGATTCAGTTGCCTAAGAAACTGATTCAGTTGGAAACCACATTCCTCAGTAACGATGATGAATTTGGCCATGTTGAAGCATTGCTCAGCGGCAATCCTACTGACACAAAGTTGCTAGATCCAACAGATACAGCTAAACAATATCCTCTGTTCGTTGCAGCCAAGAATCTGAATATTCCTGATGAATTGACAGCATTGCGTCAGGAATTGTTCTCTGTTATCCGTGAGTCAACAGATAATGAGACAGGTCTTACATGTACTACAGACTTCACTGCTATTATAGGTCTTGTCAAAGGCTATCTTGCAGAATATGACTCTTGGCTGAGAAATATTCAGGAGACTGAATTGAGTGAGGAGCAGATTATCAGTTTGCAAAATCTTGATACAGTTCTTTTGACTGTAGAAATGCCAGATGGCAGCAATGTCAAAGTAAAACTCATTGCCCCACTACATCCATTACGACTGGCATGGATTATCAACTTGTACGAGCTGTATCAGGACTGGGAGGAGAAGACATTGGAGTGTCCCAAATACCGCAAGGCATGGTACAGAAAGCTGGATAAACTCTTCATGGGATTGCTTCCTATGGAGATTGCTCCTCTTGTTCTCAGCGAGAACTCATTGCAGGAGGCATATCAGTATATTGGAGAAATCACATTCGGTTGGGGCGCATACGCACAACCATCATATGGTCGTGAAGAAGCATTTGCATCTGGCTACCGTCAGTTGAAGTCTTATACTGCCATGTTGCTTAATGTTGCCCGTGAGAAGCAGATTGATAGTGATGTGAGCAAGGAACTTGTTGTTCGTCATCTGTTCAACTATGGTTTATCTCATCCATATACAGACAAACTTGTCATCAACCTCTTTAATGCCGGTGATGCAGCTGTATTTGCTCAGGCACTCATTGAACTTGAGAAGATTGGACTTGGTCTTGATCTTACATACGAGATACGCCTGTTCTCTGATGACAACATGCTTCAGTCAGGTGAAGCATTCAAGGAGTTGCTTGATCCTGAAGGCTATGGAAGAACTGCTGTAGAAGCTGAGGTATTCTCACAAGCATCCGCAAACAGATTGTTCCCTAAACTTCGTTTCTCACTGAATAAGGTCAGCGATTTTATTGACGACCACGATAAGTATCAGGCACACCTTTCATTTCTGGTTAATCCTTTTGCTGTACATACAGAATTGGTTCGTCCTGACGAGTTAAGCCGTTCTTTCTACTTGAATGGAACTATCTGCAGGGATGTAGTGAATGCTGCCAAGGAGGGAAAGTCATTCGTTTGGAACAGATACTATTCAAATAAGACTCTCCCTAACCCAGTGTCTGAGTCTGCAAATATGGAGGTCAGTCTTTTTGCACGACTGCAAGAGGCAACTGGAAAGTTGCTCTCTTCAACACTTGAAGAGTCAGTTCCAGCTACCACCCTTCGTTTGAAAGAAAATGATATGATGCTGTTGTCATTCATTCATGATAGTAGTGACTGGGTGATTACTTTCGACAAGAACATGGGACCAGAGTTCTATGACCTTCCTTGTCTCGGTGAAAATGATGTTCCTTACCTGTTGGATTACGTTCCTGGTGAGGATGCTACAGGTGTGTCTTCATATCTGACCACCAAACCAACAAGCGAGATTGGCGCATTGATGATTCCTCTCTTCCATGAGTATGGTATTAACCTTGAAAGATATGAGAACTTCAAACAGATTTTGGAAGATGTCCGCTCTGTAAGTAGTTCTTTGATTATGCAGGTCAATGCGACATCACGCAAGGGATTTGAGGTCATTGGAACCACTCTCTGTAAACGCTTCTTAGAGAAGAAAGGTATCACTAAGGAATCATTCCTTATTCCTATCGATCTTCACAAAGAATTGTTCATCGACTTGGAAAACGAGAACAAAGAACGTGCTGATAACCTTGTGGTTAAGATTGATTCTACTACAAAAGAAATACTCTTTACAGTCGTAGAAATCAAGTGTCGCAATGCTCATTACAATGCAGAAGAACTTCATGCGAAGATGGTTAATCAGATTGAGAACACAATCTTTGCACTCCGTTCACACTTTGAGATCGCTGCTGATGGTACAGACCGTCTTGACAGAGAACTCAAGGTACTGGAGTTAAAGTCTTTCCTGGAGTTCTACATTCGCCGTGCAATGCGTTATGGTCAGCTTGATCCTGAGTTTGCTCACGATTATTTAGTATTCCTGAGCAAGTTGGCAGATGGATATACAATCAGATTCAAGCAACTGGGTGTTGTCTTTGACTTTACTCAGATGGAACGTCAGAAGAAACACTTCTATGGTGATGCCCTCATTTATTCAATGGGTGAACCTGTAATTGGTGAAATCCTCAATACTGAAGGTTCGCTGAAGACTGAGGTACTTGAAGCTATGGATAAGGAAATTATCAATTTCTTTGAGCCTACTTATTCAGCACCAAAGGCTCCTGATGCAGATGTTGTAATTCCAGTACAATCTGTAGCTGCGCCAGATAATCCTGAACTTGATCCAGAGTACGAGGTGATTATTCCAAAGAAGCCAACAGCCAAGCCAGTAGTGGAGAAACCTTCAACAGAAGTTCCAGTCGAACCAGTTGTAATACCTACAGTTGATCAGCCTTCTGTGTCGTTTACACCTCAGCCGGAACCAGAACATACAGATGCCCCTGCACCTGATGATCCATCTAACTCTTCAGCTCAACCTGCTCTAGAATCAGTTTCTCAAACTCCAGAACCCGTCGTTGCTCCTGCACCAGAACCTGTTGTAGAACCAATTTCGGAACTAGAGTCTGTAGACCCAAACTATCAAGAGCCATCATGTGATGTGATTATCGGAAAGAATAGCGATAGTCCTCAATTCGGTATTCTCGGTAAGATGAACAGTAACGGACGTGTCATTGGTCTAGACCTGAATGAATGCAACACCATCAGTTTGTTTGGTGTACAAGGTGCCGGAAAGAGTTATACAATCGGTTCTATCACAGAAATGGTACTCCGTCAATTCTCTAAGGTAAATCTGTTACCAGCACCAATGGCCAGTGTTATTTTCCACTACAGTGACAGCATGGATTATGCTCCTGAATTTACATCAATGGTCTATCCAAATGATGAAGCCGGTCAATTGGCAAAACTAAAGGCTGAGTATGGCGCAGAACCAGGCTGCATAAAGGATGTTGTGTTGCTCGCTCCTGAAAGTCAGGTGGAAACAAGAAAGATGGAATATCCAGATATAGACGTTCACCCAATTGGTTTCGACTCATCAGAGCTGTCCGTAAAGGATTGGATGTTCTTGCTTGGAGCGATGGGCAACGATTCTACATACATCAAAGAGTTAAAGCAGATAATGAAAGCATGTAGGTATGACATGAGCCTTGCCAATATCCGTAATGGTGTTGCAAATAGCGACCACATGAGCTCTTCGCAACGCTCTCTTGCAGAGCAAAAGCTTGATTTTGCAGAAGAATACATCAGTGATGGCAACAAATTGCAACAGTATCTAAAACCGGGGAGACTTATTATTGTCGACTTACGCGATGAGTTTATTGAGAAAGACGAGGCTCTTGGTTTGTTTGTTGTAATGCTCAACATTTTCTCTTCTGTAATGAAGGTTGATGGACGTGCATTCAATAAATTCATTGTCTTTGATGAAGCTCATAAATACATGAACAACAAAGAACTTGTAGGCTCTATTACTACAGCTATCCGTGAGATGCGTCATAAGGGTGTATCTATCATGATAGCAAGTCAGGATCCTATGAGTCTTCCAACAGAAATCATTGAATTGAGTTCTATCGTAGTCATGCATAGATTCAGTTCACCTGCTTGGGTGAAGCATGTACAGAAAGCTATTACTCCACTACAGACCCTTACAGCAACAGAGATGGCAGCTTTGGGGTCTGGTGAAGCATATCTGTGGGCTAACAAGGCTTCGGATAAGGCTATTACTCAAAGACCAATAAAGATTAGTATTCGTCCACGTGTTACTAAGCATGGTGGTGATACAATTCAGGCAGTTAAGTAATGAAGATATTCCAATATACAAACAAAGGAAGTCGAGAAGAGAACCAGGATTTCGTTATCCACGGTTCCCTTCCCGATAACTCAGCTGTTTTCGTCGTTGCAGATGGCATGGGTGGTTATTCGGATGGAGCTACTGCATCAAAAGTAGTTTCAGAGGCTATATATGATTTCATTGAGATGAACTATCTGCAATACACTCCTGCAGAAATTTTAAAAGAGGCGATTTCATTTGCAAACGATGCGTTAATGTTGAAGCGAATGGCTATGGCAGCACAGAAGATGGGATGTGTTATCACTGTACTTTTTGTCACAGGAGGCAGTGCTTATCTCACCTGGCTTGGCGATAGCAGAATTTATATGTACCGAGATGGTCAGGAAGTTTATAGAACTGAAGACCATTCTGTCGTTAATGAACTTGCAAAGATCAAGACTTTGCGAGCATCAAGTTATGAGAAGTATTCCTCTATCGTGACAAAATCCATCATGGGCGAAGATCCGGTAGATGTTGCTCCTGTCAGGAAAATAGAGATTGAGCCTGGGGATGTTTTCGTCCTCTGTTCGGATGGTTTCCATAAGGAGATAGATATGACTAAGGCACTAAGCTATGATGACTCTAAGAAGGAAGAATTAGATGTCATTGCCGATACTATCTCAGACAACTTTTCTTTCATTAAGGTTGAAATATGATATTGAATAATGCAATTATTGAGGATCTAAAGGAAAAGTCAGGCCTCCTGTTTGACAAAGCAGGAGACTTCAGCATTTTATCTTCCCTCATTTTTGATGAAACTGGACGTACTATAGGCGTAACCACATTAAAGCGTTTGTTCTATTATATCAAGGATGATAGAAAGGCAAGCGAATATACATTGAACACAATAGCCCTCTATGTTGGGTATAAGTCATGGGAAGAGTATTCTGCATCAAAGAATCTTGTAAGTGATTGGGGATTTGACGATGATACACTTTATATTCATGCCCTTGAGTTGAACACAAAGATAACAATCCAATATCTTAATCGAAAGTTGACATTTGTGGTTGTTGAGCATGAAGGAAAGAATTATCTGAAGGTTGTATTATGTGAAAACAGCAGCCTTCACGTTAATGATCTTCTCCTTGTTTACAGAATACGAAAAGGCGAAATACTTGAAGCTGAGAAAGTAATCCGAGGCGAAAGCATTGGTAATTACAAGACACATGGTGAGATATTAAATATCAAATTGTCAAAAAGCTAAGAGTATGATAATATCAAAAGATAACTTCGTAACGGATAACATGACCAATACGGTTTGTTATTCCAGTCTTCTCCCAGCAGAGAGCAGCGGTTTGGATCCTCAGTTAAGAGAAAAGATGTATGCTACATTGAAAGAGTCTGTTAAGACCTTGAAGCACTACGATCTGTATAACACTCGTGACATCTGGTCAAGAGATTATATGCCAGTGCAGCTTACGAGAGATCTCTTTCTGAACTACACCTATAGCCCGGATTATCTTAGCGACCAGAAAGCTTGTATCACAAACTGGTTGCTACACAAAGTACATACTCGCAAGGCTGACAAGCTTAATCTTGATTTTGTTACAATCCCTCTTGTTCTTGATGGAGGCAATGTGATCAAAGCTATCGACAAGTTTGGTAAGCCAACAATCATCATGTGTAGCAAAGTATTGAATGAGAACAATCTATCCAAAGAGGAACTTACAGACTGGTGGAACCAATTCTTTGATAATCAGATTCGTCTTATTCTGATCGAATGGGAAGGAAAAGATGAAAATCCGATTGGACATGCCGATGGAATGGTTAGATATATCACAGAAGGAAAAGTTCTGATTACAAATTACTGTGATTTGGACGATGAAGAACGTCTGAGTGAGCCACTGAAAGAATACTTTGATATTGAACGTCTGCACTTTGGAGATGTTGAAGGAATCAAAGGTACCAAGATGTGGAGCCTCTTGAAATCGAAAAGTTGGGGATACATTAATTTTCTACAAGTTGGTAAACATATTATCGTTCCAAAATTAGATTGGGATGAACTCGACAAAGCAGCTGTACAACAAATCCAGCAAGCCTTTGGAGCTTCTTATGAAGTAGAGCTTATAGATTGTGATATGACTCAAATTCTAGAGAATCCCGATGTGAACACTAATAGTGGCGGTGGTCTGAATTGTTTGACATGGACTTTGTTCAGCGCAAAATAAGAATATACTCAAAATAAGAATATGGCTGTCTACACAAATGTATAGGCAGCCATATTTATAATTACTTTGTTGCAGTATTCAATAGCTTGTCAATATTGAAAGTGAATGTGTAATCATTCTGAACGTTCTCAATCATGATTGGCATCATTACAGTCATAGTTTTACCGACAAGTGAAGATGCTCCAGAGTTAAAATCTTCAGGAGTCTTATAAACACATGGAATAAGATAGTTCTCTCTCCAACCACCATATTGCCCAGATACAAAATAGACATTCTCTGTAGGAAGAAGAATATCAGAAATGCTTGCACCTTTGGGAACAGTAGTAGCAGGCTGAGAATTATTTCTATCAGTATATTTTACACCAGCGTGCATAACTCGACCCACCTGACCTTTAGTATCAACATAACTGATGTCATCCCAATTGATTTTGAGAGTATGACCAGATTTGTTTTTGAGGGTAAAGTTGAATTGTTTAGAACCAACAAACCAAACGATGTCAATGTAATCGTCTTCATAACGGTACTTACTGACTCCTTCTTCATTAAAAGTCACAACCTTTGTTTCACCAAATTGTTGCTTTGCATCAGCAGGGCTCTCTACAGTACTAAGTCCAACAGAATAGCTGGCAACATAGCTTTTGAAAGCACCACAAGAAGTTAAGCAAAGAGCTCCACAAATGAGAGCAACAAAACTAAATCTCTTCATTTTCATATGTTTATTTAAATATAAAGTTTATTGTGGTGCAAAGGTAATAACTAAACAACTAAAATGAATCAAACTGCATTTACATGGACTAAGATGGATAATAATAAACCTAATTATACTTTTAAACTAAGCAAGTATTTCACATACTCTAGAAGTATGACCGGGTCAAACACCTTGCCATCCTTTTTCGTTGTCAAATGCAGATGAGGGCCTGTTGACATTCCTGAACTTCCTGATAGCCCAAGCACATCTCCTGCATTGACAAACATACCTTTTGTTACCCAAAATGAAGATAGATGGCAATAACTAATAGTATAGTCACCTGTCCTTACCATCACATACTTACCAGAACGAAAGTCTTGTCCAACTCCAATAACCTCACCAGGCAACATGGAGAACACTTTTTCGTAATGAGCTGCGAGATCCACACCGTTATGCATAATTGTCTTGTGCATCACGGGATGTTTACGCATCCCATAATTTGAATTTATCCGAATGCTTTTCAATGGAAGTGAAGCCTTCAGATAAGGAAGAATACTTTGCGATGATGCATTAGACAACGAATCAGACTTCACCACAGAGTCCACAGGAGCAACATCTGTTGTTTCTTGTGGACTTTTCTTTTTAGGGATATGATGTTTCTTCACATACCCAATAGTATTGAACTGGGCGTGTGCAAAAGGAGTACTGAATATAAAAGTCAGTATCAAAATCGGTAACTTTGTAGCTTTCATGCAGCAAAGGTAATCAGACTCAACTAAACTATACGAAAAGAGTAAACACTTCCCTTCTCCATCTAACTTTATTTATGTTTATAGTATGATAATTGAAGAATAATCATACTTCTTTCATAACTATTTATAAAACTTGAATGATACCAATACTATTCTTCAACTTCTTCTGCATATACAATGTAATTTTGTTGACGGTTGGCAATACATACAATATGGATTGAGCCAATAATCATGTTGCCACCGAATAAAAACGTATAAAACAGAAAAGCAAATGAATTACAATTTCGATGAGAACGAGATGCCCTATGACATCCTTGAACGTTTCGGACTTACCCAGGCAATGATTGACGATTTGCCCACCGATGTCCTTCAGAACATCCACAACGGACGCAAGTCACCCGTTTTGCCAGTTCACATAACAGCCGACGATGGTGAGGAAGTCAAGGCACGTACAAGGTTCAGCCTTGTGAGAACAGCCGAAGGTGGCGTTGACGTGCTTTTCTATCCACAACTCGATGAGTTTGATTTAAAACTCTTCAACGAGCAGCAGGAAAAGAATCTTCTCGCAGGAAAGCCTATTGTCGGTCATTTGGAGAGCAACGAGGTTGGTAACGAACTCGGAAGCAAATGTTTCTTCCAGCTTGACCCTGAAAGCAAACAAGTTCTTAGTGTTCCTACACCAGTCATCGGCAGAAACATCCAGTATGTAGCAGACCGCTACCATCTCACTGGTGCAGAAATGCAGAAGTTGCAGAATGGTGACATCCTCACCATCGTAGAGGACGATGAGGAACAGACCATTGGTATCGACCTCAATTCCAACACTGGCATCCGTTTCGCAGCAGGTAACGAACTTGTCTGGAAGCGAGAAGCAAAGCGTGACTGGGATAAATTCAACTTCGGCATCTTCGGTTGTTGGACAATGGACGAGAATGGCAATCTCGATTACATCCCAGAAGAGAACTACACCGAAGAAATGTGGGACGAACAGAAGAAACTGGGTATGCGTATGATGCAGCGATAACCCAAAGTATTAACCCATAAAACAAGATCTCATGGCAAATGTGAAGTACTATCCAGAAGATGTGCTCGTGGAGAAATTTCAGAGCGGAGAATATGGCTGGCTTGATTACATCAACCATCACTCACCAGAATGGCAGGAAGAATACACCGCTTTCTGTAAAGAAAGGAACCTCGTAGTCAACGAGGAATCGGCAGAAGAATTTGTCGATTGGAAAGGTGAACAGATTGAAGCTGGCGAATAACCACACAGTAACAAACAACAATCAGCATTAGAATATGTCTATCAGATCAAATGCATTACCAGTAGGCAGAGATTTGGCCCCAGAACTACAAGCTATACTTCGCAAGAATGGTATGCAAGCGCATATCATCAGACAAGGAGAAGGTTATCAGTTAGCTGTTCAAGGCCACGATTCTCCTTTGCTTACATACGCCATCACGCCACAGCAACATAGGGCATTGGTTGACTGGGGAGCAAACTCAGCCAACAAGCGAGCCTACAACACAGTGGCAGAACTCGTAAAGAACGATTTCTACATGCCACGCGACTACGTTCATGCCCGAAATGCCAATGGCCGTGTTGCCATGGGACTTCACGGCTACCGCATAGGCGTTGGTGAATATGGAAGACTACCTTGGAACAGACGTTGCGCCCACATGATGATGGATCCGTATCACGGAAGATTCCTCGGTTGGACTCCAAGAAACCAGGAAGGATTTCACATGCGAAGAGTTGGAGGAGCAATGTTCATGCAAGGTGCTCCTATAGTACCAGAGCGTCCTGACGGCAGAATGAAGCCAGGCGAAATGCAGAATGGTGGCTACGGCTTCTATTATAAAGGCGGTCAGCAAAACATGATACAGCAACCTTCGCAGGATGTGTTGGCAGACTTGCAATCTGTCATTACTCCCGTGGAGGTTCGTCCACGTCCAAAGGAACCAGCCAAGCCATACAACGAGCTTATCACCTCCAAGGTATATTTCAGCAATGCCAAGTGGCAGGAATGTCTGTCTTCACACGGTATCATCGTTAATGTTGCCAACAAGACACTGACCATTCAGTCCACAGCCACCAAGCAGGATTTTGTCTATGACCTCACAGAAGAGGAAGTAAAGAAGCTGACCAACAACTCCATAAAGGAAGTTCCTGTCCAGAATCGCATTGATATCATAAACAATGTCATCAAAAATGATTTTCAGGATAAGTTGACGATGGATATGCTCAATTCAAAAGAGCAAATCAGTTTGAAACTAAATCCAGAGGTAGAGGCAGAACTCAACAATCGCCAACAGATGGTGCAAGAGCAGTCTATTGCGCTTGACGGCGACCAAATAACTATCGAGCCAGAAGATCGTAGCGTAGCCCATGTTGATGGCAACAGCCTTTATGAGCAGAATGAAAACAAGGGTTGGTTCCGTGAAGGCAAGCATGGCAGAGAAGTTCAAGTTGACGACATCAAGGTTGAGCCAGTGCGTAATGAGCAAGGTGAAATCCAGAAAGACGAGAAAGGCAATGCCAAGTTTCGCATGACAGCCATAATCAACGGAGAAAGCATCAGCCATGAGATTACTCAAAAGCAGTACGACAAGTTCATGGCCATCGATGACTATCACCGCATGAAACTCTTCTCCCACATCTTCAAGGAGGTGGATATGAAAAACATCCCAAGAGAAGGAAAGAACATCGGTGCGCAGATTGGAGGAGCCCTCCTTGCAGGACTTGCCGTGATGAGCGAACTGGGCAGAGACCGTTCTGCACCATCCATCTTCATTGAACACCACCATGACCACAGGCCACATGTCTATTTCAAGGGCAGTGTAGATTCACCGCAAGATCTTGCTTCAAGAGCTTTCGACGCAGGACTCAACGCAGGAGAACACGGTGTAGGCTTAGGTCATGGCAGATAAACAACTATATACACATAAGAGAGATGATAGACGAACAGACATTTGCAGACTACAGAAGCCGTATAAACATCAAAGAAGTATTGGAGGACGCAGGCTACACGTTTTACAAACGTGATGGCTTGCGCTATCCTGCGTATGTAGGTTTGGACAATAATGGTCAGAGAATTAGAGGTGACAAGTTCATTGTCATGCCCAACAAGAACTGCTGTTTCCAACCACCACAAATCAAGTTGTATTCCGTGACCTCCTTCATTTGGGAACATCCGCAATTATTCGACGAGTACGAATTTGGAATGAAGGAGTCAGCCCTTGTGCATAAGGTTTGCCAGCGTCTGCTCAATATTCAAGTCGAACATAAGAATCGGAGCATCCAGAATTCAATTGCTCGTAACAAACCATTTGACATCAAGGAATATAAGATTGAACGTTTCAATCCTAAAGATTTCGAGTCACAGAAGCCATTCTATGCTTTTTTCAAGTCAAGAGGCATAGATTTCGCCACACGCTGTGCCTTTCAAGACAGCTTTGTCCTTGCATCAAGAACCACCAAAGAGGGTAACTCCTATAAGAATCTTTCCTTCCCAATGTACATTCCTGGGCAACCAGATAAATGTGTAGGTTTTGAAGAAAGAGGCTATCCACACAAGGATGGTTCCGCGCGAAAAGGCATGGCTACCGGCACCAACGCCAGTGAAGGTGTTTGGATAGCAAGTCCTAAGAACACAGCCCTAAAAGAAGCCCAAAGAGTATATGTCTTTGAAAGTGCATACGATGCCATGGCATTTTATCAGCTCCAAATGCGCCAAGAATCAGGACTTGACAAGGAAGGACGGCAAGATCTGAAAGAAGCCGTTTATGTCTCAACAGGAGGTAATCCAAGCTATGGTCAGATACAAGGTCTTTTGAAAGCTGCACCACAAGCATCCTTCCATCTCGGTTTCGATAGAGATGCTGCAGGAAGAGTGTTTGTGGCAAACTTCATAGATATAGCCAACAAAAGGAGTATAGTGGCACCTGAGAATGTACCGCACGAAATGAGAGAGTTCATGGAAAGCTTCGATAAACTACCGAAGACAACAAAGGAATTGCTTGATTTCGATGACGATAATTATGACTTGCTCCCCGATGACTTACGAGAACTGTATCTAACATTTGACAGAGCAAATGATTTGGCTTTGGAATATCACGAATCTCACTTCATCTGTAAAGAAGACAAGCAAGATGCAGTGGACAAGATGCGTATGACCTGGAAAGATTTCAAAGAAGCATTTTTGGACAGACTCCATCTGCAGGAAGGTCAGAACCTCGAAACTGTGAATATTGTCCGTGAACTTCCGTCGCAAGACTACAAGGATTTCAACGATGAACTGCTTGACAAGAAGCAATTCTCATTGACCGATGTTGTAGAAACAGCGTTTGATGAGAATGGTATGGACTTGACTTTTGAACGGCAAGAAGAAAACGAGGAAACCAAACATCATGGATTTAAGCGATAATAGATATGACAGACCCAATCAGAAGATTCAATATCGTAACCATTCGCCCACACTGGGCGCAGTATATCATCTCGCAAGGAATGTTATTCATCATCAGTTGCGCCATGTTTCTAATTGCCGGTCACAACAGCATTACCTACAAGATGCCATTTGTGGCACTTGGTTCCGTAATGATATGCTTCATGCTCTACGAATGCCTATATCTTCACAAACTGAGGTACATCATCACCTCAGAACAGCTCATCATCCAACATGGAGTATTGAACAGAACCAGTGACTACATCGAGCTATACCGAGTGGTGGATTTCTGTGAGAACCGTAGTCTCATGGAACAACTCTTCGGATTAAAGACTGTGGGAATATTCAGTGGCGACCGTACAAATCCCCAACTTGATATTTATGGTGTCAAGGAAAAGTTGGACGTTGTGAAGATTATACGTGAACGAGTAGAATATAACAAAAGGAGGAAAGGCATATATGAAATCACTAACAGATAAGAGAAGATGGACAATCTTTTCAGCCATTGCTTTGGCATTGATGCTGCCATCAGAGAGATTGCATGCACAGATAGTTTCCAGCAACCCATTGGAATATGTCGCCTTGGCAGAGGGGAACGAACTTATCAATGGCCAGATTAAGCATCAGATAGAAGACCAACAAAAGACGGCACTCCTCCAGAACACCATCGCAGCCGAGTTCACCCAGATACATAAATGGGAAAAGAAGTACAACAACTATCTGAAAACGGCATCTGGCTATGCATCCACACTGAAAGCCTGCACCTCACTATACGATGATGGTGTGAGAATCTTCATCAACCTGTGCCATTTGAAGAAAGCCATATTAAATAACCCACAGGGCATTGTAGCCACTATGAACATGAACAACCTCTATATCGAGACCGCCACAGAGCTTGTCACGGTATATACCACACTAAAGGATGCCATAGCAAAGGGCGGTAAAGAGAACATGCTCACAGGTGCAGAACGAAGCAAGACCCTCTGGGAACTGAACGACCGTCTGGCACAGTTTAACAAGAAGCTATCAAGGTTATGTCTCAGCATAAGATACTACACCATGGCCGATGTCTGGAACAATGTCACGGCAGGAATGCTCGACCGTAGCAATGCCGAGATAGCAGAACAAGCCCTTGGCAGATGGCGAAGATGTGCCAGAGTTGTAACACCATAAGAAAGATTTATTTCAGGATAACATTTATGAAACGTTTCTATGCTCTCATACTACTTCTCTTTTCTCTCATCCTTCCCTTTGATGGGCAGGATGGGAGTTTTCTCCGTGCCCAAGGCAATGACCCTGTATTGGCAGGAATGATACTTCTCTACACCGACAAAGCCAAGAAAGAGTTGAAGCAGCAGGAAGAGATGATGCTTCTGGAGTCCACTGGCCATATATGGATAAAGGAAGAAGTGGAAGCAACCACCAACCTGCATAAAGAGTTTAACAACTATCTGGACCAATTTAACAGCATCATCAGCTATGCAGCTCAAATCTACGGTTTCTATCACGAGATAGACCGCCTGGTAGCGCAACTTGGAACGTATAGCCATCAGCTCAGTCACCAGACAACCAATGCTCTGGCAGTAGCCCTATCCTCCAATCGCAACAAATTCTACCGTGAGCTTATCATGAGTAGTGTGGAGATAGTCAATGACGTTAGGCAAGTATGCCTCTCCAACACCAAGATGACCGAGAAACAACGTCTGGAAATAATCTTTGGCATACGTCCAAAACTCAAGCAGATGAACCAAAGACTCAAACGATTGATACGGGCGGTGAAGTACACCAGATTGTCTGACGTATGGGCAGAAATAGACTACGGAGCCAGAACTGAGACAGACAAGCCTACCATCGTTCAGCGATGCAAGGAGCGCTGGCGAAGGAATGCAAGACCTTAAAGAAATTGTTTATTCCAAAATACTAACAATAAGTACAACAACATTTTAATAAAATACATCAATATGGGTTGGGGTTCATTTTTGAAAGCAACACTCCGTCTTGGAGGAAGGATGACCAGCGCAACTGCACACACATTGGGCGGTGCAGTGCTTCATCCACAACAGACCTTGAAAGGCGTAGGTACTGCCACCAAAAGCGCAGTGGTTGGAGGAAGCCTCGGTTACATTGGCTGGGAGAAACTTACTACAGACAAAAGCGTAGTAGGCATAGTCAGCGATGCCGTCATAGGAGAAGACACAACCAAGAAGATCGGCGACACCGTATCTGGGATTGGCGATGGCGTAAAGGACTTGAAAGACTCTGTTACGGGACTTTCAGACAACGTAAATGGAGCCATCAACAGTGTGGATTCCAAATGGAGCGGTATGTCAGGCTTCCTCAGAGCCATGTTCTCTGGGCATGGTGGAGACATGTTTGGTAACTTCTTCAGCAATATCGGGAAAGGCAATGTATCAGGGCTAAGTCTCATCGGACTGATCGTCTCGTCCCTACTCGTCTTCGGTCGCTTCGGATGGTTAGGCAAGATAGCTGGAGCCGTACTCGGAATGATGATGATAGGCAACAATGCCAATCTAACCAGCGTACTTGGAGGCAATAACGACCGGATGGCGAGCAACCATAAGGAAGAAAAAAAACAGCAAGAAGCTGAGCAAACTAACACTGTAAGCAGGAGGAGATAACAAGTTTTATTACAAAGGATTACGCAATGCACTATACACAAGAAATGATACTGCATTCCGACAGTGGCTATTGCATGCCATTTGAGGAAAGAAACGGAGAAGTGACAATGTCTCTGGGCTACGGCAAACAGAAACATCCGCACACAGGAGAGCCATTTTTCCATCATGGAGTTGACTTCAAGGTCAAGAACTACCTACTTTCGGCAGTAGCTACCGGCAAGGTGACAGGTTTGGGCAACGATGCCATTCACGGTATCTACCAGATTACCCGATACGGAGACTATGAAGTGACCTATGCCCACCTGAGCAACGTGTTTGCCAACTACGGCAAAGAGGTAAAGGCAGGGCAAGTCATCGCCGTCAGTGCCGACTCCCTCCATGTAGAAGTCAAATACAAGGGTGAAGAACTCAATCCGTTGGAGTTTCTCACCATGGTCTATAGCAATCTGAAAGTGATGGAACAGAACGGCAAGCCAGGGGCTGTTCCTCAGTTTGTCACATTGGACATGGATGTTCATACCATGTACGATAAAGACCAAAAGGAGATTGAAGACCTCATGATGCGCTTCTTCCCCGACTACATGAGTGACATGAGCCAAGGCATCTATGCCCTACCAGAGCATACAGAACTTGCACTTCGCAACACCTTCACCATGTCGGCCATGAAGAACTACTTCTATGAGACTCTGCCATCCATGGCAAACCCATTGGGAATGGGATCAAGAAGCATTCCAATAGCCGAACGAGTACAGAACCTCCTTATTGGAGATTTTCTCAATTATCTCGCCTTACGCCATCAAATCTTTCTGTCGAACATGAGTGCCATCGAAAAAAAAAAGCACAAGACCGGGCAATAGCGACAAGCGGAATAGTTGACCCACTGGCAGACCTCGACATCGACGTTCAAAGCTTCGACATACCACGACTGGTGAGCGTCTATCCCGACAAGTCTGGACACAGATGGTGGACAAAAGCATGGTTCAACAATAGTGAAAAAGGCGAAGCAGCCATTGAGATAGAACGGAGTCTGGCCATCAAGTTCATAAACGATAACATCGAGAAAGACGAATGGCTGGAGGAATATTTTCCCAAACAGATGGAGGTATATCACAACGCCATTGAGCAAACCAGAGAGCAAATTCTCAACCAATTAAACTTGTAAACGAAAAGCTATGGCAGAAACAGCGCAGGATAAGATTTTCAGAACAAAGGTCATACCCATAATGAACAAGGTCAGGAATGACCTGCAAAGTAAGCAAGCCGACGAATTACGAGCACACTCTACTTCGTTTGCAGGCTTGATGGCAGGAGCTGCAGGTCCCGATGGAGGTATGACTTCCATTCAGGCACATAACGACACGCTCAGATATACAGGCAAATGGACTTCCAAGACCACCGAAGACTATATTGAGATGGTCAAGAAAGAGTTGAAGCGACAGCACATCACCGTTAATGCAGCCATGGAACAGAAGATGATCGACAAGATGATAAAGGATAAGATACCAAAATCATCCATCGACTACATTCTGAAAAAGGCAGCAACAAGTACCATCTTCTACTTACCGCAGGAACTGGCCAAGTCACCATTGGAACGCAAGATGGACACAGAAGCAGAGAAACGTTACAATCCCTCAGTTTGGGAGAAAAACGCAGGTATAGCCATCGGTTCCGTTGCAGACCTAGCCTGTATGGGAGGATTTGGCGGTGGTTTTAAGACAGCTGCCACATGGGTAGGAAGCGACATGCTTGTCACTCATCTTGGTGAAAAACTTGAAGACCGCTCAGATGTTCCTCTGATTATAGCACCAGGCAAAGAAGAGGAATACAGACGAGCCCAGCAAGAAAAAAAGAAACAATCGGAACAGAAGCCTCCAATCAAGCCTCAAACCGTTCAAGACCCTCCACCAAAGGAAGAGGCTGGAGAGGAAATACAACAATCTGAAGGCAAAGCAGAGGAAACACAACCAGAGCAAACCAACATGAGCGGCTGGCAAGGGCTTCTCACGTCTTTCGGACTGAATGGTATCAGCGACATCGGACATAACCTTGGTTATGTATTGGCAATGCTTCCTGATATGCTCGTCGGCATGTTCACTGGCAAAACCAAGTCAATAAACATCAAGGACAACATGATGCCAATAGCAAGCATCGTTGCTGGTATGTTCGTCAGGAATCCAATACTCAAAATGGTGCTCATAGGTATGGGAGGCATGAATCTTCTGAATAAGGCAGGACATGAAGCCTTGGACAACTTCAAGGCAAAAGATCATCCGGAACAAGCTGGTGGTAGAGTCAATTACCGCATCTATCCAGAAGAGCCTCTTAATGCACGCATACAGAATCCGGAGATAAGAGCCAACTGTCTGATAGCAACCATTGACAGAGTGCCTTGCACTATAGCCCTTCCTGAAAGAGTTGTGGATGCCTACCGACAAGGCGCATTACCTCTTAGTACCCTTGCCAATGCTGTGCTGGCAAAGAATGACCAGATGCGACAGATAGCATCCGAGAAATACGAGGCTGGCGAACGACAGACAGTCATCGAGAGACCACTTGCCCAAAGATAACAGGATTAACAGGATAACAAATAAAGATATTTATGACAGAAAAGAATCAACAAGAAAAGATGGCTGCAGAACATCAAGTAGAGTTATTCACCAAAGCGTTCGAGAAAGCCAAAGAAAATAACGGTATATGGTTGGCTAACGATGGCCGCAAGGCTCCTGCACTCTATCAGAAGCATTTGCAGGTATCAGCCTTCAATGCCATCGTCTTAGGAATGCACGCTGCTCAAAACGGCTACAAGACCAACCAATACACGCTCTTTTCGGAAGCGAAGAAACGTGGAGAGTCTGTTCAATCAAAAGAAAAAGGAGTACCATTTCTTTGGTACAACTGGAACGAATATGTCAACAAACACAACCCTGAGGACAAAATCAGCCGTGCCGACTACCAGGCTCTTCCTTCAAACAGGCAAGCAGACTACAAAGGCATCAGAAGCCGTGAAGTAAGAGCCCTATTCAACATCGAGCAGACAACCTTGCCTATGGTTGACAAGACCGCTTATGAAGTCACAGTCCAGGAACACGGCAGACTAAGCGACCGCAATGATGTCGAGTCTGCCTCCACCGCCATTCGCCAAGGCGTAGAAAACCTTTTGGACAAAGCACGTGAGAACATGGTCGAAATACGCAGCGACTCCACAGGTGTAGCACATTACGACAACAAGAAAGACATTATCTTTCTGCCAAAAGCATCTTCATACGAACACTATGAGGATTATGCCCGTGATGCAGTTTCTCTGCTTGTCACTGCCACTGGCAATGGTCAGCGACTGGCTCGTGAGGGCATGGTAATAAAGAATGGCAAAGCATCAGCCGAAGATTCCATCAAGCAAGAACGTTTGATTACAGAAGTAGCCACCGCTGTAAAACTTCAGGAGTTGGGCATTTCAGCCAAACTCTCACCAGAAAGCATGGTGATGACAGACTATTGGGCAAGAGAACTGAAAGAGAACCCTTGTCTCATTGATATACTGGAGAGGGATGTCAACAATGCCGTCGATATGCTTCATAAGGCAGAACATGGCGAAAAGGTTGAATTGAACAGCAAGACTGCCAGAAATCAGGCAGATGCCATCAAGAGCATCCTACCCAAGCATTACTATGTAGCAGACGAAATCAGGAATCTTCCCAACAAGTCCACAAAAGAGTTTGTCGTCGTAAAGGACGCAGATGGTAAAATGGCAGATGTTGTACTTCCCGAAGGTGCGTCTTTAGGCTTTGACAGCGACATTCCTGGTATGAGAAAAGACCGTATCGAGCACGCTTTGCAGAAAGAAGGCTATGATACCGTCACATTCTACAATGTAGATGGTTCCATGGGCTACCGACCGGATGATAGTTTCTTTGACGGAAAGGCAGTATCTGTAGCCCGACTCAACAAATGGAGTCTCGAAACTATCACACTCCTCGATGTTTCAGATGCAGTGAGACGTTCAGGAGCCGTGGACTTCGACAAGATACTCATGTTGCGTGACGATGATGGCAAGTGGGCACTCTACTTGAAACCTGAGAACGAGAGAGCATTCTGCGTATATCCCGACAAGGCAGATGTCAATCTGTTTCTCACCACAGTCAAGCAAGGCGACGAAGAAGTGTCTGACACGATGCGCCAAGACATGGCACAGAAATACTACATGGAAGCTTCCAATAAGCCAGAAATGAAGGTTGACCTCTTCAAGAGCAACATTCCTGCCGAAGAGGTTGAGAAAATCCAGCGTGTCAACATCTTCAAAACCAAAGAGACGGAGAATCAGCCAAGTGTCATCCTCTGTATGCCTACAGTGAATGGCGAGAAGCTTAAACCTCGTGAGATTTCACCATCCCAGTGGCAACGCATGTGGCTTGCAGAGAATATGCAGGACTACAAGAAACACCTTGCTGCCAGTCTTTTTGCTGATGTTCTACGTAAAGATCGTACTAATGCGGTAGCCGTAGGCACCGAAAAATCGGAGCAGGAAGCCCAGAGCAATGAGGTAAAGCAGAATACCGCTCAGCAAGAGGAAGACAAGGCCGTGGAGGAACAGAAAGAGGAAACTCCAGAAAAGAAAGAACAGAAGGAAGAAAAGGCAAAGGAAGAGAAGGCTAAAGCCGAGGCAAAGGCAGCTGCAGCGGTCGCCATAAGTCCGATGTTAAAACAATTCTATGACCTCAAAGCCAAACATCCCAATGCAGTATTGCTCTTCCGTTGTGGCGATTTCTATGAAACCTATTGTCAAGATGCCGAAAAAGCATCAAAGATATTAGGTATTACACTAACAAGGAGTTCTCGTTCCAAGGATGCGGACGGCAAGCCTCTGGCCATGGCAGGGTTTCCACACCATGCTCTCGACACCTATTTGCCGAAACTCATCCGTGAAGGTGAACGTGTTGCCATCTGCGATCAGTTGGAATCACCCAAGCGCAACAAAGAGGAAATATATCTCTCAAGGGAAGATAAGCCTCTCCAAGAACAGAAAAATTCATCAGGAATGCACAGATAACATGTAACCATCATGTCAAAAAATCAAGAATATGTAGAACAATATGCAGAGTATGCCATGGAGCAGATGCGCCGATATGGCATACCTGCTTCTGTTACACTTGCACAAGGTATCTGTGAGAGTGCAAGCGGGCAGAGCGAGTTATCCAGAAAGGGGAACAACCATTTCGGCATCAAGGCAACTTCTGGTTGGGTTCAAAATGGAGGCAAGTACCTCGTATATACCGACGACCGTCCCAACGAGAAGTTCTGTCAATATGCTTCCGTTGGTGACTCATACGAGCACCACTCCCAGTTTCTAAAAGGCAACAAGAGATATAGCTCACTCTTCAAGCTATCTCCAGATGACTACAGGGGATGGACTAATGGACTGCAGAACTCTGGCTATGCCTCAAACAAGAAGTACGCTTCAAGTCTTCAAAGCATCATAGAGAAAAATAACCTGCAGAAGTATGACCAGATGGTCATGCAGGAGATGAAAGCACAAGGCAAAACCTTTGGTACTGAAACAAATCCTCGTCACAAGACAGACCAGAATGCTTCTGTAACCGTACCAAATGTTTCAGATGAGCTGAAATACTCTTACCCTTTGAAACGCAACGAGTTCATGCTTGTCACCTCACCATTCGGTACAAGAAAAGACCCCATCAATCCAGGTGTTACACAAATGCACAAAGGTATTGATATACGAGCCAAACATGACGATGTTCTGGCAACGGAAGACAAGGGCAAGGTTACAAAAGTCAACAACAACCCAAATACCGCAGGTGGACTGTCTGTCACCATCGAGTACAATAGAAACGATGGCAGCAAGTACCAATGCACTTACATGCACCTGAGTAGTATTGCGGTCAAGGTTGGTGACAATGTTAACGCTGGTCAGCGGTTGGGTGTTACAGGAAACACTGGCACCAGAACCACAGGAGAGCATCTGCATTTTGGAGTGAAAAGCGTCTCTACAGACGGTACTGCACGAGACATTGACCCTGCTGCTTATCTTGCAGAAATCTCACAGAAAGGCAATATACATTTGCAGACACTACACAATGGCAAAGACCTCACTGCTCAATACAAAGTGAGCAATCCAACCACCGAAAAGCCAGAAGTACAACAAAGTCCGGAAGACTGGATGAAGAAACTCCTTTCATCTGAAGATAGTGGTGTGAGTATGCCAAGTGGCGACCCTATCATAGAAATGGCTATGACCATGTTCTCGTCCCTTATGGTTCTTGCTTTGCAGATAGACAACAAGAGCGAGGAAGAGAAAATGCAGCAAGTGACTGATGCGGTTGTAAGCAAAACAATCGACCTCTCGTCGCTCCTTCCCTCTTATAAAGCTTGTTCCGTGAACATTCAAGATGGCAAGCCTTATCTCCACGTAAATAACGGAACCATAGAGTTTACAAGGGAACTCACCAATGCAGAATTGGCAAAGCTTCAGCAGACGCTTGGCAGTGCCAGTCTGAATGATGATGACAAGCGAAGAGGTGTTGCTTCTATCATACAAACAGCTGTGGTTTCGCAGCAGATGTCCCAGAACTATCAAAAAGCAATGGACTATCAGCAAGACAGACAAGAATCCGTTCAAATCAAATAAAGAAGTAAAACAATAAATGCGTTTATTATGATCAAATGTAATGTAACTGTATGTGGTACAATATCTCGCCAGGCGCAGATGCGTGCCAACAAAGAAGGCAAGCAGTTTATCTCTTTTGGAATCAGCGTAGTGGTTCAAGCCAAGACCGGTATTAACAAGACTGTAGAAATCAGTGTGGCCAAGGATGGTGATAATCAAGCAGAACTGGTTAACTATCCTATAGGTTCTCGTGTCGAGGTGGCAGGAATTCTGCAATTCCACAAGAAGGGAGATGTGCTTTACCTCAATCTCTCGGCTTCGGGAGTAAACAGCTTCAATGCAGGAAACCAAGATGCCATTACTGGTAGTATCGAGTTTCGAGGAACCATCGGCAAGCAGGTTGAAGTAAAAACTGACAAGAAGGGCAAGTCATACACCATGTTCTCTGCATATAGTAGCGAAAAAGACGGAGAAAACTATTCCTATACTTGGGTTCGTTTTATGCAATTCGACACACAAAAGGCAGACTGGGTACAGGCTAAGGCTGGTATCAATGCTAAGGGTGATTTGCAGGTTGGAGCCTACAACGACCGCCTCGACCTTACTTGCCGTATCACTGAGCTTACTCCATGGGAGAAAAAATCTGCATCCACCAACCAATAATGAATGATTATGGCTGATTACAAGAAGTATAATACTGACGGCCGTAGCAGTGAAGATCGGGCTTTGGACAAGTTTGCCGAGATGATGATTGAGAAGATCAACACCTTGCAGAACGATTGGAAGAAGCCTTGGTTCACCGAAGGCTCCTTATCATGGCCGAAGAACCTGTCAGGACGTGAATACAATGGTATGAACGCCCTGATGCTCATGATGCACTGTGAGAAGCAGGGATATAAATTGCCAGTGTTCTGCACCTTTGACAGAGTAGCAGGTTTGAACTTCATCAAGAACAAACAAGGCAGTAAGCAGCAGGTCAAGGACAACAATGGCGAGGCTCTTCCGCAAGTAACAATCCTTAAAGGAGAGAAGAGTTTCCCAGTCTTCATCACAACCTTTACCGTCGTTGACAAAGAGACGAAGGAGCGTATCAAATACGATGACTACAAGCAGATGACAGAGGAACAACGTAGGAATTATAACGTATATCCAAAATTGCAGGTTTACAACGTATTCAATGTCGCACAAACCAATCTGCAAGAGGCTCGCCCCGAACTCTATAAGAAACTGGAGGAAGCAGCAGGGCTGAAGCGTCCTATGCAACATGGAGATGACTTCTCATTCCCTGCCATGGATAAGATGATCAAGGAAAACGGATGGATTTGTCCTATTAAGCCTGTCTATGGCGATAATGCTTATTATAGCATTTCGAAGAAAGAGATTGTCATTCCTGAGAAACGTCAGTTCAAGGATGGAGAGTCGTTCTACACCAATCTGGGGCATGAAATGGCTCATTCTACGGGCGCAGAGGACCAGCTGGCAAGACTAAAACCTGCATCATTCGGAAGTGCAGAATATGCTCGTGAGGAACTCGTAGCGGAACTTAGTGCAGCTTTGGTTGCCCAGCGTTACGGCATGACCAAGCATTTGAAAGAAGACAGTGCCAGTTACCTCAAAAGTTGGTTGGATAGTTTGAAGGAGTCACCGGAGTTCATCAAAACTACACTTACAGATGTAAAGAAGGCTTCACACATGATCACTCAACGTATTGATGCCATGCAACTGAAAATAGACCAGGAGCAAAGTCAAGAGGCTGAGCAGAAACAAGAGAAAGCTCCAACGATGTATTACGCTTCAGTGGTGTATCTCCAGACTACAGATGCTACAGACCGTCTCGACAAGTTCAAAAATGATGGCGATTACAATACACTCCTCACCGAGGCAAAGGAATATGACCAGGGTGATGCTCCTGATTTGTCCAAAATCAATCTCTCACCCACAAAATACCGTGGCGATGACCTTCTTATAGAGGATGACCATTATGCTGTAGTATATAATTCAACAGTTGGAGGCACATACGATGTGATGCGCAAGGTAAGCGCAGAGGAAATCAAGGCTAACATCATCCGCTACGGCCTCCCAGAGGATGCTACAGACGACGTGAAGGAAGTAGCCAAACAAATGGATAATGAAGAGGTTGTTGCTCAGGAAGAAGAGCTACACTACCATCGAGGTCGATAATTCATTCTATTCTATTAAAGACAGTCACTATGTTGGCTGTCTTTTTTGTTTTATATAGTCTTTCTGTTGAGAATAGAACCAATATCCGTTTTGAAATCGACCAACTAAGGGGTAAGCTCAACGATAAGAAAACAACAAAGGCAACTACTGTGCAGACCATAGAACTCACGCCAGACTTTATGTTAGACAACACTCAGTCGTTTTTCTACGGTTATAGAAACGTACTTGTGGTAAAAAAATGACATTCCCAAATGACAAGATACTCACCATAGAGTTGAGTGAACAACAGATTAGTGGCAGAACTATCAGCCTTAGTGTGGAATATGAGGATGTGCTTAACGCGGACTCTTTCAACAAGGCGTTGTTATATGAATATTAAAGGTTAACGGTATGAGCATCATTCATAATTTGATGGTTTTATCATTATTGCTTTTGAAGATACATTATCTATGTTATCTGATTGTTTCACCATCATACGTCTTGAACCAGGCGCAGAACTGCTTGATGCCTGTTCTGAAATTCACGAAACATATTTCTCCATAATCTCTATTAAACTTACTCATATTTGCATGGGTGATGCTCACGTCAGCTATAGGAAGAGGTTCCTCTGAAAATATTGCCTTGCAGTTTGTTTCTTCTTGTATGAAATTAGCCAATTCTTTAACGGTGTGAGGAGATGAACTACCTATATTATATATTTCAAACTGTCGTTTTCTTTCTAAATGTATAATGGCACTTATTGCGTTGACAACATCATCTATGTAGGTAAAGTCTCGTTTGCATAATCCGCCGCTATATAAAACTACAGGTTCTTTTTGGAGCATAGCTTTTGCAAAAATCCATGGTGCCATGTCTGGTCTTCCCCATTTTCCATAGACAGAAAAGAATCTTAAACCTGTAATTTTCATGTCAGTTGAATTTGAAACTACATAGGCTTCTAGCTCATTTTGTCTCTTAGTCATTGCATAGATGCTCTTAGGAGTATCGTCCACCATATCTTCTGATATTCCATCTTTCGGAATGATATGATTACCATAAACACTACTGGAACTTGCAAACACGAAATGTTTGACGTGACATTTAGCAGCCAAATGAATGACATGCGAAAATGCTACAATATTGTTTCGGATGTAGCGTTCAGGGTGTTCTATAGAATCTCTTACACCTGGGGATGCTGCTAGGTGAATAACAGTATGTACAGATTTAAACCAAGGAGTCAATAATGTACAATCTAAAGATAAGTCATGTTTTAAGAAAACAAATGAATCGAATTTCATCAACATACTTAAACGTTGATCTTGCAAAACATTTTGTTTTTTTCCCCCAGTCAGGTTATCTATCCCAATAACAGTAACTCCTTGTTTTAATAAACAAAGAGTAAGGGAAAAGCCGATAAAACCAGCAACACCTGTCACAATGATTACATTTGTATTTTCTTTGATTTCAAAATCCATGAATTTTGCATTTCTAATAGTTTGCCTCCTAATATTGTTAAAAACTCGTCTGAGAAAGACGTTATTCTACCAGCTCCTGGCAAGAATGTCATTTCGCTAAAGTAGACCTTGTTATGAAATTCGTAAAGATCAATTCTACAGAATGGTAGTGTCTTGCCCAACTGATGTACTACATGGCGCATCTTTTCCAGCGTTGTCGGAACAGGAATGTCCAATGAGCCTTCATGTCTATTGATGAAGCCAATTTGTTTCTCCCATATGTTCGTATCATAGATAACGCTACGCTGAGTTTTATATGAATTGCTATCATATACAACCTGGCAATAATCAGCCTTTCCATAAAAAGCAAAGAACTTATAACAAATTACAGAACTTGAATAGTCTTTATCAGGTGCCAGATATTCTTCTGCAAACACGCATGGTGATATTCCTTTATAGTGAGGTTCAGCTGTTGTGATTCCGAACTGTGTATTCAATTTTTTCTTATAGAAGCGCTTAATAAACTCCATATCTAGTGACCATTTGTCTCTTACCACAATACAAGAGCCATTGTCATGATTACATTTTAAGACGAACTGCTCTGGGAGCGTGTCAAAGTCTATTGCAGATACAGTTTTCCATTCTGCATATTTTTGACACAGTATATCCTCTAGATTTAGTTTCGCTATATAATCACGGACTGCAATCTTGTCAGCAAGCATTGTCCAACTTGATGTATCGGACTCTGTTAAAAGTCTAAAAAGCATCTTGTTGAAGTTAGAACAATTCTCTTCTGTTATGTCGATTCCAAATTTTTCTTTGTACAGTATTTTAGCAAGACGGACAGGTGCAATATGACCAAGTATACTGTTTCTGACAAATCTCCAGCCATCTTTAAATGCCTTAATATGTGGGAAATATAAATCCTGTTGAATACCAGCATTTATAAAGTTCATCCTTGCCTGTTCATAATTGCGTGACAGCATAAACTCAGCATCCAAACCTACACCTACTACATATCCGCATTCCATAGTACTTCTCCAATCCTGTAAGTAATTAGATAGCATAGGGGTATCAATACCATAAGCTTTGACTGTTTTTAAGAAGTTCTTTTCTGACAATCTACTAACAGGCATATTCTTTTTAGAACAAAAGTGCAGCACCTTAGCGTTGGCAAGGTATAAAGCGCCGAATCTTATCTGGCAATTCCAACTTCCATTCAGCTCTTCAATTTTCACACAACATGGATCTAAGTTACTTTTTGAGAGTGCTGGTTCATCTATAAAAATTCCCTTTGATACAGACAGTAGGTAATTTGAGTGCCATTGCTTATAAAACACATGAGCAGCTTCAGAGTCCTTTGCATACATAACTCCTCCGTTGAAGTATTGTGTTATCTTATCATGTTCATATTGTAGACCTGCATTCTGTTTCAAGAAATAGTCTCTCATCGGATGATGTTTGAACAAGCAATGCCCATCTAAGACGGCAGCAATATCAGCTGATTCCTGATCAATTTCTGCCAAAGACTGTATTACCATGGTATCACAATCCAAGTATAAGAAATCACCAAAGACAATTTCTCGTAATCTAGTCTTCATTAGTCTTGAGCGTTCAACTTTCGACACAGAAGGTTCGAAGTTCTCTACGATCGTCTTATTGACAATCGAAAATATCTGTTGTCGTAGCCCGTTTAAGGTAGCATACGTTCTGTCGTCACATACTATATATATAGTAGAATTAGGCATGTGATGACGAGCCGACATGACTGAGATTAAACACTGTTCCCAAAACAGGTCGTTTTCGTCACTAGACAAAACATATACTATTTTCGTATTCATTTCCTCCATTCTGATAATCGTCCACTCGTTGAGCAAATCCAATTGTGTTCATCTGAATTCCAAAAACCTTCAAAGACACTTGTATTCATTGTTTCAACATTTCTGTCGAATACATCAAATTCTTCTTTGGATAGGCTATGCAAATTCTGTCTATATTTTCTTAATACACGCTCATAATATTCGCCAAGGAACTCACAAAGAGGTTTTGGCATTTGAACTGTAGTCATGAACTCAATAGAATCCACACAGAACTTAATAGTATCTGAATATTTCTTGCCATTTTGTTTGCCACGCATATCCGAATTTGGAGTTTGAACATAGATGTATCCTACAACAGGCATATACACGAAGCTCTTGGCATAATAAATACATTTCAAGGTATGTACCACGTCCTCCCAATATACGTGCTCCTCATAAAAGAGATTATTCTGAATTAGGAAGTCTTTCCTGAACCATTTAGACCATGTCGCTCTTATTCTGTTTTCGTAATGAACTGATGCTTCATAGGTAAGATATTCCAAACCAGACATTGGACCTACAGTTTTTTCGAACCATGCTTCACCATGTTTGTTACCATCCAAGCTCTCAGCTAGCGCATTAAATTGAAATACGTCCAATTCCGTTTCCCAAACTGCATTGAAAACAACATCTAGGATGTTCTCTTCCAAATAATCATCAACGTCTACAAACCACAAATATTTACCTTGTGCAGCATGAATACCGGTGTTTCGTGCAGCTCCTTGTTGTTTATTAGATTCGTGTCGAATTATTTGCATGTTGCTTATATCATGCGATTGCTTATACTTTGTTGCTACAGCATAAGTGTTATCCTTGGAACAGTCATCGACAACGATAATTTCAAATAGCTTACCATTACATTTCTGATAAGCCTTTTGACGGACTATGGAATCTATGCAATGCTCTAAATACTGCTCAGCATTGAATGCAGGAATAACAATTGATAAGAATATCTCCATCGTACTACATACTTAAGATTTTACGAATAGCAGTATCATTTCCTGGTATGAATGTCCTTTGGGCACATGAAGTATCCACCAGTTTTTTACACAAAGCAACAAACTCTACCAAATCAATGTTAGTTGGAATTGCCTTTATATTATCAGAATTTATAGCCTTCAAATTCTGAGTTTGTTCTTTGCGTCGATAATCATCTCCAGTAATGACAGAAATGGCTGGTATACCAAGAAAAGCCAATTCACTTAACGTGTTTCGACCGGAACGTGTTATAATTAAACATGCATCGTTGTAATAGTCAGAGGCATTAAGAACATGTGAATGCAGCACAACATTATTAGGGGTGTAGTTTTCGTTTATGGCATCATAAATATTTGAACTTGAACATATAATATGCATGGTGTAATCAGGCATCAAAACAGCAGCCTGCTGGCATAACTCAGCCAAGGCAATAGTAGACGCTGCAAATTGATGTCCAACATTTACAGTTCCTCCTCCCAAAACACAATATATATTTTTGGAGGTTTTATGATAAACACTCATAATCTCTGGCCTTAATATAGTATTTGTAGAAACAAAATCTCTATAAGTGCCGTTGTCTGTAATTTTTCGAAGACCATGAACTATAGCCAAATCAGCACAAGCATACAACGTATTGAAATAGTCCATAGACTCTTTGTCATTCTCGTCATTTCGAACATCTGCAGGATTTAACAAAACCGCAATTTTAATATTTGGATGCGAGATTCTTAATGAGTGAGTAAGCAAAGGTTCACCATCAATAAGCACAACGTTTGGGTTAAATGTCCTTATAGCTTGGTGAATATATTGTCCCATTTTGTTTGTTGGCAACAAACCGATTGAGCAATAATCCATTGGAATTGCTTCTCTAATGTCTTCAAATCCGTGAGACTCCAAATATCTGTTACCCTGCAGATAACTAATACATTTTATTTCACAATCATATTTATCACGTAAAGTCTCCAACAGAGCTACACCTGAAACAACGCGTCCAAGCCCAGGGAAGCCTCTAAATATTCCAAGTATTTTCATGAGAGTTGAATTATCTGATTAATTTCTGATATGTAGTACCTATGAATGGATAAAGAGTCCACAGGAAGATATACACCTCCTTGTCTTAACAAGAAAGCATACTGGTAATATTCACTTACTTTTCCGAGTATATACTCGCTATAATCTCCATATGGATATGCATATGATTTAATCGGTCCAAAAATAATTTCTAATCTTCTCTTTGATTCCTCAAGTTCGAACACGATTTCATCATCATTCAGTCTAAGCAATGAGCGATGAGTGACGCCATGAGAACCAATTTCCCAACCATTTTGTTGAAGTTCCAGAAGACCATCCACATCAAGGTGCATTCTTATTTTTTTATCTTTGAAATTCCATTTGTTTGTGTCACCCATATAGTCAGAGCATACGAACACTGTTGCTGAAAAGCCATAACGATTCATTATTGGCAACGCATTATCAAGCAATCCGACATATCCATCATCAAAAGTACAGACTATACAATTTTTTCTTTTGTAAGCTGGCCTATTCATATAATCATTCATAGAACAAAGTATGTATCCTCTACTATGTACTTGCTCTACAAAACTTTCAAATACAGATATTGGAGTTGTTATATTGTCATGGCTAACTCCGTCAACATCATGCAGTGAGAGAGAAATGATGCCGTCAGGCTTCGTTACAGCTACATGATTATCGTTATTAAGCTGAGATTCCCACAAATGTTTAATCACCTCTTCTGTTGTTGATGTGAAGAAAGCAGAATAGAAGCTTTCATACTTATCCAACGAGTCCTCGTCAGTAATCATGTTGTATAGCTGAGCTGCCATCTTAGACGGTTCATAGCTGGAGAATATCATTTCAGGATAAAGTTTGTTGGCCATTTCTGCCACATAACCAGTATTTGTCAAAAGAACCGGTATTCCAAGAGACATGCTATCTATCACAGAATTACCCATTCCTTCACAAATTGAACCCTGGATATAATAGTCCCACCTACACTGTACTCTTTTGAAATCTTCTCTCTCCATGCACCCCGTGAAGGATACTATATCTGAAATCTGCATTTCATCTGCAAGATTTTGATATTGTTCCAGAACGTCATCATCAATCTGTCCTACACATTCCAAAGTAATATCTCGATTATATGTTCGTGCATAAGATGCAACCATTCTCATCAGAAGACTGATTCCTTTCTTCTCATTCAGATGGAATGCTCCACATCCAATATGAATGTTATTCTTATTGGGGGCCTTTATTTGCTTTGAGATACGTTCTGTATAATTAGGAATGACAACAATGTCTGTTTTATTAGGCGCGACAAGTTTTATGTTATCAGCTATTTCTTGTGACAAAGCAAACACCTTCTCGCACTTCTCCAAGGCATATTTGTTGTAGTGGAAATTTTCAAAATTCCACTTACATAGGTTTGCATCAGACCCTCGAAACATCAGCCAATACCCGCATCTGCTTTTTTGCGCAAGAAGCGCGGTAAAATAGCCATTGTATCCTCCTCCGAAACCTATCAGCAAGTTTCCTTCAGGTATTGTTTCTAAACATCTCTTTAACAAAGATTCCTTTACTAAATCAAATCCGAGATGGTTATTGTAACCACCGTGGATAACATCTGTTTCACATATACTTGAACGACAAACTTTAACACTATGTCCCATACTTTGAAGCAAGCATTCTAGTTGGTGACAACTATATGAAAGGCCACCACCTGAACCTGTTGAATATTCGTTAGTTATTATAGTTATATTCATTGCTTCTTTCTTATGATATATAATCGTTTTGTTCGTTTATTTTGAGGATAGCGATATGTCTCCCATGAACCAATGTCCGCATTGGGGAACAAACGTTCAATATCCTTTGAGTCAAGTCGTATTTGACAAGGGAAATTCTCGTCCTCTATAGTATAGGATGAATCGATAACTTCCAATATAAATAGAGCAGGAGTTCCTGCAATGTCGTAAAAGCCTTGCAGCTTGCGCAAATACTCTTCTTTAGTCTTTACACCATCGTCATATGCGCAATTCACTAAAACGAGTATGTCTGAAACAATAGGCGATTGAGGAAACTCTGCGGACACTATAATATCATTCCGAGAAAACAAAGTGGCTATTTTTTCTTTTGCAACCTCGGCCATGTCAGTATCCCTTTCAAAAGCCTTTATATTTTTGAAACCCAAATGACAAAAGATGCTTGTTACATCACCTTGGCCACAACCTATTTCTACAACTCTTTGCTCTCTGTTTTCGTAACGTAAAATCTCAAACACTTTCTGCCAATATATAGGAAAGGTTGGCTCACAGAACTGTTTGCTCCATGAACGTTGATACTTTTCCTTGATATTGTAGGAGTTGTAATTGACTAACAACTCGTGAAGTTCTTCCATATATCGTTAAGCTGGTTTATAATCTGTTCACTATCTTTTTGGATATCTATCGGGTAAGTTTCATCCTTCATGATGCACGGCTGAGCCACAAGGTCTGGATGAATTCTTATCTCACTAAAGTTTTTGCAAGTATCAATATCCTTGTAAAAGCAAGGGGAATCAATATACAGTATAGTGGTTTCCTTGTCCCCATTCTTGATACGCCATCTGATAGCACCAGTCCCTTTGTTTTTCTTCTCTATACAATACTTTTCTAATAATGGGAACACGAATTCTTTATATGTACAGCTGTCTTCACCTCCAATCTGAGGAAGCAGTTTTAAAGGAAGTTCATGTTGCAAAGCGAAATCAATCATGTCTTCAACGTCCGTCTTGTTGAAAGTTGTTTGTATGACTGTATTAAGCCCAATGTCAATTCCAGCCGAATGCACTTGCGAAACTTTATTAACAATAGTATCCAAGCACCCATTACCAGTACTTCTTCCAAAGGATATTGGATTTACATAAGGGAATTGAATGTTAAATTTCACACGTGTGTTGCTTAACTGCTTAATCTGTTCTGGAGAAATCAGGGAAAGATTCGTTGCGCAGCTGATGTCAGAATCAAGATGCTGATCAGCATACATAATCATGTCAACAAGTCTTTTGTGAAGGAAAGGTTCACCGCCACTAATGTTAAGTTCTTCGATCTTCTGTGTAGACAACACATCAATAATGCGGCAAAAGTCTTCATACCTTATTACTTTGGCTTTTGATGTTTTTGCCTGCCCCTCGTTATGGCAAAACGGACATCTATAATTGCATCCATCTGTCACTAGGACTCTGATTTTATTCCACAATAAAGTCTCCATATTATGCAAGAATTATTTTAGCATTATAATATAGCTCCAGTTCATGAATTTTTTCGCCTAACAGATCACAACCGTCAGCATTATACATCTCGTTTGGCAGAATCATCACATCATTTTTTTCTGGATTAAACTGCTCGCGAATATCTTTGTGATTGAGCAAGCCTGAAACAGAAACGGATCCACCATACAAATGGTTTTCTATCAAGTTTGTTTTCACGTTTGGTACATCCTTGAAAGCATTTGTAAAGTAATCATAACCCGATAATGGACAGATGAGATTTACGAATGTGCCTTCGGGAAGGCTCTTGATAATCTCCTTTTGTTTCTCAATTCGCTCATCAGCATCTATAAAATATTCATTGTTCCCACCCCTGAACACATCTTTAAGAATAGGCACAGTAAATATTACATCGGGATAGTTATTCTTGACCCAAGTTATACACTCTTCGTATGTATCAATACAGGCTTGAGACAACTTCTTCAATCTAGGTTGAGACGTTGCTGTATGTTCCATTCTACGAACAAGAATCTGTCTGACTTTCTTGTTTACTCCTAGTCTATAAAGCAGTTCAAGGTCTCTCTTAATGTCATCAAGATTTCCTGTAAACATCAAAGTGCACTTATTCAATGGCGCATGCTCAAGTAAATACATAGTTCTCTCACGTGCAGAACGTGGAATAATTGCCTCACGTTGTTCTTGCATAGTGATGAGAGACAGGTCTATACCATAATTGGGTATTGATTTCAGAAAATCAATTTTATCTTCTTTTATATATGCCCCAGTAGTTACAGTGGTTATTTTCTTGGTGGGAAAATAGTCTGCTGCAATTTTGATGAAGTCATAGATGTCTGGATGCAAAAAAGGGTCTGTGTGGGGGGCGACAAGTACACCTGCACCCAATCTAACATAGTTTACATTTGGGTTGATATACTCAAATCCTTTTACCAAGTCTTCTTTGTCAATAGCTGGTATTTTGGGATAATGACCCAAATACGAATCTGTATGAACTTTACAAAAAACACAACCAATGCCACAGTACTTACTTAAAATGGGGATATTACCGAACGTAGCTATTTCCATTCTGAATGCATCGAATTGTTCTCTATTTAGTACCATAAATGTATTTTATTTCTTATTTATATTCTGAATCCAGCTAACGTCAGGCTCTTTGAATTGCAGACTGTTCTGTGCAATAATATCTTTCCATGAGTTCCCGATATAAGACCATCGATTATAGTCTGGATTCTCTTGCGTCATACTCTTGTAAGTATTGATGGCAGAAACACAAATTTCACACACATCGTGATTAAAGGTCCCATCAAAGAAATCTGATAGATTAGTTGGTAGATGATGCATGAACCTTCTGTGGTTGTTCATCGACACATACATTGCAGGGAAACATGCTGCAGTATATGCAAATCCAAAAACGGAGTAATGGATTCCGCACACTTCCACGCGATTGCATATAGTGGCCTTTTCATTAAAATCCCTTGGACATATAGTAATGTTTCGATGCTTTATATTCTTTATCTTTAAGACTTCTTCTGCTGTTAATACATTGCCTTTCTCATGAATCGCATCTCCAATGCATACAGGAGAATAAACCACATAAGGCTTAGCCGTAATTGACGGCTGTATTGTACCGTTAGATACGATGTTGATCTGTTCTATATAGCCAATATTTTTGAGTTCCTCAAATGCACGAACCGCATAATCTATAATGTCAGACAACAAAGGTTCACCTCCAAGAATACGGATCATTTTGACCAGGCCAGATTGGTGTTGTTTAATCTCCTGACATAGAAAATCTATATGTACCTTTTCCATGTCAATATGTGAGCGTGTTACCCCATATAGCTTTTCTGCATTGCAAAGTCGATTGCAATGTCTGCATGCGAGGTTACACCGATGTGTGATATCAACTTCTACTATGATTCCTTTGAGTTCTGACTTCATCTTAGTGCAGGTGGTGTGTAATTGATATATTGCTGGAGACCTTCAATGGTTAAAGGCGTTTTCTTTATTTTTTGATAGTTAGGACAGTGGTAGCACGGCAAGTCGGCAGTGCAAGGCTCTCCCTCGAAAAGCACGCTTACTAGATGCTTATAGTTATCACTGTTTTCCCATTCAAGTATGGATTGGTCATTTATGTTGCCAAATACTCCCCATTTATTGACACTACACCCCAAGATTTTACCGTCCCAATTAATTTGTGGACTTGTAAAGCAATGGTAGCAGGGTGCTTTATATTCCTTATGATGGACTTTTTTAAATTCTTCCCTGTCAGCAACTCCTAAGCCGCTTTCTGCACGAACGAAATCTTTATCTCTTACTGGTGAGAATTGGGAATAGTTCAGTTTAGGATTAAATTTGAGCCCCAACTCCTCACAAAGTTTTTTTACCAATGGAATCTCATGCTCGTTATGTCCAAATATTATAAATTGCCATGATAGATAAGGCCTCTGAGAGTTGTATTTCTGTTTATAATAGTTAAGGCGCTTTATGTTTGCCAACACCTTGTTAAAGTTTCCTCTAACTCTGTATTGCTCATATGTTTCTTGCGATGCACCATCGATAGAGAGATTTAGAAATTCTACTTGGTACTTAACAAGTGCCTCTAATACACTATCATCTACATCATTGAAGTTTGCACCATTACCGCAGTATAGAGTCACGCCTTTTTCATAGGCACATTTTATGATTTCGCCTATTTCCTTGTTTAAGAAGATTTCGCCCCAGTTTGACATCTCAATTCTCTTAATCTGAGGATTCTGAGAAATAAATTTCACGAACTGTGGTAAACTGAATTGTCCCTTTCCAACGATACCACGGTGGGTAATACCTTTGGACGTAGAGCATTCTACACATCGTAATTGACATATGGTTGACATATCAATTGATGCTTCGGTTATTGTAGGAAGTTCTATCATTGTTCTTAAAATATTCTATTGTTTTTACCAATCCATCAACCAGGCTTGTTTGAGGATGCCAATCAAGTAATTGTTCCGCCAAAGTTATATCAGGCTTACGCTTCTTGGGGTCATCTACAAGAGCATCGCTATATTGAATAGCTGATTTGGACTTAAGCAGGTCTATTATCAGCTGTGCAAGATCACGTATGGAGCATTCTTCATTTGGATTGCCGATATTTATTGGTCGACCGATGATTTCGTCGGAGTTCAGCATAGCAACAAGTCCTTTGATAGTATCATCTATATATTGGAAACTTCTTGTTTGCGAACCTTTTCCATAAATGATAATATTCTTTCCAGAAAGGGCTCTGTTAATAAACTCTGGAATTGCCCGTCCATCTCCACACGCCATATTGGGGCCATAGGTGTTGAAAATCCTCACAATCTTCACCTTAACCCCATATTTTCTAAAATAGTCCATACATAGGCATTCTGCTGCACGTTTACCTTCATCATAGCAAGCTCTTGGTCCCGTGCAAGATACGTTGCCCGAATAAGATTCGGGTAGTATATCAAGTGCTGGATCACCGTATATTTCACTTGTAGAAGCCTGAAGCATAGGAACGTCAAGCTTCCTTGCCAATTCTAGAAGATTACGAGTCCCGACTACGGAGGTCATCAACGTATCTATAGGCTCTTTGTAATATGCTTTTGGCGAAGCAACACATGCCATATTGATAATTAAATCAATTGGCACAAGATGAGCGGTGTCATGTCCATCCTTTATATCGAATTGAATGAAATTAAAATGCGAGTTATCTTTTAGTTCTTTGATATTTTCGAGACTACCAGTGCTTAGATTATCTATACATGTAACTTTACAACCACTATTAACTAAAACCTTACAAAGGTTTGAGCCAATAAAGCCAGCGCCGCCAGCCACTAAGATATGCCTAAATTTTATATTCCTTATCATAGCAAATGATAGTCTTCTAGTAATCTAATGTGCTCTTCGGATAAATTGAATCCAGTTTCACCTACAGCAATGTTTCTGTTATATTTGGCCCATTCCTCGTTACTTGTTGGTTCTTTCCAACCAGATGCAAGAAGCTCGTCGAAGAATTCTGTTCCTGGATATGGATTATAGCATTTCGGTCCATCAATTTTGATGTTGTCGTATTCATATAATTCTTTTACCAAAGACAGAGTCAGTTCCAAATCCTCTGGAGATTCTCCAGGCAAAAGCATCATAAATGACAAATCAACATGTATGCCCATTTGCTGACACATTTGCATTTTCTCTATAACTTTTGCCCTTGTTATTCCTTTGTGCATTTTTCGCAGCATTTTGTCAGAACCAGATTCAATGCCGATATAGAGTTTGGCCACGTTTGAAGATAAGGCTCTTTCTATAAGAGCTTCGTCTACACGCATCAAATCCAGCTCCACAGATGTCGGCATTTTGTATTTTTCAATAATACTCCACGCCCTTGTAGGGTCAACGAAAATGTTGTCATCATAAAACATCCAGCCCGTGACACCGTAATTGTCAATAAGGTAATCCATCTCCTTATAAACATTATGCAATGGATATCCTCTCCATTTTGAACGATTCACAACAGTGTTATAACAAAAAGCGCATCTTTTTACACAGCCTTTACTCGTCATGAATGGAAGAATCTTGCCTGGTATATAATTCTTTCTCTTCTGTATAGGTTTGTCCAAATACTTGTTCATGTCCAATAAATCAAAGGGATGATAACCCAATGTATCAGGCATGGTTACAGCAGGTATAGGAGAAATACGAATTTCTCCATTATCAATGTAACAAAGCCCAGGAACAGCATCTGCACTTATTTTTCCTTGCCGCCACAAGTAAAATTCATACAGATTTTGTTCTGCTTCTCCTCTTAGCACTGCATCCACACATGAATCTTGCAGTGAAATCTTTGGCAACAAGGTTGCATGTGTACCTGCCCAGTAGACAAATATTCCCTGATTATGTAGAAGTTTTGATGCCTCAATGACAGACAATAGGTTCGGAGAGGCCATAACTGAAAAGCCTACAGCGATTGCGCCCTCGCAAACTTTCAAGAGTTCTTTAAGATTCTCTTTAGTGTTTACTATGTGGCGAACTATGACTTCAACATTATTTCGTTGAAGAACAGATGCCGCAATTAATATTCCAAATGGCGGTGAAAACTGTCTGTGGACTTTTTCTGTATTGTTTTCTATATTGACTAAGACAATATGATTCATAAGAAATTTCTCAAATGTATTACTTTTCCATCAAACTTGTTACTATTTTGCATTTCCCAAAATTCGCTATGATTAACCATAATGATGATCGAATCATACAGCCTCAAATCAGGCTTCGTAGGAAGTAATGATATGGAATATTCCCTTTTAACTTGTTCAATATTGACTAACGGGTCATAGCACTCGACATCAATACCACGAGCTTCTAGAATTTTTATTATTTCAGCAACTTTAGTATTGCGAATATCTGCACAATTCTTTTTGTAAGAGAAACCAAGCAGAAGAATTTTTGCTAATTCTTTTTCTGACACAATATCTAAGATTCTATCTGCGACCGATGTAACCTTCTTCTCATTAGTTTTACGACTTTGGGAAACCAAGGGTAGATCGACACCTTTTATGGTTGCCCTGTTCAATAGATAATATGGATCTACACCGATGCAATGACCTCCAACCATGCCTGGACGGACATCATTGAAGTTCCACTTTGTTGCTGCACAATCTGTGACCTCATTTATGTCAATATTTTCAGCTCGACAATAATCTGCGAACTCATTTGCAAGAGCAATAACAACATCTCTCTGAACATTCTCGTACATCTTTGCAGCTTCAGCTATTTTGATAGAAGAAGCAACAACTACGTTTTCTTTTAGAACGGACTGATATACATTTGCTATAACATCTCGAGCATGAGGTGTTGATCCTGACACTATTTTTCTAACATTCTCCAATGTGTGGATATTGTCACCGACATTAATTCTTTCGGGTGAATATCCAACAAAGAAGTCAACATTGCAAGTCAATGACGAGACTTTTTCTAGAATTGGTACACAAACTTCTTCCGTAGCACCAGGATAGACCGTTGATTCAAAAACTACAATATCGTTTTGATAGAGAAGTGTAGCCAAATTAGTACATACATTCTTCAATGCTGTTAGCTTTGGTAAATTATTTGAGTCAACAGGTGTGGGTACTGCAACAATATAAAAGTTGCAATTCGCAATATCACTCCATTCGTTGCTGACCTGGAATCTATAAGTTTCCTTAATAATGGACTGCAAGTCTTTGACCTTTTGCGCATTTATATCAAGTCCTACACACCTATATTTACTGGAAAGCAGTTGCAAAAGGGGAAAACCAACGTATCCTAACCCTATGACTGCAATCCGCAGTTGTTCAATTTCCATATTTGTCATCTTCATGATTCCCTTCTATTCAATACCCAGTATTTGTTTTATAAACTTAGTTTCATTTCTGACATTCTGAGATGGAATATAAATGGAACGTTCTTTACTGAGCTTAGTTAAATATGCCCTTACATCGGATTTAATTGTTGGATATTCTAGTATATTTTTATCAGCTATAATAATGCTGTGATCTTTGGCTCGACTGGTTGCAACATTAAATAAATGAGCGTCAGCCGTTCTTATATATGACACATTAGGTATGAAGAATATTGCAATATCAGTTGTTAAGCCTTGGATTCTTGCAACAGTATCTACAAGTATGTTAGGATACGAACCTACATTTTGTACTATTGCTTTTTGTAGGTCACGCGTGGATTTCCTCATGCACGACAAGACAGCAATATTTGTCTTGCGAGATTCTTCATGGATACAATTAACAATATATGCAGCTAACATTATTGCAAATTCCGGTGATGAATTACCAGATTCCATATCTGTGTATACAAGGGTGGGGCCACCATCGTCATGCAATATTTTGCGTAAAGACTGTATGATGAACGCAGGGACATCACGTCGAGACTGAAGAGTATTGTTGTAGAATATTCCCGTATATGATGCACCACGTTTGCCAAATCTGAATGTATTTGTTAATTGATAGATAGGCAAAGAACTATTGTCTGCTAATACTTTAAGACCATCAACTAGATTTTGATACTTGCAAATACGTATGCGGTCTTTGTTAAGTTGTACGATTGGCGATAGTTGTTTTATGTCACCGACCCACAAGTTTTTTTTGCCCAACTTCTTGCTCGCCGCAAACATGGCCAATATAGCCTGGCTCGCTTCGTCCATTATTACATAGTCAAATGGTGTTTCCAATGTTGCATCGGCAGCAAATCCACTAATAATGTAATAAGTGGATAATACCAAAGCTGAGGGTATTGGCATAACTTGTTTTAAAGCAGTAAGTTTTGGCTGCTCTGTTCGTTCGTCCATCGATAAGCCTGTCTTATAGATTTTTCCATCATTAAGCATCTTTTCCATTGCAGGTTTGTCCGCAATCTCCATCAAAGCCCTATTTGTTAAGGCCGTTACAAGAACAGATTTACCTTCACTACATAGTTTTGCACAAAGAGAAGCTATCATATAGGTTTTCCCAGTGCCGGGAGGTCCTTGCAGTATCATAGAGTCACAAAGGTTCAGCTGATTGTAAACAAAATCAGCTGTATCTTTGCTTTTTACAGGTATTGGTTCCCAATCATGTCCAGAATAGTTCATGTCTAGAACATCGGCAACACCTTTACTCTGGGTGTCCTTAGTGAGTCGTTGCAAATTCAATGAATAATCAATCGGTGGCCTTTGTGGAGCAAAAACTAAGATCACACCAGGGGCTTCTGACACAGCTTCTGCAAAATCAACACTAACTCTGTTGAAACCTACTAAGGAAAATTGTTTGTCATTTGCAGCAGAATGCCAGATGCAAACAGAATCAGTGGAGATATATCTTTGTTTGTACAAGTCTCTATAAGTCAATTCACCCCAATTTCTATAGTTGCGTAATTGCTGAGGAAGCAACATGCACTCTAGAAACTCTCCTTTACGAGGTAGAGCTCTTGTATTGGCGAGCTTGACTATCATTTCTCCTCCACGAAATGACACGAGCTGACCAACGTACATCTCCTCGCTGTTTTGAAGCAAGGAGATGGCCGTAGTCAAAAATTTCTTGTTAAACTCTTCGGTCTCTGCCTTGAGTTCGTCTTCAAGAAATTGCCAATGTTGTTGTCTTGATATTTGCATTATAATATTGCTTCTTCACTATCTAGAAGTGTAATGTTTTCTACATTGATACCAGCCGCAGGCAAATCATGTAAGTCTTTCATTGATATTGTAGTATCAATTTGAATCTCATCAGTCAATTTGCGTTGATCATTGTAAATTGGAAGACTGGCTCCAGATGTATATACATCTGCAAGTGACGGAATTAATTCGTCACACACCTTTTTTATGCTCTCAATGCCTAATGTCAACTTATCAGGAACGAAATCGAAAGGTGTTGCTTTCTTGAAATTTTGTGGCATATTGTTGCCAAAATCAAAGCAGACGCTAGATTTAGAGTAGTGCTGTCCAACAGAGGCTAGTGTAAGTAATGCGGCTTTACTATTGCTTCCTGCCTGCTCGATGTTCATGTTTACATTTCTAACAGGAAGAGCATATAGTGGTATGCATTGTAAGCCAGATGTTGTCATAATCCAAAGCATTGAACCTGGCTGCTCCAAAAGCTGCCAGTCATACCAATTGAGGTCAAAATATCTATAATGTGGACCTCTATAGCTATGAACGACAAGAGGGAGTTCTTTTCCGTCTGGTCCATATATTCCATAGAGTTGGCTATATGAGTCCAAAGCAATTCGTTCTTTATCAAACGTGTATCCACCAAGATCTTTGAAATAATTGACAACAGCACGTTTTGCTTCAGTGACATAAGCAACAATTTCTTCGAGGGATAAACCAGAATATTGAACAGCATTAATATTTAACTTACCCGAGGCAAAGGGTGTTGTCACATCAAGAATTTTATCCTTAGGGGTAACAACAACATCAAAGTCATCTGTGTTGATTTCCTCGCCATTTTCAGTATTGGTTAATTGCGCAATCTTGTCTTGAAGTTCCTTAACCTTTTCTGTGAGGGCTGTTATGTCATTATTATTATAAATGAAGTTTTGTAATTGGTCTGTAGAAAGCTTGTTAAGCTTCTGTATTAGATCCAATTTCTCTGGCGAAGCCACCAGTTCGCTGATGACAGACAGAGTTTTCTCTTCTCCAATTGAGCCTACTATAAGTTTGTCTTTGTAACGGTCAAAATATGGCGTTGCATCTTTATATTCTGCGTGCTTCTTATAGAATGAATTCATCTTGAGAATTAGTTCCGCAAAAGATGGTGCTTGAAGACTTCGACCTTCGCTATCATAGTCACGAATGCTGTCATCAATCGTTTTCAACACATCGCGTGTTGTAAGCACTTGAGATGTAGGAACAAAAATTTCAGATTTCAACCCCTTCATCATAAGCGTTTCTTTATAATTGACCCCTACGCGTTCCATTGCTGCGATTTCTATGGCTATAGGGTCTACGTCCTTGTCTCTAGAAATATCACTAAGCATACAGAAATCACCGTTTTGGTTAATCCATAATCCATAATCCTCATTTACGTATGATGCATAATTCTTGCTATAGCAGCTTTCTGTGAGTTCGACAACTTCATCAACATAATTAACGGCATCTTCAAAGTCTAACCCTGTGTGTTCGGAAAGTGATGATACATTTTCAGATTCAGCAATCTCACTGCATACGTATTTTAAGGCATGTGCATGGAAAATATTCCAATAAAATCCTTGAGAGTTTTCAATGATCTGTATATCAGATATGTTGCTGTCTAGTATCTTGTATAAGCGATATAACTTATGACACAAACTATCGCCACTCTTTTGAGATGAAGGGAATAATGATAATGCCGCCTTTGAAATCTCAAGGAGTTTGTCTGCATCAGTATAACGAGATTCGAATTTTTCTTTTATCTTTTCATATAAATCTGCTACATTATATGGGTCGTGAGAATCGTAACCAACAATCCTTTTGTCGAGTAAAACGTCCTTTATGTCTTCATCAGTAGCAGTTAGGTATAGTGTCTTTAGTGCTTCTGGTATCGCTGCATCAAAATATAAGTAATCTAAGCTTTTGAGTTCTCCCAGTTGGTTGGGATAAATATTCTTGTTATGAGGAATTGGAATTTCATTTTCAAGAGCCAGATTCCTATATTCATTGAGCCACGAAATACATTCTTCCTCCGAATGTGCTTGTGGATTGTCAAGAAGGGTATTGCAAATACCCTCTATAGTAGAAGCAAAATGTTCTATGAGATATGGAGTTGCCTTTATTATAAACTTATCAGCCTCTTTCCATAAGTTCTTTGGCAAGTTCTCTAAAGTCAACATATCGGCCATGTCGGTATGGAACATACAAACATAAGTGTACATACGAAGACGTTTCTTACTAAAGTCTTCATCAATAGTTGTTGTATACCCCATAAGATCACACACGAAATCACTAACATCATTCCATGCGCTGTCATTTAAATACTTTCCTTGTGACACGAAATCTGAAAGGATATCATTCTGCTCCTTTATCAAGGAGTTGAAATCGTATGAGTCAATTCCTGTCAGTACGGACTCATCAATTTCTTCGCATAAAAGTTCGTCTTTCAAATCGCGTCCAATGAGACCTTCTGCCAATGATTTCATTTCATTAGGAATGCGTTGGTCTGCATCACAACTTAGATTCTCAAGCAGCTTAAATTCGCCTTTTTGATTTGGTATAATAGCATATTCGTCAAACAAAGACAAATCTCCTTGATCAACTATAAACGCATAAAGAGAATTAAGCCATTCGTAAGTGTCTGATTCATTCTTTTCAATACGACTTGATAATTCAGAAACGCTACCTAATTGACTTAAATCTTCAAGGAACATTTCTTTTGTTACAAGAAGATCTTTATTCCATTTTATTACATCTTCCCATTCTATTTGTTGATTTTGCAGTGGTAGACAGCCATCTGTAATAAAACCATTCAGGAATTCATAGAATTTCTTATTAGCGGTTTTTGATGTCGACGAATAGTAAGGGATACGCAATTCAGAGACCGCCATGTAACCATCATAGGTTTCAACAAGCGGCTGATTTACGATTCTATCTCTCCAAGACTTAATAAGATTATCAATCCAGGGCTGAGCATAGTCGCTATCCCATGTATTTGTGGGCTTAGGCTCACGAGTGCTGGCTATAAGATATGTCTTTTTGGCATTGTTTGCCACAAGCCACTCATTAAACTTAAGTGCGGCTTCCACTGCACAGTCAATGATTACACGATTCTTTTGAGACTTATCTTCGTTCTTGTTCAGCAGAATGCCATCACGGGGTTCTGTAGGCTCAAAATCAAATCCATTAAGCATAAATGGGAAATAAAATTCTTCGGAGCCTATTAGGGGAAAATCTCTAAATAGTACAGGCTGTGTTTTCTCGCGACCAACCAAATAATAGGCAGAACCATCCCACACTGTTTCTATTGAAAGCGCAACTTTGGGCATTTTTTCGTCATAGGTGACATATGTAAGAAAATACTTTCTAACCTCATTTATCTTAACAGATGATCGAATAATGTCGTGCTTGTCATCATGCACCAATATCTCATTATCACACAAATATAGTTGGTCTGTACCTGTGATATGATTTATAACATGTACAGACTTTATCTTGTGGATAGATACCATGGTTATCGGAAGAGTATTAACCAAATCATCTATACCCACTTGAGCGGATTTTACCGAATCCTCATTTACTAAATGGTAAGTGAATGAGGTGTTAAAATCTTCTTCTGAACAATCTTCGTAATTTGTAACCAGTGGAAATGTGTCAATGTCATCTTCATCGAGTTTCTTAACCCATGTAATATTCTCAACAATTCCATCTATAAGGTCCTCAGACTTCTTAGCAGAACGGTCCAATATTAGATTGAATCGGTGAAATCTATCTGTATTCGGATTCTTCACTATTCCATAAACCTCGATTATTTTCGACAGCAAATGAGTAGTGATAAATCCAGTGCCGAACTTACCTGTTTGTCTAACTACGCCTTGGTTTGCGGAATCTTTTGAACTAACCTGTTGAATTAGGCCAGTTAAATTCCTTGTTGTGAAATAGTCACCGTTATGACTAAACACTAGCCGATCATTCCATAAGTCTATTTTGACAGAAACACGTTCAAATCTGTTTGGCACGTCATTAGCATTTTGCATTAACTCCCAGACCCATCTCTTGTCTGATAGGGCAGAATTGTATATTTTGTCAAGCGCCTGGATTATCTTGTCAGCTACTTGCTTGTAATTGTTGTAGTTGATTTCTTTTTCAACTTGATTTCTACGATCCATATATTATGGCTGCCTTATAATTATTTACAAATTATTATTTATGATGTAAAATTGCGTTGATTATCATTCTTCCTATCTTCCGCTCAACCCCAGCTTTAGTGGTTGGTATTCCTGTTACTTTAGTAAATTCTCTTTTTACTTTTGTTACTCCAAGAGCTCTTTTTAAAGAGAAACTCAGACCAGGTATTTTTGTATTACTCATTCTTATTTTGTTTTTATTTGTTCTATTGCAAAGTTACAATTTGTAGTTCAACTAGAAACATATTTGAATAGTCTACTGTATGAACTATGCTCTTTGCTGTACGAAATGACCGGTTTCATAAAAATAATGCACCTAATCGTAATATGCTCGTGTTTCACGGAACGTGATGACAGGGGTAAGTTCTTTTAGTCTACTTGCATCGCAGATGCTGTCCAGTGGGATGATAGACGTAAGTTCTGACTTGAGCCACAAAGTATTCCATACTTGTTCATTCTCACCCATAACAAGTCGACAGAGACGAACGTCATAGGGATACTCACCAGCCTTTTTATCGTGCTGATAACTGATGTTCTGCAACCATATCTGGTCGTATGCCGAGTTTGGACGTTTGCAAAGCTTCGCAATAACTTTTCCAAGAATGTCCCATTTCTCTTTGTTGTCTTTCATTGAGTCGACAATGCGACTTATGACGCGCAGCACATAATGTACCACACTGACATTCTCAATGGCTATCTGGGTGCCGACAGCGGCAATTGCCCGAATGTTCTCAACTATCTTACCAGGTTCTTCAATTGTCTCTTCGGAAAACTCACTGAAGATGACTCCCTCTGCTAATTCTTTCTCAACCTTCTTCTTGCGTTTCTTAGGCTTCAGACGTTTAATGACACGCTTGTCTAGATCTGAAAGCATCGTCTTGAGCTGACCACCATTGGGATATTCGCGACCAAACATGAGAATGTAAAGCAAATGCTTCTGGATACCGTCAAAGTCAACGCCTTTCTTGTTGAAGATTGGTGTATTCTTGATATACCATAGTTTGTCAGACTTGATGGAGTCTGTAACAATATTTTCAGAAATCTTTGTCTTGGAGCTATTGAGACGAAGGTTCAAAGACTCAAGGATATGTTGAATCTTATATGAAATCTTTTCTAGTGTATCACGGTCATTGCAGAAAACACGATAGTCATCACGATAGCGAAGAATCTCATACCCAGTGATGCCATCTGCTTCCAAAGCCTCATGAAGTAACAGGTCTGAATAACCAAGCACGAACTCTCCAATAAAGTCAAAAATGATGCTTCCTTGCGGTATGCCTATATTACGTCCTTGCTGGAATGCACGTAGAAGCCTGATGATATTGGCCGCCATTTCATGATTTTTATCAGTCGGACAAGAAGTCTTTTTTCGTGACAACGCCCAGTCAATGCTCTGAGGATTGATACTGCCATAGCAGTTTGTGATATCTGTCACAAACATATATCTATATTCCAAGGATAATTCCAAAGAACGTTGCTCAATGGAATTCCACCAATTCAGAATTGTAGTGGAGTTGTGAAACGGTTCCTTTTTATCTTCATTATCCAATACTGGCAATGCGCATGACGTGATATGGGGAACATTATATTTATCAAAGCAATCCAAAGAAGCCTTCCAACCTTTTTCATTGCAGACTTCTCTTACGAGGAAGTAGTAAAGATAAGGATTGGCGAGAGTAAGAGGACGCACTGCATACTTGCCATCCTTATTGGTAAGTAAGTCCATATTGACATCGTCTAGGTCATCAGGAAGTGTATCAGAGATACATTCTTCGTATGGTTTGTCTCCAATAGTATCCTTGACAAAATCAAGAATCTTGTCGAATGTAAAGTATTCTGGGAGCTCGAAGTTGTGGTATCTCTTGGAACACAAAAAAAAGCACATTGCTTCTTTACTGTTTAGGGAAAGTATATTTTTACTCATAATGGTTTAATCTTCTACGTATTCGAGGAACTGCTTAGGTACATATGCGGTGGCAAGTCATCAATCAATATTCCCACACGCAGTTGTCCCTGAAAACGAGCCACCCGGCCAACGACTCCTTTAAAGTCACCTTCAATAACTCTGACCAGCTGTCCCTTCTCGAATTTATGAATTTTCTCGTCATAAACCAGAGTGTCTTGGTTTTCAACCTCTGTAATTATTCGGAGACTTTCTAACTGTTGTTTTGGAATAATCAAAGGCTCCTTCGTTATGATTCTACCTTCATGGTGATGCTTATAGTAGAAGCGCAAGAATGGCAGGTGCACGTTATCGTAGACGAAATTCTTAATCTCGTCAAACGTACCGTATGCAAAAAAGATGTTGGGAATTCTTGAGGATTCTACAACTTTCTCAACCCCTTTAATCGTTTTAAAAGTTGAAATTTTAGGATAATAGGCAGTTCCACCATGGTCCACAATATAGTCATAAGCCTTCTGTTCTTGCCCATAAGTGGTACGAAGGATATACCAGGACCTAGTTGGCGACATTACACTATTGGTGGACACCCCAGAATTAGAATCACCATCCGTGAATTCAACTCTGGAGGGCGCGTTGATTGCAGAATCAGCGCATGATGATGGTAATCTGCCATCTATATTTGAAGCATCTGTGGATGCCGAAACTTCATTAGTAAACACGTTCTAGACAGAAGCAGTTTATTATCAGTTTATCAATTCCTTAATGTGCTAGAGCACAACGCGGAATTTTGGTGTAAATATAGTGATTTTTAACCATAAAATCAAATTTTTACCGCTAAAAATTGCGTTTTAATCTATTTACTGAGCTTTCGCAAGTGAATATATATCAACTTGTGAAAGTTCAGTTAATAATATGAACGCACGAAATAGGGTTTTATTATATCCGGCATAAGATAATATTGCTGACACTTATGGCAGCATAGAATAAACTTCTTCATACTTCGCCTTTAGGTCAAGTCCCAGTGCATATGGGTGCTCTGTCTGTTCATTGGGTCATTATAAAAAGAGCCGTGATGCATTACATTACATAGACCATCTGAAAATACATCATAGTCTATGTGAATTCGGTGTTAATGGTGGTGAAGCAGCAGTTGCATTATTCCTTTATCTTATAGTTGAAGAAGTAGGAGGAGATGCAGAAATGGCCTGGGACAACTACATCTATGCCTGTGATGCGTTAGATCACAAACACTCAAAATAGCCTCATTTAAGTAGTCTATGGAAGATAGATATACTATCATCAAAGGCATTACCACCCAATTAAAAACAGCCACATTGTCGATTGTCTTTTTTGACACTAAAAAGGGAGTCTACTCATCACAAGCAAACTCCCACAAAACGAGAAAAATAGTCTTAGTGCTATAATTTCAAAATTTATGTCTTGATATGTATATATGTGTACATGTATTCACGTGTACACATACACAATTTCATTCTATTTCAGCAAAACAACGATAGTAAATCGATTTGCCTCATTAGCTTTGTATTTGTCTATACCGCCATAGTTAAAGGCTTGGATTTGGCATTTATCTACACCTCGCTTTATGAGAGCCTTGGCTATGTACTTGGCACGTCGTTTACCCAAATCATGGTTGCCAGATTGGGTTCCAGTGGCACTGTCAGCGGCACCAGATATTTGTATCTTCAGATTTTCCTCTTTTGCAATCTTGGCTATGTCGTCAAGGTTAACAAGTTGTGACTCATCAACCAGTTTGTCAGAGTTAAGTTTGAAGAAGAAATACACAGGCACACCAACACACACTTTCAAGTGGTCAGAATGTGTAAGGGAGTCTGAGCGATTGCCATTGATGTTGCCTAATGCATTGCCATTTTCTCCATCAACGGCATCACGGTCGCTTACTCCACCATTGCCAGACATCGAGAGACGAGCACGGAGTGAGTTCAGACCACTATAGCTATTTTTAGGATAGACGGTCTTACCATCGCTATTTCCTGCAAGTCGCTTTTCCAAATGAGCATTCATGTCATTCATATAAGCCAAGTACTCTTTAAGGTAGGTATTTTGCTCGATATATGGAGTTGCATCAACGACACGCTTCCAACCTGTTTTGCCTATGATAAACGACAGACCTGCAGATATGGAAATCATATTGTCCCCAAATTTCGTGGAGTTGCCGATGCCGTCAAAGTTCTTTGCTGTAAGCATTCCACTGACTTCACCTATTATATGAACTCGGTCGCTGATGCGGTAACGAGCTTCCACTCCATAGGTAAAGGCAAACGGATGACTGCCACTTGAACCGCCCTGGCAGGTACAGTTGTTGATCCAGTCGGAATTATGAATCATGCCGACACCTACGAAGGGAATCACATCCCAAAGAGGGATTCCGCTTTCGTTCTGACGGATTCCGGACGTGATGTTGTACAGAAAGTCTGCATGGACAAACTGATACTTCATCGTTTGGAACTCTGAGTTCTTGAAGCAGAGTCCCTGAAATCCTATTCGTCCACCGATTGCGGGCGTGAACCATTTGCCGACTCCTATCTGCAAGAGAGGAGTGACACGGTCGAACACGTCACCGCAACCAATGGGCGTCCCAAGAAAAGCTGAAGCCCCGCCCTTTGCTTCTATAAACCAATTTCTACCCCAGTTGGCTGCTTCGCTTACATGCTTGAGATATGTAGGATTAACAGGCATGAGCATCTGCTCCTGACTGTATGATTTCTGGATATAAAGACTGTCAGAATTCTGTCTGGCTGTTTGTGCCGAAGCTGTCATTGCAGCCAGGCACATCATTGCTGTTGATAATATTTTCTTTCTCATGTTGTTGTCTTTGATGATTGATTACTTGCGTAAACAAATGAGCATGGTGTTACATTTTCTTTCTTCTTCCGACGGACGGAGCACACATCTTTCGTGCCATTGCCAGGCATCTTCTTGCCCACTCCCTATCGTCTTCATCCGGTCGCTTGCCCCATCCTGAGCCAGGGCTGCCGCCTCCACCTCCATACGTCTGAGCGATGGTCGTGGCATCATCCACGAAACCGCACACGAGGTTTAAGGCTACCTTGACGACATGGTTTCCGTCTTCTGCCAACTGACAGAGAAGCGTGCCGTCGAAGTCGAGTTTCACGCTGTCAGGGAGATTCGGGAAGCGAGTGGCAAACTCATGTGCCATGGTGTCGAGCATCACTCCGTTGAGATGGTAGCTCATGTTGTGAGCCCAGGAAAGTTCAGACTGGTTGGCTTTGTCTTCCAGTTCACTCGCCTGTTTCTCAATCTCTTCCTTGTCCTTGCGGAGGGTGTCAAGCAACTGGTTGGTCTCAGAAAGTTTCTTCTCCTTGTCTGCCAGTTTATCTTCCACCATTGCCTTCTGCTGTTCAAGGCTCTGAATCTTACGGGCGATGTCGGCACTGATGTTGTCGCTGTTGGCTTGCAAGGCTCTCAGCGGTTTGAGTTCTGCTTCCAGACGGTCGATTTCTGCCTTCAGATTCTCTATCATAGAGGTGAAGGATTTCTGCTTCTTCTGGGCGATGGAGAGTTCCACATTCAGATCTTCGAGGGCTTTCCGGGTGCTCAGCATCTGGGCTTCGAGTGTCACGCACTCGTTAGCAAGCCATCGTCGATATTCTTCCGTTGAACGGTGACGTGCTCCAGTCTCTGCTATCGACACCCCTCTCGTGAGTCCCCATTTCTCATTGACCTTGGCAAGTTCGTCGTGCAGGGCAAGAAGATAGTTCTTGTAATCTATGCGGTTCTGACCATGGAAGATTTTCTTGAAGGCGAACTTCTTATCTTTATCTATCGGCAGAAGCGCACAGTGGACGTGCGGATTCTTCTCATCGCAGTGGACGATGAAGGAGACGATGTTTTCCTCTCCATATTTATCTGCCACAAAGCGGTAGATGTCCTGTGCCCACTTTTCTATTTCGGGCATTCGACGGATGTGATCATTACCACCCTTGCTTTTAAAATCCACCTCCTGATTGCCAAAGGCAAGCTCTCGCATACGTTCCGTTGAACCGCCGAAGATGAAATTCACCACAGTTCGGAAACGAGGCTCTGCCAGTCCTTCGTTGGGGTCTTTAATGCCACGTGAAGAGAGATTTTCTGCCATGCGTCTGGTAAGCGGACGGCTCTTGTCTATCGGGGCGACAATGCCACCTTGACGGATCTCGAAGTTGAGATGCTCACGGCTACGGTCGTAGTTGCCTTCACGCATGGCCTGGTTCCATCCCTTCTCCGTCCAGTCTCTCAACTCCTCGTTGCCTACCGAAGCAAGACCTTTGGTAACCTTGATGTCCATGACCTGTTTTGATGATGTTCCCATATCGTATTTCTTTGCTATAGTCCTTACTCCAGGAGCCTTTTTCAGTCTTGGCAACACAAGGAAATCTGACCCAGCTTGCTGTTTATCTGGTCAGCCCTCCCGACTACTTTTGTAGGTCGGGGTATTAGGCTTCCCAAGACTGAAAAAAAGTGGCACGTGCAAGCACGCTGCCTCACGTTGCTTGAAATCATTCAGCGATGTGCTAACGGGCGTCCTGATCGCCATCAGCGTGCCTCGCATGGAATAAGGGGAATATGACTGTTGTTTTTAATCGTCGGAAGACTCCGCAGGTGCTACCTTTTCGGATGGCTCCCTGGCCTCAGTAAGAGGACGAGGGGGATTCACATAGTAGTGGGATGCGGAGCCGGAGATGTAGTGCTCGAAGATGCAATCCAGGAGTACTATCTCCGCTTTCGAATATCGGGTTGCCACTTCGTCCATATAACTCGGCTTGGTATTGCCACTGATGGCTTTAGCCAGAATGCCGAGAGAATCTATCACTTTGTGCCAGTCCCAGACGTGGTCTTTTCCGAAGAGCAGGCTCACGGAATCGGAAAGTTCCTCAGGCAGTTCTTTCTCCTGATTGAGATAACGGAGGATGGAAACTGCCAGTGAATCGAACACCTGGGCTTGCTGGTTGAGTACACGCCTGGCAGGAATACCGCCATATCCTTCCTGCTTGGCCATGTTCATCTTCAAGTCGTAATAACGGCTGTAGGAATCGGCCACTTCCTTGGCGGTGGATCTGCCCTTGATGAAGCGGATGAACTGCATGGCGCAGAAGTCGAGGATGTCGTCCGGACTCTCGATAAGAAGAGACAAACGTTGCTCCAGGTTGACAGAGAAGATGAAGCTCTTGGAGTATGGCTCTACGGAAAGCTGACCAAGTTTGATGAGTCTGGAGATAAACTGGCGAACCGTGGCACGCTGCCATTGCCACTGACGGGCAAGTTCGGAAATGGTGGCAACAAACTGGCCGGGCAACAGCTGGAGGGCTCCATCGGTTCCCGGAGACTGATAGGCTCCTGAGGATGCTTTCGAAAGCAGGTCGCAGTAGGCTTCCAGCTTGCTGTAACGTTCCTCTGCTTTCGGCTTCAGAAACTCCAGCAACGAACGGTCAACACCTCTGCATCTGTCTGCTTCGGGCGTCTGTTGATTGTGACGATGAGTCATTTGAGTCATTTTTGATTTTGGAATGTTGAGCAAGTGGATATGATTCTGTGCCAGTTGCAGGTGGCACCTAATAGTAATTTCTGATAATCAGCGCAAGCAGTTCCTTCGGGTTGTTGATGGCCTCAGGATGGCTCTTCATGCGGAGCACTTTTCCAGATGGATAGAAGCCTGCTGCCACGCTGACGGTAAAGAGGAACAAAGACATGCTGTTCATATAAGGTAAGGCGTAGCAAACCATCGAGAGCAGCAAGGTGGCGAACCACAGTCTTTTCCTCTCATGCAAAAGATGGAAGGTGCTTTCTGCGATTTTCCTGTTCAGAAGCACCAAGGTCAGGAGTGTTGACACTACGACAGAGAGATTGGGAGCCGTGACATGACAACACCAGTTGATGAAGATAAGCATCAGTACAACCAGATAGGCATAGAGATTTCTTGCGCTCTGAAACATGGCCATCTTCCACATAAACCGCTTCATGAATCCATATTCCTTTCTGTAAAGACAGAAGAACGCTGTCAGCAAGAGGAAGGGAAAAGCGAACCTAATGAGGGTTAGAATCTGTATCATATATTTCTTTATTTTACTTGTTTATACCTTTGTCGAGTGATTCGAGTCGCTCAGCAATTCTGTTGTTTAACTGGATGTTGTAACTGGGCGACATCTGGTCAACGGTCGGGTCTTTCGCCAGTTTTTCATCAACTTCAATAAGAAGACGGAGATAAAGATCTACATTAGAATTGTGGTCTAACTTCGCCGTTGGAACGGCTGCCGATGTATTAACACTTGTATCTATCGGCTGCATCGTATCAGGGTCGATGTCATCAGGTAGATGGTAAGCCGTCTGTATGCTTCGCATCACAAATATGCAGAATACTATCAATAGACCAATTATTGCCTTGGCTATGATGTTCAAGTTGAATAACATCAGAGCTGACACCATCACCAGAATGGCTATTATATAGAATGTATATACTTTTCGTTTAGTACTCATAATCATTTAATTCAAGTTTGATTATTCCGAAAGATGCTTTCTCTATTATATATTCGACATCACGCAGAGTAAGGGAATGCGTTTTGATTCGCCTTTTTGCAGTTGGGTCTTTTTTACAAAGAGATACCAGTCCTTGGTTCAAATCGTATTCATTGATGTTCCACGTTCTAGTCTTCTTGAAAGAGTATTTATCCCTGTAACTCTGGAGTGAAAGGCCTTTGTAGAACAAGGTCTTCAACATTCCGTCCTGCAACAATCTCATCTCAATCAGTTTCTCCGTGTCCTTGACTTCAATCCATGTTCGGTATCTTTGTATGATGTCTGCTATAAGGTAATACGTTTTCTGGTTCATTTAGAGACCGCAGTTGAAATCGTTCATTATCTGGACGTGTTCTCGCCTTACCTTGAACGTGCCACGTTTCTCGTGCAGTCGCAGGTCTTCAAAAAGGTCTGCTGACATTACCTCAATGGAATTATAGATTGTGACATTCAAGTCATGTATTAGTCCATCGATTGATGTCTTGCAGTTTATCTTGAACATACGCTCTGTGACCGGATAGCAATATGCGCAACATTCATGTCCGAATACAGTTTCAATTGTTGGTTCAAGATGGTAGAGAATGGCAAGGTCTGCATTCATTTCAAACATATCAAGTACCTTGTCTATGGGTTGGGGGATATGTACTATATGGAAGGATGGCATAATCTTCGTATGCCTTTGTCTCTCCAATCCAATAATTGTCTATCAAATCTGGCAACAGCATTGGACCAGATGCTTTGAATTTGTAGATAGCTTCCTGTAACATAGTAATATTTGATTAGATGGTTGATATGTATAAACGCATGAGTTGTGCTGGTATCTTGTTGGACACGTCCTTGTTCACAAAGTGTTTGCCCTCCATTCTTGTTATATTGGCTGGATAATCTTTTGCGATGTCTGTCATTGCCTGAATTTGTTGTGGTGTGAGCATGGCTATAGCCAATGCATCCATCGAAAGGTATGGTTGTAACATCATCCAAAGATATGCGTTAGCCTGGTTCGCACTTTTAATTTTTCCTCGCTTCAAAACGTCATGGCAAACTTGCGCGTTGAGAATTAAACGCCGATCTGTTCGCATTGACATCAGTACAAGCGTTTCAGAAGTAGGCAGGATGCCTTCGGAGGCTGCTTTATAGATATTAGAACAGATGTCTGCCGTGTTGTTTGTTATCTCTGTCATGCCCATTGACGAGCATTCATCTATATTCGCTAGGAATGTGCGAAAATGACGGTCTTCTTCATGCAAGAATGCTACAAGTTCTTTCTTTGACTTTATCCCATGTGCTTTGCTTCCTAAAAGGAAGTTTGAGTAATTAGCTATGCCTTCATGCACATCCTTGTCAAAGACGGGTGATTTATCCAAGGACATGAAGAACTTGGTGGCACTTTCCTTCAACGAGTCAAGCTCATGGCTCTCTTTATATACAGATGTATGCAATTTCACGTATGCTACGTCACTTAGTGTACAGTTACTTGTCAGACGAAGAAGTTCTGTCCGGATGGAATCTGAAATTTCGTCATACCTTGCAGACAGCCCGCAATGTGCCGTAAATGACGGATCCTTTTTGATGAAGCATGATACCGTGTCGGCAACCTCATGCCATCCATTGATGAAAGTAGCCATCTGTTCTGCGTTGCACCCTGTGTTTCCTTTAATCGACAAAAAGAAATTATGATATTCTTCCAATGCGTCATTGGAGGATTGAAAATCATATTGCTTTCTGTTGTTACACGAAGCTACAATCAGCATGGTACATAAAAAAAGCAAGTGAAAGAATAAACTCGTTTGAGTCTTTTTTCTTTCACTTGCTTCATTTTCTTTCATTTGGTTTCCGAAACCTGTTTCAGAGGAGTTGCAGATGCAACCGACAAAACCATTTAAGTGTACTATATTCCTTTTGTTCATTGGCATATAATTGTAAATTTTGTGTGCAAAGGTACAGATTAAAAACCAAATAACAGCCACAATAATCAGACTTTGTATAATTTTATGTTTCATACTCACTTTAGTATGATTTACTAATAACAACACAATTTATGTACAAAAATCAATTTATATCCATTTACACGAGAAAAGCTACCAGTATAATTATGATTCTGAATATAATTATGTACCTTTGCATATGTGTAACGCCTATACCTGTTTTTAGCATTATCCTATACTATCGACAATAGGCGTATAACAATCATATTATCAGTAGATAAAACGTTTTTGACATGGCAAAAGTCGGCTACATTATGGCTATCTCTCAGTATGACAAACTGGAAGAAGACCGCAAATGGATGAATGAGTTTGGGTGTGTTCGTATCGTTGAAGAAAATGACGAGAACGAACGAAACAGACCGTTGTGGAAACAACTGATGGTCGCCTTGAAAAGAGGTGACGAACTTGTCATCCCCAAATTTTCCAATGCCTTGCGTGGCAGTCGTGAACTGGCAACGTTCCTGGAATTTTGCCGAGTCAAAGTAATCCGCATCATTAGCATACATGACAAGATAGACTCTCATAATATCCTGTTTCCTGAGACAAAGCCGTCTGATGTATTGACAATGATGGGAGCTCTACCTGAAGAAGTTCTTGCTCTACGCAAATCGGCAGAGCATGTAGTGGATTTGCAGGAGAAGATGATTGTATCTTTGCCAAAAGTATCTTCTGCCAAGATGAATAAACTCGACAGGGAAAAGACAGTTATCAATCTTTACGTGGCAGGTCATCCGATCGATGACATTTGGCGAGCAAGTGGATTCAAAAGCCGAAGCTCTGTGTTTCGCATACTCAACAAGCATGGTATCAAGCTCAACAGAGGCAATCACTCTGGACCAATAAAGAAAAGAGCCGAACAAACTCCAAAACAAGACATAGGAGAATAGACAATGAAGAAAATACTATTTCTGCATGGTTTCTTTGCTACCGGCAGTTGTCCTATGGCGAATGCTTTAAGAGAGGCTTTCGAAGGGTCTGCCATTGTGCTAACTCCAGACTTGCCTTTGCATCCCAAGGAGGCATTGAAGGAGATTCGCTCCATCATAGACAAAGAGCATCCTGACTTGCTTGTCGGCAACAGCTGTGGGGCGTTCCTTGCACAGATGCTCTCTCCAGTAGTGGGCATTCCAGCTTTGCTTGGCAATCCTTATTTCAAGATGACGGAGTTTCTAAAGGAACGAATAGGTGAGCATCAGTATAAAGCTCCTCGCAAGGATGGCAATCAGCGCCTTGTTATAGACGAAGCGTTGATTGATGAATTTGCCGAACTTGAAGCCGTACAGTTTGATTGCTGCAACCCATATTATAAAGAACGAGTATGGGGACTTTTTGGTGAGCAGGACACCCTTGCTCACTTCTCCCCATTGTTTATAGAGCACTACAACAATATCTATCATTTCCCTGGCGGCCATACTCCAACAGAACAAGAAGTGAAAACATGGTACGCACCGCTTGCTACCAAGATGATGATGGAGTATTCTGCAAAAGAAGAAAGATACTTCCAACATTTCAAAGGCGGCAAGTACAAGTTCATCAATTCAGCATTTGACTCCGAGACTCTGGAGCGTATGGTGGTTTACCAGGCTCTCTATGGTGAACATGCATATTGGGTACGTTCAGAAACAATGTTCTTCGGCCAAGTTACAAGAGATGGTAAGACATTTAATCGTTTCACAGAAATCGAGGTTTAATACCAAAATAATTACGCGCATAGAGAATAAGTAATTTCAAATGATTATATATATAGTAAGACACGGACAAACAGCAGAGAACTTGCAGATGATTCTACAAGGACATTTGCCTGGCACTCTTACCGACAAAGGTAAGGAGCAAGTAAGAAATGCAGCTGAACATCTTGCAGAAAAAGACGTTCAGTTCAAGTGCATTGTCTCAAGCGACCTGAAACGTGCAATGGACTCTGCCAATATTATCTCTGAGAGATTAAAACTTCCAGTCATTCCTATGAAAATTCTTAGAGAACGTGACTGGGGAAAATATACTGGTATGCCTGTGTCTGAGGCAGCAGACAAGTATAAAAAGGATGGAAAATGGATGTTCCCTGATGGTGATGCCGAAACAGAAGAGGATATTTATCAACGAGCTGGCAAAGCCTTACAAGAACTTTCGGAGAAATTTGCCAATGATACCATCATCGTTGTCACTCATGGACAGTTTGCAAGAAATATGATAGCCAATCATTTTGAATGTAATTACCATGAGGTCACTTCTTTCGTAAACGCAGAGATTCGGATGTTAAACCTATAATATAGTATTTGAGGTATATGAACACATTACATACTATACTGATATACTACATTCTTTGCATCAATGCAGTTACATTCATCATATACGGTATAGACAAGTACAAAGCCAAGAAAGCAAAGTGGCGAATTCCGGAAACCACGCTATTGATGATGGCAGTTGTAGGCGGAAGCATCGGTGCTTGGCTTGGAATGAAAGTCTGGCATCATAAGACGATGTATAAGAAATTCAAATACGGTATTCCTGCTATTCTGTTTCTACAGATTGCAGCAATGATTTATCTGCACATGAATTTATAACAAAATAAAGAACGAAGCGTATGAATTTTCCAGAAATATATTCAGCAACAGGCATGATGGAGCTGATTCAGAAGATCGGCTTCCTCCCTCTCCTTGATAGTGGAATTGAAGGCTTCTCTGCCGAAGACATCGTTGCAGAGGACTGCGGTTACGTAAGACTTCCTGAAGGCGGCTGGGACTGGCCGCTATGGAAATGGAAAGGCGAAATTGTGCAGGAAATGCCGTGTATGTACGGAAAGTTCTTCAACAAGAAAGCTGGATTTATCAGCCAGGAATGGTGGCCAGACTTCTGCAACTACAGAAGAAGCAAGTTCCCTCGCCCGGATGAAGACTCGATAGAAGGAGCCATTCTCTGCACGCTTCAATCATCTGGCAGTCTCATCACAAGAGAACTTCGGGCTGCTTGTGGTTTCACCGGAAAGGGAATGAGAAGCAAATTTGACGGTTATCTCACCCGACTGGAAATGGCAACCTATATCGTGACCGAGGATTTCATCTACCCTCGCGACAAGCACAATCATGAATATGGTTGGGGATGGTCGCTGCTCAATACTCCCGAAGATATCTATGGCAGGGAGGCTTGCCAATGCAACCGAACTCCCCAGGAATCTTATCAGAGGATTTTCGAGCATCTGAAAGAAATCCTGCCTGATGCTTCGGATAAACAGATTATTAAATTAATTGGATAAAAATGAGAAAGGAATCAAGAGCAATGGATAGTGGGTGGGCATTGGAAGTAATGCACAAGGCTCCGTATATAACTGTAAGTTTCATTGACGAAGAAGGCAAACCTTACGGCTTACCGCTGTCGTTTGCATCTGATGATAATGTGAACTGGTATTTTCATGGTGCCTTGGAAGGCAAGAAACTGGAAGCTATTAAGGCTCATCCTGAGGTCTGCCTTTCAGCCGTAACCCGTTGTGCGCCTACGGTTGGTCCTAAGGACGGCAGTTTCACCCTACAATACAAATCAGCCATTGCATTCGGCAAGGCAGAAATCGTGACTGAGGATGCAGAGAAGATTCATGGTCTCCGACTAATCTGTGAACGCTTCCTTCCTCAACACATGGATGCTTTCGACCAGAGCATCGCCCGTTCCCTTTCACGCACGGCTGTTGTTCGCATCACGCTTACTGAGCCACCAACCGGCAAACGCAAGCAGTATGATAAGGAGGGCGTGGAAATGAAATATGGCAGAATGGAATAACGAGGCAATTGCTCCTTCTATGTTGCATTATAAAACAAAGAATTTATGACTTCACTTCAAGAAAGACTGTTCGCCATGCAGGATAAGCAGTATGCTACTTTCCAAGCCAAATTGATACCGGGGCTGCCTATGGAAAGTTTCATAGGCATTCGTGTGCCTGTTCTCCGCAAGTTCACAAAAGAGTTTACAAAGGAGGCAGGATGCGAGGAATTCCTTCATCAGCTTCCTCACGAATACTACGATGAGAACATGCTTCACGGTCTCCTCATTTCCGAAGTGAAGGACTACGAAGATTGCATTCGTCTGACAGACAGCTTCCTGCCATTCGTGGACAACTGGGCAGTTTGCGACATTATGTCTCCGAAGGTGTTTGCCAAACACAAGGAGAAGTTACTGGCGAAGATCAAGACTTGGAGTAAATCATCACACGTCTATACTTGCCGCTTTGGAATAGAGACACTTATGTCTCATTACATGGATAAAGACTTCAAGGCAGAATATCTTGAAATTCCTGCATCAGCAAGGAGCAAAGAGTATTACGTAAAGGTGATGGTTGCCTGGTTCTTTGCCACAGCCCTTGCCAAGCAATGGGACCAGGCGATTCCCTACATCGAGCAAAACCGCCTTGCCCCCTGGACGCACAACAAAACCATCCAGAAAGCAATCGAGAGCTATAGAATCACACCCGAGCAGAAGGAATACCTGCGGACATTGAAGATGAATTCAAAGGAAAAATTAGGAATAGGCGAATAACCATGAAATGGAGAAATAGCCTTTCTATTATCCCGTACAAAACTACCACACTTAGCAATATTTGTGGTACTTTTGTACTAAAATTAGGAGAACAATTATGGAAACAAAGAATTCATTCATATCATCAGCAAACGTCAAAGTGCAAGGACGAACAGCTTACTACAAAATGCTGGAAGCCGTTCGCCAAGGTGAACTGATTCAGGTTTGCCGTGGCGTATATGCTAACATAGACCAACTGTCAGCATGTATGGTTGATATTGAGTCTATTGTCCCCAACGGTATTCTCTGCCTTTGGTCTGCCTGGAATATCCATCAGCTTACGACATCCATGCCGCAGGCTTATCATGTCGCCATCAAAAGGGATAGAAAAGTAAAAGTTCCTTCATTCCCAATGATAGAGCTCCATCACTATACTTCCAACATTCTTGAAATTGGCGTGATGGAGAAAATCATAGATGGATTTAAGGTAAAGGTATATGATGTAGAACGATGCGTATGTGATGCTGTAAAGTTTCGCAACAAGGTGGGCATTGATGTCTGTTCTGAAATCATCGACAACTATCTTTCAAGACCTGGAAGAAACATCAGCAAACTAATGGATTATGCCAGACAATTGCGTGTTGGCAATATTCTGGAAAATTATCTACAAGTGAAGCTATGAGTAAAGAACTATTATGACACAAGACACTTATACATATTACGTTTGGATAGGTGGTTCATGTGATTATGGCCATAAAGAGCGAGCTGGTGGTGCTGCCGTTGTGATTGAGCATAACGGCAATATCATCAGCCGTGATGTAATCAGCGACCTTCATACCACAGAGTTCCGCATGATGCTGACACTAATGGTCAAAGTGCTGCATGAACTTGAAGCAGGTTCTGACATCCTTTTCCTGACCAACGCTGCCTATATTCAGAACTTTGACAAGACTCCGACTGCAAAGTCTGCAAATCCGGACTTGATACTACAATGCATCGAGGAAAAGAAGAGACACAACTCCGTTGGAGTCAAAATTGTACAATATCATAAAAGCCCATTGCTTATGGAGACACATGATATGGCTACAGAAGCAATGTCTAAAACAAGGAAGGAGTTTCATCATGACAGCAAATGAACAAGCATTATTGGCACAAATGCAAGACCTTGGATATTCTCATGGTCTTTGCATTACGGCATTACAAATCATATCCCAAGACAAGTTGGCTGTCAGCGACATGCTTGCCTTTATCTATGACGAACAACCCTCAGAAGAGGACTTTATCAAGGAAATGGCAAGAATGTGTGAAGCCAATAGTTGGGACACCATCGGTTAAGGTACGAATATAATAATCCTGTAGAAGCATTGAGAAATTTGCCCCTACAAACATATAGTCGGACGATTATCTAATGATTATCTATCTGTCTCGTCTAAAATCGTTATGCTTGTCACCATGCCACCATGCGCCCAGGAAGGCGATGATGACACGAAAGACAAAGTAGATGATAATTATATCAACAAATTCGTTCATAAACTTGATTTTTAGCGTGTTACTCAATACACATTAACTACGGGGATGCCCAAATGATTGGCTTTCTTGAAAGTGTAGTATGTTCCACCTTTCTCTCGTCCATCATAGAATGCTATGAGAAGGGAAGCATTTTCCACCATAAACTCGTCTCTATCAAGAAAGCATCTTGTATAATAGCGTTCTGATAGAATTAACACCTCGTCTGCCGAAGCTATCAAATTCTCATAAACCATCTTATCATTAGCACTGAACCTATCCGCCTGACCTCTGAAAGGAATGGCGGCTGTCAGCGTCATTCCAGGACATGACGATTTCAATGACTGCACTATCTGTGCTGCCATAAGGTCTATGCCTATGGCAAATCCCGAAATAAAATTACTGATGCCATGCTTATAAGCTTCAAGTATAGCCTTAGTCAGTCGTTCTTTTATTAGCTCCTTTTGTGAGAAGTTATAGAAGCGATGTCCTGTAAAGGCTGCCGAAGCAGCCTTAGCGAATTTTGTTTTGTTCATTCTTTTCATTGCTGTACGTATTTGTATGATGTCTTGCCGAGAAATATGCCATTTGTCACACGTGCCCCGACTTGTTCCAATTTAGCGGTGTAGTCACAAAATGATGAGCCGGTAGTAACTACATCATCCCAAATGCAGACTATCTTGTTTTTGAAAAAGTTAGCATCCACCTCGATATTATTCTTTTCCTTCAGACGCTTTGCTCTCTCTTCTTTCTTGACTTTAGTACCATGAACTGCGGTACGTTCACCAATAACCTTGACATGAGAAAAGCCGTCTATTGCTCCCGAAAAACGGCAAACAAGTTCTGAGAAGTTCTTATTTCGTGCCTCGTTACGTTCTTGACTGCTTGCAGGAACACAAGAGAAAACGACATCACGAACCTTGCGACCGAATTTTTTCACAAGCATCTTTGCTACGCACTTTGCCACCTCAGTATGGTTGCGACCATCCTTAAAGTCAAAGATGACTTGGCGGTCAAAGAATGCATCCATACCAATATTTTTGATGCGTACCGGATAATAGCGGAAAAAGCTGTTCAACTCCTTATCCTCTTGTCCCTTGATGTAAACCTGTACCATGTTCATAGCCGTTGTTTTTTTTTATTTCTTGGTAGGTAGCAGCCGTCAGCCACTACCCATCAAGAATGTTTTGTATCAATCGTAAAGTCTGTTTAGGAACGACTGCAATTCTCCGTCTTTGATTGCAGAAAGTTTACATGGTTGGAAAGCCTTTTCCTGCTCTACCATGATTGTACCGAGTCCGTACTTGGATGCGTCCAAAGCCACACTTGCCATTTCGTTGGCTGATATGTAGCCGTACTCCGTTTCTGCCAAACCTACAATGATGCCGAAAAGAACAAAATCGTCGTACTCTCGCTGCCCTTCAAGAATGTACCAACGTGCGTTGCCGATGAAAAACACTGCGATGCAAAGAGCATCCTTCTTCTTACTATCCTGTGAATAAAGCGGATAGTCCTTCATTGCCTTCTCCAAGTCAGGAGTAATCAGGCGGTTGTTGTAATCTGTTGCCATAGTCATAAAAATTATTTTTCTCCCTTTCGTTAAGTCCTTTCGGACTGGGATCGGGAAGATTTTTCTGCTTTACAAAGTGCGTCAAAGGCAATAGAGCAAGTCTGATGTGAAGAATACTCTTTTCATGGAAAAGGAAGATTGTTCACAAAGCACGACTTGCCATTTGCCAAAAGGCGCGATAACTTTGCAGAAAAAGAATCCCGTAATCCCAAGGGCGACACGGCATCAAAGACTATAAGTCTCAGTAAGAAGAAACAGATACAAAAGGTATTGTCAGAATGGATAAAACAGCTGGGTGGGAATAGTCCTAAGCATCAACAGCCGGTACGACAATTAGAGAACTCTCCAAAATGACAAAGGAAGAACGTGCCGAGCAAAGTGTTTAGTTTTGCCTGGCACCTTCTGACTAAGGCATGGAGGAATGTTCTCGTCGTACCTTTGGCAGAGTGTTATTCTTTCGTAAGTCGATACAATCGACCTGCGTAAGAATAACTTTATGACAAACTGTCAATGCCTATGGGACTATGGTGTGGGGCTGAGCATTATAAGATGTCTCGTCATTATGTTGATAAAAAGCTACTCTCATTATCGTATGAGGCTTTAAAGTGTATTCTTGTACACAAGTACACATTAACACACGGACATATGTATTCACGTCCACATGAATACATTTAAACAACGGAATTATTCAGAATGATGACAAAATGAAAATCAATATATTATAAAAGGTGAAAGGGAGGGAAATGAAGGGTGTTGCTGTGGGCCAGTGCACCTTCTCGACGAATGGACATGCAGTAGTGTCAAACTGAATAAGTGGGAACCGCTTGCGTCCCACCTACTCAGTTTGTAAGATACCGTATGTCGCTTCGTGGTGTACCTTCCCGCTGAAGGACTTTGCACTTACGTCACGCTCTGCTGACATAAATGCGAGGTCTTTCAGGTGGAACTCCAGTGGCATCCTTCATGGTGTGGGGCGAAGTATTACAACTATATTTCCCAAGAAGTATAAAACACAAAAGGCTGACATTCATTATCATATAAGGTTTCAAAGTGTATTCATGTACACAAGTACACACTAAAACATGTATATACGTATTCACGTCCACAGGAATACATTAAATTATCAAGAATAGCCAAGATAAAGCTCATATATTATAAAAGGAGAAAGGGAGGGAAATGAAGGATGTTGCTGTGAGCCAGTGCACCTTCTCGACGAATGGACATGCAGTAGTGTCAAACTGAATAAGTGGGAACCGCTTGCGTCCCACCTACTCAGTTTGTAAGATACCGTATGTCGTTTCGTGGTGTACCTTCCTACTGAATGATTTTGCTCTTACGTCACGCTCTGCTGACATAAATGCAAAGTCTTTCAAGTGGAACTCCAGTAGCATCCTTCATGGTGTGGGGCAAAGCATTATAAAGACTTATCTAATGAGAAAGACAACTACATTTTATATAAATATTGCATGTTCATACCATTTTATAACGACTACGCAAAAAGATTTCGTTTCATTTTTGTACCTTTGCACGCAAATTAGACAAAGAAATAAAAGAAACAAGAAAAATCCTATACGGAATGAGACTTAATATGCACATAACATCACAATCATTCGTTCAGAGCTATCGACGCTTTGAGCGGAATAGTTATGTACATACATCAAGTACATCAGATACAGCCGGTATAGGATTTCCACATCATTATTCGCATAGTTATTTCTATCGGGCATCGTAGCAGCGTGCCCCACAGAGAACAAAGATAATATTAGAGAGTTGGAGTTTCCTTGCCGGGAGAATCCAACTTTTTCTTTTTAGTCAACTGCTTGCATATGCTCTGACATGGCGAGAAAAAGTTGGATGAAATCCAACCATTTTTTACGTTTAAAATGAAAGAACTATGCCAGCAAATAAGAATGCCTTAATAAGGTACAAAACTATAGACAACTGTTTGAGAAACAGATACAGAAGATGGACTCTCGAAGATCTCGTGGAGGCATGTAGCGATGCTCTCTACGACATGGAGGGAATCACCAAAGGAGTATGCGCCAGAACCGTTCAGATGGACATACAGATTATGAGATCTGACAAACTGGGCTACAATGCTCCTATCGAGGTTTATGATAGAATATACTACAGATACGCTGATCCAGACTACTCTATCACTGAAATGCCTTTATCCATAGAGGACTGCAAGCTGATAAAGAAGGCCATCATTCTTCTTGAAAACAAGAAGGATAAGAATAACGAAGACACCATCCAGGTGCTAAACAAGGTACAGGACAGACTCAAATCTATTCTGAACTTCGTGTAAGGATAAAGGATAGAATTATGAATGAACATCAACGAAACATCGTCTTACAAGAAAACTGAAAGGCTTCTCTTCAGGCAATTTTGCTTGAAAAGAAGCCTTTCTTATGTGGAGCTTCAAGTAGGATTCGAACCTACGACCTGCTCATTACAAGTGAGCTGCACTACCGCTGTGCTATTGAAGCCTTTGGGAGTTTGATGGGGTTCGAACCCACGACCACCAGAGCCACAACCTGGCACTCTACCAACTGAGCTACAAACTCCATATAAACTCCAGATGGATTCGAACCACCACCTCCAGAACCGAAATCTGGCATGCTACCAATTACACCATGGAGTTGTTTATTTTACTTGTCGCCCCAGAAGGAATCGAACCTTCGCTAACAGGACCAAAACCTGTTGTGCTACCATTATACCATAGGGCAAGTTGAGTTCGGGAGGTAGGACTCGAACCTACGAAGTCATCAGACAGCGGATTTTTTCGCAAGCTCAAGGAACTCCAGTCCGCCCTCGTTGCCACTGGAGCACTCCCGAATTTTTAAGTGGAGCCTCGTGGAGTCGAACCACGTTTTCGGGATTTTCAGTCCCGCGCATACACCAAGTCTGCCAAAGCTCCTTACTGATGTTGCCCCAGATGGAATCGAACCACCACTTGCAGATCCAGAATCTGCCGCACTACCGTTATGCGATAGGGCAAGTTTGCGGAGGCTAAAGGATTGGAACCTTTGAGACGTTGCCGTCTGCCAGTTTTCAAGACCGGTGCAATAGACCAACTCTGCCAAACCTCCAATGTTGTGACTCGTGAGAGACTCGAACTCCCGACCCCGACGTTCGTAGCGTCGTGCTCTGATCCAACTGAGCTAACGAGCCAAAGTGCGGAAGCAGAAGGATTCGAACCTTCGGAACCTTTCGGTTCGGCACGTTAGCAGTGTGCTGGTTTAAGCCGCTCACCCATACTTCCTTGTTTTGATGATGCAAAGGTAGAAAGGGAGAATGCAACCTTTTTTCGTAGCAAGAAAAAATTCAAAAAAAATAAAAGTTTTAGTGGAATCAAACAATAATTGCCATTTTTGTATGCGGATATCCAATATGAATATTTCGACACAAAAATGGCAATTATTACTAAAAAATCCGAAGTCTGTTACCTTATAAAGAAGGTTTCGACCAACGAACCCAACTGTTTATCAGTTAAATTATCAATACCTACCTTATCAATCAATGCATATTCTTCTTTCTTGTTGGTAATCACGAATTTGCGTTCTTTTCCTTCCACTTCACATAAAAGGTGATAGTTACCTTTGTACGCCTTTTCTACACGCACATTCTCAAAAATAGTATCACCAATTCTGAACGAAACATTCTTTCTTTGTTCTAACAATCCCCACTCTGCCAGATGATTATTAAGGGTGGTTTCTACAGCACCTATCCAACGCTGACTAACTTCGCATTCTTCTGCAAAGTGCCTGAATTGGCCAATGGCAGAAGCAACCTCATTTATGATGGTTTCTACCTTTCTGATACCGTTATCTTTGCCAAGAGCCAAAGCGTCTTCAAGAGTCTGACCTTGAAGTTTACCCTGCATCATCAGACAATGCATCTTCTCAGGAAGGAAACCACCGACATTGAAGATATAAGTCATATCGTATGCCGGAGAAAGTTGCCATTGACCGCTTTCATCCATCAGGAACGAGAAGTTCTTGTTGTGATCATCCGTATTGTTGGCAAGAATATTGAATACCATTCTGCGAAAGACTTCCTCCTGGGTGCTTTCCGGTAGGCGCATCTTGCGACAAACCATCAGCAACTTTTCATAGCTGTCGGCGTCAGGATATAAAGCAGCCAATGTCTGCATGTGCAATTTGCGTTCTTCATCACGATCAAAACGATGTGTAATGAAATGCTTCTGACCTTCCACCTCTATAATCTTGCAAGGCATCATGTTTATACCTGCAGCCATGGCCATTTTATAGTAAGCCATTTCCAATTCTGCAGACGAACGTTCTGCATCGCCAAACTTCAGTATGCAATAATCAAAGCCCTTGTGACCGGCAATCTGTCCGCTTCTTATTTCTCCCGTTTTCGGATTTATCGCTATGATTGCCTTAGGTTGGCGACCGCCAGCTGATGTTCCGACAGCTATCAACGACTGCATGGTCAGCGATTCGTCTGGCATAAGTCTTACATTCTCACGCTCAACGAATATTCTCTGGGCCAAATCTGTCAATGCTTTCATATTCAGCTTTTCCGACTTTCTGATGCCAGAGGATTCGGGGATAAACTCCAAAGCTCCCATACCTCGCTTACCTATAAACGACAGAATTTCAAGCGGAGTAATCTCCTGATTGCGAATGCCATTCTGTATGCGCCAGCACTCAAACACCTGGTTACCCCAAGCGTCAGGCAAAGAGTCTGCAAGAAAAGGAGGCAGTTTGCGGTAAAGCTTAGTTTCCCTGTCACCCATGATGGGACGTCGGCTGGCCGGTGACTTGACAGAAGCCACAAGTGGGAACGGATCAAGTCTTCCGCCAAGGAAAGCTGGATTATACTCAAAAAACGAAACACCTCTCCTTGCATCCCAGGACAAGCGACCGATTTCCTTGTCCCAAAGCATTATTTTCAAAGAACTTGCTATCATGACTTCTTATGTCTAATTCGTTGAACTTTCTTTTCTTCCTTCACAAGGTATGCAGATGGCGGTAAATCTGGCATCAGTTCGTCAAGCGCGTCTATCTGACCGATTGCCTTTAGCAACAAAAGGAAGGTGCTGAGCGACACATTACCCGATGTACCATTCTCAAACTTATGAATGGTAGTGATTGTAATACCCGATTGTTCAGATACCTCTTTCTGCGTCATATTACTACGCAGACGGTAATCCTTGAATCTTGCACCAAGAAGTTTTACCAATTCTGGTATAGAATACTCGTAATAATCAATCATAATTTGTTATTTTAATTTATACTATAACATAAGTTAAACGAATAATATAGCTATATATTATATTCTACTTATATTTATAAATGCAAAAATACTCATTTCTTTTCAAAATCCATCAATTAGCTTGAAGAAAAACTGATTTTTGCATTCTTTTTAACCTTTTTACAAGGAAAAAACTCAATAGTAACAAAAAAGCGACCCGAAGGTCGCTCGTTATAAAGAGAAGGATTTACTTATTCTTCTTGGTCTTAGTTCTCTGAGATACTGGAGCTTCCTCCTTCTCTTCTGCTTCATAGAACTTGGTTGCCACGAGTATTACTCGGCTATGCTTGACACCTTCTGCATCCTGCCATTCCTCAGGCTTGAAATAGCCCTCTACAGTGAGGAGTGCTCCCTTGACCAACCGGTCGAATGACGAGGTATTCTCGTTCTTGCGCCATGCCTCTACATTCATGAAGGCTGAGGTGCGTGTGTTTTCTTCACCGTTCTTCTCGATTCGGCTGATAGCCAGTGAGAAGCGAGCTACGCTTGCGGTTGAGAACTGATGGATGCTTGCATCCTTACCAACGAAACCTGTTACTGCGAAAGTATTTTCCATCTTTTTCATAATTTGAATTTTTAGAAGTGAAACATTTATTTTTTACGATGCCTCAAGAGTTGGCAAGGGAAACATGAGAAGCAAGGAATTATCAAATTATTTCACCTTCAGGCAAAAAAAGTTTTATGGATGAGTATCAGACGAAAAAGTTTTTGAAATAATTCTGAGAATAGGGCATCTGGTACTTGCAGCAATGTGGCTTGTACTAACTTCGCAGCGGAAAAACTAAGTGTGGGAACTTCGTTCAGAAAATTCAAATCGAAAAGGTGACAAGAAAATACAGCAGAGGTTTGAGCAAAGGATGGCTATACATTAAAAGTTCAAGCAAGAGGTAATGCTCCAAGAATAGCAAGCCCAAAGAAAGACATGAAAACAACACCTCATTTAAGAATGTGGCAACACGGAACGATGGAATATACCAATGAGTGCCAGAGGAAGCAACTATATGCAGAGGTATGCAGTTGGAGGAACATGATGCAAAGGACAAGCATTACCAATCCATGGCTATAAGAGAAGCAGAATAGATGGAACAAAAATCTATAGGAACAAGAAGTATATGTCAATCTGTAAACGAGCAACTTAGCGGTCGTGTGTTTTTAAAAGAACATTATAAGGATGATACGCTCACATTTTATGTGCTCTTCACAAAAATAGAGGAAAGATATTTGACTTATAACTGGTAACTTCCAAGGAGAAACCGGGTACGTAAATAGAACTGTGTCAACCCTTTAGCTTGTTATTCGTTTAGCTCAAGATTGTTTCAAATGTATCTGATTTTCAGATATTTATCCGAAAGTAAAATTTGAGGTTATCAGGCTTGTTAGGGATTGACACAGTTTGAATTACGGTCTCGAGAAACCTTGCTGTACTCTCAGAGAAAAGCCACCATCAGGTAATTCCTAATGGTGGCATCCAAGTTTTATGATACATTTATCGAGAGATAAAGTCATAATTTACATAGACAAAATCCTTGTTCACCGGCATAATACTTATTGCCGTTGATTTGTCCGTTGTCGAAAACAAATAAACTCCGGATTGTTCTGAAACAAGCTCATAGCTCTGCTGCAATGAACGAAGGATTGCGTCCATTTTTGAAATAGGTTCTGTGTCAATGACAGAGTAAAGTGCCCTGTCAAGAGAGAAACTATAGACAATACCTGCTCCCGTTCTCTTATCTGAGTAGACGAGCTGCACACATCCTGCCGACACTTGTTCACTCATGGTGAAATGGTTCATTCGGGAAGCCATGTAACTTTTCACATCTTCAACGGATGCGCCTTTAATGTGATATGGCTCAATCCATATTTCGGCGGTTGGTTCCTGGTTCTCGATGCCCTCTACAAGGTCATCACCACCGCATGAGGTGAATACTAAAGGAGTTGCCATCAGCATGAGAAGGATGGCGATTGAAAGATACTTTTTCATTTTCATGTCGTTCTATTTTTGATAATATTTATATGTTGTTTTTATATACATGTATTCACGCCACGTGTGTACATGTATCAATGTGTATATGTATCAACGTATTCATGTATACATGGCTACACGTACACATTTTTACATGACTTCCTTGATGTCTTTTGTTCTGATTTTCTTGACTTTACCATACTTCGACTCATAAGCGTCAACACCTTGTTTCATAACGTATTCCATAAAGGAACGGATAGTGAAACCTTCCTTGTGGGCAATGGCTTGAACCTTGACCACAAGTTCAGTTGAACAGATGAAGGAGAAGTGCTGCCATTGGTCTTCTTTGGAAGATGTCTTATTGTTTTTAGGACTTTGGGGAGGATTCTGTTTCCCCTTGGAAGTCACATCTGTCTTGTTATTTTTCTCCTGTGGCTGGATGGTAGCATCGCCAAGGATATTACCAACCAAGATGTCCATATTCTTCCGTGCCATAGTCATCATTGATTACGTGAAATTATCTCTTCTGTCAATGCCTGATAGTCCTTTGCTCCATTTGAGTGAGGGTCGTACTCAAAGATGCTTTGACCACTACCTGCCGACTCTGCCAGAGCAATGTTCTCACGAATGCGAGTCTTCATAGTGATAGCCTCGTAACGAGACTTCACGGCTTGCTCTACCACCTTGTTCAATTTACGATGGTTGAATCTTGCAATAAACACGCCACCAAGCCGTAGGTTGGGCTTTACTCTCTGCAGTGTGGAAACGAAGGCATCAAGCATCCTCATACCTTTCAACGGAAGAAGTTCGGGAGTCATAGGTACAATGATTTCATCAGCTGCGAGGAAAGCATTGGTAGTGACTATTCCTAATGATGGAGGACAATCTATGAGAATGTAGTCATAGTTCTGCTTTATTGGTTCAAGCAGTTTGCTTAGCAACTGTTCTCTTGCCAGAAGATTGGTCAAGGCTATTTCTGCACTTGCCATTTCAAGGGATGAAGGAATAAGGTCAAGATTTTCTCTGACGTGCTTCACTGGCAAGGGTGCGCCATCGACCAAAGAGTCAAAGATGCTTGCATCAATTTCATTCTCATTGGGGATAAAATACAATGTAAGATTTGCTTGACCATCAAGGTCTATAAGCAGAACTTTTTTCCCCATGCGTGCCATGCAAGCCCCGATAGAGGCTGTGGAAGTCGTCTTTGATACGCCTCCCTTATGATTGGCTAATGTAATAATTCTCAATGACATAATATTTTTCTTTTTGTATATATGTATTAACGTATTCATGTCAACATGTATTCGTGTGTACATGTATTCATATCTACACGTGTACTTGTATCAATGTTTACAAAATTCTGCGTAGGTTACGAGTGTCCCTAATGAAGGTGTGTCAAAATGCACACCTTCATTATTTTACGTACAAAGCCCCGACTTTC